>ERZ778021.210-NODE-210-length-125778-cov-6.598562_pt1 | contig 125778 bp, 113 predicted proteins | sample MGYA00375751_ERZ778021 | MGnify/ENA primary metagenome ERZ778021 (study PRJEB29350, sample SAMN05389814) | bioreactor metagenome | isolation source: Thiocyanate stock bioreactor | place: South Africa: University of Cape Town | collected 2013-08-29 ... | reverse complement strand
CTTCACGCACTTCGGGGGCAAGCTTGATATCGGTACCACGACCCGCCATATTGGTCGCGATGGTCACCATTCCCCTTTGCCCGGCATTGGCTACGATCTCGGCCTCACGCTGGTGCAGTTTGGCATTCAATACATTGTGTTTGATCTTGCGCAGGGTAAGCATACGGCTCAACAATTCCGAAATTTCCACAGAAGTGGTACCTACCAGGACGGGACGGCCTTTATCGGTGAGGCTTACCACCTCTTCGATCACCGCGGTGTATTTTTCCCTTTTGGTCTTGTAGATACGGTCATTCTGGTCGTCGCGAATAATGGGTTTATTGGTAGGGATCACCACCACGTCGAGTTTATAGATATCCCAGAATTCGCCCGCTTCGGTTTCTGCCGTACCGGTCATACCGGCCAGCTTGCTGTACATCCTGAAAAAGTTCTGCAAAGTAATAGTGGCAAAGGTCTGGGTGGCTGCTTCCACTTTTACCCGCTCTTTCGCTTCGATCGCCTGGTGCAGGCCGTCGGAGTACCGGCGTCCTTCCATCACACGGCCGGTCTGTTCATCCACGATCTTCACTTTGTTATCGATCACCACATACTCATCATCTTTTTCGAACAGGGTATACGCTTTCAGCAGCTGGTTGACAGTATGCACACGTTCCGACTTCACGGCATAGTTCTGCAACAGTTCGTCTTTCCTGGCCGCTTTCTCATCCTCCGAAAGTTCAGCATTCTCCAGTTCCGACATTTCGGACCCGATATCGGGCAGGATAAAGAAATTCGGATCGTCCGACTTCCCGGTCAGGAGATCAATCCCTTTATCTGTCAGCTCTATGCTGTTTTGCTTTTCATCGATCACAAAATAGAGGGGATCAGTCACAATATGCATATTACGCATCTGCTCCTGCATATAAAAAGCTTCGACCTTAAGCATTGCCGCCCTTACTCCCTGCTCACTGAGGAATTTGATAAGCGGTTTATATTTAGGCATCCCTTTATAGGAACGGAAAAGCAGTAGTGCACCCTCTTCTTGTTCCTTGGAATCGGAAGAGGCCATCTTCACTTTTGCCTCGGCCAGTAGATGGGTCGTCAATTCGCGCTGCACCTTCACGATCATTTCTACCCTCGGACGGAACTGGTCGTATAACTGGTCGTCACCTTTGGGTACCGGCCCGGAGATAATGAGCGGGGTACGGGCATCATCGATCAATACCGAGTCCACCTCATCCACAATCGCGTAATTGTGTTTGCGCTGCACCAGGTCTTTCGGTGAGATCGCCATATTGTCGCGCAGGTAATCGAAACCGAATTCGTTATTGGTGCCAAAAGTGATATCCGATTCATACGCCTTGCGACGTGCATCGGAATTAGGTTCATGCTTGTCGATACAGTCTACCGATAAACCATGGAACATGTACATGGGCCCCATCCATTCCGAGTCACGTTTCGCCAGGTAATCATTCACGGTCACCACATGCACCCCTTCATGGGTAAGTGCATTCAGGAAGACGGGCAGTGTCGCCACCAGCGTTTTACCCTCCCCCGTAGCCATCTCGGCAATTTTTCCACGATGTAATACCACCCCACCGAAAAGCTGCACATCATAATGTACCATGTCCCAGGTGATCTCGTTCCCTCCGGCAATCCAATGGTTTTGATAGATGGCCTTGTCATCCTCGATACGGACAAAGTCATGGGTTGCCGCCAGGTTCCTGTCAAAATCGGTCGCGGTGACCACGATCTCCTGATTCTGCGCGAAACGACGGGCCGTATCTTTCATGATGGAAAACGCTTCCGGCAGCACCTCGTCGAGCACCTTTCCATACTTCTCGGTTACTTCTTTTTCCAGTTTGTCCACCTGGTTCCAGACCGTTTCACGTTTATCCAGATCAATTGCATCAATACCGGCTTTAAGTTCCTCAATCTGCGCCTTCTCGGCAGCGACATATTCCTGTATGCGCCCTTCAAGTTCTTTCGTCCTGGCACGTAACTCATCATGTGAGAGTTGCTCTATTTCGGCATAGGTCTCTTTCACCTTTTTCACGACAGGATTTATTTCGTTCAGGTCGCGTTGTGCCTTATTGCCTATTATTTTTGATATAAAATCATTCCATCCCATAAGTTAGGTATATTTTTTACAATTTATTGTGAGGTTGAGTTGAGTTTTTCACTTTTCCACCTCCATTTGTGTATGTTTTTAATTTATTGAAAAAGTTCGGCTTCGCCAGATTTTTTGAGTCACCTTCGCTCCTCGATTTTCAATTCTCGCAACGACATAACTCAAGCAAGCTTGATTTCTGTTCATTGCTTATCGAAAAAGTTCTCCCAGAATTTCACCTCTGGCAGCATTGGGAGCACGGATACGCAAACGGTACGCTACGCTCGGAGCGATTTCGGTAGCTTCAATTGTCCGTTCTATTTTCTGGGGTTTGATATCATTCCCAAAGAAAATTACCGGTGCCACCACAGCATTGTTCCGCACTCTTACATTATTTTGGTCGGACTGTGGATCCACTATCCGCCAACCGGGCTGTAAACGGAGGAAAAGGTCGCCTGACTGACCTTTATAAAACCCGTTTCTATAATACTGCACATCCTGATTGTAGGCACCATGCAGCATCTGGTACGAAGTGATTACATCCTGGATACCGGCCGATTGCACCAAGAACTCCGCCGCTTTCTGTTGGAATTCCCTTATATCGATCTTTTTGTCTTCCAGCAATTTCCTGTCGAAGAAAAATTGTCTGTCATAATATTTCCTGATCCATTGCTCTCTGCCGTAAAGCGCCATCAGATACATATTGAGCAGCGCCTGGCTCCGTTCGGGATAGAAATCACCACCGGATGTTACCATCCCGTCGGGAATGGTCTCCTGTTCATCGAAATATCCGGTAGAGACCACAAAAATGAGTGTATTTTTCAGTCCCACAGAAGCGTCAATGGCATCGAGCAGCCTCTCCAGCTCCTGATCAAGACGGTAATAGGTATCCTGGATCTCTACTGAATAGTTTTTATCAAGTGCTTTTTCATAATTTCCGGCATAAAAGGTAAGTGCCAGAAAGTCGGGGTTCATCCGTTTGCCCAGAGTTCCCGCTTCAAGCAGCCTGACCGCCATATCATTCACCTCTTTATTCATATAAGGTGATTGCTTGAACAGACGTACATCTCCTTTCTTGTCGGTTACGAAAAAGTGCTGGAAATTATACTTGTTGCGGGTATACGGAAAAACGTCATACCGGTTCACATCAATCGCCGGACGCCATGAAGTACTGGTGATGGTGTAGGTGAGTGACTGCCCGCTTCTATTATGCTGATCTACAATTGGTTGTTTCCCCTTGTAAAAGGTAGAGGTTGCCCATTTTCCATTTTCATCTTCGATCCAGAAAGCGCCACTGGCAGCATGCCCGCCGGAAGCGAATGCCTGGGACGCGTCGGGGGCAAAGGCAAAGATGTCCGACTGGCCCCCTGAAGCGATTTTCAATTCATCGGCAATGGTAGAAACCTTGATAGGAAGAGGAGAAAGCTTTTCGGTAGTGAAATTGCCCAGATAGTTATCGTCAAAGAAAGAGGATATTTCACGGTTTGACTCTACCAAATACCTCTTCTCTGCCATAATTCCATGATAGGAAGGATTGGCGCCGGTAAAGATAGTCGCAATGGAAGATGCTTTATTCAGATTGGGAAAATCGTAGTATACATTACTGTACACAAGCCCGCCATTCAATAACCTGTTGAATCCCTTGTTTCCGAATTTATGCCTGAACATTTCCAGGTAATCACCCCGGAACTGGTCAATGGTAATACCCACCACCAATTTCGGGATCTCTCCCGCAGGTGTTTGCGCAAAAAGCGAAGTGATTGAAAAAAAAGCAACCAGTGAAGATAATATTCTAATCATGCCCGTATTTCTGTCATTTGCCTGATCTACAATCCACCCCACCCTGCTTTCAGGTGTTTACTCGTGGTGAACTGTTTGTTTTTTAACCTCTTTTTCCTCAACATATAAATATTTGTCCCCGACCTGAACCATAAACTCATTGAAAATGGGATTGTTGCCAGGGGCAATTGCTGTGGAATCAACCACCATAACAAGAGGAAAAGCGTTAAGAGTGCAAAGTTAATAAAATGATAGAAATAAACCGCTTTATTTGCCGATTTCATCCAGAAGAAAGAAGCTGCGATCAACGCAAAAGGATTCAACCAGACAAAATTCCAGTTGGGATTGGTGGCAGGATGCTCTGAAAAGTACATCAATACCAGGAGGATTATTCCTGCCAGTCCGGCAATCGCAAACAACAGGGTATCATAAAATCTGGTTAACCTTGTCGTGTTCAGTTTGGCAACCTGAATGAGCGAGACAATTATGGTAAGGAGCAACAATACGAATGACGTAATATCAGGCGTAAAAAGACCTCCTTCGCTTCTGTTATTCCTTTCTGTATCAACAGGTAAAAGGATTTCACTATTTTTCACTAAGGGGACATTCAACGTGTCGCCTCTCTGAATGGTGGCCTCCTCAAAAGAGTACATCAAATAGTCCGGGATAAACATTTTTGCCCTTACATTGATAGTGCTGTCGGCAGGACTGCCTATCAGCAAGTCGATACCAAACCGATACCAGGGATAACCATCCACACATTCATGCACCAGGTCGCGATAAGACTGGTCCGCCGCAGTCGCAGGATATTGGATGATGCCGTCCGTGTACTTTTCCACCATATCACGGGGACGGGTGGAGCAATTATCATAAAAATAATTATAGCGGTAACTCCTGTTTTCGGGTAAGGCATTGATGGTTAGCGCATCGTACAATTGTTGCTTTTCGGCGGACGAGAGATTCAGTTCCTGCTCAACCACCTGTTGCCCCCGGTATCCATATTCACTCAGGAATGCCTCAAAAGAAGTATCACCCACGACATAATCGGTCTTCCCGCGTATAAAGTTATATATGAAATGGGGTTGAGACGAGTCAAAATAGCCATAATTAAAAACCACATCCACACCGGTAGAGTCATCCTGTACACGAATGGCGGTATGTCCAAAGAAAGCATATATGGGTCCATACCAGGGTGAAGCAGTCAGAAGGCTTATCTTCGCATTGTCATTTAATTGCACCTGGGCCGGTAACGGAAGGCAGAACAGTATGATGAGCGGAAGTAGTATAATCTTCTTTTGCCGAATAAAAGTATGAAGCTCCGTTTTTAATAAAAATGATTCGATAATTCGTTTCATTGGCTCTCTACTTGTTTATTGGTAAGCCCGGGCATTCTCCCTCAGCGTAAAACTTCGAGGTTTTATTGGATATACCCTGTCGGATAATACAAAAGTACACAATTTTGCATAAAACCAAACCATGACTTATATAACAATAGCGGCGATCCCTATCAGACCGCCGCTATTGTTACTTTATTAACCCTTTCAATACCGGTGTAATCCTGTGGATACCGGATTTATTTGTGTTTGTTACGGTTTCCGTAACGGCTCATAAACTTGTCAACCCGTCCAGCCGTATCTACCAGTTTTTGTTTTCCGGTATAGAACGGATGTGAAGAACTGGTAATCTCAAGTTTTACCAACGGATAGGTAACACCGTCTATTTCGATAGTTTCTTTTGCGTTAATCGTAGATCGTGAAATGAAAATCTCTTCATTCGACATATCTTTGAAAACTACCGGACGGTAATTGTTGGGATGAATCTCTTTCTTCATATTGATTTTTATTTTTTCCGGTCTCTGAAGCTACCGATCATCAACTTGTAACCAGTCCTCTGATGACCTTGAACAAACTCCATTGATCCTGCTGTTTGAATATTCTCAATTTTCGGTGTGCAAAGATAGGACAATCATTTAAAATAAAAAAATAAATATCACTCTTTTTCTTTCAGAAGCATTCCCTTCTTATAAACAGTACCGGCAACTTACACTGTTCGCCGATCCTCAATCGATCAGGTCAAACCCACAGTACGGTACCAATGGCGCCGGAATCCGTATACCTTCCGGTGTCTGGTTATTTTCCAGCAATGCAGCCATGATACGCGGCAGGGCCAGGGCACTACCATTGAGTGTATGACAAAGTTCGGTCTTACGTTCTGCATTCCGGTAGCGGCATTTTAACCGGTTGGCCTGGTAACTCTCGAAATTGGATACCGAACTCACTTCCAACCAGCGCTTCTGGGCGGTGGAATACACTTCGAAATCGAAAGTCAACGCCGAAGTAAAACTGATATCTCCTCCACAAAGGCGCAGGATACGCCAGGGAAGTTCGAGTTTTTCGACCAGTGTCTGTACATACCGTACCATTTCGTCGAGGCGTTCATAGGAATTTTCCGGTTTATCGATACAGACGATCTCCACTTTATCAAACTGATGCAAACGGTTCAACCCACGCACATCTTTTCCATAGGAGCCCGCTTCCCGACGGAAACAGGCTGAATAGGCGGTATTCCTGATGGGAAGTTCTTTTTCATCGAGAATCACATCACGGTAGATATTGGTGACGGGTACCTCTGCGGTAGGGATAAGATAAAGGTCGTCCAATCCCACGTGGTACATCTGTCCTTCCTTGTCGGGCAGCTGCCCCGTGCCAAAGCCGGAATCACTGTTGACCAGATAAGGAGGCTGGACTTCGGTGAATCCCGCATCGCGTGCACTGTCCAGAAAAAAGTTGATCAAAGCGCGTTGAAACCGTGCACCCCTTCCCTTATACACCGGAAAACCGGCTCCGGTAATTTTTACCCCCAATTCGAAATCGATCAGGTCATATTTTTTAGCCAACTCCCAATGCGGAAGGGCATTATCATCGAGCGACGGAATATCTCCCCCACTCTGTTCAACCAGATTGTCTTCGGCTGTCCGCCCTTCCGGCACAGAATCGTGCGGCAAGTTAGGAATAGTGACCAATAGAGCCTCTATTTTTTGCTCTGCTTCTTTCAGCGTTTCACCCAGCTCTCCGGAGGTTTCTTTCAGCAATCGCACTTTTTCACGTGCTGCATCTGCTTCTCCCCTGTTTCCCTCTTTCATAAGCTGGCCGATAGACTTGGATATAGTATTGACCTCGCCAAGGATAGCGTCGAGTTGAGTTTGTGTCTTGCGTCTTGTATTATCCAGATCGATGATCTGACCGATGATCTCCCTGCCATCGAAATGTTTTTTCGATAGCTGCCGTATAACCTTTTCCGGGTTTTCGTTGATTATTCTGAGTGTAAGCATAAAACTGTTGATTGACCCGCAAAGGTACAAAAATTCCGGCATCGAAAACTTGCCGGAATAAAATTTAATTCAGCGGTCAATAGACAACGTCTAAATGACGTTAGAAAAAGTCTTAAAACAACTGGAAATGGAGGCTTTCCCGTAACTCCCTCTCTTTTTGTTTTTTTTGTTGATAATAACGGGATACATAATAGGCGAAACCGATGAAAAATCCCACTACCAGTAAGTCTTTGATTGTATTGTCCCTCATATTGATTATATATTTAGTGCCTAAGTAATTAAGTGTCTATGTAGTTAGGTGCCTAAGTGATTAAGTGCCTAAGTGAAAAAACTATCAAATTCCAAATCTTTACTCTTTGTTCTTTACTCTTTACTCTTTACTCTTTACTCTTTACTCTTTACTCTTTACTCTTTAATATAGATGCAAAAAAGCGAAAAAGGTTGCATCAATTCTGAAAAATTTTCACTTTTTCTTTATTGTTATGGTCATTATCTATCACTTCAATGATAAAAACGTCCGTGCTCCCTTCCGTTATTTTATAGCGGTCATCGGGACGTTCCCCCACAATCCAGACGATATCGTCTCGGGAAAGCAGCAGCCATGCGTTTTCTTTCTCCTTCAGATTGTATTTCCTGTCGGTGAAATAATCACTTACTTTCTTCCTGCCCTTCATGCCGAAAGGGATGAACCAGTCGCCTTCTTTCCATCTCCTCAATGTAAGCGGAAATGTCAACCTACGCAGATCTGCATACAAAAACCGATTGTCTTTCTCTATGGAAAGAGGCATCTTTTCCCGCCGGATCATCAGGTGAAGCGGCCCGGTAACCTCTTCTGTCTCCGGATTGATATAGATAAGTTCTCCGCGCGATTCATTACCGTCTATCCGGTCGAGGATGAAAAAGTCACGATCTTTGATCAGACGGTAAGATTTCGAGTAGAAGACTTTCCCTGAAACACCCTCCATACCAAGGTAAGCATCCTCGATCACCGACGCCCCGAAACCAAGCGGAGAGAGAATTTCAAACAGCACCGACAGGGGTGAGGCCGTCTTCCGAAGCTTTGCAATATCAATTGTATCCTCCCGGTACAGCTCCTCAATTGCTTTCCGTATAGAAGCACTGTAAACCTTTTCCGCTTCAGAGAGATTACGGGAAGTGCGCCAAATGGCTTCTTTCACCGATGGGTTTAGATTTTCCAATTGAGGAATGATATTCAACCGGAGCAAATTCCGCAGGAAAATAGTTTCATCGTTAGTACTGTCAAACACATAAGGTATATCCCGTTGAGCGATATACTCCTCAATCCCGGCACGTGTCACGCATAAGAGAGGGCGTACCACCTGTTTGTTCCTTGGCATGATACCTGCCAATCCCCGAATGCCGGTGCCCCGGATCAGGTTAAGCAGCACAGTTTCTATGGAATCGTCCTTGTGATGGGCTACGGCAACAGCTTCGGCATCATACTGCCGGCGGATAATTTCAAACCAGTCATAGCGCAACTCACGCGCCGCCATTTCAATGGATATCTTCCTGTCTGCCGCATATTGGGTAGTATCGAAGTCAACAGACGTGAAAGGGATGTCGATGGCTTTACACCACTTTTTTACAAATGCGGCATCACGGTTTGATTCTTCACCACGCAAATGGAAATTGCAATGTGCCGCCACACACTGGTACCCCAACAACGTAAGCAGATCGAGCAGCGCCATAGAATCCATACCCCCGCTCAATCCCACGATGACTGCAGCACCAGGCGTCAATAGTTTCTCTTTTTCTATGAATCCGCGTATCCTTTCGATCATTTCCGAAAATGCTTTATCCGGCAAAAGTACGAATTTAACCTTTACGCTACTGCGGTTTCAAACAAATCTTTACCCAAAAACCGGGATAAATAGCAATAAAATCACTATTTTTGCGCTGTATAGTTTTATAAAGATTCAATGACAATGATAGAAAAGATAGAGGCTCTCCTCTCCGAAATTGAGCAATTGACGGTCTCCGCCCCGGAAAAAGTAGAAGCAGCACGCATAAAATACCTTAGTAAAAAAGGAAGTATATCTTCCCTGATGGATGATTTTCGCACTGTTCCACCTGAACAAAAGCGTGAAGTGGGTATGCGGCTGAATGAACTGAAACAGAAAGCGTCCGAAAAAATTGAATTATTGAAGAAGCAGTTCGAAAACAGCGCTGATACCCGGAGTGATATGGACCTGTCGCGTACCGCTTATCCCATACCTTTGGGTACACGCCATCCTCTTTCAATCGTCAAAGAAGAGATTTGTGATATCTTCAAACGGCTCGGCTTCTCCATTGCCGAAGGACCGGAGATAGAGGACGACTGGCATGTGTTTTCATCGCTGAATTTCGCGGATGACCATCCTGCGCGTGACATGCAGGACACCTTTTTTATCCAAAGCGACCCGCAGGTCGTATTACGCACGCATACCTCTTCGGTACAGACACGTGTAATGGAAAAAACCGATCCCCCGATCCGGATCATCTGTCCGGGACGTGTGTATAGGAACGAGGCGATCTCTTACCGAGCCCATTGCTTTTTCCATCAGGTAGAAGCGCTTTATATTGACAAGGATGTGTCGTTTGCCGATTTGAAACAGGCATTACTTTTCTTTGCCAGGGAAATGTTCGGCGAACAAACAAAAATACGGCTGCGTCCTTCCTACTTCCCCTTTACCGAGCCCAGTGCGGAGATGGATATCTCCTGTAATATCTGTGGTGGAAAGGGTTGTCCATTCTGTAAACATACCGGATGGGTGGAAATTTTGGGCTGCGGCATGGTAGACCCCAATGTATTGGAAAATTGCGGTATCGACAGCCAGGTTTATTCCGGTTATGCATTGGGAATGGGAATTGAACGTATTACCAATCTCAAGTACCAGGTAAAAGACTTGAGAATGTTCTCCGAGAATGACGTCCGCTTTTTGGAACAATTCCAATCAGTCCACTAATATGTGCTTCGCGTTATTCAATTGTTATTTGTGCTTCGCACGTTATTCGCTTCGCTGTTATTCATGCTTCGCATGTAATTTCAAATTACAACCGAATAACAACTGAATAACAATCGAATAACAACTGAATAACAATTGAATAACAACTAAATTATGATGAAAATAAAATATGTATTCCTGGCACTTATCCTTACTATCACCGTCGGTGCATCCGCGCAGAAGACGACACGGGTAAACGCCACCAAGGCCAATGACTATGGTGTCATTTATTCATTGCCTAAGACATCGTTCGAAATAACGTTGTTAGTAAAGAGATCAACTTTCCGGAAAGGAGAATTCTATCCTTATGCGCAACGCTACCTGGGTATAGAAAAACCTGTCACTGAGGATAAAATCGTATATACACTGGAAGATATCTCGATAATAAATAAGGGGATCCCCGACAAGAATAACTCTTTTATGGTGGGATTCCGGTCCAAAGCATTAGAACCATTCGTCTACCTCCGGGAAGACGGAGTAATTGTCAGTATCAATGCAAATCCGGAACCTGAAGTACTTCAGGAATTAAAAATTCCCCAGGGGACAGCACCTTCTGTCAATCCACGGAATTACTTGTCCCAGGAGACACTTATGGCCGGATCTACTGCAAGACAGGCAGAATTGGTAGCCAGGCAGATATTCGGGTTGCGAAGCAGCAGAACAGATATATTGGCCGGCGAAGCAGAGAACATGCCTCCTGACGGAAATGCTTATAAGGTGGTAATGGAGGAAATCAACCTGCAGGAGAAAGCGCTGACGGAGCTTTTTGCCGGGACCGAGCAGACCGAGTACTTTACTCACAGCTACACGGTTATTCCCGATGAGAGTGATATCGATCGCAGGGTGATTGCCCGTTTCTCAGAAAAATTGGGTCCTGTGGATGCCGATAACCTTGCCGGAGAACCCATCTACCTGTCACTGGTGAATAAAACACCAAAAGTAGAGATGCAACTGTCCGACCGCGATTTGAAACGATTGGAAAATAAACTCAGTGACGGGATTGTATACAATGTTCCGGGTAAAGCCGCATTGACCGTTGAATTCAAAAACAGGACGTTGGCAAACAAAGAGGTGGATGTAGCACAGTACGGCTCACAGGATGTCCTTGCAAGGAGGATGTTCGATAATGGCAAACAGCCGATCAAAGTGTATTTCTATCCGGAATTGGGTGCCATCAGGCAGATAATTCAATAGGACAAACAACGTTCAACGGAACGAAGTGTAGTTAAATGTGACGATGTGCCTAAAGTGGTTAAGTGCCTAAGTGATTAAGTGATGATGTGTGACTAATGTGCCAATGGAAATAATGTGTCAATGGGAATAATCCCGATAAATCGGGACAGGCAGTGCCAATATAGTAAATATCAATATGATAATCGATAACAGTATGCAAATCACAACTAAATTTTCAATCCTTATCCTCCTGACGGGAATCATGCTGGTCTCGTGCAACGAAAGAAGAGGAGCAAAATCATCCAGGATAGATTTTGACAGCATTGTGGTGTCACGGCATATTCCGCTTTTGCAGGAAAACGATACTACCCTGCCCTATGCCGATGTAAATGTGTCTTTTACCTATCCTGTAAAATTCCGGGATAGCGAAAGCCTGGCGCGCTTACAGCAAATATTTCAGGGAACATTCTTTGGCGACAGTAATTATGATACCCTCCCCCCTCAGGATGCCGTGGATCAATATCTTCAGGAATATACGGACCGGTATCAATCATTGTCGAACTATTACTACGAAGACAAAACCCGCTTAGAAGGAAAAATGCCTTCATGGTACTGGTATATCATGAATAACAGCAATAAAATATTATACCGGAACGATTCCCTGTTAAGCTATGCCGTGGAATACAGTGACTATGAGGGAGGTGCGCACGGCTCCTACCGGATCACCTATACCAATATCGACCTGAACGAATTGGTTACCCTCTCGGAAGAGGATCTGTTCGTACCGGGATATTTTAAGCCACTTACAGAAAAAATTGTGGCCCAGTTGATGAAAAATTATGATGCATCGGTTCCCGACTCCCTTCTTATGAGGGGGTTCTTCACTCTTGAGGATATTGTTCCCAATAACAATTTCTGGCTCGACGGAGAAAATATTCATTACTCCTATAACCAGTATGAGATCGCCCCTTATGCCATGGGAGTAATTGATGTTTCAGTACCCTATACTGAACTGTCGGATATCTTATTGCCGGAAGGTGTTATTTCAAAGTATTTAAAGAAATAGAAATAGTGCAAATTAAAATCGAAAAAAGCCGGCATTACGTCGGCTTTTTTCGTGCAGCTACTTAATTATTTTTGAATTCCAGGAAAAGAGTAATAAAAACGTCTTTTCCAATCCCTGTCCCTTCAGGATCGAAAGCAATCTTGTAATCCAAGCGGTCGATCTTGTTTTTGGCAATAAACCCTACCACTTCCGAGCCGTCTTCACCTTTCAGCGTGCCACCATACACCACGTCAAAGGTGACGTCTTTGGTAACATCCTTGATCTGGAGTTTGCCATGTAACTTGTACTTGTCGTCTTCCACCTTTTCGATATTCGTACTTTCGAACGACATGGTCGGAAACCGTTTCACCTCAAAAAAATCAGCGCTCCGTAAATGGTCGTCACGCATAGGTATACCCGTATTGATACTTTCTACCTCTACATTGAAAAAGACCCTTGCCGACTCCAACTGCTGAGGACTACCAATAATGGCACCGTCGAATTTGTCAAATCGACCCTGTACAAACGTGATACCGTTATGTTTCACTTTAAAGTTCACTGAAGCGTGCGCCGGATCCACTTTATAATTGGATTGTGCCATTAGACCGAAGCAGGCGGCAAAGATGACCGAAAAAACTATTCCTCGTTTCATATGGTTATTTTTTAGATTAATAATCATGATTCCCTGTCCCGACAAGTCGGGACCGTTAAAATCATCAAATGAATCAATTAATATACTTATTTAACATTCTGAAGGCAATGATTGTTCAATCCTTCGGAAAAACTCAAGCGAGCTTGGTTTTTTCATCGGCTTTCGCTATATTTGTAGAATATAAGATGCGCCTCAGGTAAGTTCAAACATGTTTGACTTACCATTTGGCTTTCATTATATTTGTAGAATATAAGATGCGCCTCGGACAAACTCAAACAAGTTTGGCTTGTCTCTCGGCTTTCACTATATTTGTACAACAAAAACACCGGGATAGGTGTTACTAAAGCCGGGGGTTCTACCTCCGATCACAAAGCGGTCACAACGGCCGTGAATCAGATATATAATAATTATGCAAGAATTAGATCAAGATCAGATATTAAATGAGTTAACTACCCAGGACTATAAATTCGGTTTTACCACCGATGTGGAGACAGAGGTCATTGAGAAAGGGTTAAACGAGGATGTTATCCGGTTAATTTCAACAAAAAAGGGAGAGCCGGAATGGTTGCTCGAATTCCGTTTGAAAGCCTATCGTCACTGGTTGACAATGGAAATGCCGGATTGGCCGCACCTGAAGATTCCACAGATCGATTATCAGGACATCATCTATTATGCCGATCCTACAAAGAAGAAGAGCCTGAAAAGCCTGGACGAGGTAGATCCGGAATTGTTGAAGACTTTTGAGCGTTTGGGAATTCCTCTCGAAGAACAGAAACAACTTACAGGGGTAGCGGTAGATGCCGTGATGGACAGTGTCTCCATAAAAACCACCTTTAAAGAGGTGCTGGCCGAGAAAGGGATCATCTTCTGCTCGTTCAGTGAAGCAGTAAAGCATCACCCCGATCTGGTAAGAAAATATTTAGGGACAGTCGTTCCCTATAAGGATAACTATTACGCTGCATTGAACTCGGCGGTATTCAGCGACGGTTCATTCGTATATATTCCGGAAGGAGTACGCTGCCCCATGGAACTTTCTACCTACTTCCGTATCAATACGGCCAACACCGGGCAATTTGAACGCACATTGATCGTAGCCGATAACAACGCTTACGTGAGTTATCTCGAAGGGTGCACCGCTCCCATGCGTGACGAGAATCAACTGCATGCGGCCATCGTGGAGATTGTCGCCCTCGATCATGCCGAAGTAAAGTACTCTACCGTACAGAACTGGTATCCGGGAGATAAGAACGGGAAGGGCGGCGTTTATAATTTTGTGACCAAACGGGGTATCTGTAAAGGTAATCACTCCAAGATTTCCTGGACGCAAGTAGAGACCGGATCGGCCATCACCTGGAAATATCCCTCCTGTATCCTGGCGGGTGATTACTCGGTGGGAGAATTTTATTCGGTTGCGGTCACTAATAACTATCAACAGGCCGACACCGGCACCAAGATGATCCATATAGGGAAAAATACCCGTAGCCGCATCGTTTCCAAAGGTATCTCGGCGGGAAACAGCCAGAACAGCTACCGGGGATTGGTGAAGGTGACCCAGAAAGCGGAAAATGCACGTAATCACTCCCAATGCGACAGTCTGCTGTTGACCGACCATTGTGGTGCCCACACTTTCCCTTATACCGACATACAGAATCCTTCGGCTGTGCTCGAACATGAGGCGACCACCTCAAAAATCAGCGAAGACCAGATTTTCTATTGCAACCAACGCGGATTGGGCGAAGAAGAGGCCATCGGACTGATCGTAAACGGATATGTGAAGGAAGTGGTGAACAAACTCCCGATGGAATTTGCCGTAGAGGCGCAGAAATTACTCCAGATCAGCTTGGAAGGAAGTGTAGGATAAGGAAGTTAATACTACCAATTGATCGGATCTTTGCCGTGGACCAGCAGGTAGTCGTTGGTACTGCTAAAATGCTTATTACCAAAGAATCCCCTATGCGAAGACAGCGGCGAAGGGTGTGGAGATTTAAGCACAAGATGCTTATTCGCATCAATAGTCGCCCCTTTTCGCTGGGCATAAGCACCCCAAAGGATAAAAATCAGATGGTCGCGCTCTTCGGCAAGGCATCGGATGGCAGCATCGGTAAATTCTTCCCATCCTTTTCCCTGGTGAGAGCCGGCGCGATGTGCCTGTACGGTTAGTGTAGCATTCAACAGAAGCACTCCCTGCTTCGCCCATCTTGTCAGGTCTCCCGACCGGGGAGCAGGTATTCCCAGGTCATTCTCTATTTCCTTATAGATATTGACCAATGAAGGCGGAATCTGTACTCCCTCATTCACCGAGAAACACAAACCATGCGCCTGTCCCGGTTCATGATAAGGATCCTGCCCCACTATGACTACTTTCACCTTGTCAAAAGGGCAGCTGTCGAATGCATTAAAAATCAGCTTTGCCGGTGGATATACGGTTTTGAAAGTATACTCTTTCCGCACAAAATCGGTCAATGTCCTGAAATAAGGTTTCTCAAACTCCTGCTGAAGATGTCCCTTCCAGCTTTCCTCTATTTTTACATCCATACTTTGTTATGTCTAATGAAACTACTAAGGTATGAAAAAACTAAGAACTAAAAACTAAAAGTGAATAATGAAAAATTACCCAAGCACTAAAAGAGAGAAAGACCACGAAATAACACATAAAAATGGGGATCAGATGAGAAAGACTCCTTGTTTTCTGGCTTCGTCTTTCATCTCACGGGGCCAAAGACTGGCCTGTATTTCTCCTATGTGTGCTTTGCGGAGATAATACATACAGAGCCTCGATTGTCCGATTCCTCCACCGATGGATAGAGGTAATTCTCCCTTCATCAGGCGTTGATGAAAGTAGAGCGACAACCGGTCTTCCTTTCCACGCAGTTCCAATTGTCGCTTCAAAGCGGCAGGATCTACGCGGATCCCCATGGAAGATAGCTCTACCGCCTTTTCCAGTACAGGGTTCCAGACCAGCAGGTCGCCGTTTAGTCCCAGATAACCGTCGCTGTTGGGTGTACTCCAGTCGTCGTAATCAGGGGCGCGCCCGTCATGCAGTTCACCGTTGAACAAGGGGGCACCGATGCCTAACACAAATACCGCACCATATTGCCGTGTGACGGCATCCTCCCTCTGCTTGGCATCCAGAGCAGGGTATTTGCGTAACAATTCTTCCGAGTGGATAAATGATATTTCGCAGGGGAGCTGCGGTTTTATGGCAGGAAATAATTCATACACAAGGTATTCGGTACGGAGCATGGCGGCATAGATTCGTCTGACTATCCGCTTCAGGAATTCTACCGTCCGGTCTTTTTCTCCTATAACCAGTTCCCAGTCCCATTGATCCACATAGAGCGAATGAAGGTTATCCAACTCTTCATCGGCACGGATTGCATTCATATCGGTATATATCCCAAACCCCTCTTCTATCTCATAATCAGCCAGTGTCAGCCGTTTCCATTTTGCCAACGAATGCACTATTTCTGCATTCCGGTCGTTCATATCCTTGATTGGAAACCGTACCGGCCGCTCCACGCCATTCAGGTCGTCGTTGATACCTGTTCCGCTCTCCACAAAAAGAGGTGCGGTGACACGGCGAAGACGCAACTCGGAAGAGAGATTAGCCTGAAAAAAATCTTTTATGCTTTTAATTCCCAGTTCTGTCTGCTTCAGGTTCAGAAGCGGCGCATAACCGGCAGGGATTTGTAGTTTTGACATATTACTTCAATGTGAATTTCGATTTTGAATCCACAAAGGTATGACTTTTATTCATTTTGTCAAATAAAAACCCTCAGAAAACATCATTATGATAGATTTAGAGCTAAAACAAAAGCAAATATCATAAAAACATACTATTAAACAATCATTTTCCCTATCAGATCATTCACTGAAGAGATATGGTGCCGGTCGAGATAATCGTTGATACCCTCCACGATTTTGACGGAAGCTGTAGGATCAATAAAATTATAGGTACCCACTTGTATCGCCGTAGCCCCGGCCAAAATAAATTCAATGGCATCCTGCCAGTTACATATCCCTCCCATCCCGATGATGGGGATCTTCACCGCATTAAACACTTCCCATACCATACGTATGGCAATCGGCTTGATACAGGGGCCTGAAAGCCCTCCTGTGATGGTGGATAATTTCGGCCTTCGACTCTCCACATCGATAGCCATTCCCAGAAAAGTGTTGACAAGCGACACGGCATCTGCCCCCTCGTCTTCCACACCACGGGCAATTTCAGTGATATCAGTCACGTTGGGTGATAATTTCACAATCAACGTTTTGGGGAATACTTTACGTACTTCCCTGGTGACCTGTGCTGCCGACTGGCAGGAAGTACCGAAAGCCATGCCGCCTTCTTTTACATTGGGACAGGAGATATTCAGCTCGATAGCCGGCATCTTGTCAAGATCCGCCAATTTCCCGGCACAAGCCACATAGTCCTCTACGGTAGATCCTGATACATTCACGATCATGTGAGTATCATACTCTTTGATGACCGGATAGAGATGCTCTACAAAATAATCTACCCCCTTATTCTGAAGTCCGACCGCATTGAGCATGCCGGAGGGCGTTTCAGCCATCCTGGGATAATCATTACCTTGCCTGGGGGCAAGGGTAGTTCCCTTCACAAAAATACCTCCCAGACGTCCTAAATCGATAAAATCGGCATATTCCGTTCCATACCCGAATGTGCCGGAAGCGGTCATCACCGGATTCTTCAGTTTTAAATCCCCTATATGTACTTCTAATCCAGCCATGTTGAGTTTAATTTCATTACACTTAATTTATACCCAATTGAAGTTTCGTAAGTCGTACGTTTGCCACTAAATCGTTCATCTGGCAATATTTTGTGACCCATTTCAAATTTACATGTGAAACATACATTACCAAAATAGTTCTTTTATATTAAAGACAGGCCCCTCGGTACAGGTGCAGATATTTCCCCTGACAGTCTTTTCCACACAGCAGAGGCAAGCACCAAAACCGCATGCCATCAGGTTTTCGAGTGAGACCTCGCATTCAACTCCATGCTCATGGGCATATTTTGCCACGGCCACCATCATTGGTCTCGGGCCGCAGGTGTAAATAAAATCATATTTTTTTTCTTTGAGGACAGAGTGATGGGTAACAAACCCTCTTTCACCTAAAGAACCGTCTTCGGTCGTACAATAAAGTGGCCCGTACCGCTCAAAATCCGCCCGTTGCAGGATATCTTCCGCTGAACGTCCACCCAGCAGAAAATCGGGTTCAATACCGACCTCTTTCATTCTCTTACCTAAGAAAAGCATGGGCGCAGTACCTACCCCTCCACCCACAAGCAGATACCTGCCATTCCTTTCAGGCAGGGTAAAAGAGTTTCCCAGCGGAGAGATCAGGTTTATGATCCCGCCCGCCGGAATGCTGCATATTTTCTCCGTGCCTTCACCTACTTTCTGGATCAGAAGCCATATCTCATTCTTCTCCTTATCAACAAAATTGATGGATATGGGTCTTCTTAAAAAGACATGGGGCGAATTATCCACGAGAATCTGTACAAACTGCCCGGGATGCATTTCCGGCAATATTTCATTGCTTGCCGGCGCAACCTTTATCAGGTGATTGTGATCATTCAGGGCCTCATTGGAGCGAACAGTGAAATCGAGTACTTGCATCTGAATTATTTAAAGTACAAAAATACATCTAAATTTCTATTCCGGCAACGGGCATTGAAAATAGGTCACTCCTTTTCCGGGACTATCCAGAGGAATATGGATTTACCATCCACCGAAACTTGTTCGTCCGGTTTCCAGTTGCCCATATCAAAAGCATGGGAAACTACACGGCTACCAGGCTTCATCTCAGACAATATCTTAGGCATCAACTTCAGATTGACATCCGGTAAAAGATAAAGAGTCAGTACGGAAGCCTTACTGAAGTCGAAATCAAAAAGATCGCCTTCGTAGAATGTCACTTTGTCTTCTACTCCCGCCTCCCCGGCATTCTCGTTGGCTTCTTTAATCCTTTCCGGATTAAGGTCTACCCCTATGCCGGTTGCTCCATATTTCTTTGCCGCAGTGATGACAATGCGTCCATCACCGCATCCCAGATCGTAAACTATATCTCCCTTGCCTACGTTGGCAAGATCAAGCATACCTTCCACTACCTTCTGCGGTGTAGGTACATAAGGCACATCCAACTCAATTTGCTGTGCATTTAGCTGAAGCGCTCCGCACAAAAACAGGAATGTAATAAGAAAATTCATTGATTTCATACGATTTTTTTTCATTTCGTTGTATGGAACTCGCGATAATCATCAACTTGGGTGAATGATGTTCATGCTCGTTTCATAGGTTTTAACTTTTCAAAATTTGATTAACTATCGAACAACAATTGAACAACAACCGAATAACAACCGAACAACAACCGAATAACAACCGAACAACAACCGAATAACTACTGAATAACTACTGAATAACAATTGAATACAATTGAATAACTACTGAAAAAAAGAGATTCCCCATCCGACCAATAAGACGGCTACTCCCACCAGTGCACCTGTTCCGGTGACAGAAAGGCTGGAATAGAGCATATAGGCACAAAGAGCGACAAACAGAAACGGGATAACCGGATACAACGGTACCCTAAAAGGGCGTGGAACATCCGGTTGTTTTCTTCTCAGCACGAACAGGCTTAAACCGGTACATAGAAAGAAAAACCAGAAGACAGGTGCGGTAAAATCGACCATGGCTTCAAAACCGTTTCGGGTAAAAGCTCCAAAAACGATCAGCACCACCGCAATCAATCCCTGCAATATCAATGAATTGACAGGCGATGATTTTTTCTTGTCCCATTTTCCCAGAAATGCCAGTGGAGAGAAATCCTTTCCCAGCGCATAATTAGCTCTCGCCCCTGTAAAAATGGTCGTATTAAGGGAGGTAAGAGCAAAAAGAGAGACCAGCAAACCGATCAGGATCACCCCTCTTTCTCCCAGCGTAGCCCGCATCATATCAATCCCCACCGCTTCCGATGCTGCCATTCCGCTTAATCCCAGCACATTCAGGAAGGATAGATTCATCAGCAGATAGATCAATGTGATAATCAGAACACTGATAATCAGCACGAACGCCATTTTCCGACTGCCGGTCTTCAACTCGGCTGAAATATACGCCGCTTCATTCCAGCCACCGAATGTCAACAGCACAAAAATAAGTGCCAGTCCTATTGATGCATTGGATGAGACACCGGGATCAGCAACCTGCACAGGTGACTGGACTGTGGTGGGTTCTACTAAAAATCCGGTCAGGACAATAATCAGAATTCCCACAATCTGCAAAGCCATGAACAACTTCTGAAAACCTGTTCCAAAACGGATACCTGATATATTTACCAACGTAAGGAAAACCACAATGGCTGCAGCGTAAAAGGCGGAAGAATAAGCTCCCAAAGGAAGGAGTTCGGCCAGGTAATCACCCGCTATATAGGCCAACAGGGCGATGGATCCTGTTTGTGTGACCGTAACGCGGGACCATGCAAATAAAAAGGAGAATCTTTTTCCGAAAGCGGTCTTCAGGAAGTGGTAATCACCGCCGGCATTGGGGAAAGCCGCACTCAATTCGGAATAACAAAGAGCACCGGTCAGGGAAACGCCCCCTCCCAATATCCACGCGGCAATAAACCAGAATTGATCGGGAGAATTGGCTGCAACAACCGAAGGGGTTCGGAAAATTCCTGCACCAACCACAATTCCCACGATAAGGACAATTGCGTCAATCAGCCGTAATACGGGTGCCGGAGCAGCCAGGTCTGTATGTCGATCTTCTTCTTTCATCGGCAACACGTCTTAAAGTATGTCCGGTGGTTATGTATTATACCATACCAAAGAATCAAAAATATGAATATTCACAGCAAATAAAAGCACCCTTTTCAATGTTTAACTTTTTTATGAAGCTATTCCGAAAAGGAAAACAGGTAGATTGCGACGCTTAACATGGCATACTCAAAAAAGAGTAAACTATTTCATGTGAGGACCGAATATCTCAAAAGTGTTATCATCATAATAAATAATTATTTGGGTGATTTTTCGATCATTGTTTTTATAGGACATAATAACGTCTTTTTCTGATATTTGACTATTATTATTTAGCTGTTTAAAACCAATTTCTTTCGATTTTTCAATGGGTTCCGCTGTTCTGCCCATATCCGGCGTATCCTGATGGAATAAATCAGGCTCTACCGAAGCAAAATTGCCCTTGTATCCCTCTTTGTACATATCACCGGTACCATTGATCAGCCATTCACTATTGATGTAATTCATTTCACCCAGGATCCTGGTGACCACGTCGAGGCTGGGATTATTTCTACCATTCAGAATATGAGATATGATAGCCCGGTTGATCTGCAACCTGTCTGCAAATTTCGCAGGTGTCAGGTTTTCTTTTTCCATGATTAGTTTAATACGATCCTTCATATAATCATTTTTAGGCGTTATTAGAATGAAATATTCTATCTGAGTACAAAAGTAATGATACAAATGTATAACAAATCATTCACAAATGAAAATAAGTAATCGGTATATTTGTAAATTACAAATGTTTATGCTGTGGTTTACAAATCTATCCGAATGAAAGTGCCAATTCTAAACCAGTCGCTATTTATATTAAACTATTTATTTGTTTTATAATCATAAATAACTCATATATAAATATTTAAATACAATCAAAATGCTATTTTTTAACATTAAGGCAGGCTATATTCAGTACATATCCGTCATATCTGTTTTTAAAGTTCATATATTGCGAATAATTATCTTTTATATAATAATATACCTATTATATTATACTTTAATATTGAACTGTTAATCCATGAAATATAGAAATGTAATATTTATTGTTTGATGCTAAAAATATACTTGAAACAAATGTATACACTACCTTTGTTTACTTTTGTAAAGCGAACTATTTGGTTATTAGTGTACATTTGTTGGTTAAAAAATGTCATGAATGTAATTTACAAGTTCATTTTCCGTGAGAATCATATAAATTCATACCGATGTAAGAAAGATATTGAATAAACTTACTCCCGGAGACTTAAAACAAGTATATTCATCTGATACATAGATAATTGACAGCTATTTTTTATGTGTATATTTTGCTCTTGAAAAAAACAGAGGGAAGAATTGAACAGTTTGTTCTCCATCACTGTTTAATAATGGGACTATTTCGATGAGAATATAATAGATGAAACTTGTTTAGAATGTTTTTATCTGTTGAATATAGAGAATACCCCCAATGCAATTATTAAAACAGATTGAATATGCGATTAATTAGTATAAAACTTTGGGCTGTCATATTATTAACTTTTACCGCCATACAATGTAATGGCAGGGAAAGACAAAACCAATCCATCCGGCAAACAGCAGCAAGCACGGAAAATAATCATGATATGGAAGTAAGAAAAACGTTATACGATTTCACCGTAAAAGATATAGACGGGAACGATTTCAGCCTGGCTTCCCTGAAAGGGAAAAAAGTACTGGTAGTGAATGTAGCCTCTAAATGTGGATTAACGCCCCAGTACGAACAATTACAGGAGCTTTATGAGAAATACCGGTATCTGAATTTTGTCATCATCGGTTTCCCGGCGAACAATTTTATGGGACAGGAACCGGGCACCAACGAGGAAATCAAAGAATTTTGTACAGCCAATTATGGCGTAACTTTTCCCATGATGGAAAAGATCAGTGTAAAAGGAAAAGATCAGGCTCCGTTGTATAAATGGCTTACAAATAAATCAGAGAACGGGGTTCTGGATCAGGAGGTGACCTGGAATTTTCAGAAATTCATGGTCGATGAAGAAGGGCATCTGGTGGATGTCGTACTGCCGAAGGAAAGCCCTATGAGCGACAAAATCATAAACTGGATTATCGGAAAATAACCCGTGGGTACCGATGACCGGGATGCCGGTTTCAGTGCATAATTCTGTAAACCAATTCTTTCAACAGATCTCCTTGTGTAGCAGATATATTATCTACACCTTTCGACCGGGCGTCGAATGTCCTCAGGTCTGAAATAATTTCCATCACTTTTTGGGCATTATAATTACGCAACCCCGTCATATAATCGCGCACAAAATAAGCAGACCGCATATTCAGTGTATTCATGATACTTTGTTCATCTTTACGCGGCAACCAGAAGCATTCCAACAGATTACTGAAATAATTGAACAATACGGCAATCGTGGCAATCATCGGGTTCTCCTTCGGATTTTTATCAAAGTAATCCACGATCCGGTTAGCTGCCACGATATTTTGGGAAATGATGGCTTTCTGTAGTTCAAAATTGTTGTAATCCTTGCTGATACCCACATTCTTCTCTATCAATGCGGAAGTGATACGCCGCTCTCCTTCCGGAAGCGACACCTCTAATTTCTGAAGCTGTGGAATCAGTTTACTGATATCATTCCCCACAAAATCAGTCAGCATCTGTGCCGATTTCTCATCAATGCCTATCCCTTTCTCTTTCAACCATGACTGGATAAATGCCGGTATCTGGTTTTCATACAATTTTTTGGATTCAAAGACCTCTCCTGCCTTAAGTATGCTCTTAACTATAGCTTTCCGCTTATCGACCGTACCATGTTTATAATTGATAACCAGGATAGTGGAAGGCATGGGATTTTTGGCATAGAGATCCAACAACTCGAACTTGTCGAGATTTTGTGCTTCCTTCACAAGGATAAGCTGGTATTCCGCCATCATGGGGAACCGGCGCGCTGAGGAAATAATAAGATTGACATCGGCATCCACGCCGTAGAAAGTAAGCATATTGAAATCCTTCTCGGCTTCTGTCAGGACTGTGTCAGAAAGCAAATCGGTCAGGGCATCTATGAAATAGGATTCATCTCCCATGAATAGATATACTGATTTGAACCGACGTTGCAGAATATCGTTGCGAAGAATATTGAAAGATGATTGTGTGGAGGCAGCCATTGGTTGATTTGATGATTTGATGATTCGATAATGTGATGATGTGAATAATGAGACTAATGTGACAATGTAACAATGTGCTAATGTGACAATGTGACAATATGACAATATGAATAATGAAACTAATCTCGACAAGTCGGGACAGGTAGTGCCAATTAGTAATTAGTAATTGATAATTTGTAATTTTTTGATTGACTACCAGTCGAATCGCAAATGTTTGATGGTGGATCCTCTGTTCATAATGGATGAAAGCGACTTAATACCTATCTTCACATGCTCTTCCACGAAATTCTCGGTGATATGCTGGTCGCTCTTCTCTGTTTTCACGCCGGTGGAGATCAGTGGTTGGTCAGACACGAGCAATAGTGCTCCTGTAGGAATACGATTAGCGAAGCCACAGGTGAAAAGCGTAGCTGTTTCCATATCTACTGCCATGGCACGTATCTGCCTCAGGTAATTCTTAAAATCATCGTCATATTCCCACACGCGACGATTAGTCGTATAGACAGTACCTGTCCAGTAGTCGCGGTTAAAGTCGCGCACATTGGAAGAAACCGCCCTCAGGAGGCTGAATGCAGGCAGGGAAGGTACTTCGGGGGGGAAATAGTCGTTCGACGTGCCTTCACCCCGGATAGCGGCAATAGGCAGGATATAATCACCCAATCCGCTTCTCGATTTCAAGGCGCCACATTTTCCCAGGAAGAGCACCGCCGAAGGTGATGCCGCGCTCAGCAAATCCATGATGGTAGCGGCATTGGCACTACCCATCCCAAAGTTGATGATAGTGATGCCGTTGGCAGAGGCGTTGGGCATATTGGCGTCTAAACCGATGATTGGCGTATTGAAATGATCGGCAAAAATTTCGACATACTTTTGGAAGTTGGTCAGTAGGACAAATTTAGTGAATTCATCCAGCGGACGCTTCGTATATCTGGGAAGCCAATTCTCCACAATTTCCTGTTTTGTTTTCATTATTTTTTGCACTGAGAATTTAGAAGTTCGAATTGAGCACTACTCAAGTACCCTGACATGTAACTACTTAACCGCCCAACCTCTTAGGACACTCAAGCACTCAAGCACCTAACCACTTAACCACTTAACCACCTTTCCACTTGTATTATCACATTAAAAAAGGTAATTTTGTGCCGGCTAATCCGCTATTCTGCAAACAAAGATACAATGTACGATTTAAATTTGCCATCTTTCGATACAAAAATCCGTAATAAGGGTGATGGGTTGGAGATCTTCGATCCTTTACGTAAAAAATACGTGGCACTGACCCCTGAAGAATGGGTACGCCAGCATTTTGTCCATTATCTTATTTCGGAGAAACAATTTCCCGGCTCACTGATAGCCAACGAGGCAGGAATCAAACTGAACTCTCTTTCGAAAAGGTGCGATACAGTGGTTTACAACCGTCGGCTTGAACCGGTAATGGTTGTGGAATACAAAAGGCCGGACGTAACCATCACCCAGGAGGTATTCGACCAGATCACCCGTTACAACAGTGTTTTAAAAGTCCCCTATATCGTAGTGTCCAACGGCTTGGTTCACCATTGCTGCCACATGGATTATACACTGCAATCCTATCAATACCTCACTGAAATTCCTACTTATAACGAAATGAATAAAGAAAAGTGAAAAATTAAATCAAAATTTGCTCATCTCAAAGCCGTTCAATATCAATTTTCTGTTGGACAAACGAGTTTATAACCTATTCCCCTCACATTTATGATTTTTAGCTGTTCATCTTCACTTAATAGTTTTCGTAATTTGTGAATATAACCATGTAAGCTATTTCGATTATAAGAGCTATCGTCATACCAAAGATACTGCAAAAGATTTTTTATTTCAATGACTTGATTAATATTCAAACATAGTTTTTTCAAAATTTCGTTTTCAAAATATGTCAACTCCTCAAGCTTGTTGCCCAAAGTTAGTGTTTGTGAGACAGAATCAAATGTGTACTTTCCAATATTAAAAACTGTTTCAATATTATTAACCGTTATTATCCTATTCAACAATGCTTTTACCCTAATTATGAGTTCCTGCATTTTAAATGGCTTTCTGAGATAGTCATTTGCACCGAGTTCGAACCCGGAAACCAAATCTTCTATAGAAGAACGAGCCGTGAGGAACAATATAGGGGTAGCCTTGTCTGTTACACGAATTTTACGAACCATTTCAAATCCATCCATTTTGGGCATCATCACATCGGCAATTATTATGTGGGGTTGCTTTTCGATAAATAACCTAAGACCTTCCTGCCCATCAAATGCTTGCAAAGTAGGGAAACCTTCACCTTCCAATGTATCAGTAATGATGGATGAGAGCGTCCTCTCATCTTCTACAAGCAGTACTACATGTTTATCTTCAACGTTCATTTTACCGGTATTTTAATAATAAATTCCGCCCCTTCGTTCAAAAAACTTTTTACGGTTATTTCCCCATTATGCCGTTCAACCAATGTTTTCACGTAATAAAGTCCAAGTCCATACCCTTTAGTGCTATATAAATTACCTTGCGGAACACGGTAAAATTTGTCAAATATATGTTTTTGATTCTCCGGACTGATACCAATCCCACTATCCCTGATTGAAATAACACAATGTTCATCCTCTACATACGACCTGATACTTATCTCCACATTTTCTGAAGAATATTTTATGGCATTGTCCATCAGATTACTGATTATATTATATAGATGTACCTTATCTGCACATAGACTCAGGTTTCCAGGTTGGACGAAAATATCTACTTCAACACTTTTACCTGCTTTCAATTTTTGTTGATTTGCAATTTGAACAAATAAAGGGTTTAATTCTATATTATCCATATGTAGAATAACATTATTCGTTTGTTCCATGCTCATTGATAATATCCTTTCAACTGAATCACGAAGATAAGATAGTTGTTCGATACATATATTCAGATATTGCTCACGTTTTTCCCTGTTTTCGCCCTGTTTGAAATTTAGCAGGGTGTCCACGGCTGAATATGCCACAGATATGGGGGTTTTCAGTTCATGCGTCATATTGTTCGTAAAGTCCTGTTTCATTTCTTCCAGCGTTTTTTGCCTGACTACCGTTCTTATAAAATACCAAAAAGCATATCCGAGCAGAAGAATGATTAATAGTGTAGTAAACAAAATACCGGACATACGTCCTAAAACGGATTTCGTCATTGAGGCTGTATATACTTTATAGGCATATCTGTTTTCTGAATCAAATTCATACAAATAGGTATTACTTATTTTCCCGGATGTTGTTGTATGGGATGAGGCCAATACCATGTCGGTCTTCAGATCTACTATGCCCGAATAATACACCATAGGTGATATTCCTTTACTTCTTGCATTCATAACAATAAGGCTGTCGAGCAATGACAAATCAGGCGGCATGATCGTATCAATAGCCTGATGAACCGTTTGCCTGACTTCTTTCATTAATTGACTGAATATAATAAAATTAGCCATAATATCTTCACCCACCTCAGAATCATCGTTTTCTGTTACAATTGATTTGTTTATTGAGATGGTCATATCTTCTTTGCCTGAATCTTCTCCGTGGGATAGAGAAGATATTGCTGCCAGACGGTTCTGCAATTCTTCACCGTCTGCCTGTTCGATACTTGCAATCATGATTTTAGTCGTATCATCCGCAATGGCATTATACAATCTTGCCAAATAAAACATATTGAGAACAAAAAGCAGCGATATGCCCCAGATAATAATGGTAAATCTTTTTTTTATAGCTCTTATCGAATCCATAATATTGTGATTTAGAATACAAATATAGTGCATTCTGGAAGGTTTACAATTTTATTATTTCCTGTGATAAGACTAAATAAGACTATATAAGTTTCTGATAAGGGTTTTTTCAATGTTAGAAGAATATATTTGTTCGTCAAAAACAGTAAAAATAATGGAAAGAGGAATTATTTGGATAGTATGCTTACTGTGTGCCTGTTTTGTCAAGACGAATGCACAGACAATAAAGGGAAAAGTAACGGATAGAAGTAATAAACCGGTTGAATATGCAACGGTGATACTACAAACAACCGATTCAACCTATGTTGGTGCAACTCAAACGGATTCTTTGGGATATTTCTCTTTGCACACTGATTCAATGTCATATCGTTTAATCGTTCAACATTTAATGTACGAAAGCTATGAAAATGAATTCTCGAATATAGAGACAATAAAGATTGAATTAACTGAGAAAGAAAATGTTCTTGATGAAATTACAATAAAAGGTGAACGACCTCTTGTTAGACTAATCGATGGGAAATTAACTTATGATGTTCCATCTCTTATATCAGGAAAGGTAGTAAACAGTGCATATGATGCAATATTACAGTTACCTGGTATAAGGGAACAAGACGGCTCACTAGTGCTAGCAGGTGCAGGTAATGTAATAATTATAATTAATGGTCAGCTAGTATCAATACCTCAAGAGAATCTTATGGCTGCTTTGAAGATGTATTCTGCTGAAATGGTACAAAGTGCTGAAATAATGTACAGTACTCCACCTCAATATCATGTCCGTGGCTCTTCAATAAATATAGTATTAAGAAGCAATGAATCCAATAATGAACTCCAAGCTTTGATTAATACGGGATATAATCAGAAATATTATTCGAATTATATGACAGGAGTTTCACTGTTATATTCTTTTGCTAGACTATCAAGCGATATATATTACGGCTTCAATTCTATACAGGATAGAACAGGGGTGGATATATTTTCTAATCATTTAATCGATAATACGACCCATTATATAGAACAATTCAATAATGGGTATAAAAAAACTAAAAAACATGATATCAGATTAGGTCTCAAATATAAGCTTTCCGGTGAGGATATAATAAATTTCTCTTATATAGGGCAAATTAGTCCAAAATTTGATGCTGTTGAAAGATCTACGGGATCAATATCTAATTCAAACAATACTAAATCTGAAGATTCTCCAATTCAACTTCATAATTTGTCTATCGGCTATTCTTCTGGATTCGGTTTAAGTTTAGGAACAGAATATACATTTTATAAAGATCATTTGAACCAATATTTCAATGAAGAGATGAATGGAAATGAACGAAATTTTATTGCTAATTCGAAGCAGGATATCGGACGTTTTCGGATATACGCAGATAAGACTCATTCTCTTAAATCGGATTGGAAAATAAACTATGGTCTTCAATACATGTATGCTAAAGATAAGAGTTCACAAATTTATAAAGTAACCGCAGGAAATGATATGTCTGCTTTGAACGTAGACAACAAAATTGATGAATATACTGCAAATATATATACGGGTTTTGATAAAAAGATAGGGAAAAAAATATCTCTTTCTGCATCTGTAAGTGGAGAATATTATAAGATAGGTGAATTCGATGAATGGACTTTATTCCCTGCAATTGAAGCCACATATTTTATAAACCAGTCTAACATCATGCAATTCTCATTTTCATCAGACAAGGTATATCCAAGTTACTGGGAATTTCATGGTGCAACCGGATACTTAAATGGATATGCCGAGGTTCATGGCAACCCACTATTAAAACCATATAAAAAATATTCTTCACAGTTGAATTACTTAATCAATAATAAATATATTATTACTTTATTTTACAGCTACATGGATAGATATTCCGCTCAGCTTCCATATCAGGCAAATGACAGATTAATACTAATTTACAAAACCGAAAATTTTGATTATAAACAACAATTGGGATTAAATTTTATAATTCCTTTTAAAATAGGAGAGGTTATTAATTCCAGACTAACATTGACCGGATTCTATGACAAAGTAAAATCATCAAAATTTCATGATATTTCTTTTGAAAAGGAGAATTTAGCACTTTATCCTCAACTCACCAATACTATAAATATATCTTCTAGACCAAATATAAAAATGGAAGTAGAGGGAGCGTATGTTACAAAAAATATACAAGGACCTGCTGAACTCAGCAATATGTGGAAATTGGATATAGGATTAAAGTGGTCTTTTTTTAACGATATGGCTGAATTTCGTTTAAAGGGAACTGACCTTTTTAATACCTGGTCACCTAATATGAGAATGAAATATAGCAATCAAAATCTTAATATGAATATTTTACCCGATACGAGGGAAATTTCATTAGGATTTGCTATTAAATTCGGAGGATATAATGAAAAAGGAAAAAAAGTTGATACTTCAAGATTTGGCGTGAAATGATGTTTAGAGTCTGATCAGACTAAATAAGTGTTTTTTAATTTAATAGTAACAATTTAAAAAAAGAAAGCATGAAAAAAAAATTTCTAATGGACGAAGATGAAATGAAAAAAATGTTGATTTCATCTTCAGAAGCTAAAAAAGTTGTTGGAGGTACCAACTCCACCAACAAGAACACAGATGTGGAAATTACGATCACCGTTCCAATTGGAGCGAATTAAGTGCCATGTTAATAGGCGGATTAATCCCCGCCTATTATATTTTGATGAATAATATTTTGACAGTTAAACTAAAAAAATACAAAATGAGAATATTATTGAATTGGTTTCCACCAGCATTTACAGATGTTCCATCACCCTCTCTTTCCATATTAAAAGGGTATCTTAAAAAAATCGGTTATGATTCAGACATAATATATTGGAATCTAATACTAGATGATATTCTTAATGAAATTAAGAAACATAGTAGGGAAGAGAGTGGATATGAATTCTATATGTTGTTTCCATTTTTGTCTATAATATTACAAAATGCGCAAGACAATTATACTTTCAAAAGATTAAGTACATATTATGAAGCTCATTTTCCAGAACTAACCAATATGGGCAATAATTTTCATTATAATACATTAAAAGAAGGTGGGCAAAAAATAATAGAGAGGTTTACGAAAGTATTACAAAAAATTCATAAAGAGAAAGATTACTCATTGATAGGCGTGAGTACAACATTACTACAATTAATTCCTGCAAATATTTTTTCAAATATTTCAAAAGAAATAACACCAACAATTCCTATCGTTGCTGGAGGAATGACTCATAAAGATGGTGCGGTTTCAACTATGGAAAATTTTAATTGTTTTGATTATGCTATTTGGGGAGAAGGTGAAAATCCGTTACATCAATTATGTCGTTACATTAATAAAGAGATTCTCATAGATGAAGTCCCAAGTTTAGTGTATAGGAAAGAAAATGTAATTTTTACGACGCGTATAAATAGTTTTTATAATGACTTAGGCTCAACGAAACAAGATTTAACTGATTATTTTAATTATATTAAAGCTAATAAAATTTTAGATATTGACCCATTAGTTCCTATTGAAAGTAGTAGGGGGTGTCATTGGAAACAATGTAAATTTTGTTATCTAACGACTGGGTACAAAAATCGCAGGAAATCAAACGAAGAAATAATTAATGAAATTCATTATGCAATAGACACTTACAATCAATATTACTTCGTATTTTTAGATAACGATATAGTATTTAATGACTATGAAAAGTTTGATGATTTACTAGACAAGCTGATTTTTATAAAAGACAAATATGATAAATTTTCTATTTTTAATGCAGAACTTTTAACGATGGGTTTCTCTTCAAACCTGATAAAGAAAATGAGTCTTGCAGGTTTTAAAAGTATACAAATCGGATATGAAGCTGTTTCAGATAGCTTATTAAGAAAAATACATAAAAAGAATACTTTTTCAAGTAATTTATTGTTTATTAAATGGTGTCGCCAATATCAAATTGCATTACAAGGTCTAAATGTGATAACAGGCCTTTTAGGTGAAACCGATGAAGATATAATTGAATCTATTCACAATATGCATTATTTGAGATTTTACTTAGAACCTAAAGTCGCAGCACAAAACACATTACCATTACAAGTGATGAAAGTGTCGAGGTACTTCAAAATAATCGAAAAGAAAAATGAATTGAATTTATGGAAAACAAATCTTCTGTATTCTTTTCTGCCGCATAATTATATAAGTGAAGAAACAAAATACAACTTAATGAGTTTTTCATGTATTGAAAGAAATGATTTATGGCTGTGTTTTGAGGAAATAGATAAACACTATAATACGAATGAATATTTTTACAGACTTATAAAAGTTGATGATCATAATATCCAATATATAGAAATATTTAATGGAAAACCCATAAAAAAGATAAGTTTCAATGTTAATGAATATCATTGGAAAATATTATGCAATTGTAATCATGAAGTAAAATCATTTGAAGAACTGGTTACAATATTCAACATTGAAGATAATAGTAGTGAAGTAGAGATACTAAGATGTTCGATTAATGAGCTTAAAGAAGAAAGGTTATTATATTCAAATCCTGAAATGACAGAAAATGTATCAGTAATTAATCCAGACATTGCAATGTAAAAGTTTTTGTAATGAGGAAAACATTTTTTTATGATTAAGGACTTATGAAATTTCCATTTTACAAACAACATGATTCCACCGATTGCGGAGCATCTTGCTTACGAATCATCTCTGATTATTATGGAAAAAAATATAGTTTACAGCGGCTTCGTGAGGCTTGTCACATAGGTAAAAGCGGTGTATCATTAATAGATATCAGTGATGCGGCGGAAAGTATTGGATTTCGAACACAAATGTTCAAAATATCACTTGATAATTTGAACAGCGCAATAATCTTACCTTGTATCGTCCATTGGAACAATAATCATTTTGTCGTACTATATAAAATAGAAAACAAAGGGAAACAAAAGAAATACTATATATCAGATCCCGCTCGTGGGCTGTTGACCTATAAAGAAAATTCATTTGTTAAATGTTGGAATAATAATTCGCTGACCGGAATAGTATTGATGCTTGAGCCTTCTCCTAAGTTTTACGAAGCGAATGAAGATTATAATGATAAAAGTAATCTCAATGCAAAGTTCATTTTCAGATATTTAAAACCGCATAAAAGGATTTTTATTCAGATTATTTTAGGAATAGTTATTGCATGCATTCTTAATCTTATACTTCCATTTCTTACTCAATCAATCGTGGATGTGGGTATTGAGCAAAATGATATTAATTTCGTCATAACGGTCCTCATTGCCCAGGTTATGATTGCTTTTGGACAAATGATAAATTCATTAATCACAAGCCGGATATTATTACATACAACGGCAAGAATAAGTATTTCTCTCATCTCTGATTTTCTAAATAAATTAACAAGGTTACCGATAGCTTTCTTTGACTCAAAAAAAATAGGAGATATCTTACAAAGGATACAAGACCATCAACGTATTCAGGATTTTCTAACAAGTGCTTTGCTCGGAATCATAATGTCCTCATTCATTTTTATTATATATGGGGCGGTAATGGTAAATTATAATATCTGGATTTTATTGATATTTTTATTGGGCAGTACTTTATATATTTCATGGGTACTTCTATTTATGGGTATGCGTAAAAAAATTGATTATATGCGTTTTCAAGAAGCTGCTGTAAATCAAAACAGTCTATTACAACTAATAACGGGAATGCAGGAGATAAAACTAAATGGCTGTGAGAAACAAAAACGTTGGAAATGGGAAAAAAGCCAAGCAATCTTATATGGGATAAGTATTAAAAGCCTTACAATTAACCAAATTCAGGAGGTAGGTGGAACTTTTATTGATCAGACAAAAAATGTAATAATTTCATTTATCGCTGCTCATTCGGTAATGAACGGGAGTATGACTTTAGGTATGATGATGGCCTTGCAATACATCATAGGACAACTTAATGCCCCCATTAAACAGTTTATTTCTTTTGCGGAATCAATGCAAGATGCTAAACTAAGTATGGAAAGATTAAGCGAAATTCATCAAAAAGACGATGAAGAGCCCAGCGATATATCTAAGAGTATCGATATTCCCAATAATCCGGAAATAGTTTTGAAGAATGTAATGTTTCAATATGAGGGGAAACATTCCCCAAAGATACTTGATGACATTAATCTGACTATTCCATATGGCAAAATTACAGCCGTTGTTGGAACAAGTGGCAGTGGAAAAACAACTTTATTGAAACTTATATTAGGATTTTATCAACCGGTTAAAGGGAAAATAACATTGAACAATAAACCTTTGCATGATTATAGCGATAAATATTGGAGAAAAAATTGTGGGGTTGTAATGCAGGAAGGATTTATTTTTTCAGATTCCATAAAAAATAACATTGGTGTGAGTGATGAGAACCCTGATATAAAAAAACTTGATGAAGCCATTAAAATAGCTAATCTTGAAGATTTTATTGAATCACTTCCATTAGGGTATAATACGGAAATAGGTGTGGATGGACAGGGATTAAGTACGGGACAAAAACAAAGAATATTAATAGCTAGGGCAGCCTACAAAAATGCACCAGTAGTAATCTTTGACGAAGCAACAAATGCTTTAGATGCCAATAACGAGAAAGTAATAATGAATAATCTGAAAGGATTTTTTAAAGGCAAAACAGTTATTGTTGTCGCTCATAGACTAAGTACAGTAAAGGATGCCGACAATATAGTAGTGCTAAATAATTCCAAAATAGTTGAGCAAGGGAAACATAATGAACTGGTTGCACTTAAAGGTTTTTATTATGAACTTATTAAAAACCAGTTGGAACTCGGAAATTAATATGGAACAGGAATATAGTAAAGAAACATTGGAAATTTTAGGTAAAGTACCGAGTTGTTTCATTAGATATGGCTTGTCGGTTTTTTTCATTCTATTAATCGGTATTTTGGTAGGGCTTAGTAAAATCCATTATTATGATACATTTAAGACTCAAGTAATAATTTGCGAGGCCGACCATTTGAATGATAGCATAATAGGGAGTAGTAAATATATAGCCCATATGGAAGTTAACATCTCAGATATTTGGAAAATCAAAATTGGGTCAGACGTAATTATTAGTTTAAATCAATATCCTAAAAATGTATATGGAGTAATATTTGGATATGTAGTTTGTTTTTCTCAAAATAATGAAAAACAAGTGTATGATGTTTATATACAATTGCCAAATGAATTAATGACAAGTTTTAATAATAAACTGGAATATTTACCTGATATGTCCGGCATTGCTCTCATAAAAGGAGAAAGGAGAAGCATTTTTAAGAGGATTTTCTCAAAATCACATATATCAGTAAATCTCCAAATCATCCCATCAATCATTGGCACATTGATCAATAGCTTTCGTCCACCGAGGGGAAATCAGACGATTTGACGTCGTTCATATATTGCCGGACAGCAATAGTGATTTCATCGAACAGATTGGCGTAACGACGCAGGAAACGGGGTGAGAAGCCTTTGTTCAATCCCAGCATATCATGCATCACCAACACCTGCCCATCCACATGAGGCCCCGCGCCAATCCCTATCGTCGGGATGGCCAGCTCCGCCGTCACCTCGCCAGCCAGTGCTGCCGGAATTTTTTCCAGCACGATGGAACAGCATCCTATTTCCTGTAACAGACGGGCATCCTTCATCAGTTTGGCCGCCTCTTCTTCTTCTTTGGCGCGTACGGCATAGGTTCCGTATTTGTTGATCGATTGCGGCATAAGCCCCAGGTGTCCCATCACTGGGATACCGGCGTTCAGGATAGTCCTGATGGATTCTATAACCTCTTTTCCTCCTTCGAGCTTCAGGCAATCGGCCTGTGTCTCTTTCATCATCTTCACCGCATTGCCCACAGCTTCGTAGGGATTTCCCTGATAGCTGCCGAAAGGCATGTCCACCACCACCATCGCCCGCTTTACCGCATTCATTACTGATTTTCCGTGATAGATCATCTGCTCTATCGTTATCGGCAAGGTAGTAGTATTTCCTGCCATCACATTGGAGGCCGAATCTCCTACCAGGATTACATCAATACCTGCCTGGTCGATCACAGACGCCATGGAATAGTCATAGGCTGTGAGCATCGATATTTTTTCGCCCTGTTGCTTCATCTCGCGCAGGCGATGAGTAGTTACTTTCTTTTGATTACCGGAGGCAAGGTATCCTTTTTTATCTTCTGACATCTTATTTACCTTTTTAATCGTTTAGTTGAAATTTCGATTTGTTTCTGCCGCAAAGGTAGTGCTTTTACAAATTCTTTGCACGTTTTCGGCCTGTTTTCAAAGCATGCGGCCTACAATGCCTCCAATTCCGCACAAAAAAACCGGGACTGAAATAGCCCCGGCTCTTTGACAGATATTGCATTCAAAACCTATACCCTAAAGTAAGCAATCCTCTGATGGAATTGTTTTTCAGGGAAAAGGGAGCTGCATCAACTTCCAGTTTATTATTCAGATAATAATTGGGGAAGGGATATAGATCATCTTTTTGGGTTTTATAGACAACCGCCATATCAAGATAGAAATTCTGATTGAAACGGTAACCTAATCCACCGGTAAAGTAATGAGTGTCACCTTCGATACGGTGTATGGTGTTTGACCCCGCAATATCGGCGTCACCGAAATCCACCAGGTCAGCATCATAGGGATTCTGCATCCACGCGTATCCCAACCGGCCCGATAATTGGGGTATAAAACGATATTCCATTCCCACTTTCACCGTCGATGCCATCTTATGATCCTGAGAAATGATTTCGTTGGCTCCATCATACCACCGATCGTCGTCGGGTGAGTTAGAAGGAAGTTTTAGCTTCATATTACCATAATCCTTCAATTCATAATCCACACTGGCAATAAAATTGCTTCCCAACACTGTTGCCACGCTGGCTACTATTTTCCCCGGTGTCCTCAGATCATAATCGTTGGTGAACACGGCCGAATGGATACCCCCTTCTTCATAATTCACATAAGAGGGAAGGTATGATTGGATATCTTCCAACATCTCAGCCTGATAAGTTTCAGTCATCGCATACCGGACAGGTGAATGCCAGGCCAGGCCGATCCGCAAAGCGTTCACCGGCCGGTAGATAGCTCCAAGTTTGACCCCCACGCCTGCTCCACTTACCTTCATCCAATTGTTCAATGTATATCCACCGTCATTGAAATCTTCATCCAGGCGGGAGTATAGACTATAGTATACATCCTTGATAGAAAGCGACAGGCCGAGGTTTAAGACATTATTGACCGTCGTCCCCACCGTGAAATCATAGTTATCTATATACCCTTTTTCACGCAACCCGATTTCGCTGAAGGCCGTTTCCCCTCTCGTATCCAGCGGCACAAGCGCTGTCCCTCCTTGATTGGGATGAAGAAGAAAAGCGTTGCGGCCAAGCGTTGGTAACCATGGTTGTGACAAGAAAGGATCGTATTTATCTTCAATCCATACCAGGTCGTCCGGATTACTGATAGCTCCATTGTCCAAACCATCCAGGTAATCATTGTAAATATAATCCAACAGGGTACCACGGGCATCACCCATCGCAGAAACCTTCTTATCGAACGATTTCAACCTGTTATAGGTGAATCCGAAATTGATCAGCGGCATCACGTCGTTTCTCAACGGGAAATATCCCACGAACCCGATATTATCTAAATTGAAGGTGCTTTTATTGGCTTTTATGTCCCCCACCTTTGAACCCTCTTTCATCCAATTCATCGTACCCGTCACTTCGGAACTACGGTATACCGCTATTCCGGCAGGGTTGATGGAGACGCCGGTCAGGTCGCCTCCCAAAGCTCCAAATGCTCCGCCCATCGACATAGCGCGGGCCGTGCCATGGAGATCTTCCCGCGAAAAGCGTAAAGCATCAACCTCACTCTGGGAAAACAGAGGCACCGTGAAAATGAATAGTGAAAAAAGGATATAAATGATCTTCTTCATAATGATTTAGCATTTAATTATTTCGTTCTGTTACCTGCGACCACTGCTGGAACGTGAGCTACCGCCACTGCTTCCTCCGGAACTACGTCCGCTACTACTACTGCTGCTTCCACTAAAAGAACCGGAAGAAGAGCTGCTGCTTCTGCTGGGAGAGGAATAGGTCGATGAACTCCTGCTCGTTGAACTGCTTCTCGACGGGGTTGAATAGCTATTGTTGCTCCGGGTGGGGGTAGTACTCTGATAAGAGCGGGATGATGATGAACTCCTTTGATAAGTAGAACTGCTCCGTGAAGGAGTAGTAGATGAACTCCTGTCATAAGTAGTACCCGATGAACGGGTTGATGTATTACTGTTGCGGTTGACTGCACTTGACCTCGTACTGCTGTTTGAGCGGTCAATCACCTGCCCGTTCCTGGAATCATATACCCTGCCGGAATTATCCACAATCCGGGTTCTTGGAGAAGCAGAGGCACTCCTGTTGCTCACCGATGAACTGCTCCTGCCGGAGACAGCGCTTCTTGATGAAGCAGTCGCTCTGTTTCTTCCCGAGACGTCAGCACTGCGGGTGCCGCTTCTTGATGCCCTTCCCGAGACATTTGCCATGGAAGAGGTTCCCCTACTGGTAGCGGCACTCCGTCTGTAAGCGCCGGAACTTCTTCCGGTACGGTTATGGGTCAGACTGCCATAATAGCCGTCATGGAAACCATGATAGTAACCGCCACCACCCCAATATCCACCATAGTACCAGGGATCGTACCAACCACCGTAATACCAGGGTGAGTACCATCTGCTGTAAGACCAGGGGCTATACCAGCCATAATACCAGGGTGAACCATAATACCAGGGATCGTACCATGGGTCATACCAGGGATAATAACCGGCACCCCATCCCATTCCCATACCAAAGTATATATTGGTGTTCGATCCGCGGTTGTTATAATTCTCATACAAGTCATCGCCTACATAGACGATCACCTCATCCGCACCGGTGATCTTGATGCTCGATTCCGGGTCATGGAACCGGACGATCCGGTCGGTATATGCATACTCTTCGTAATTATTCTGCTCCTGTTCATAGACAGTATCTTCTGCGAATTCATTGCTGCCGGCGCGACGATTGTATTCGTCAACGTCCCGGCCATTGGCAGTCACCGCCATGTTCGATGCGTCACCCTGCACGACCACCACTTTTTTCTTTTGTGGCTCTTCGGCTTTCTTCTGAACCTTTACCGGCTCTTTCTTAGTAGGATCGGCATAAATATCGTCCCATTCCTGGGCGAAACCGAACAATGGAACAGCGACCAGCAAAACCGCTAATAAGTTTTTTTTAGTCTTCATAGTTTCTCCCTCTTTATATCTTGTTTGTAAATAATTTATCTGTCATTGTCTTTGACATAGAAACTTCGGAAAAGTTTAAACAGAAATCGACAAAAACCAATCCGTTTCTTTTCTGATGAAACACAACGCTACACAAATATAGCAAATGTCTCACAATAAAGATGTACAGGCCAGCAAAACGCTGCGTCCTATTAGGTTAAAAAAACAAAAATAGGAGGCTCAGTCAGACTGATATTTCCAGCCCGTCATAAGCCAGTAAAACATTCGGCGGGAGTTCCTCCTCTACTTTCGCATGGAGGCCGATCTCATGGCTCATGTGCGTCAGGTAAGCTCTCTTCGGTTTTATCCTGCCTATCATTTCCAACGCCTGATCCAATGTCTGGTGTGAAATGTGTTCTGTCTTCCTGAGTGCACTGACAACCAGCGTGTCTACACCTTCCAGTTTTTTCAGTTCGGTCTCCTCCATCGTCTTGATATCGGTGAGATAGGCAAAATTCCGTATCCGGAATCCCAAAATAGGTAATTTGTAATGCATTACACGGATAGGGGTCACCATTATGGTTCCTATTTGAAAATCCTCACCGGCGCTGATCCGCCTGACGGCGAGATTGGGTACTCCGCTGTATCTGTATTCCGCGAAGCAGTAAGGTAATCTCTCCCTGAGGGCGTTCTCCAGCCATTCCTCCATATAAAGGTCTACCTCCCCGAAAATGGAGAACGGTCTCAAATCATCAATTCCCCCCACATGATCATAATGCTCATGAGTAAGGAGTATACCATCAATTTTTTTGAACGGTTGAGATAGCATTTGTTCTCTGAAATCGGGAGAACAGTCAATTATAAGCACTTTCCCGTCTATCTCAATCCTTACCGATGTCCGGAGCCGCCTGTCCCTCGGGTCAGTCGAACTGCAAACATCACATTTGCACCCGATTTGCGGGACACCGGTGGAAGTACCCGTACCCAGAAATCTCACTTTCATATAACATGTGTAAGAAAAAAGCCGCCACATTTCCTGAAATGGGCAGCTCTCGGTTTTGTATACTATATTAATTCAATACAAAGCAGGAATAAAAAATGTAGAAGATCAATACTCTCTTTCTAAAATCCAAAGATCGTTGAAAGGTACTCCATAGGTTCTCCTCAGATATTCCGTATTACCTTTGGCTGAATAAGCATGGTAAATTTCATCCCGTTTGGCTGCAGCATCTGCCTTATCATCATAGCTGGCAACAATCACGCGATACATACCTTGTTCGTTCTGCGCCAAGATAACCGAATATCCTTCATTCTCCATACGACCTTTTAATGATTCAGCGTTCAACTTCACGCTCAGTGAGGCGATCACCACACTATATTTCCTCAATCCTGCGGCATCAGTAGGATAAACCGGTTCCACCTTCTCTTTTCTTACGGATACTTCTACCGGAGGAAGTGGACTGGCATCTTTCACCACAGTAGTGGGCTGGGATGCAGTTTCCTGCATTTCTTTTTCTTTGGCTGCTTCATATACTTGTTTATAAGCGCTTTGTTTGGGTTTACAAGATACCCCGACAAGCAGCAGGGTTACTAAAACCAATGCGTAATGGAACTTTCTCATGCCTGATCAATGTTTATTAAATTGTTTTACTTCTGAAATCAACTCTTAATCCTTCACTCTTCACTATTAACTCTTCACTATTAATCCGTTTGTATAATGAAATCTTGCAGCAAAGATAATAAAGATGCCCATGATTGTATCTTTGCGAGTGTGAAAATAAATTAAATCATTCCTCTGTGAGACGCTTTAACCGGACAGGTTTGGGACTGATGTTGAAAGTCGCTCCCTCTTCGATGGTAGCGATGATTACCGTATCTTTGAAATTCGACTCCGGATCGGGCATAAAATGCACTTCCCAATCTCCTTCCCTTAATCCTATGAACTGAAACATAACCATCTGGTCTCCCGTTGTCTCAATCTCGGGAATGCTGAAAAAGGTATCCGTTTCCTGTATGACTTTCACATACGGATTGGCATCAAGAGGCGCCACGTAGCCTTTCAATTTTCCACCATAGACTTCCGGAAAAGCCCGTGCTACCGGATAGAGGTAACGATCCCCGTTTTCCATTATCCGGACGGAAATTGCGGCATTCAGGTCGATAACCATATTGGAAATCGTGTTAAGCCTCATTTCCATCGGGATGGCATCGATCACCAGGCCCTCTTCTAATTGTGGAGGAATCTGTAACGGTATGGTTTCAATCTCCACATCGGTTATTTCTACCATATAATTGTCGTTTCCGAATTTTATTCTGATCTGTTGCAACTCCCTGCCGGCAGGCACGTATTGGTCCACCAATTGCACCATTTTCCCGTTCCTTAATTTCAACACATCGTATGTTCTCCCGGGAAATTCAAGGTCAACCCACTCCCCCTCACGGGTTTCGGTATCTACCAGAAAAACCGATATCTCGCTGATATCCACGTAAAGATCCCTCACCACTACCGAAGCTGCGTCCGTCAATTTGAGTCGCAGACGTGAAGCATTGACACTGGGATCATCCTCGTCGCACGCCTGCCATAAAAATAAAAGCAGTGTGGCGGTCAATATGTATAGAAAAGGCTGGTAGCGCATATTGTCAACTTCTTTTTAATGGAATATCCACCACAAAATTACATAAATCCCCTTCGCATAAGACACAAAAACAATTAATTTTCATGAATTCCCTGAAAACAAATCGCTTTTATAGATGTTATAATATTTATATGAGGAGAATAAAGAGTAAAGAATAAAGAATAAAGAATAAAGAATAAAGAATAAAGACGATAATAATTTTATGAAGAAAACCAATACATTTCTCATTTCTATCTCTTTTCTGATAATCTGTTTTGCAGCATCATGCAATCAACAACATAAAAAGGATGAAGGGACAACCCTTTCACAATCTGCAATCGAAAATTCAAATACGCCAAAAGCCCTATCCCCCGAAGAATTATTCGACCGTCTGTTAACTTCCTTCGGCGACGATTGGATGGAAAGGGAAGCTGACCCTACTCTCTATCCCGAATATTACGGCGGGGCTTTCATTAATAACAACGGCATGTTCGTGGTTACGGTAACCGGTAACCGGGAGGAACACAAGAGACGTCTGACAGAGATACTCGGCACGGACAACTTTGATGTGGAGACCGTACAATATTCTTACCGCCAAATGATGCGGGTAATGGACAGTATAGACGCCTTTCTAATGGATAGCTCCATCCCGGAAGATCATCCTTTGGTGAGTCGTTTTGCCGGCGCCTATCCCGATGTGATGGAAAACCGGGTAAAAGTACTACTCACAAAAGTGGACGATGCCACCATCCGGATCTTCCAGAAAGATGTAGTAAACTCCCCTTTGATAATATTCGAACAGGGAGAACTACCGGGATTAATGTAAAAAGAGTTATACTTCGATTGACACATCAGCACCAGTTCTTGAACCCGGGAATCCTGGTTCTGAACCATTTTCTTTTGATGACCTAAGTTAGTATAATAAAAATATTATCTCATGAAAAAATCAACAAAACTCTTTACTTTATTGGCAGCAATTCTCTTTGCTACCATTATTTCGGCACAGAATGCATCGTATACTTACGAAAGCGTTCCCAACGACCCGATCAACACGCGTATTTATACGCTGGACAACGGACTGAAAGTGTATATGAGTGTGAACAAAGAAACACCTCGTATACAAACGTTTATCGCTGTTCGAGTAGGTGGTAAGAATGATCCCTCCGAAACAACAGGACTGGCACATTATTTTGAACACCTGATGTTCAAAGGAACCGACAAATTCGGCACACAGGATTATGAAAAAGAAAAGCCGCTGCTCGACGAGATAGAACGTCTTTTCGAAGTATACCGCAACACGACCGGTGAAGAGGCACGTGCTGCCATTTACAAGCAAATAGACAGTGTTTCGTACGAAGCGTCGAAACTGGCTATCCCCAACGAATACGATAAACTGATGTCGGCCATCGGAGCCACGGGAACCAATGCCTATACCGGTTTCGACATGACGGTCTATACCGACGATATCCCCTCGAATCAGGTGGAGAATTGGGCAAAGATCCAGGCGGAACGTTTTCAGCATAATGTGATCCGGGGGTTCCACACCGAACTCGAAACCGTGTATGAAGAGAAAAACATGTCGCTCACGCAAGACGGACGTAAAGTCTATGAAAGGATGCTGGCAACACTCTTCCCCCACCACCCGTACGGCACACAAACCATACTGGGGTCGCAGGAGCACTTGAAAAATCCTTCCATTACCAATATCAAGAAGTATTACAGGACTTACTATGTACCGAATAACATGGCTATCTGTCTCGCCGGCGATTTCGATCCCGATGAAATGATCAGGATCATAGACACTCATTTCGGAAATATGAAGCCGAACAATAATTTACCGCCCCTGCCACTTACCGACAAGGAAGAGCTTACAAAACCGGTATCGGTTGAAGTGCTCGGTCTGGAAGCTGCCAACGTTTCACTGGGCTGGCGTTTTCCCGGAACAGCAAGCCCGGAAAAGGACCTGCTCGACATTATCAGCCTGATCATGAACAATGGACAGGCCGGCTTAATTGATCTGAACCTGATCCAGCAGCAGAAGGTACTTTCTGCCTATGGCGGACTTTACAGCATGAGCGATTATTGCGCCTTCATCATGGGTGCCAACCCCAAACAAGGACAAACGCTGGAAGAAGCACGCGATTTACTTCTCAGCCAGATCGATAAGCTCAAGAAAGGTGATTTTTCGGAAGAACTTATCTCCGCATCGGTCAACAACCTGAAATTAAGCCAGATGAGACGCATAGAAAGTAATTCGGGACGTGCCAACTGGTACGTGAACACTTTCATCAATGGGCTGGAGTGGAAAGACCAGGTGAATCGTTTAGACCGTCTTGCAAAGATCACAAAACAAGATGTGATCAATTTTGCCAATGCCTATTTTAAAGACAATTACGCTGTAATTTACAAACGTGAAGGCAAGGATCCCAATGAGCTGAAAATCGCCAAGCCACAAATCACCCCTATTGCGATGAACCGCGATGCCAGCAGCCGGTTTCTGGTCGAAATACAACAATCGGAAGTGAAACCCATCGAGCCGGTATTCCTCGATTTTGAAAAAGATCTCAAGCAATTGAAAGCCAAATCAGATATTCCCGTCCTGTATAAACAAAATGTAAACAACGGCCTTTTCAATCTGATTTATGTTTTCGACATGGGAAATAACAACGATAAGGCGATCGGGACGGCATTCGAATATATGAAATATCTCGGGACTTCTACTAAATCTCCCGAAGAGATCAAAACCGCATTTTACAACCTGGCATGTTCTTTCGGGGTATATCCCGGTAGCGAACGGGTATATGTGATGCTCAGCGGATTGGGCGAAAACATGGATAAAGCGTTGGAACTCTTCGAAGAACTGCTTGCTGATGCGAAGGTGAATCCGGAGGCTTATGCCAACCTGACTGCCGACATCCTGAAAAAACGTACCGATGCCAAACTGAATCAAGGCCAGAACTTCAACAAATTATTGCAATATGCCATCTGGGGGCCGGATTCTCCCGACAAAAATATCCTTTCGAAAACAGAACTCACTACAATGGACCCCGCAGAACTGACGGCAAAAATAAAACAACTCAACCATTTTCAACACCGTATCCTTTATTACGGGCCGGAAAGTGATAACCAATTCCTTACTACCCTCAATCAATTGCACCGCGTTCCCGCCACACTGGCTCCCGTGCCGGAAAACAACCGTTTCAAACAGGAACCGATCAAGGAGAACAATGTATATCTGGCCAAATACGATGCAAAGCAAATATACATGGCAATGGTCGCCAACGACGGGACTGTATTCGATCCGACAATCGAACCCATCCGGGAAATGTATAACGAATACTTCAGCGGCAACATGAATTCCATCGTATTCCAGGAAATGCGTGAAGCCCGGGGCCTCGCCTACTCGTCTTATGCTTACCTGATGCCCCCTTCAAAATTGAACCGTCCCTATGTCTTACGGGCTTTTATTGCCACCCAGAACGACAAGATGGACGACGCGTTGAAAGCATTCCACCTGATACTGAATGACATGCCCGAATCGGAAAATGCCTTTAACCTGGCAAAAGACGGCCTGATTACCCGGCTGCGTACCAACCGCATCACTAAGGAGAATATACTCTGGGCATATATCAACGCGCAGGATCTCGGATTGGAGACCGATAGCCGAAAGAAACTGTTTGAACAGGCACAGGACATGACGCTTTCCGATGTAAAAGCATTCCAGGAGAAATGGGTGAAGAACCGCACCTACTCCTATTGCATACTGGGCAATGAAGAAGATCTTGATCTCCAACAGCTCGAAACTTATGGACCTGTCATTCGGCTTTCCCAGGAAGATATTTTCGGCTATTGATTGACAAGTATTGGAAATAGTTTATCTAAATAAACATCGTAAAACAGAGGAGACTGTCCCAGTGGGCAGCCTCCTCTGTTTTTATTTAATCCATCAGCTCCTGAAGTATGACAAATTTATCTGAAAGGGTTACAGTATAGTATATACCTAAGGAAGAATTTTGTTTTCAAATATTTCAAAAATCTTTTCATGACTAACCGATTCATTAAAGCATTCAACAATTATTGTTGACAGAGGCAGGAAACCAGATTCCTGTCGCCATAGGCGTTATCTACGCGTGCCACATTCACCCAGAACTTGTTTTCGGCAACAAAAGGTAGCGGGTAAGCGGCTTTGCTCCGCGGATAGGCGTGCTTCCATTCATCGGCCGTGACTTCATACTGGGGATGCGGTGCATTCACCAACACATTGTCATCCGCCGGATACTCACCGCGCGACACTTCTATGATCTCTTCATGGATCTGGGTCATCACTGCCACAAAACGATCCAGTTCTGCCAGGCTTTCGCTTTCAGTAGGTTCTATCATCAATGTGCCATGTACCGGGAAAGAGAGCGTAGGTGCATGATAACCATAATCTATCAGACGCTTGGCGATATCGGTCTCACTAATTCCTGACACATCTTTCAATCCGCGGCATTCGAGGATAAGCTCATGCCCCACTCTGCCCCGGGCGCCCCGATAGACGATGCCATAGGAATCTTTCAGTTTTTCCGCCACGTAGTTCGCGTTAAGGATGGCGGCCTCTGTAGCTTCTTTCAGTCCATCGGCTCCCATCATACGGATATAGGCATAGGTGATCTCTGTCACCCCGGCACTACCGTAAGCCGCACCCGAAACAGTGTTCTTATCACTCGACATGGTCACCGGATGTCCGGGCAGGAAAGGTACAAGATGTTCGGCCACGCAGATAGGCCCTACGCCAGGGCCGCCGCCTCCATGGGGAATGGCGAATGTTTTATGCAGGTTGAGATGGCACACATCGGCGCCAATGGTACCGGGATTGGTCAATCCTACCTGTGCATTCATATTGGCACCGTCCATATAGACCTGCCCACCCGCTTCGTGGATCAAACGGCACATCTCTTTGATCCCTGTTTCGAAGATGCCGTGCGTAGATGGATAAGTGATCATATAGGCGGCCAAATCATCCTTATATTGCTCCACCTTGGCCCGTAAATCATCCATATCCACATTCCCGTTTGCGTCGCTGGCGACCGTTACCGGCCTGAATCCGGCCTGTACCGCGCTCGCGGGATTCGTGCCGTGCGCCGACGCGGGTATCAGTACCACTTTGCGATGCCCTTCACCATTGCTTTCGAGGTAGCTGGCAATGGTGATCAACCCGGCATATTCACCTGCCGCTCCCGAATTGGGTTGAAGGCTGGTGGCAGCAAATCCTGTGATCTCAGCCAGCATCTCTTCCAGTTCGCTAATCATCTGCGTATATCCTGCCACCTGTTCCAACGGTGCAAAGGGGTGAATACGCTGAAATCCCGCAAGTCCCAACGGTAGCAGTTCCGATGCTGCATTCAGCTTCATGGTGCATGAACCGAGCGAGATCATGGAATGCGCTAACGAGATATCTTTCCGTTCGAGCCGTTTGATATAACGCATCAGCTCCGTTTCGGTATGATAGCTATTGAAAGTGGGATGAGTGAGGAAATCGGATTTCCTGAGTTGTGCCTCTTTCAAACTGCTCTTCAGGGGCAATTCTTCGAGCAGGTATTCTTTCGAACTGCCTGTCGCCATGGCGAACGCGGCCAGCAATTCATGTACCCGGTAAGGATTGGTAATCTCGTCGATACTGATCCCCACTTCACCGCTCTCAAAGTAACGCAGGTTGACACTGCGCATCTCGGCGTTATCCCGGATATCCTGTACCGATATACCTTCGGGCAGACTGATCTTGAGTGTATCAAAATAGCTGCTGTTTAACTGCTTGCAACCCATCTCTTTCAATTCCTCACCCACATGGGTCGCGATGGAATGGATACGGCGGGCAATATTTTTGAGTCCTTCCGGACCGTGGGAAACGGCATAAAAAGAAGACATGGTAGCCAGCAGAGCTTGCGCCGTACATATATTGGAAGTAGCTTTTTCACGTTTGATATGCTGTTCGCGCGTCTGCAACGCCATGCGGAACGCCTCCCTGCCATAAGCGTCTTTGGAGATGCCTATGATACGTCCCGGCATGGAACGTTTGTACTCGTCGCGGGTAGCGAAGAAAGCGGCGGACGGGCCTCCGTAGAACATAGGGATGCCGAAACGCTGACTGCTTCCGAAAGCGATGTCGGCCCCCCATTCACCAGGGGGGACGAGTAGCGTAAGCGCCATTAGGTCGGTGGCCACAGCCACTTTGCATTCAGCCTTGTGCGCCCTTTCAGTGAAGTCGGCATAATCCTCCACGCTCCCGTCGCTATTAGGATATTGAATGATAGCCCCAAAGAAAGGCTCATCAAAAGTGATGGTTTTATAATCACCGACAACTAACTCTATTCCTGCATGATACATCCTTGTTTTAAGCACCGCCAATGTCTGAGGGAAGATCTTCTCATCCACGAACAGCGTCTCTACCCCATTTTTTACCTGCTCCCGGCTACGCAGCCCGTACATCATCGTGGCGGCTTCGGCCGCGGCGGTAGCCTCATCCAACAGTGAACAGTTGGCCAGTGGCAATGCCGAAAGCTCGCTCACTACGGTTTGAAAATTAAGCAATGCCTCCAACCGTCCCTGCGAAATTTCGGCCTGATAAGGCGTATAAGAGGTATACCATACCGGATTTTCGAAGACGTTCCGGTAGATCGCTGCGGGGGTTACGGTATCATACCAGCCCATACCGATATAGGAAGTATAGATATTATTCAATGATGCAATATGAGCGATCTCCTCGGCATACTCCTGTTCCGACAAAGCCTTTGGCAAAGAGACAGGCTCCGTCAGGCGGATATCTGACGGGATTGTCTGATCGATCATCTCATCCATGGATGAGAGGTCGATTGCTTCAAGCATTTTCTGTTTATCGGCTTCAGTAATACCGATATGCCGGTTTTTAAATTGTTCCATTTTTATCATAACTCGCACTATGGGTAAATTACTTATTATTGATTGTCTGATTATCGTCCGACAAAAGGATTATTCTTTTTTTCAAATCCGATAGTAGTGGCAGGACCGTGCCCGGAATAGACCACTGTCCTATCGGGCAGGGTAAACATCTTGGTTTCTATGCTGTTTACCAGATCCTCGTAACTACCTCTCGGCAGGTCAGTCCTTCCTACGCCAGAATAGAAGAGCAGATCCCCTCCAAAAACACAACCTTCCGCCTCATTATAGAAGACCACGCTGCCAGGCGAATGTCCCGGCGTATGAAATACCTCCAGCGATTGGTTCCCGAATGTGATCACATCCCCTTCGCTCAGGTAATTCCCTATTTCCGGCTTAAAATCGGCGTTACCGCCCGGCAGTCCGAAGACTTGCATCTGGCCGGCTATATCTTCCAACAGAAAAAGATCGTCGGGATGACATTCCACCTTAAGGCCAAATTGAGAATGAAGCAAATTGATCCCGAAGATATGGTCAAAATGCAGGTGGGTATTCAGTATATGCTTTATCTTAAGACCATTATCGATCAAATAACTAAGCAATAATTCCTTTTCATCGGGGTAAAAAGGAGCAGGATCGATTACGACACACTCCCTGGTTTCGTCGGACAATACATAGGTATTTACTCCCAACGGATTGAATTCAAATGTTTTTATATTCATTTTGCCACATTCTTATCGGGAAAGGAGCTGTACCTTTTCCCGTGGTATTTTCATTTAGCACAAAAATAACGCTTTCTTTTGGATTTACAGAAAAATATGGGAAAACGTTCAAATCAAACTATTCAACTTAATGGCAGGTAAACCAATTTTTTCGTCTGGAAAAACGATTCTGAGAAGTAATCCGAAAGAGAAACCAACTCAGCTATCTGCCGGTAAGGATATAACTCAGCCGAAAGATCTCCTCCCTTCAGGCAAATAATTCCATTAGGTAAAGCATTTATCTGTTCCCGTGAGATATTTTTACGCGTAATCCTAACCAGTTCCGGCAGAGGCATCACTGCCCGGCTCACTATAAAATGGAATTTTCTTTTCTCTTCTTCCACACGGGCATGCACCGTTTCTACATTCTTCAATCCCACTGCCTGGGATACCTCTTTTGCGACCCTCACCTTTTTGCCGATACTGTCCAGCAGTACAAACTGCACTTCGGGAAAGAAAATAGCCAGCGGAATACCTGGGAAACCGCCTCCCGTGCCCACGTCCAGAATGGTGGAACCCGGCGTAAAACGGATATAACGGGCAATAGCCAGTGAGTGCAACACATGATGCGGATAGAGATTTTGGATGTCCTTACGGGAAATCACATTGATTTTTGCATTCCAGTCGGCATAGAGATCGGACAGTGCTTCGAACTGCTGTTTCTGCTCCGCGGTAAGCGAAGGAAAATAAGTGGTTATACTCTTCACTTTACATTGGCTAATTTAGCAGCAATACTGTTTTCCCTCAACAGGGAGAACATCATTTCATAGGGGATAAATACCTGCGGTGCATCCAACTGGTAAGCCGAATATTCACCCTTGTTATACGTATAAATGATCCCTTTATCGTTCAGTAAAAAATTTTGGTTAGGCACAATCTCCTGCACACCGAAGAAACCGAGATCTTCCAGTTCTTCTATGCTCCCGGCATTGGCCTGTTCCAGTAAAGATGCAATAATAAGGCGCTGAAGTGCCGTATCATACCCGGCGTTGAAAATATCATTCTCAGTGACCTGCCGGCCTGTATTGAGGTTCAACACATAATTCCGGTAGGAGTCATAAGAAGCCGCCCCCCCTTTGTTATTGGATTGCTTCACCTGAAAAGACAGTATCCCGTGATAATTGTAGACAATGGAGTCGGAAAGACTTTCATAGTAAGAATAGAAAAAATCTTCGGTATAATGTTCACTGTCGGACGCATCGATACCTGAGATAAAGTTGTTAAGTTCACGGATTTCTTCGGCACTCTCCCGGTATGTTCTCGCATCGGCAGTGTAATTCTCGATATAATTATGCATATATGCCTGCACTGCCCCGGAAGGGGACAAAGTATCATACGGGGCACCCAATATATTCCGGATAAAGAACTGCTGCAACATATCCAGACTCATCCTGCCACTACTAACAGGATAAACAAAATTCACCCCTATATTACAATAAGGATTTGCCGTATCCCCGTCGAGATGGTGCCGGGCAACCAGACTGACCGTATCGAACTCTATGTTATTCTCTGCCCTGAACATACTGCGTTCCCCCTGCTGCTGGTTGCAGGAAATGAAGAACAGTAACGCAAGGATGGACAGCAAGAAAACCGACATCCTATAATATACCTCCATAATGAAAAACTTTACAATTATCGGTACAAAGGTACATATTTTATCAATAAGCGTGTCCGTCGGACTCCAGATCTTCCAGATTAAGTTTCTTCTTCTCCAGCGCCCTCCATGCATAGAATATGTAGGCAACCACAAACGGCACAAGGAGCGACACTATCGCCATTGCCGAAAGGGTAAAGTAACTCGACGAAGAGTTTTGCAGCGTGAGCGAACTCTGCAGGTCAATCGATGAAGGATAGTAAGCGGTATTGTTATAACCGGCCACCAAAAGGAGCATGGTCACGGTGACGACAGTGCCGGCACCCGCGAACCAGATTCCTTTCTTAAAGTTGGGATTGAAAACCGTATTGAAAATTCCATAGAGTACCGCCACTACACCTAACACGAAAAACACCAGCACAATCGGCATATCAAGGAAATTACGAAGGTATTTCATTGGCTCCATGAATACTTCTTTTGTCTCGGGATTCACAGCGTAACCTTCAGCAATCAGCGTCCAGATCAAAAAGATCAGGAAGAACACCACAAAAGGTATTCCATTATAAAGGGTGAATTTACGGGATCTGTTTTCGAGTACTTCATGATCGAGCCGGCTCATGAAGAAAAGGCTTGCCAGGGTACGGGCAAGGAAAAGCACCGCCAGCCCGAGGCACAGGTTCCTCACATCCGCCAATAATTCAAGGCCGTGAAGCGGATTCTGCCACTGGCTGATGGTAAATCCTGAAGCGCCTAACCCGGCAATATTCCCTTTACCGACAGTGAATTCTGATCCGGTAAAAAAAGAAGACACCACTACACCCAGCAGAAATGTAGCCAGCACACCATTAAGGAAAAGGAAGGCACGATAGGTTTTCGGGCCGAAGATATTTCCCGGCTTGGACTGGAACTCGTAAGATACGGCCTGTAATACAAAACAGAAGAGCAAGATCATCCAGGCCCAGTAAGCCCCACCGAAACTGGTCGAGTAAAAGAGGGGAAACGAGGCAAAGAAAGCTCCACCGAAAGTGACCAGCGTGGTAAAGGTATATTCCCATTTGCGCCCAAGAGCGTTAATAAGCAATTTCTTCTCACTCTCTGTCTTCGATAGGGAGTTCAACATGGACTGTCCTCCCTGCACAAACATCAGGAATACCAGCAACCCGCCGAGGAGTGACATTATAAACCACCAGTATTGTTGTAGAAAGTCGTAAGTTATCATTGTTTTTTCTTTTAGTCTGTTTAACCATGTAATACGATCAGGCTTCTTCTTCCCCGGGAAGTGGATCCGGCCCTTTTTTGAACTGTTTTACCATAATAGTCGCCTCTGCAATCAACATCCCCGTAAACAATACCGTGAAAATGATAAACGTGGTAATAATATTACCGGGAGATATCGCGGATGCAGCCAATTGTACCGGAAGGATATCCTGAATCGTCCATGGCTGCCGGCCCATTTCTGCCACTATCCATCCCGCCTGTCCGGCAATAAAGGGCAAGGGTATACTCCACAACGCCACATATTGCAGCCATTTCGTGTCGCGCAAATCTTTCTTGTAGACAAAATAGAGGAGGATCCCGAAGAACAGGATAGAATAGAATCGTATGACCACCATCAAATGGAAAGTATAGAAGGTAAGAGGCACATGGGGAACCAGGTCTTTTCCTGTTTCAAGGTAACCGTAACCAAAATGGGCATAATTTTCCCGGAGGATAGTCTCATGATTGGCGGCATCGGCATTACGCCCCTCCGCCATCGCCACCTGATAATCGGCCAGTGCCTGGATGGCCTTTTCTCCGCGGGCTTTTCTTTCTTCAAAAGAGAGGGCTGTAGTCCCGTCCTGAAGAGTATACCCTCCATCGATGATATCATTGATGCCGGGCACGAACGCGTTCACGTTTCTATATCCCAGGAACGACAGGAGTTTGGGTATCTCCAACTTAAAAATATAGGGATTCACTCCATCGTCATGTGACTGCTTGGCAGGATTCAACATTCCCAGAGCTACCAGTCCGGCACCTTCTTTCCCTTCATAGAGACCCTCCATGGCCGCCAGTTTCATAGGCTGCTTCTGAGATACCTCATAGGCAGAACCGTCACCGGTAACCGCCAGCATGACATAAGCCACCAGCCCTACTATGCCCCCGACCTTCGCACTCTTCAAGGCAAAATCTATATGCCGTTTTTTTAACAGGTACCATGCGGCGACACCTACCACAAGACCGGCTCCAACAGCCCAACCGGAGAAGACAGCGTGCAGGAATTTATTATATGCTATACGAGAAGACACCACAGCCCAGAAATCAACCATTTCATTCCGCACCGTATCGGGGTTGAATTCCATGCCGACCGGATATTGCATCCAGGCGTTGGCGATCAGGATCCAGAACGCCGATAGGGTAGCACCAAGAAACACCAACCACGTGGAGGCAAGGTGCATTTTCCTGCTCACCCTGTTCCAGCCGAAAAACATGATGGAAATAAACGTAGCTTCCATAAAGAAAGCCAAGATCCCTTCAATGGCAAGGGGGGCGCCAAAGATATCCCCCACGAACCAACTGTAGTTAGACCAGTTGGTGCCGAACTGAAACTCCAGGATGATACCTGTAGCCACACCAATGGCAAAGTTGATGCCGAAGATCTTTTGCCAGAACTTGGAGACTTGTTTCCATTTTTCATCTCCCGTCTTCACATACATGGTTTCCATGAGGGCCATAATAAGCCCCAACCCGAGAGTGATCGGGACAAATATCCAGTGATAGCCGGCAGTAAGAGCGAATTGTGCCCTCGACCAATTGACTGTAGACACACTTAGTAGATCCATAAATTTGAATATTTAATCTTAATTATTCCGTTGAAGCGCTTCTCCGTAGAATTCACCCTACGCCTGCCCTATTCCACCTATAGGCGGCAGGAAACCAGGATCGTTCTGTATCCTGATCGGCCCATTCTGCTGTTCAAATTTGTCTATATTGTCTTTCAACGCCATCAGCAACCTTTTTGCATGTTCAGGCGTGAGTATGATTCTCGATTTGACTTTTGCCTTGGGAACGCCCGGCACAATACGGATAAAATCAATAACAAACTCAGACGTGGAATGCGATATAATAGCCAGGTTGGAATAGACGCCCTGCGCAATTTCATCGCTCAGTTCAATTTGTATTTCGTTGTCCTTTTTAAAATTTTCCATTAATTGACTGTGAATTTTATGATAAAGAAAAATAATTTTTCGCAATCTACAAAAGAAAAGAAGAAAATTCTTTGCTTTTGTAGATTGATTGCCCGGATAAAGATTTTACGCCTGCAGAAAATCTTTCATCTCTTTTATAGTTCCAGTTCTGTGTAAGGTAAATCCAACGAGTCGGCTACACTTTTAAATACCACCTTACCTTTTACGACATTCAATCCGTATCGTAAATCCGAATATTGCCGGCAAGCATCCTCCCAGCCCTTTTCCACCAATTTGATCACATAAGGGAGTGTAGCATTCGTGAGTGCACGCGTGGAGGTGATGGGAACAGCTCCGGGCATATTGGCAACGCAGTAGTGAACGATACCATCCACCTCAAAAATTGGATCGGTATGCGTGGTGGGATGTGTGGTTTCGAAACAACCGCCCTGATCCACGGAAACATCTACCAATACTGTATCCGGCTCCATATCTTTCAGCATTTCCCGCTTTACCAGATGGGGTGCTTTAGCTCCCACCAATAAGGTTGCCCCGATCACCAAATCGGCAGTCTTGATCGATTCTGCAATAGACATCTCTGTGGAGTAAAGGGTATTTACGTTTGCAGGAAGGATTTCAGATAAATACCGAAGCCGGTTCAGGTTGATATCGAGTAGTTTCACTTTTGCTCCTAATCCGGCGGCCATCAGGGCAGCATTATGTCCTACCACTCCTCCACCGATGACCACTACTTCGGCCGGTTTCACACCAGGCACACCGCCTAACAATATTCCCTTTCCTCCCTGGGGTTTCTCCAGATATTTGGCTCCCTGCTGGACAGATAAACGGCCGGCCACCTCACTCATTGGCGTGAGCAATGGCAATGACCCGTCTTTATCATTCATTACCGTTTCATAGGCAATACAGACCGCTCCGCTGGAGATCATGGCTTCCGTAAGTTTTTTATCGGATGCAAAGTGAAAATAGGTAAATACCACCTGATCCCTCTTTATTAAATGGTATTCGCTTTCAATCGGTTCTTTCACTTTCACGATCATATCTGCGACTTCATACACATCTTCAATCCGATCAAGCATGATAGCCCCGGCTTTTACATAACTCTCGTCAGGCAACTTACTCTCGATCCCGGCGCCTTTTTGTACATAGACATTGTGTCCCCTGCGGGTAAGTTCCATAACACCATCGGGCGTCATGGCGACTCTTCCTTCTTTGACTTTAATTTCTTTGGGTATTCCTACGATCATAATAATATAAATTATAAGTTATTAAAATTAGGTGATGAAGTATGATAATGATGTCATGCTCTTTTCCTATGCAAAAATAAAAATAAAAAAGAAAATCACAATTGGTTCAAACGGATTTATTAAGAGGTCGATTTGTCTTTTTTCACGGTTCAATAATCATTTTTAATGACTCTTTCGCATAAAAATTTCTTTCATTGCGGATTATATCGTATTTTTGTGACAAAATTTCAGATTTTTCAATCTATAATAAATAATTAGAACAATGGTAAGTTATAAAGAATTAGGTCTTGTAAACTCAAGAGAGATCTTTAAGAAAGCAGTTGACGGGGGTTATGCTATTCCTGCCTTCAATTTCAACAACATGGAACAACTCCAGGCCATTATCTCGGCCTGCGTTGAAACAAAGTCACCCGTGATCCTTCAGGTATCGAGTGGCGCACGTAAATACGCCAATCAGACATTGTTGCGTTACATGGCCCAGGGAGCTGTGCAATATGCAAAAGAACTGGGTTATGAAATACCTATCGTGCTCCATCTCGATCATGGCGACAGCTTTGAGCTTTGCAAGGATTGTATAGAGAGTGGTTTCTCTTCTGTAATGATCGACGGATCTCATCTTCCCTACGAAGAAAATATTGCCCTGACTAAAAAAGTGGTTGAATATGCCCATCAGCACGATGTAACCGTTGAAGGGGAACTCGGGGTATTGGCAGGTATTGAAGATGACGTGCAAGCAGAGCACCATACCTATACCGAACCTGATGAAGTAGTAGATTTTGTAACTCGTACCGGCGTTGACTCACTGGCCATATCCATAGGTACTTCCCATGGTGCTTTCAAATTCACTCCCGCACAATGTACCCGCAACGAAGATGGTGTGCTGGTACCGCCCCCATTGCGTTTCGATATCCTGAAAGAGATTGAAAAACGGATCCCCGGATTCCCTATCGTACTCCACGGATCATCTTCTGTTCCACAGCAGTATGTAAAGACTATCAACCAATACGGAGGAAAACTGGACGATTCCATTGGTATCCCTGAAGAACAATTGCGTGAAGCTGCCAAATCAGCGGTGTGCAAGATCAATATCGACTCCGACGGACGTCTGGCAATGACTGCTGCCATACGTGAAGTATTCGCCAACAAACCGGCTGAATTCGACCCGCGTAAATACCTCGGTCCGGCTCGCGATGAGTTGAAGAAGCTTTATATGCACAAAACCGAAAGTGTACTGGGAAGCGCCGGAAAAGCGTAACCATACAACAACAGCATAATTAAAAAGAGGGTACATCGCAATGATTTACCCTCTTTTACTTTTTCACCTTTTCACCTAACCACTTAGGCACTTAGGCACTTAACTTAAGCACCTAACCACTTAACCACCTACCTCTCCGCCAACATTGCCACTTCTCCATTAAAACCGGCCTCCCTGAGCAAATCATCCAGTGAAATATGCATTCTATAGCGCCAGTAATGTTCAGGATTTGCGGGCACATTAATCCGTTCGGCGGCAACATTGGGATTGCGGTTTTTTTCATCGATCGACAACCAGTCCTGCAACGGCAGGATCACCCACATGGCCGATGAACGAAGATGACGCTCAATGATCTGCCGGCAGAGAGCAGTATCACACTCAGCAGGAGCAACGCCTTCGTGGTGCAATACCTCGTTGTAATAGCGTTGCGTAAGTTCCCGGTTTTCCGTCCACCATAAACGCAGGGGCGACATATCATGGGTGGAAGTAGTGCATACGGACAGGTAAGGCAATCTCTGCAGGTCGGTAAATGTGACGAATGGATCTTTGGGCATCCGCTCGATCTCCAGGCTCAGCATCTGCAGTTCGTGCATCACCGACGGCACACAATCGGGTACCATGCCCAGATCCTCACCGCATACCATCATTTTCGTCGATGAGATAAGTACCGGCAGTTTCTTCATTGCCTCTTCACGCCAGAAATAGTTATGGCGGTGATAATAAAATTCGTCATACAGGCGGTTGAATGCCTCCTTTACATGAATATCGAGGTAGCGATACGAGTGGGTATATTGTGCCGTAATACGCGGGTGAAAACGGTGGTAATCCTGCGGATCGCGCACGAAAAGCACCTCTGCACATAGCGACATAAGCCCGTCGCATATCCTCCTGCTCTTATCATCCTTTTTAGTCTCAAAAAGTTGCTTTACTTTTCTTTGGGTATCACAGTGCGATTTCAATGCATACCGCTGCCATCCAATTGTCTCCAGATATTCCCGTTTTACCTCTTCGGTATGTTCCGCAAAAATATCCGGTAAAAAATGTTCATGGATAAACGGCTGTACCATTCGTTCCTCATCAAAGGGAATTCCCGCGCGGTTGATCTCCTCTACCCAGAAAGGGAGAGCCGGCCTGAAGTGGCCGAGTGATCCCTGAACAGCGTCGAGGGGTATTTCCCAAATGCGGAAAAATCCCAGTATATGATCGATCCTGTACGCATCGAAATAATCTGCCATCTTGCGAAAACGGGTCACCCACCAGGCATAGCCGTCCTTTTCCATCATCTGCCAATTGTACGTAGGAAATCCCCAGTTCTGGCCGAAGAAAGAGAAATCATCGGGCGGTGCACCGCTCTGGGTATCCATATGATAGAGATCAGGAGCTACCCAGGCATCTATACTGTTACGGCTTATTCCTATAGGAATATCCCCTTTCAACGCTACCCCCCTTTCGTTTGCATAGATCTTCACTCCTGAGAATTGCCGGTGAAGTAGGTATTGCAGGAAAGCCCAGAATTGTGTTTCTTCTTTTGCTTCGGTATCCGTATCGACCATTTTCTTTAATGCTGCTTCATCATAGACGGCATAGTCGCCCCACTCCCTGAAGTCGGCGCTACCCTGTTTATCGCGCAGATAACAATAGCAGACATAGGGGAACAACCACGATTCATTTTTATCACGGAAAGCGAGATACTCTTCCGAGACAAACACCTTCTCTCTTTCCTGTTGAAAGAGTTCCCGGCCATAGCGTATTTTTAGCGACAATACTTTTTCATAATCGAGTTCCGGTAAGCTATTCAGTTCTTTTGCTTCTTTCCTGAAAGCATTCTGTTTTTTCTTCACTGTCAGCGGGTAATCGCTGCATCCCAGGTATATGGGATGAAGGGCATAGGCCGAGATAGCGCTATAGGGATATGAATCCCGCCAGGTCTTCGTGGCGGTAGTATCGTTTACAGGTAATAACTGGATTAACTGCTGACGGGTAAGCGATGTCCAGTCGACCATTTTGCGAAGATCGGCAAAGTCACCTACCCCGAAGCTCTCATCCGTTCTCAGGGAAAAAACCGGTATGGACGTACCCGTTCCCCGGTAAGTAAAGGATTGATAATGAAAGAGCAACGCCATTTCTACAAGCACCGTATTTCCTTTATGTGCCTCTGAAGCTGCTAATACACGGTTTCCGCCATCTTCCCAGTGTATAGCATCACCGGTAACTTTATCTATAATTACAAACTTATATTCACTCTTGGGAGGTAGTTTTTTTGCGTCAAGTATTATCTGCCACTCTCCTTCGTCGATATAAGAGAGCGGTTTGGCCAACTTCAGATCCCATTGGCCCAGTTCTTCACATTCACCGCTGATCATCAGTATCTGATTACCGGCGACATAAGGACAGATTACATTCAACAAAACAGTCTGGGAATAATATTTTGAAGGGAACGGAATCATTTGATGCCGGAAGACAGTACCGATAAAAACAGAGGAGTAAAGATAGGAATGGTATGGTCTGTTCTTCCAAAGATCATGAATAATAAATTCTTTCCGGCCTGTGGTAATATGAAGCTTGCGGTTATTCCCCCATTCACGGCGGGTGGTATAACCTCCTTTTCTGATGAAGTAATAATAGGTGATATCTAATGTGTCTTCAATATTTACTGCCGTAGACCAGTTGTCGCCATCGGCGCCAAGAATGATCGCCTGATTTTCATTGAAATTTCCCAGTTCCGGCGTAACCCCGCAAAGACAGACCTGTTCTCCCCATGCGGTATGATAATTGATTGTAAATGTAAGGTGTGCCATTGCCAATATCTGTTCACTATTTTTATGGTTGACAAGCAAAGCTACAATGTTTCATGAACGGACCGGATAAAAAAGGGAGCTTTTTCTCCGGATTCCCATGCAATCGTTTGCGGGACAATGCGGCCGTGATAATGCGTCTTATCTACAGGACAATATGGTTTATTTGCAGGACAATGCGGCTTACAGGAAGAGGAGGATCAGCAATTGGGCCGTGATCACCCTGAGAAACATCGTAAGCGGATAGACAGTGGCGTAACTCACCGCAGGCATATCATTCCCTGCTGTCGCATTGGCATAAGACAATGCAGGGGGGTCGGTCATACTACCCGCGATCAACCCCATCAACGTGAAATAGTTTAGTTTATACACTTTCCGACCGATAATACCAACTATGAGCAGGGGTACCACGGTAATAATAACTCCATAACCTACCCATTTATATCCGCCATTCACGACGGTTTCCACAAAATTCTCACCGGCACCGAGTCCTACACAGGCAAGAAACAGGGCAATCCCTATTTCCCTCAGCATCAGATTGGCACTCATAGTTGTGTAAGTAACGAGCTTGTACTTCGGTCCGAATTTACTGATCAGGATAGCTACAATAAGCGGTCCGCCTGCCAGTCCGAGTTTTACCGGCTGGGGAACTCCGGGGATCATAAAAGGTATGCTCCCTACGAATACTCCTAATGCAATACCTATAAAGATAGAGATAAGATTGGGTTCTCTCAGGCGCTTGAATGAATTTCCAAGGAATTTCTCCACATGGGCAATAGATTCTTCCGAGCCTACGACCGTCACCCGGTCACCAAGTTGCAGTTGAAGGCGCGAGTCGGCAATCAGGTCGACCCCGGCACGGTTCACACGGGTAATATTGATGCCGAAGAGATTACGTAATTTCAGGCTGCCTATGGAACGTCCGTTGATTGCCGGTTTGGTAATCGATATCCTGCGTGAGACCAGTTGAGAATCCAATTTATTCCATTCACTCCTGTCCATATCAATGCGTTGTCCGATAAAAGCTTCAATCACATCGATATTCTTCAGGTTAGAAACTACCAGTATTTTGTCATTTTCCTCAAGAATCGTCGTTGTCTGGGGAACATCCAATACTCCTGTTTTTGCATGCAATACCCTTGATATGACAAATTCCTTATCGATCAACCGTTTTACATCACGGATATTTTTACCGGAGATAGAGGGATTCATCACCTGCAGAGAGTACATGTGGGCTTCCGTCATTTTGGAGGCATCATTATTGTCTAATGTACTATTCTCTTTGGCAAAATTGACCTTAAAGATATACTTGAAAAGGACAATACTCATGATGATTCCCACCACTCCCAACGGATAAGCAACCGCGTAGGCTGTGGCGATGGTAGGATCGGTGGCTCCCGTCACATCGGTATATGTCTGCTGTGCTGCTCCCAATCCCGGTGTATTGGTTACTGCACCCGACAATATACCGACCATGGTAGCGATAGGTAATCCGGTTACCAAATGTAGAATATAGGTGATAAGCACACCCAGCAGGACCACCCCGGATGCCAGCATATTAAGGGTAACCCCGCCCTGTTTAAATGATGAAAAAAAGCTGGGTCCCACCTGCATCCCTATAGAATAGATAAACAGGATCAAACCGAATTCTTTCAGGAAATGGAGTACTTCTTCATTGATCTGTAGACCGATATGCCCAAGAAATATACCGAAAAAGAGTATCCAGGTCGTTCCAAGCGAAATACCGAAGATCTTTACCTTCCCCAATAATAATCCTATAGAGATTACCAAAGCCATCACAAGTATTGAATGTGCAATACTCGTTCCGGTAATTAATTCTATCAACCACTCCATATAATACTAACCTAAAACAGATAAATTTATCGATCCTTCAATTATATTAGGCGTTTTCTCGCTATGGCATAATACAAACAAGTTTGTCTTTTGCTCATTTAGCTTAACGAAAACGTTCTAAAAATCGGCGCAAAGGTAGCGCTTATTTTATTGATAACAAAATGTGACGGCAACCCATTGGTCTAACTCTGAAAAGTGTCCATATATCAGGCCCTGGCCTTCGGCGGCGACACGTATATGAGGGATATCCTCCTTATAAAAACCACTCATTACCAGCACCCCATCTCTATTCAATACCTTTCTGTAAACCGGCATATCCTGAAGAAGAATATTCCGGTTGATATTGGCCAGGATCACATCATACGTTTCATCGCCGAGCAATTCCGCCCCACCCTGGAACAGGCGGATATTGTCGATACCATTCAGTCGGGTGTTCTCCATGGCATTCTGATATGCCCATTCATCTATATCGATGGCAGTTATCGGAGAAGCTCCCCGCATGGATGCCAGAATAGCCAGGACAGCGGTACCACAGCCCATATCGAGAAGGGACTTGCCTTGCGGGTCCATATTCAACAGTTCCCTCATCATCAGTTCCGTGGTTTGATGATGCCCTGTGCCGAACGACATTTTGGGATCTATCAATATACGGTATCTACACTCATCTTCAATCTTGTGGAATGAACTGTGAATACATAATACATCATCAATGACTACCGGTTGAAAGTAATTCTTCTCCCATTCTTCATTCCAGTTTTTGTCTTCCATCTCATAACAGGAGTAAGTGATCCCGGCATCCAGCGGAAAGTCGGCTAAGAGTTGATCTACCTTTTCCGGGGATAGATATGGTAAGGGAATATATGCATCCAGACCCGTTTCCGTCCGGACAAACGATTCGAATCCAATCTCACCCAACCGGGCCGAAAGGACATCTGTCAACACCTCTGTATTGGGATCGCAATTGAATTGTACCTGTATATACTGCATAATTAATTATTCAATAGAAAAAACAAAGGTAGTCTAATTTATGGGCGACACCAAAAAATGTAAAAATCATTTTGTTTTAGGGAATCATTTGTTTATTTGTGTTACAAATGGACTTGATTTTATCAATAAAAACCGGAACTTATATTTTTTTGTCCTATTTTTATCCGCTTAAAAAAGTTTTTCGCCCTTTCGTGATGTAAAGAGTTATTCGTCCTTTCGTGATAACATAATCCGGACAAACTCGTCTATACTATATATCACTCAAGGGACCTGTTTATTAAACTTAGACTACACGATAATGAAAAAAATTATATTATTGATCATTTTATTGATTGCTTCGTCCCCGCTGTTTCTTTCTTATGGGCAAAATGCCAACGCGGAAGAATTGATCGACGAAGGTGTTGAGTTGCATGATGAGGGGAAATTCAAAGAAGCCATCGAAAAATATAATGAGGCCCTTGCCATTGATCCCGCATCGGTACAGGCAACTTATGAGTTATCACTGTCCTATCTGGCATTACAGGATTATCAAAACGCGTCCGACTACAGTACCCAGGTAATTGTCTCCGGAAATAAACAATTGTCACCAGGCGCATACGCAGTAAAAAGTGAAGCGCTGGCAGGAATGGACAAGATAGATGAAGCCATAGCGTTACTTCAGGAAGGTTTAATAAAAAATGGTGATGAGTACCTGCTACATTTCAACCTGGCGCTGAATTATTATAAAAAAGGAGATAACAATAAAACACTGGGGCATATAAAAAGAGCCATCGACCTGGATAAATCACATAGCGGCGCCTTTTTATTGAATGCTTATGCACTTAATGATAATGGATTATGGGTACAGAGCATATTGTCGTTCCAGATGTTTCTTTTGCTGGAGCCCGATAGTAAGCGTTCGAAGACCGCCTTTGAGGAAATGCTGAATATCATGCAGATAAAAATAGCTGAAGAACCCGTGCAAAGGTCATTCATCCAGCAACAGATGATGCGCAATAAGCCCGATACGATACCGCACCGCGACAAGATTCCTCCTTTAAGTATTGAAGACGGACTGAATCGCAACTTCGTGTACCATGCCATCACTACTACACTCGATTCATTAAAGAATGCCCCCGGGGAAAAAGATGAGTTTACCCTCTTTAAGACGGTCAACAAAGAAATCATGAACGTACTCACCCGGGAAAGCAAAGGGGCGAAAGAAGGCGTTTTCTGGACTTTTTACATTCCCTTCTTCTCCCATATTGCAGAATCCGGCTATTATGATACCTTCTGCCGCTATATCAGTGTGTCTTACTTTCCCGAATCCATGGAATGGTGGCAGCAGAATCCCGGTGACGCTGTGGATTTTGTGATCTGGTTTGAAAAAGGAGACGAGAACTAAACAAAAAGTTAATAAAAATCGTTTACCTTTGAAGTCCATATATAAAGGAAATGAATAACGAGGAACAGTTACTGGAAGAGTTACGTGATCCGCGAACAAGTCGAAAGGGATTTGCCAGGCTTGTTTCCGAATACAGTGAAAGGCTCTATTGGCAGATACGGAAAATGGTACTTTCACATGACGATGCCAACGACATTTTACAGGATGTATTCGTCAAAGCCTGGATGAATCTCGAGAACTTCAGGGGTGAAGCCAAACTCACCACCTGGCTCTACCGTATTGCCATTAACGAAAGTATCACCTTCCTCAACAAGAAACGAAGTCAAAACAATATCCCCTTAGATGACGACAATTCATTTCTGCTGAATACATTGGAGAGCGATCCCTATTTCGATGGCGACGAAGCGCAAAAACTTCTCCAAAAAGCCATTCTTACCCTTCCCGAAAAGCAACGTCTCGTCTTTCAGATGAAGTACTCCGAAGAGATGAAATATGAAGATATTTCAGATATATTGGGAACATCAGTAGGGGCACTCAAAGCGTCTTATCATCATGCGGTAAAAAAAATTGAAAAATTTTTAAGTGAACCCCATTAAACTTTTACCGATCCATTAAGTCTATTCAACAGAGCAGCGCAAAAACAGGAGGTATGGATACAAAAATTAACAAATTAGAAGAAATAGATAAGACTAAAAATCCTTTTAAAGTTCCCGAAAATTATTTCGCGCAATTCAATCAAGAAATAATGGATCGCTTACCGGAAAAAGAGATTGTAGTTCCAGAGCCGGTCTCAATGTGGGACAGAGCCAAGCCGTGGGTCTATCTGGCTGCTATGTTCGTCGGACTTTATATCACCATTAATTTCCTGATGAAAACTCCGGGAAATGACAATATGACTGAAAACCAGATAGCAAGTCAACAAACTCTCTCAGGTTCATACGAAAATACCGATAATTATTGGTCTACCGTACAGATTACCGAAGAAGAATTCTATCAATATCTCGAAGAGCAGTTGGTTGACGACAGCTATTTCGATTACATGTATCATCAGTATTATTTGAACTGAAAGTATCATACATCATTTAAAAACAAATTTTGTGATGAGAAGAATTGTTATTTTGCTTTTATGTATGCTCATACTACCGGTTAACTTCTTAATTCTCTCTGCCCAGACTCCCCAGAACAGGAAAATGAATATGGCGGATTATGAAAAAAGGAGAAAGGAATATGTGACAAAGGAAGCGGGACTCACACAGGATGAGGCCACTAAATATTTTCCATTGAGCAGTGAATTGACACAAAAGAAGTTTAAACTGCATAGAACGCACAGAGATAAGGTGCAGCGTATCAAAGACAACAGCAATATCTCTGAAGAAGAGTACAGAAAAATGCTGGAAGATGATGTGGATGTCAAACTCAAAGAGGCAGAACTCGACAAGGAGTACTCTACCAAATTCGAAAAAGTTCTCTCACCCGAAAAATTGTTCAAGGCCCAGCAGGCAGAAAGAGATTTTATTCAGAAGGAGGTAACGAATTTCCGGAACGAAGGAAGAAGCAATAAAAGACAGTGAAACATACCCTCCCTACCCTATAAAACACAAATACACCTATAGGGTAAGGGAATATAATCCATTGAATAAAGACAACATTAACGATTACAATAACTTGTACCCCGTTCCCTATTCGGAAATTGAAGCAAACAAAAATGCTGGCAGGGGACTAAATCCAGAATTTGTTGCAAAATCGATTGACCAACTAAATGTTTATTATTATCTTTATTCATCATCATGTATTTTTGTTAAAAATATAACTTTGGGTGAAGCGGATAAGAAGCAATCCTTTTTTCAAAATTTTACTCAGTCAATAGTATTTCAGAATGTACCTTTTTAATAAAAAACTATTAGCCATATTAATAGGCATATTCGTATATAATGTAGCCGGGTATGGCCAGAAAATTGATTCGACATTTCATATCTACGTGTTGATGGGTCAATCCAATATGGCTGGACGGGGAGAAATTACTCCCGAATTGGAAAAGTGTAACAACAAGAATGTATTTATGCTGGATTCCAATAATCATTGGGTAAGGGCGCAGCATCCCGTCCATTTCGATAAGCCTAAAGTTGCGGGAGTGGGACCCGGTTTATCTTTCGGAATAACCATGGCGGAAGCAAATCCTTCCATCAGAATAGGACTGGTACCTTGCGCCGTGGGAGGGACTTCCATTGAAAAATGGAGGCCGGATGCTTTCGATAAGGCAACCCAAACACATCCGTATGATGATGCAGTCGTACGTATTAAAGAAGCCATGAAATACGGAATAATCAAAGGTATTATTTGGCATCAGGGTGAATCGGATAGTAGTGAAGAAAAAGCAAAAAAATACCTTGAGCAATTGTCCGAACTGATTCAACGTATGCGCGATTTGGTTGGTAATCCCAATCTGCCATTTATCGCAGGGGAACTGGGGGATTTTAAGCCACAATACCAAGATATCAATAGTACATTAAAATACCTGCCAGAAAAAATTAAGTGTACGGCTGTCGTCGGTTCCGAAGGTTTAGTTGACAAAGGTGATAAAACACATTTTGACGGTCCTTCGGCGAATGAATTGGGAATACGGTTTGCAAAGAAAATGCAGGAATTGCAATTGTTTCAAATTTCAATTGATGAACATACCCATAATTACATTAATAGCATAACAAAATGAAAAAAATTTTTATTTGCTGGGCTTTTATACTGCTTTTTACCACCGGAGCGTGGTCGCAGGATACCATTCGGGTGTTGGCAATTGGCAACAGTTTTTCGGAAGATGCGGTAGAAAATTATCTTTACGACCTCGGGCAAGACGCCGGCGTGGTTTTCGTCATTGGCAATCTCTACATCGGCGGTTGTTCCCTGGAACGCCATTGGAACAATGCCGAGAGCGACAAGGCCGATTACCGCTATCGCAGGATAGATGGGAACGGTACGAAAACCATTGACAATTTCACGCTGGAACAGGGTATTACCAACGAAAAATGGGATTACATCAGTTTTCAACAGAACAGTGGCAATTCGGGATTGATGGATACTTATTTTCCGTATCTCGCCAACCTAACGGCCTACGTGAAAGGCCTGGCGACAAATCCCAGGGTAACGTTCCTGTTTCATCAAACGTGGGCATACGCAGCCAATTCCACACACAACGAGTTTCCGAAATACCACAGCAACCAGACGGAGATGTACAACGCCATTGTGAAAGCCTCCCGGAAAGCGGCGAAGCGTGTCGGCATCCGCAAAATAGTGCCTTCGGGAACGGCCATACAAAACGGACGGAGCAGCTTTATCGGCGATCATTTTAATCGTGACGGATACCATTTAAGCCTCGGTTTGGGACGCTATACGGCGGCCTGCACCTGGTTCGAGTTTTTGTCGGGTAAATCGGTTGTCGGAAATGGTTTTGTGCCGGCATCCATTACGCCCGCGGAAGCTTTTATAGCGCAGCGGGCAGCGCATAGGGCGGTATTGAAGCCTTATCGAATTACACCATTCTAACTCAGGGAACTGAAGGTTTCAGGAGACCTGTAGTGATTTTGAATGGCTGGCTTTGGAAACCCCCAGCACCACATTGGCACTGATATTTAGTTTTTCACATATCGTCCGGGCAACCTTAAGGCTGGGTTCTTTCCCCGACAGATATTCGGTAATGCGCGAGGGACTTACTCCAAGCAATTTAGCCAATTCCGCCTGATTGATGTTCATTTCATACATTCGCAGTCTGATCGTTTCAGACAACTTTGGCGGTGCAATCGGATAATGCTTGCGATCATACTCTTCAATTAATGTTGAAAGAAAATCAAGTTCCACTGCTTCTGGTATGGAGTTGTAGTTTTCGTCGGTAACTACCTCCAACAACTGGTCTATTCTTTTTGAAATTGCCTGGTATTCCCTATCGTTGATAATTGCTTTCATCCCTCATTATTTTTAAAGAGTTGAACAATCTGTAATTTTACTGTACTCCGCGGGGGTACCTATAAACCGTATATAGACGTATTTAGGAACAAACAACACGATGGCAACTAAACAGTAAGAATTTCCTTTTATATTGAAAACATAACGACGGTTTCCAACAGCATCCACACTGTTAAATATAGATTTCATTTCGGAAAAATTATTCCATTCCGACTCTTCTGTCTTTGAAAACCAATCCTCCAGTGCTGTTTTAGCATCAGGATATCTTTGATAATACTCTGCCAGCGTACGGTATATAAAAATTCTCATCTCTTTGAACTCATTACACAAAGATAAAAATATAATTTCAAAATACAAAATAATATACCAAATATCGGAATTTCAATAAAACTCTGTCAATCGATCTATAAGAGATAATTGACAGAGTTTTCTTCTATTTACCGGTATCTTATGATTTCAAGGGTACCCGAGAGATAAACACCGGTCCCAATAATCCATAATCTTTGAGTGGCAATCCTTCCTTCGGTCCGTTGATGGTCCAGGTTTTTCTCTCCTGTTCGGGTAACCCCGCGTCATAAGCGAGCCGGTTGAACCATGTGCTAGTCACGGCTACCTCCAGCCTATTTTCTCCCGGTTGCAGGTATTCGGTGATATCCATCTGGTAAGGATAAGTCCATTTGGTGGCTACTTCCTTTCCGTTCAGACTGACTTTAGCGATCATTTCCACCCGTCCCAGATCGAGTAAATATTTCGCTTGATCCGCTATATTCCCGATATTAAAAGTCGTACGATAGACAGCCGTACCTGAAAAAGCCTTCCCTTCCGCGCTTAGTGAGGGGATATCCTTCCATGGCATCAACCGGGCGATCCTGACGGGCGACTCTCCTATCCCCCATCCTGTGGGGAAAGAGACTTCCCAACCGTTGTGAATTTCCGTTTTTGCTGTAACGTTAAACGGTTTCTCCGCCGGAGCTGCATTATCGCTAAACACCACAAAGCAGGAACTACCTGCCGGGAGATCCATCCCAACCTGTGTATAACCCTCTTTCGTCAACCCGGATGCCAATCCTTTTGTTTCACCCGTCAGCGGAGCCCATACCTCGGCATTACCCTTGGTGCGGAATGAGCTGGTGCCCTGATATCATTTTTCTGCCGGGGCGGACAGGAAATAGAGATCGGAGCCGCCTGCCTTGCGATGTAGCCAGCGCACATCGGAAAACCTGATGTCAATGTCGGGTTGAATTTTCTCCGCTGTCAAAGCTACCCCGATATCACCGGTATAAACCTTCCCTTTTCCAACTTGACGGACACTTTGGCTACTGTCTCCCCAAAGGGCTTCGACTGCCTTCTTAAAACGGGCCTCTTCTGTTTTTCCTCCACTCAGTGTCGCAATGCCTGCAGGTACTTCCCCCACGATGGTAATCCCCTGTTCTGCAAAGGAAAGTATCTTCTCCAGTGTTTCGGGCAACATCCTCTTGCAGTCATATAACCACAGCATGCGGTATGCAATCCCTTCGGGGGTCACCAGTTGCCCGTTTTCGACTGACAAGCGGTTCAACAATACGTCCGGATTGCAGTAGTCGTACGCATATCCTTCCGGGAATTCCAGCGACTGCCGCGGTTTGTGGTTCTGCTCGTCCCCCAGATACATCAACACGTCCGATACCGGGTTCCCACTTTCCAGCATGTAGTTGCATCTTGCCAGATAGTCCGTAAAGTACGGCATATGCTCCCACCACGTCTGCAGGCGCAGGAAAGGAGTTCCTATACCCGACCCGAAAGAGGTACTGGGAGGCAAAAAATCTATGCGGGGATTGTGGGTATAGGTGTGGAATACCAGATGGGTCACTCCTCTCGCCAGATGTTCATCGGCTATCTCTTTCAGAAACCGGGGATGTTCATCCCATGTCAGGTTGAAGGAGGTAAAAGCCTCGGCGGCTGTCCTCCCCTTCCCGTATACCCGGCTTGCCGAAACACACGGCTTTACCGGTTTGAATTCGAAGCTGCCGACATAAGAATCCTGCCTCGGGTGCCAGAATTCACACATCGGAACATCAGCATACTTGTAGTATTCGAGGATATCCCCGGGGAAAACATCTCCGGATGCCGTTTCAAAGGATATCTTCAACCCGTTTTCACGGGCGATGCTGCCCATTTCACCGAAAAAGTTCTTTACCAACAGGTCGTTTAAGGTGACCCTCCAGTCGCGCAGGAAACGTGCTGTGGTTTCAGGATCCTCCACTACATACCCGAAGATGGCGGGGAACATGGAGAAAAGGGAGTAATCCCATTTTTCCCGGAAGGTGTTGTCCAACCCAGCCGTCCATGTCTGCGTCCTGCATTCCCAGCTGTCTATCAGTATGCCATCCAGTAACCCGTTTTTCAGGCTGCTGTTGTCGGCCAGTAAACGGCCTATATAACCTTCGAAGTTTGCCCTGGCTCCCGACGCGTCGAGTTTGTTGGCTTCCCAGCCGGTAGCTTCCGGGGGAGCCGGGCCGTTCTTCATCCCGGTGTTGACATGGCCTATCCTGAGGACAGTCCATTTCCCTCCGGGTACATCCCAGGAGAGTACTCCCGAAGGATCCATTTTCTCCGTGATATCCACAATGGAGGAGGGGGCAATCCAGGCGGCCGAAGATTGTTGGGGATAACCTTCCCTTACAATCCTCCTTAACGTCCATGCCGCCTCCGACTCCCAGTTCTGTTGACGGGCGGCGGAGTAAAGGTTGATATAGGATATCGCCATGTCATGCAGGTTGGATATCTCTATCCGGTAGGACCGTGCGGTTGTCTCTTCACAAGCAATGGAGATGGGCCGGTCATCCTGCCAGCTCCCCGGCGGCATGTCCAGCCGGGCAACCTGTTTCATCCCATCACCGGTTACGGCATAAATGGCCACTGTAATATCCGGCGAATAGCTCCAGGCGTGGGAAAATGAATTTACCGGTGGAAACTCCACCGTGCGGACGGTTGTTTCGTTGTCAAATTCGATATCAATAATTGTCGGTTCCGACAAGGAAGGTGGTAACATCAACCGCTTTTGTTCGACAAGGCACTCTTTCCACAGCAGACCGGCGCGGTTGCTATTCACGCTGGCCGGAATTAAACGGGCACCCGTATCACCTTCCGGTGTGGGGAAGGCAACCACAAAAAGATCCTGATAATTGCGCCACTCCTCCTCACTGGGTTGAGGTATTCCCAACGGGATGCTTACCGTCTGGCTGCCGTCTATGTCGGTACGGGAATACACCATGTGCCGCATGGAGTTCTCCGGTTTTATCCATGGTCCCCCGGCATACGACCATCCCGGACAATTCTGCATGGTGAATTTCAAATCCAACCGTTTGCATTCTTCGGCTGTCCAGACAATAAGGTCGTCCCATGACTCACTCAATGCCTTGATCTGTGGGGATACACCCGGCCACTCACCCCCGAACTGGCCGTGAAACAGCTGGATACCTGAGATGCCAGCCGCGGCAATAGCTTCCAGGTCAGCCGTTATGCCTTCTTTCGATACGTTGCCCCCGATAAAATGAAACCATGTTTCGGGATAATGGTCTTTGCCGGGATTCTTGAATATTTCTTTATACGGCTGATCATTTTTTGAAATTTCTCTTCCCCCTACACTGAAACAAGCGATAAGAAGGAGAAACGATATGCCCAATAAAAAGAAAAATAAGAACGATTTTTTATATAAATGCGTTTTCATATTTGTTGATTGATTTAATGACATATAAAGGTAAAACAAAATAATCATTCTACCTTGTACCTGTTGAATTCATTAATATCCTCTGTTTTGAGTTAAAGCACCTCCACTTTTGTCTATTTCTGTCCGTGGAATCGGCAGTTTAAGATGTTGGTCATAGTATGCCACCGGTGCAACTACTTTAATATCATAGCTTTTTTCACCGTTTGCCGCTTTTCGGATTTGCATTCCCAGGATTTGTTTTGTGGAGACTTCTTCAAGAATTTCCCATCGCCTGACATCAAAGAATCGATGCCCTTCAAAAGCCAATTCAATCCGTCGTTCATGGCGTATCTTATTCCTTAAGTCGATCCCCGAAGCATTGACAGGAGGCATATTTACTCTTGCCCGGACAAGATTAACATATTTCCTTGCAACATCTTCATCTCCCAATTCAAATTTTGCTTCGGCATAATTTAACAGGATTTCTCCATAGCGAAAGTATATCCAGGGATTTGTACTCTTGTCTTCGGTTCTCAGGTTTACCGATTTATAAGGATCAATAAATTTATAAAGGTAGTATCCGGTCATTGTAGCGTTCCATGGTACCACACTACTTAAAGGAGAATCGATTCCACCATCAAAAGTTTCCACTTCATGATCCTGGAAAACAGATCCGTCATAGAGTATGGAAGCATAGAACCTCGGATCCCTGTTAAGATAGGGATTTTTCGGATCATATCCTGACGCGGGATTCACGATGATCTTGTTCGAAGCATCGAGGCTGTAAGGAAGCTCACCGTTCACCATTTCATAATCCATCACTAAATTTTCGGTAGGATGATTATGACCACCCCCATACTGGCTATTCGTGCCTGAAAGGCCATTTATATTATGATTGAGGGATATGGTGAAATACCTGCCGAATATTATTTCATTGTTGTCTTCCATAAACAGATTCTTATAATCGGGGTATAGCGTATATCCTTTATCGATAAGATTTTCAGCCGCTTGTGCCGCTTTTTCCCATTTTGTCCGATCATTGGAAGGATTGTTTAACGGGCTGGCAGCATACAAAAGGACACGGGACTTCAGCGCCAGTGTAGCATCGGGAGTTGCCCTACCCTTTTTGATTTCACTTTTGCTTAACAATACAGAGGCTTCGTCCAGTTCATTGACAATGAAATCTACCACTTTATCATAACTATCCCTCGTCACCGCCGTATAATCATCATCAAGGGCAAAAACCTGTGTGATCAATGGCACATCCCCATATCTCCACAACAATTCAGAGTATAAGTATGCCCGTATAAATTTCATTTCACCTTTCAGGCGATCCTTGGTCTCATCCTCGAAATCGGATGATTCAATCTGATCAAAGAACTCGTTGATATCCCTGATTCTTGCATAGGCATACCCCCATTTATTAAAATAAGGTGTAGTTGTTGTACCTAACGTAGAAATATTATCCGATGTCAACTCTCCCCGTTGGACAGTCCATGCTCCGCCGTTATTATGCACATCATGCATTTCATCCGTCAGAGAAGCCCATAAAGCCTCGCAATATCCGTGTTGTAAACTATTATACATGCCATTCACATAAGATTCTACCAGCGCCTCATTGGTCCATATTCCAGTTATCCTGTCTTTTGGCTCAATGTTGAGTATATCATTGCAACTTGTAAAAACAACTGAAATTATCAGTACAAATACATATTTTATTTTTTTCATCGTGGTGTAAAGTTAAAATGTTAAGTTGATACCTATGTTGTAAACTCTCTGTTGAGGATAATACCATGCAGAAGGAACTTCAGGGTCATATCCGATTTTCTTCATGTGATCATAAATCAAAAAGAGGTTATTTCCACTCAGGTAAATCCTGCAATTTTGTAAACCAAACCTATCTATCCAATGGGAAGGCAGATTATAGCCGATCTCAACGTTCTTTAATCTTAAGAACCCGGCATCGAGAAGCCAATGCGTTGACTCTTGGGTGTTTTCACTCGTGCTCTCAGAACTTCTTGGCATGGTAGCATCCGTGTTTTCAGGAGTCCAATGGTTATCCACACGCCATTGGTAATAATTACCGGCACCTTTGCTCAGCGAAGTAGTCCAGTTTGTCGTATTTAAGAAATTGGCCCTTTCCTGTCCTTGCAGAAGTATCGAAACGTTGAAATTTTTGAAAACAATTCCGGCATTTAATCCGAATATTATTTCAGGGTCAGCTGTTTTATTAATTCGTATCCTATCATAAGAATTGATTTCACCGTCTTTATTTACATCCTCATATTTAATGTCACCCGGTTGTGCGCCTAACAGATGTGGATAGTTTTCAATTTCGTCCCAGTCTTTAAATATCCCGATGGATTTATACAACAACCTCGATCCCAAGGGTCTTCCGGTAGCCAATTGGTAGTCTTCGGCCATGGGAGCCTCATCGGTAAAGATGACCTTGTTTCTTGCGAAAGAAAAATTACCTGAAACAAAATACTGAATGTTTCTATATGTAGAGTTGTAGCTGATTTCAAGTTCTATTCCCCTGTTGCGAACCACACCGATATTTTCGTCCGGCAGTTGCAACCCCGTATATTCAGGAATTACCGCTGATCTTTTTGTGAGTATGTTGGATCTTTTCGAATTGAAAAAATTTATTTCCCCACGCAGTGCATTCCACAAATAAAAATCTATTCCGACATTCAATGTTTTCGCAATCTCCCAAGTGATATTGGGATTAGGTACGTTCAATGCATTGAGTCCGTTTACATCCACATCCCCAATCACATAATTGCTGCCGAATCCGTAGGCTGCCAGGTATTGGTATGCCGGGACATTGTCATTTCCCATTTTTCCGTAAGATGCCTTTAACTTCAAGTAGGAGATGAAATCCGCGTCCTTCATAAATGCTTCTTCCGAAATATTCCATCCGGCAGAGACACCCGGGAAGAAACCAAATCGCTTGTTTTTGGGAAAGTTCTGGGAACCATCATACCTGAAAGTAAACTGAAGTAAGTATTTCTGGGCATAGTTATAGCTTAATCTACCAAAATAGTTGATACGAGCCGATTTACCTGCCGACCCGTCGTTGTTCATATAATTCCTGTCACTGGTTCCGGCAAACAGCTCATGTATTTTGGTCGATACAAAACGGCTCCGGAAGCCGAGCAGATAATCGTAATTACTACTCATCTGTTCATAGCCAACCAGACCGGTAATACTGTGCTGATACAACTGTTTTTCGTAGTTCAACATGATATTCCATAGAAACATCGTATTATTCCTTGTATCCACGCTTAAGCTCGGATCATCCGCCCCAAATCCGGATCTTCCCCTCGTATATTCACCCGTATCTTCATCTCTGTAATAGACATAACTCGGTTCGTACCAAACTCTATTAAAACTATTGCTATAATCATAATTGAAGCTTCCGTTAAGGTATAAGCCTTCCACCCAGGGAGCATTTATCCGGTAAGTGAGCGTCGATTGGAGCATTTTACTCTTTGATTTCCTATATCCTTCGTTGTCACTTACCCTATTGATCAGGTTGTCGTCATCACGGCCGGGAGCCAGATAATCCGTGCCGGGCCATTTGGGGAACCATGTGGGGTGATACAAGAAAATATGCGGATATATATCATCGTAGAGGTAAGGCCGGATACCGTCCAACACTGTTCCCCTCAAGTTTAATCCGAAAGATACATATTCCGAAACATTCGCATCAATTTTTGATTGCAGGTTATATTGCTCATGTTCTGTGATGCCATGCTTATAATGCCCGTCCTGGAACGTTCTTCCCAATGAGACCCTGTATGTCATCTTCTCATTACCACCATCCACTGAAAAATCCAGACGGTTTTGAGGGGTGAATTTCTTTGTGATATAAGAATACCAGTCGGTATTGGGATAATACGGGTCTGTACCATTCCTGTAAAGTTCCAACTCCTGGTCACTATAGATAGCCGGTCTCCCGTGCTGCACTTCAATTTCATTCTGAATAGATGTGAAAGTATAGGCATCCGTCATATTAGGAACTCTTGTGTCTTGCTGGAAACCGGCGTTATAAGTAAAGTTGAAGGTAGTTTTTCCGGATTTTCCACTTCTTGTTTCTACAAGGATTACCCCATTAGCGGCACGGGCCCCGTAGATGGCAGCAGTAGCATCCTTCAGTACTGTTATATTCTCAATATCGTTTGGATTAAGTCTTTCCAGTCCATCCCTTGGAACTCCGTCAATGATGATCAAGGGTGCATTATTTCCCAATGTATTTTTCCCCCGGATGAAGATAGAAGGATTATCCAATCCCGGCTCACCGCTTCGGGTATTGATAGTCACTCCCGCCATTGTTCCGGCTAAGGAGTTAAGGACATTGGTAACCGGTACTTCCCGTATCTTGTCTCCTTTTACAGAGGCGACTGAACCAGTCAGTTCCTTGGCCTTTTGTGTGCCATAACCAACCACAACGACTTCTTCCAGTGCTTCTACATCTTCCTGCAACACTATATTGAGTGTTGTTCTGCTGTCAAGGGGTATCGTTTGTGAAACCATTCCTACATAAGATATCTCCAATACCGCATCCACAGGTACATTCGATAAAGTAAAATTTCCTTCCGAATCAGTCACTGTACCGATTGACGTTCCCTGTATCATTATTGATACTCCGATCAATGACTCTCCTTTTGTATCGTTCACCACTCCATTCACTGTCACGGTCTGTGCAAATAAGCACACGGAAAATGCCCACATCAATGGCAGCATCATTCCTTTCAATACACTTACAATTACTTGTTTCATTCCTGGACTTTGTTTTAGATTGATTAATAAATTATTAGTTACTCTTAAAATTCATTGCGAATCTGATCGCCGGATATTATTCTGGTATACTACTTGTTATCATATGAAAAATATCATGGTGTATAAGTTATTTCTTTACAAGCCGATAGTGAATTTGAGCCGTTGTAAACAGCAAAAATGTTGTCGAATTTTTAATAATTTTAATTATTCTACAAAGATATGGATATGCAAGGCGTATGAAGAATATAGGGGGTTCGTATTTATTAATTTGGGGTTCTTATTTATTACAAAAAAAATTTGACTATCTTTGAAGACATTATATAAAACCATAAAATGTACTGGTATGGAAACAGTTGAACAAAGAACAAAGAATAAAAATACGCATCATGGGCACGCTGTCAAACGTTTCCGGACTACGTTGGGGAAAAAACAGGAAGCGCTGGCCGCCGATATGGGAATCAGTCAGACTCTTGTCTCTTTTTACGAGAAAAAACAGGTAATCGAGGATGACATGATTGATAAATTTGCCAAAGCGTTGAACGTGGCTCCCGAACTGATCAAGGAACTCGAAGAAGATCCGGTAACTTATATCATTGAAAACAATACATTTGAAGAGGGAAGCGTAAGCAATATAGCATCCACAAGTGAAAATTGTACTTACACGTATAATGCAATTGAACAATTTCTCGAATTGAGTAAAGAAAAAACCGCTCTATATGAACGGATGCTTGAACTCGAAAAAGAAAAAAGTGCCCTATTAAAACAGTTGTTGAAGGAGCAGAAATAAGATTCTGGTTTCTCCCTTTCCGGCCACTGGGATAGGTACATTCTACCATGTATCTGTTGAATTCATTAATATCCTCTTAAACCCAAGTAGAGATAATTCAATAAAAATAACCATGAATAAACTTCGCAAATTGTAAAGTTTATTATATATTTGCATCTATATAAGCAGAATGAAATGATCATCATAGACAATCAAATACTTGATGTTTTTGTAGAAAAGCATACTGATTGCCGGAAAGCTATCCAAAGTTGGATCAATAAAGTGGAGAATGCTGAATGGAAATCGCATGCAGAATTAAAAATGGATTTTCCTTCTGCCGATTATGTAAAAAATGGACGATACGTATTCAATATCCGGGGCAATAAATACCGGCTGATTGTGGTTGTTATTTTCGTAGCGGGCCAGTTAATTGTCCGTTTTGTGGGTACTCATGCCGAGTATGATAAAATTAATGCAGAATCTATTTAAAAAAGGGGTATGTTATGGAAAAAAAATATTCCGATTTGAAAGAAATCAGGAACCGTTCTCATTTCGACGAAGTAAAAGCCTATTACGAAGATATATTGAAAAAAGCTACTGAAACCGGGGCTTTGGAAGTGCAGGATGCCGATAATAAATATATCAAAGAATTGGACCGTATCGGTAAAATGATATATATGTACGAAAGATTAAATTCTCCTGCGAAGAATTTGAATTTCAGATCACCTCTGGTTATCTCAATCGAAAATGAACTGGATAAAAGACAATTGAAACAACGTCAAGCGGCCGAATTGTTGGATGTAAAAGAATCTACATTCAGCCAAATAATGAGAGGCAAGCGGTCCGTTCCAAAGTCTATGGCTAAGAAACTGTACACGGAATTCCAAATTGATCCGGCTCTTATTTTGGAGAATTTATAAATAGGAGAACCAGTAGAGAAAATTGAAAATGCACTCCGTCAATGGCATACATAAAAGTCAGGCCTGTGAAACTATTTTTTCAAACAGGCCTGACTCTGAAAATATAAAATGGTTATTTCTTAGTTGTATCCCGGATTTTGCGGAAAATCACCATTGATATTCAAGTCGATCTGTTCTTGCGGAATGGGCAATAATACATGATAGTCCTGGATATTCAATCCCGGAGTGAGCGGATTATTATTATATTTCCGAACCCGCTCAACCAGTTTTCCCGTTCGCCGCAGCACATAAAAACGACACTCCTCCTGGTATAATTCCCGGGCGCGTTCATCCAACAGATAATCGATATTTATTTCATCTATTGTGGCGGGGGTGGCATTGGCCCTGCTGCGGATTACATTGATATCCTCCAGCGCCTTTTCCGGGTGCCCGCTCTGGATATATGCTTCGGCACGGAATAGGTAGGTCTCGGCCAAACGCATGGCATATACATCCTTATAAGAAGCGCCGTTCCCGGATGTGGCCGGATTTTCGAGGACGTTGCACGGATCGAAGAATTTCAAAAAGAAAGGATAGATATACTGGCAGGTATCGCGGATGGCATCACGTCCCGCACTGGGCGGATAAAGGCTGAAATCGATCCGCTGGCCATGGTATGCCGACTCGGGGTTGTCAAAATAGAAATCACGTTTTACCATGTGTTTGGCATTCCTGATATCTTTATCGAAGTCTTTACCCCAGACAATATTGGTCATATAATAGGTCGGGCGTATCCAGGAAACACCCCTTCCCAATGTATCGGAATAACCCGTATATTTGCCGTCGACCAACTCACCACGGAATGCCGGTTTGCCGTCGGGGGTATTCCCCATCCTGAAATAGGCCGGCCCCCAGGCACGCCCCCCACGGTTATTGCTTCCGCCAATAACACTTGGTTCCTCAAACTGGATAGACCAGATGTTTTCCGTGTTTTCTGCCAGGTTTTGGTTATTGGTGGCAAACAGGTCGTAGAATACATCTCCTGTTCCCCAAACAGAATTGCCTGCACTGCCAAAACGGTGGGTCATGAGCTTATATCCCAAACTATTGATCAGTTGGGTAGACGATTGTATCGCTTCATCATATTTGCCCTGCATCAGGTAGACTTCGGTAAGGAGATGCAACGCCGCTCCCTTGGCAATACGGCCAGGGCTTTCTACATTTTCCCTATCGGGAAGATACGAAACGGCTTTGCCCAGATCTTCTTCCATCAACTTAAAAGCCTCAGCTTTGGGATGGCGCGCGTAGTCCGTCTTAAATTCGCTGGTCACATCCGTGACAATGGGCACATCCCCATAATTGGACACCAGATGACGATAACACCATGCGCGGAAAAAGAGCGCTTCACCATAAAACTCTTCTTTTTTGGTCGGCGTAGACCAGTTGATATCAGATTTATCTATGTATTCCAGGATAAGGTTGGCCCTTTGAATGATGCGGTACGGACGCCGCCACCATTCCCTGACTATCCCGTTGGTGGATGTGAAGTAATTTACATAGTTGCTAACAAATTTGGTGCTGTTCGGGTCTTCCCCATGGAAAGCCACATCGGTGCCAAGGCCTTTGTAGGTGCTGCTGTGCTCCTGTATCTCTTCACCAAAGAAGAAGTCATTGCGTACGGACCAGTGGAGCCCGTTGATTCCTTGCCGTAACCCGGCTTCGGTATTATATGCATTCTCCGGCGCAAGGAAGTCCATCGGCTTTTCTTCCAGGAACGCGCTGTCGTTGCAGGAGGCCCATATAAATGGAATGATGGGCAGACATATAATTATATATTTTATTGTTGATAATATATTCATACGATTAAAATTATTTATTTTCAAATATTAGAATGCAAATTTAATTCCCACTACCACATTGCGTGTATTCGGCCTGAACTTCCTGTTATCCGCATCGTCGGCAAGTTCGGGGTCCCATCCCTGCCATTTGGTCCAGGTGTAGAGGTTCTTCCCCGAGATGTAAAGCTGCAAATAGTCAAAACCTCCCAATCTCTGTAAAAGGGAAGGGCTGCACTTATACATCAGTGACACATCCTGTAAACGCACAAAAGACCTGCTTTGATAAATAGCCCCGGTCTGTGGTTGCGAATTATAAATCCCGGTGGCGTTGGTAACCCCGTTATCCGGTGTCCAGTACTGGCGGATGGCCGGTTGATTGACACGGTAGACGTCGTCCGACCGGGAAGACACGTTCAGAAACTCGGAATTATTCAGCATATAATAGCCGCTCCCACCCTGGATGGAATTCAGCATAAAGTACAACGACCAGTTCTTATAGGCCAGTGTATTGCTGAAACTGAATCGGAAATTGGGTGATTTGTAACCTACCACCTCCCGGTCATTATCGGGATCGATGATACCATCGCCATTCAGGTCTTTATACTTCCATTGTCCGGGACGCCAGCCGGGATATATCTGTCCCGGGGTCCATCCCATTTCGGTAGGGGTCATCCCGGTTTGTTCGGTATAGGTCTTCGAGTAAAGGTCTTCCTCCGTCCAGATACCAATGATATTATAGTTGTACAACGACTGGATGGGTTCTCCCACGAACCACGCATTACCTACGTCGCTATCGTCTTTACCCCCATATAGCTTGGTTATTTCATCACGGCTAAGGGAAAAGGTAAAAGATGAATTCCAGTTAAAATCCTTTGTCTCGATATTGGTAGATCTCAACTCCAGATCTACCCCCTTTGTATTTACCCGGCCGATATTGGTCCACCCCTGTTCGAAACCGGAAGAATAAGGCAGTTTTCTTTTCACCAGCACGTCTGACGTCTCGGATGTATATACATCCAATGAACCCGATATCCTACGGTTCCTGAGTAATCCGAAATCAATACCAAGGTTGAACGATGAGGTCTTTTCCCATGCAAGGGACGTATTTCCCAGCTGGTCGTAATTGGGATAAACCCCCACTCCTGTGGCTTTGTCGTACACATAGTTGTTGCTCGACATTTTCGAGAGGCTCGTATAACGTCCCGCCCCCTGGTTACCGTTCTGTCCGTAAGAAAGCCTTAACTTCAGGTAAAGCCAATACAGGTTTTCCATGAATTTTTCTTCCGAAGCAATCCAACCCAGGGAGAAAGAGGGCAGGGTGACATATTTCGAATTGACACCAAAGCCGGAAAATCCGTCACGCCGTATCGTTGCCGTAGCCATATATCTGTTTTTGAATGTATAATTCAAGCGACCCATATAAGACACGCCGGTTTCCTGCCATTTTTCATTGTCGCCGGTACTGAGTATGGTCCCAAAAGCCATCTGGTAATAGCCTAAAGTTTCATTATCAAATCCCTGCGAGGTAAACCGAAATTTTTCCCCGGTAGATTTTTCACGGCTGTACAATAGTGTAGCATTGATACTGTGTTCACCAAAAGAACGCAGGTAAGTGATGATATTGTTAAATATCCAGCTCCTTTGTTCTTCGGGAATTTTTTCGGCTTTTCCTTTATTGGCCGCACCATCATGCATTGACGCAGGATAAAATGAATTGTTCTTCCTATTCCAATAAGTATTGGAATAATTGACATCGTAGGATAATCCTTTTATGAAGGGTATATCAATCCGGGTATTGGCTACCATGAATAATGAATTGCGGATATCTTCATTTTTTATTTTAGTCCATCCCAGAGGGTGCGGCATGTAATTCTCACCTGTCAGATAGATCACATAATTGTCAGGGGAATCAAGGTCATTGTCAGCCAATGGACTGGCATTACGGACATCTACAAAAGCGGGCTCCCTGCCAGAGTAGTCCTGGTAAGAATAATTAACGTTCAACCCCACCGACATCCAATCGGTTACTTTCCCATCCACTTTTGAGTTAAGGGTCACACGCTCCCATTGGTCGTTGACAATAATACCTTCTTCTCCAGTATATGAACCGGAAATATAATAATTAGCCCTATTGGTACTGCCGGAATAGCTTAAATCGTAATTCTGGATGACCGGACTGTCGCGCATCACCACGTCGAGCCAATCGATGCTGTTGCCGGCCATGTAATTATCCCTTTCTTCCTGGGTCCTCAGGTAGGATCCCACTACTTCCCTGTTGGATGCATCCGGACGCACGGGTTTGGTTGAGATATCCTTTGTCCCCTTGGCATAATCACCATACCAGTTATAAAGGTTTTGCTGATAATAATAATCCAGCATCCTGACGGCATACTGGTCGCCATTCATATATTTTACCGGATGGTTGGTTTCGAATTGTGTCCCGTAATATGCGTTAAACGCGATTTTCGGCTTTTCGCTTTTTCCTTTTTTTGTGGTGATAATAATGACACCGTTGGCGGACCTCGAACCGTAAACGGCGGCGGCACTGGCATCTTTCAACACGTCGATATACTCGATATCGCTCACGTTGATATCATTCAACTTCCCATTGAAAATGATCCCGTCCAGAACAATTAAAGGTGATTTGCTGGCAGACAGGGTTGTCTGCCCACGGATCGAAATATCGGAATCGCCTCCCGCCATACCTTTGTTTGAAAGATTAACCCCCGCCATTGTACCTGACAATGCCTGTGAAAGGTTCATATTGGGAAGGGAGGTCTTGTCATCTAATGTAACACGGCTTACGGCCCCGGTCAAATCGCTTTTTTTCATGGTACCGTAACCTACGACCACCAGTTCATCCAATGATTGCGTATCCTCATGTAAAGTTATATTGATGACGGTCTGGCCCGTGGTGCTGACTTCTTGTGTCAGGTAACCGATATAGGAGACCTGAAGCGAACCATCCCTTTCTACCGGAAGGGAAAAATGCCCGTCAATATCGGTGACAGTACCATTCGTGGTACCTTTTTCTACCACATTGGCTCCGATAACAGGTTCCCCTTTTGCATCCGTTATTACTCCCGAAATCACCCTTTTTTGCTGTTGTATACCCAGGGAAATCACATCATCAGAAATATCATGAGCAAAACTGGTGTACGTACACACCAGTAGAAATACAGAAACTAATTGAAGGGTCAGGATAGATTTCGCCCTCCACCATTGAGGTAATTTAATGATTTTCATTGTTTTATTCATACGATTAAAATTGAATTAAAAATATAAATGCACTATTTGTTTTGTACATTGCCAAAATTGATCTCAATAATTCATTTTAAATTTTGTCATGGATCCATAGTTCAATTTTTAACAATATATTTTTTACTTAATATTTACATAATCAAAAGATTCAACCTCTATTAGATTCCACTTTATCAACATATAATCAGATTGTTACAAATTACTCCAAGATAAGGAGTAAATAATAACTCTTAAAAGAGTAGTATAACGACAAAGAAATAAAGATTTTTTGTGAATAGGATAACAAAATTGGAGTATAATTATGCAATTTTCCGGTATAATTATGCAAATACCCCCAAAATCACTACTTTTGCCTTATAACACAGAAACAGATAAAAATGGAAACAATAGAGCAGACTTTCAAAAACACACATCATGGCCATACTATTAAGCGTATCCGCCATAGCCTGGGAATCAAACAGGAAGTTCTGGCTGACATGATAGGGACAACCCAGGCACGGATTTCCAATTACGAACAGGAAAAAGTGCTGGAGGATGAGATGATCGATAAATTTGCCAAAGCCTTGAACGTAGCCCCCGAACTGATCAGGGAACTGGAAGAAGATCCAATAACGGTAATTATTGAAAATAACACATTTGAAAAAGGAAGTGGTGCATACCACAATATAATCAATAACAACCCCGATCCTATAGACCGGCTAATCGAATTGTCCAATGAGAAAACTGCCCTGTACGAACGGATGCTCGAGCTGGAGAAAGAGAAAAACGCTCTTTTGGAGAAATTATTAAAAGAGCGGGACTAAGATTCCGCTTTCTCCCTCCCTACTACAGTCGAATATTGATTCCCAATCAGTAGGTGATATGGGAGTAACCTCTTCGTTTAATTTTTCATGTTCTAATTTCCTTAAAATGAAAAAAGTCGCATTTATCACAGGGGCGTCAAAAGGTATCGGACTGGAAATTGCACGCATTCATGCTGCTCACGGTGACGATCTGGTATTAACCGCCCGGAGCCTGCACGATTTGCAGGGGATCAAAACACGTTTTGAGAGCGAGTATCCGGTCAAAGTCACCATTATTGCAAAAGATCTGTCTGTGGCCGGGTCGGCGAAAGAGGTTTTCGACGAAATAAAACAGCGGAATATCGATGTGGATTACCTGGTCAACAACGCCGGGTTCGGCGATTACGGCTATTTTGCGGATACCAATTGGGACAGGTACAGCGCTATGATCAACCTGAATATTTCGGCGCTTACCAAAATTTGCCATCTGTTCATTAGCGATTGGCAAGGGCGAAGAGCAGGAAAAATATTGAATGTAGCGTCGACGGCGGCGTTTCAACCCGGCCCTAAAATGGCAGTTTATTTTGCCACAAAAGCGTATGTGTTGAGTTTTTCGCAAGCCATCGGGCGAGAAGTGAAAAAAGACGGAATCACCGTAACTGCCTTTTGTCCGGGCCCGACGAATACAAATTTCATGGACGATTCGCAGATGATTGTAAGTAAAATGGTTGCGGGCCACAAACTTCCTGCGCCGGAAAATGTAGCCCAATGCGCCTACAAGACGATGATGCGAGGAAAACCAGTTGCCATACATGGAACAAAAAACCGGATAATGGCCAATTTAAACCGTTTCGTTCCACGGAGTTGGGCCACGACGATCACCGATAAATTGTTGTGAAACTTTGTTTTATGACATATAAATTCATGCCAGAAATTAATAGACAAAATGGATATCTTTTCGTTTGATTAATATACTTCCCTACAAAAGCATAAAATAATAGATTGGAAGGTATAAATAAATAGTGATTATAAAGTTGGCCATTTAATTTTAGTTTAAAAGCAAAACACCCAACTTTACATTATCGGGTGTAAAATTGGATGTAAATAAAATCAGCGTGACTCTGTGGAGCTGGAGGGAGTCGAACCCTCGTCCAAACGAGGAAGCAATCTGCTTTCTACATGCTTAGCTTCATTTTGGTTGTCGGGAGGGAGCGCGACTGAAGCCACCATACTTCCTCCTTATCTTCTTAATTTCGGAAAGGCACCGAAGCCTCGCCTATCCTATCTCCGATTTACCTGCACCACCTGGTCGGAATGCTTCGAAGCCACAGCTTCCGGGTGGTGTCTTGTTCCGTCACCTGTGACGGAATTAAGCGATTGATCTACTATACTTCGATCACGCAGCAAGAGCGTAATTGTTATTATTGCCAGTTAATGGTTCGACGTTTGAGATTAAAGTGCAAACCGACAACGCACTGCATGCTTACAAACCTCTTCTACCCGCTGTCAAAACCGGTCAACCCCGAGTATTCTGTAACTAACTAAAAACCAAAAGGAAACGGGCTGTTTTTTAATCCGTGGGTGACGAAATAGTGACAAAATAAGTTTTTTTAACTATATTTACCCGTTCCTTTGATACAAAGATAGTGTATTGTATTCAAACCGCAAAATATCAATTTCAGACCATCGGGATTTAGGGTATTTGCCCGGATGATTTTACCCCGAAAATGCCCTGAAACTGCCGATAATTTACGCTAAATGCGTATAAGTTGTACGCTTTTACCATTGTTTTGTTTTGTATCCTAGCAATACCAATAAAAAAAAACCGACCCTTTCGGGTCGGCTCTAAAAATTATCATTTGATCAGGCTTATTACCGAATAATCTTTTCAATTAATCGCATCGCTGAATCTATTTTTTCGGTAATTATTTTGGCAAGGCTTTCCAGCCTATAGAATGCATCCGATACCTTAACGGCATCGTCCAAATCCTCACTTTCGGCGTATAAATCTGAAAGGTCGGAGATAACCACTACCAAGTTTTTGACCTGCTGCAGATCGGTATCGACGTCGCCCAATTCTTCCCCTAAATCGGATTGGGATTTTATTTCACTCTCCAATAAATTGATTTTATCTCTTTTTTCTAATAGCTCCATCTGATATTTGACGGTCTCTGTCTGGGCGCGGATTGATGTCATCATATTTTCACTGGCGGAGTTCATGGCGCTCTCAATGTTCTTCCATATATCCCAATCCTCGCTGACAAGCATTTTAGACGGTTCTTCGGAACACTTCACTCCTTCTCTCCATCTGGTAGTCTCCGTTTCCTTTTTGATCTGTTCGTTAGTCTTCTCAACGATCTCGATAAAGAAATCGTTAATACTCCTTTCCAGATCCGAGGATGTTTGCCCTTTCGTTGTTGTTTCTGTACTCATAATTGTTTTGTTTTAAATAGTTTCATAAAATCGAGTTTTAAACTTGTCCAGTCTCTTGATTAGTATATCCGCGTTCCCACTTCGCCCCCAATGCCCGGTAGTGGCATAATCCCGACATATTCTCATCAATTGGACAAATGCTATGTCCGCACCATCCGGGGCGCTTAAAGGAGCCGCAATCTCTTCCTGTACATTGTTCGCAATAGCTATTAACTGCTGTCTTTGTTTCAAGCTTAATGATTTACCCATAGTTGTAAAATTTTTAAATTGTTGTTTAATAGTTAGTTTAAATCTGTTTGATAGATACGATTTCGTTTGCCTCGTACTTTGTTACAATTCCCACCGCCTCCAAGTGGAGGTCTTCAATGCTTTTCACTTCCGGCGCAAGCCCCGGTATCCAAAGGAAGAGAAAACATCCCTCCGGTTGGATCCCCTGGAACAGTCCCCGCCGGGTGTGTTCTTGCGTCTTAATTTCTACAATGCGGAGAGAGGTGTGTTCTTCCGCCCATTTTTTGATTTGTTCTTTTGTCATAAGCCAATAGTTTTTACAATTGTTACTTTATTAGTCCGAATTTCTTCGCCTGTTTCATTGAAATTGAAAATACTTTTGTCCTGATAGGGTCGCCCCATTTGTCAGTGGTGCCGTCAAGCATCTCCACACGGAAAGAGGCCAGCTTCATCCAAGGTCTATCCTTGATATGCGCGAACATCCGCCCCATAGCCTCGGGCAAGCTTAGGGCTGTCGTTTCACCCACGCAGTCGCCGACGCTCCAGTCTTTGTAAGTTTGAAAATCGTTCACGATATACCCCTCGTAGGTGTTGGTCACCTGAAATACTGGGCTTTCTTTCGTCGGGGTGATGTATTCTTTTTCCATATTATTTGTGATACTTATAGTTATTTTACGCCCACAAAAGTAACTTATAATATCACAACTTCTAAATAAAACCCCTCTATATTTTGATATTTAAAGTTATTTAACCTATAATGCGTGATGGTATGTGTTACTTATTTATACTTTTGTGCGGGGCTTTAATATAACACAATATGGCATTAAGAGTAAAAGATATTTGTAAAAAGAAGGGTGTTTCTATCGGTGAACTTGCCGATACGATGGGGATTAAAAGGGAGAGCCTGTCGAGAGCTATTAACGGGAACCCGACACTGGACACTTTGGGGAAGATCGCCGAGGCGTTGGATGTCACTGTTTCAGATTTATTCGAGAGCGGTGGTAGTTCCCTGACCTGCCCAAATTGTGGGGGAAAGATAAATATCACGGTAACAAAAGAGTAATATCCGACCTTATGGATAGGAAAGACATACAAATACAAAGGCTTATCGAGTTGGGGAACTCGCTGGATGGGATTATCCGGGAGCTGAAAGCAATGCTGGACGCTCCCGAGCCCAATCACAAGAGACGACGCAACCTCAAAGCTGAAAGGATGGCGCACTTTTCTAACTTATTAGATGCAAGGGCTAAAAACAAAAAAATACCCAAATAACTTTCCGTATGAAAAATATAACTCGTGAGAGACTGATCGACCTTACAAGTCAACTGGAGGGGATAGCGAGGGAGCTGCTGGAATCTACCGACACTCCCTCCCCTGCTCCCCGTAAAAGACGGAACCTGAAAGACCAGAGGGTGGCAAAACACTTCAACAAAATTCAAAGGAGGATCAAAAGATGAAAGCATCGGGTTAAGATAGTTCTAATCCAAATTGCGGCGCTTTTTCAGTGTAGGAAAGCACCAAGGAACAAATCGAGTAGAAGTGGAATAAAGTGCACCGCTACCGCAAAGTTAAGATACATGCACGGCATATAAAAAGAACGCCGGGTTATCCCGGCGCTCAAAAGAAGAATTTTTAAAGAGAAATGAGGTTAACCTCACGGTCGGCCTTCAGGCATAAAGAAAAATCACTTTCCAAAAATTGTAGAAATTGAGCCTCCGCGGCTTTGAATTTTTTTCTCTGTTTCTAAAGCCGCGACTAAATCCTTGCCCCGTAAACGAAATTCGCCGCCTATTTTAATGCTACGGGCTCCTCCGCCCCCACCGTTGATAATGTTGAATAAATTCGACTGTTGCCCTGTCATCTACTTCTATCCTGTTCATGCCTTCATTGATGCAATTGAAAATGATTCAGGACGAATAACGCCCATATCCCAATAGGAATGCGCAGTAACACGGACTACCCCCTCAACTGCGAAAGTATAGGGGTCTGAAATGATTTCAATCGCCCCCCATTGACCGAGAAAATAATCCCGCCAATTTCCAAACACGACACCGGTCTCGTTCGAGCCTGCTCCTATATCCGTCGGAACATGATTCGTTCTTTGCGCGTTGTAATCATTTAAGGAGTCTTTATCCATAATGAAGCCACCGGTACCGGAATCGTCTTTCTTTTTGAGCTTCGCCGCCCTTATCAATGCTGGATTTGTGACGTATGCCAAGTTTCCCATCAATAAGTTAGCCGTATCGACGCCTGACTCCATCCGCACGATGTTTTCCCACGTCAAATCACCGAGACTCTCTGCATCGGCAAAGATACCATCCGGGGTGTCGGGGACGTTCTTTTCCGCAGAGAATGCCGCTTCTTCTACTTTGTTTATGATCGAAATAGCCAGAAGTTCGCGGAGGAACATCTCGATATCAATACTCCCCTGGTTTAAAAGTTGTGTCGAGATGTCAAAACGTGAGGTAAGTCGTTTAGGCTTAAAAACCCGGCCTTTTTCAAAACCTCCACCTCCATCTTCCGCCGGAGCATTCTCTCCTTTCCATAATGTTTTAATTTCGAGTGCTTTTCCAAAAAACACATCCCCCTCGAGATTGGTCATAATACGTGCGCCCGCCTTGGATAATACTAAATTGGGGGTAATCGGGAGTTCCAAACCGGCGCGTTCTTGTTTTATTAGTGGGGAGTTAGCCGCGGTAAGGCTTCTCATGTTAACCGGTATGGTTAAACCCGAAGGAGATTGCCTAGTAATACGAGATTGCCTTTCTGCCGCACCCTTGATAGTTTCGGCCTCTACGCCGCTTTGAGATATCCCTGCTACTTGGGCCGCAATAGCCCTTCTGATTGAAAAGTTTTCTTTCATTTTGATTATTCTTTAAATTAATAATTCCTCTATATAATACCGTTATTTTGTACCACAATCTATAGGTGTTCTTTATAAACTACCGTTTTTTTTTTTTTTTTTTTTTTTTTTTTTTTTTTTATTTTTTTTTTTTTTTTTTTTTTTTTTTTTTTTTTTTTTTTTTTTTTTTTTTTTTAATGATTTTAACTAATTCATATTTTTGAAAAATTGCCGTGCGTGTGAAGACGACTGGGGGGTGGTAGTAGCCCCTAAGACACTCAAAAAAAGACCCCATACCCCTAACATCCGTTAACTTTTAACATAAATTCTCTTACACACTTTTTCGATCGGCCCTTTCTCCGGGTTTGCCTTGTGATTCCTATCGCTCGGCTCTTTCGCCCTTATCGCACTGCTATCCTTCCTGTGCGGCATTTTCTCCGTCTCGGTGGTATACCTGCCCGGCTTATGGCTAATAGTTGAAATTAGCGCCTTCACCGGCTTTCCTCTACCTCCCTGAATAATTTCTGTTTCTCCCTGTGGTTTAACAGGATCTTGAGTGCTATGTTTTTGAACCTGCTTTTAAACTGCTCCAGTACTTCATCTTCACCCGCCATCGTTAACTCCTCGTCCCTTATCACCGCTTCGAATGCTTCTACCATTGCGTCCTGTGATGAATAACCCGAATAATCTATGTACCCGGGCAAACCTGTAAGCAATTCGGTTTTTAGATTCTCCCAGTGGCTTGCGATTATCTGCATGATCTGCCCGTTGGGTTTCTTTGCCATTGTTTTAAGAGAGACAACGTGTTTACTTTCTGCGCGGTGGTGATTTGTCATATTTATAAGAGAGAAAAAAAGGGTATCCGCCGTTTTAGCGGATACCATCTAACAGTTATTTAAAATCAGGTAGGATGTATTCATAAAAATTCTTACAATCGAATCCGGGATCTTTTTCAAAGTTCTCGGTAATAATACTTTCTACAAAGGATAATACACTCCTTTGCTGGTTGTTCTCTTTATATAAATCCACAACCTGCGATAATATGCTTACTACGTCCTTGGCTAGGTCAAAGACTTTTTTTTGTGTTGCAGTTTCCAGATAATGCGTATGCGCTTCGTTGATCTCTTCGATGAGCTCCGGAGTAGGTACTACCTTGTTACTTCCATAGTCAAAAGATAGGTCTCCTTTACGCATCTTTCTCTCACCAACCACGGGGGTCGAAAGTACCTCTAATTTTTCTTCCTTCTCAAAAAGGGTATCAAGTTCCGAACACCAACCGTACTCTGTAATCGCCCGAATAAAATAATTCATCCTGCCTTCTACTTCACTGGGTGTGCCTACTGGTAGCTTTTTTCTTACGTAATCTTTTAGTCCGACCTTATTTGCCTCTTTGCAAATATCAAAAATAAACTCTACGTCGAAGGTTTTAAAGATTCTATTTAGCTTCTTTAATCGCTCCATGTTTTTCTCCAGCCTACGGCAGAATCTGTCAACTGTTTTCACTTGTTCATCGATCTTTTGCTGATCCTTAAAAAATTCAATCTTTTTCATTTCAATGTAATTTTAAAAAGTTATCTTATTTCTATTTCTCTCACTTGGCCGTTATCCAATTTATAACCGCGCCACTTGTTTTCCCTCGACCGCAAAATGCGCCCTTCCCTTCGCAGGCTTCGCAATTCCTGGCTGTTAAAACCCTCCTTTTCGAATGCGGTTTTTGTTTTTTCGCTTGCGAATCTCATTTCAGGTTCTTTCCCTGCTCTTTTTTCATTTGTTCTTTCCATTTTCTTCATTTTTAAAAAGTTATTGTAATTCTTTGATAAATTCCATCGCGTTAAACGGGTTCAGTATAACCCTGATTTTCCCGTTCCTGTATTCCAGTCTGTAGTCTATAAGCCTCATCAGGGTGTAGTAGGTATATGCTACTTGGGAGAGCACTTTAAAGGATGAAAGCTCCATTTTCTCGATTCTTTCGGGCTCTTCCAATAACTGGAGTGTTTCTTTCTCGTCACCTATCACGCCGTTCATCTCATTGAGGCAGTCCTCTAAGATCCAGGCAATATATTCGGCCATTCCTTGTTGGTATTTTGTCATCATGATTAAAATGGTGCTTCAAAGTGATCGACATCAACACTAAAACCATATTCATTGTAGGTGATGGTATACCCCGGAAATTTCAATGCGATTACAGATATAGAGCATACCGGCGATACGCCTTAATTTTTCATCAAACTGCTGCAGAATCAATTCAGGATCGTTTACAAGTTTGAGCACTTGATGATAGTCTCCGGTTTTTTTCTGCGCTTGATTTAGATAACCCGCCATCTGGTCGGCTATCTCGTCGAGTCTTTCCCGTCTTTCTCTCTGTTCTTTTCTAAAAGATTTCTTTTTCATAACTTTAAATTTTAAATGTGAGTGAATTATTTTAAAAAATTATGTATAACCAGATAATCGGTATTACCAGTATCAACAGTGGCCATATGTTCCTTGAAAGTGAATACTTTGCCGTCTGCCGACTTCACCCGTACTCCATTGTATTCTGTCCATGAAAGGCCGTGTTCGTGTTTTGTTTCCTCTCTTATGCGTCCACATTCAAACTCCCATTTATCGGGAGTAAACCAGTACTGGTTGGTTTCCGATTTGGTCACTAATACCGGGACAGAATCCAGTCCAAAAAACCTCGCGAGAGTTATGCGATGATTGCCGTCAACCAAACTATACGGCATAGATTTCTCCTCACCATCAATTATGATACAGCTTTCTTGAGCTATAGGAGGAATGAGCTTTCCACCATTCATCAGGATGGCTATCAACTCCATATAGCTCGGATCGGTATCAGCGAGAATATCTGTATGCGGGGCATAATCTGATATGTCAAACTGATCGATTCTTAAAATTTCCGCTTTACAGTGTCGTTCTATAAGACTGTATGATCTTAACTTCTCAAATTGCATCTTTTCCGGGTCGGTCTCCCATACGATTTGTAATCCGTTGTTGATAGCTTCTTCCGCTCGTTTTATGGCTGGAATTACTCTTAGTCTTTTTTGTACATCGTCAATAAGTCCCATATTTAATTTTTCCATTGTTCTAATAATTGTTTGATTATGTAGTCGGCTATGTCCAGCCCGTTTTTTCTCTCTTCATCAGTGGCAATATCCTCCAAAAGAGTTGATATTTGAAAGCTTCCTCGGCATCCCTTAAGATGCTTCGTAATTCGTCAACTTCAATCTGTTTCATAATAAATACTTTTAAACTATTAATAATTAACTTCTTGCTAAAATTTCTTCGGATTCTTTCAATATCCGTGCTACATCCAACTTGACGCCCGTGAATATATCCCGGATATCGCCCGGTCTCGCCAGCCTTTGTATCCTGTAATTCCGTACCTGCTGCATTGCCAGCCTGCCGGTAGCGGCGGCAGTTACGCCCGTGAGGAATCCTTGCCGGTATTTCAATTCCTCCATCCGTGCCGGCTTTCCTTCCACGGTGACGCTGTACCCTCCACCGAGGGTTTCCATGTTGCGGAATCCTTCTCTCATTCCCTTCCGGTACCACTTCTCCGCTCCCTCCGGTGTGGCCTCCCCCTCGCGAAAGAAATACACCCCGTGTGCCAACCCCCTGCGGTACGCCCGCTCGGAGGCCATCAACAATTTAGTTTCTTCTTTTGTCAGTTTCATAATTTCTCCGTTTTTAGAACAGCTACAAAAATACACTCTCCGTGCGCGTATATGCCCATCTGCGTTTAGCATACTATTTTCTATATATTACCTATGCTATATATGCTAAATCAATACCATTCCATAGAAAAGAATGTATTTTTGTAGCATTGTGATTATTTTACTCATTATCAAAATTTTAGCCGCTACAAAAGAGGCTACAAAGATTATTTTGTTTTTGTAGTTTGTAGCTTTAACGGCTACAAACTACATACGGCTACATTGGCGTTTTCCCGTCTTTTGTAGCATTTATCCCATCTTTTGTAGCCCATTTTCTACGATATGCGCGGACACTCCTACCGTCAATGCTCGTCACGTATTCCTCCCAACTCGGAAGGCTTCGCAGTATCCTGCGGATCCTCTTTGCAGGCACATTGTCGACAGCCCCCCGCCCATTCAAGGCAAGTTGCCACACTTCCTGCAGGCTGATCTTATCCCTTTTCGCCAAATTAGATGTGTCGGCGTTTTTGTCGAAATCGCATATTTCGCCATCGGGTGGGATCGGAGTCTCCAGGAACTCGGTCACGATCTCTTCCCACGGGTCTGTTTCCCGGTGTCGTTCCTGTTCCGACCGGGCCATATCTTCGATATTGGGATCCTCGAAATATAATTTTTCGCCCTTTCTATATATCTGTACGGCCTCCGCCCATATCTGGTCGATCATGGGTTCCAACTCCTCACCCACATCCCTGATTGGTTTCTGCTTCGCCACTTCAATGGCCCAAAATCTGCGGTTTCCGGTTGTATCGGTTAGAAAATCGTGGTTATTCGTCGTACCAATGAACACGCATTGCCTCGGGAAATATCCTTTTTCCGACCGGTACGCCAACCGCACCTCGTCCTGCCGCGTCGTGATGAAGCTTTTCACTGCGTCCGCATCCTTGCCATATAGTCCTGCGAGTTCTGGGATCTCCATGATCCAAACGCCCTGGAGCTGTTCGATGTCCCTTTTATCGCCACGTCCGGATAATGCGAAACTATCAGACGACCACCCCCGCCCCAGGATATTCACCAGCAAGCTTTTTTTAATCCCCTGAGGCCCTATTAGTACCACCACGTAATCGAATTTACAACCGGGCTCAAATACGCGTTTCACTGCGGCAGCTAAAAATTTCCGCGTTGCCGTGCGTATGTATATGTTATCCTCGGCACCCAGATAATCGATGAACAAAGTTTCTGCCCGGTGTTTCCCGTCCCATGAAAGACTATTTAGATAATCCTGAACCGGGTGGTATCCGTGGTCGTTGAACGTTATATCTCGGGCTATGCGGATCGCTCTGTCAGAGGTAAGATCCCAGATCTTTTCCATATACGCCACCAGGTAACTTGTGTCCGCATCACTCCATGCGCCTTTTTCCGTAGTCGGTTTAGGCCAGGGTAGCTCGCCGCGCACATCATAAGTTTGGCGAAATTGATTTTTAGATAGAATGCCTTTTTTAAGAAGAGGATCGTTTTTCATAAAAAGTACCGCGTTTTCAATTGTCTGCAGTATTTTTCCTTTTCGATCGTATTCCAGACCCTCCGTCCAGCTGTCGTCCTCCACCTCCTCGACCTCCACATCGTCGAAGTCGTTCCTTGCCGATTCCATCCGGTCGTGGAACATCTGCTTCTTTGCCCGGGGATCCTCCGCGACCAGGTCCAGCATGGCAAGGAACGAAGGCCGTTTATTGAAGTTCGTCCTTTCGCTCACATCCTCGTCCTTCAACCCGAAAAGGTGGACGCGCACAAGGTCGAACGCGTTGCACAGCCTCCCGCTTGCCGGGTCGGTGCCGTGGTGGGAGAAGGCCCATTTGTCCTCGTATGTAACGAGTCCTCCCGCGGTGCTCCCCTGCCTGTAGGTGTACCTGCCATCCCCAGCGTCGCATTTCTCGTAATAGTCGGGCAGGAATGCCTCTATGGCCTCGTGAATGTCGTAGGCGCGGCAGAAAGCCCCCACAAGGCCGTCCTTTCCCGTCGGGTCCTCCGCCTTTTTGATCTCCCGCTCTATCACCCGCGGCACGCGGGAGCTGACAGGCCACATCGAGCTGTCGCGCCAGTCGGTGTACTCCGCCAGCACTTCGTCAGGATCCAGCCAGGCACCGTCCTGATACTCGAACACGAACTCTCCGTCTTTCGACGTTGACGGCCAGTACATGAGCCTTGACGGCTCGAACGTGGTGTCGTCGAAGTCGTCTATCCCGATACTTCCGGCAACTTTACGTGCCACCGCCTCATACTCGTCAGGTAGTACCGGACGTTGTAGCGGGATGACAAGCCTCAACCTGTTCTTCTCCGGCGTGTGCTTGTGCGTCGAGTACACGCACGCGGCGTTGTCGTACATCAGTGTGAAGGTGTCCCAGAGGCCGCCCTTCGAGAAATCAGCATCAAGGGTCAGCATCGACCGCTCCAACACGTTCCCCGCCTTGCGCCGTCCTCCCGCCAGTTGCCCCGCAACGAAGCCGCCCACGTCCTTTATCTCGTCCTGCCGTCCCTTCGCCGCTTTGGCGTACTCCTCGACCGTCTCGTGCGTCCGCTGGGTCTTGGAGAGCTTGTCCAGCAGCTCCGACCACAGCACCTCCCTGTTCTTCCAGTGTATTTCCTTCCTCGATGCGCCAACCGCTATCGAGAGACTCCCGTCATTCTTCACTTTCATAAGTCCGTATTCTGTTTAAGTCCGTATTCTGTTTAAGTCCGTCCAGTGCTTGGAGGGATCCCCTCGGGTTACTCTTTGGATCTGTGATTTCAGCCGGAATAAAATACCGTTTGTATTTCGTTTCCTCGTTCTCCACCCATTCGTCAAGTACTGTTATTCCCTTCTCGCGAAGATCGCGGATATAAGACCGGGGATCACAGTATCCCAAGGCGATGGTTATGTCGGTGGCGGAATATTTGCCGGTACGGAGAATATCATACACTTTTCTTTGGCGTTTTGATAAGGATGTGCTATCTTTGCCCTGCCTCTTAAGAATAATATCGCCCTGTATCGGTTCGCTCCGGTCGGGGCTTTGTTCATTTATTTTCATAATTATACCCTCCCGTTCATTAGATAGTTATCCGCCATTTCCTCAATCTCTGATTCAGATGCCGATCGGTTCTGTCTTAACCAGTCTTCAAGCTCTTTCTTATCAAAAAAGAGTCGTTTTCCGGCGGGTTTATAATGCGGGATCTTCCCACAGCAAGTGAGCTTGTAAAGGTGACTCTTGCTGTACCCGGTCAATAAGGCTACGTCGTCGAATGTCAGCACATTCTTAGCCGAAAGTAAAGTATTCCTTTCAATCCTGTTTAGCTGCTCCTGTAAATTATTATTATCCATAGTTGTAATCTTTCTTTTGTAAATAATAGGCTTGTACTTCACCTGTTACTTTGTGATCACGGAGCAAATATCGGAGGAGATAGAAAAAAAACACCCCACCGGTGGACTACCGATGGGGTTTGGGTGGGGTAATAAATACCTATGTATCAAATATCTGATTACAAAAATAATTTATCAATATCAGCGCTCCCAGGCGGGAAAAAAGATAAATTTAGTCTCATATAGTCATTCTTGGCACTTTTTATATTTTTCTCATTAAATATCGATTCGAATAATTTCCAATTTACAGTTGGGGTTCCGTTTCTACTCTTGCCCAGACCTAATTTATTGGATGCTTTTTCCGAAAAATAGGCTAATAATAGTTTAGTGCTTTTCCACTGATAAGTACCATTTTTATTCTGTTCGACTAATCCCGCTTCGATAGCTTTCTGGAATAGTGCTTTTGCTTCGGGGGTATTTAATTCATCCGGGAGGGCTTTATTATTAGCTGATTTTTTTGCCTGATCACTGGCGGGTTGGAGCATTTTCAAGTCCTCCTCAAAATCCGCCACTATTTCAGTAAAAACAGTTTCACCCCGGTTTTTCAAAGAGGTAATAAAATCCTCACTGTACCGCAGCTTTAATTCGAACATAGCGCATTGCACCAACACCGTCATCGCCTCGTTTATGACGAGTAGGGACCGTCGGCCTTTCACCTTTTCGGGGTCAGGATCCTTAAACCTTTTCATTGATTGTTTTACATCGTAATACGCATCTATGAGTTCTCGTGTGGTAAATTCGAGTATTACAACTCTATCCTGCGCTTGGGATGTAAGGAGGTAATCCCTGAACCCGTTCACCGCATTATTTATTCCCGCACAGACGGCATCTACTCTCTGTTGATCTGCGAATGGCTTCCAGATGGTTGTCTTGGTTTTTCTATCAAACCAATGCCCGGGGGCTAATCCGGTAATAGCCTTAAAAAATTGATTGCTCATTTTTTCTCTGTTTTTAAGGTTATTCAAACAATCCATTCTGTTTGTCCACAGCTTCACGCTGCGCCTCATCCACGATCTTGGCGTATATCTGCGTAGTCGCTATTTTAGAATGCCCCAATAGCTTAGAGACAACCGCAATAGGTATTCCAAGACTCAAATTAAGTGTTGCGGCCGTGTGCCGGCTACAATGGAATGTGATTTTTTTGGTTATTCCTGCGTTCTTCACCCATTCAGAAAGAATAGGGTTTACCGCTTCATTTTTGCCCAGTTTAAATATCTTATCGGATGATTTTGCCCCCTTTCGATCAGGTAGCCAATTGATAGCCGCCTCGCTTACTTGAATAATTATAGGCTTATCCCCTTTCTTCATTGAGAAATTCAATTCATTTGAGCCGAAATTATTTACCTGCAGGTTTTCCCACTTTATCCGGGACACGTCCGAAAACCTCAACCCGGTAAGACAGCAGAACAGAAATGCACGTTTTACATGATCGTTATCACAATCGGTTTTTATCAGTTTTTTGACTTCCTCTATAGTTAGATATTCCCGTGTTCCGCTTTTGGCTTTTGGCTTTTCCTTGTTATCGATAAGTTCCAGCGGATTATCGGAGATAAGACCGTTCTTTTTGGCTCTCTTTAATGCCGTATTCAGTTTGTTGAATAACTTGTTTTGAGTGTTAGATGAAAGATGTTGAGCCTTTTTATTCTTGTGAAGGTTTTGATTTTTTGCAGTTTTCAGGTACTCTACAAAACCATCGACAAAGGATTTATCAACCTCACCGAATGTAATATTTTTTCCTTTGTAAAGTTTTAAATGAAGGTTTAAACTCTTGAAGTTGTAATATTCTCCGTGTTTATTGCCTGAATCGGAATAGTGTTTCTCCGCTATCTTATCAATGTAATCTGTTAGACTTGCTTTTGATAAGGATTTGTTCTTAAATCCAAACTCGCCGTTCTGCAATTCAACGATACGTTTCGCCTTGATAGCTTGGGCAAGCGACATCGTTTCCTCGTTTTTCTTCGCATCGGCTTTTGTCTTTTCAGGGATAAGGTAGAGTTTTAAATACTCCCGCTTCCTTTTATTATCCCTCCAGCAGTCCAAGAAAATACTTTTGTTCCCGTTTGAAAGGTCTTTAAATCTGATCCGGATCGGTTCTTTCTTTTCCGTAACCGGTTTTTCACGTCTAATTTTAGCCATATTATCACTATTTTTTTTATATCACCCGAAACAAAGATAAGTAATAATATTTATTCTGGGTGACGAAATAGGGACAAAAATGAGTAAAAAAAGAGTAAAACAACGGAAAATGTGCCGTGTCTTACTCTCACTTAATTCTTTCTGAAAACGTTTGCTGTATTGCTTTTTGTTTACTTTTCGTTGGTTGTTGTTTTCTCTTGGTTTTTTGCTAAATTCGTCAAAACCGGTCAACCCCGGGTTATTCATTCCTTGCGCTCAAGGATTGAATACAAAGATAGTGATTTTTATTGAATTAAAAAAATGATTCGGTTTCCTTTTACAAACTCCTAAAATAAGCTACTTTTGTAATCCGATCAAAGAATCCAACACAACATGAACAAAATCGTTTCGAAAGAGTATTTATCCGACAAAGTAGTAAAGTTTGAAGTAGAAGCTCCACTTATCGCCAAGAGCCGTAGGGCAGGACACTTCGTGATCGTGCGCGTGGGGAAAAAGGGTGAGCGGGTACCTTATACTATTGCCGATGCCGATGTAAAAAAGGGAACTATCACTCTGGTCGTTCAAAAGGTAGGGAAATCATCACAAAAACTATGTGAACTCAATGCGGGAGATTATATTACGGATATGGTAGGGCCATTGGGAAAAGCTACCCACATAGAGAATTTCGGAACGGTTGTATGTGCCGGCGGTGGCGTGGGCATCGCACCGATGCTACCTATCATGCGAGCCATGAAAGAGGCGGGAAACAGGGTGGTTTCGGTACTTGCCGCCCGTACGAAGGAACTGATCATCCTCGAAGGACAGGTACGGGAACATTCCGACGAAGTGATCATCATGACCGACGACGGTTCGTATGGAGAAAAAGGATTGATCACTGCCGGAGTGGAGAAAGTGATCCAACGTGAAAAAGTGGATCTCTGTGTCACCATCGGTCCTGCCATCATGATGAAATTTGTGTCGGAACTGACCAGAAAATATGACATCCCCACTGTAGCTTCGCTGAACACGATCATGGTGGACGGCACCGGAATGTGTGGTGCATGTCGTGTCACCGTGGGAGAACAGACCCGGTTCGTTTGTGTAGACGGACCGGAATTCGATGCCCATCAGGTGGATTTCGACGAGATGCTGATGCGGCTAAAAGCATATGATAGGTAAGTGGTTGGGTGATTAAGTGCCTAGGTGGTTAAGTGGTTAGGTGGCTGAGTGGTATATCCAAAATTTTGAAAACTGAACGAACAATATATGAGTGAATATCTGAAAGCTGAGCGGGCTCAGGAGTGGCGCGAAACGCTGCGCAAATCGATAAAGACTAAAGAAAGGGTATCCATCCCCCGGGTGAAAATGCCTGAAGTAGATCCTGTAGTGCGTAGCCGTAGTTATGACGAAGTAAACCTCGGTTTGACATCCGAACTGGCCGTCAACGAGTCACATAGATGTCTCGACTGTGTGGATCCGACCTGTATTAGCGGTTGTCCGGTGGAGATTAACATCCCCAAATTCATCAAAAATATCGAACGGGGTGAATTCTTGGAGGCAGCCAAAACGCTAAAGGAAACCAGTGCCCTGCCCGCCGTCTGCGGTCGTGTATGCCCGCAGGAACGGCAGTGCGAAAGCCAGTGTTTTTACACGTTGAAGTTGAAAAAAGAACCTGTTGCTATCGGTCATTTGGAGCGGTTTGCAGCGGATTATGAACGTATGAGTGGTAATATCTCCATACCCGGGACAGCGCCGGCCAATGGGATTAAAATTGCCGTGGTAGGCTCCGGTCCGGCCGGACTGGCTTTTGCCGGGGATATGGTGAAGTTGGGATACGACGTCACCGTATTTGAGGCGCTCCATGAATTAGGAGGAGTACTTCGTTACGGTATTCCCGAGTTCCGCCTGCCTAACGATATTGTGGATATTGAAATCGATGGCCTGAAAAAGATGGGCGTAAAGTTCGAGACCAACTGTATCGTGGGCAAAACCATTTCAGAGGAAGATCTCAAAGCAGAGGGTTATAAAGGTATTTTTGTGGGAAGTGGTGCCGGGTTGCCTAACTTTATGAATATCCCCGGTGAAAATCTGATAGGTATCATGTCATGCAATGAATACCTTACCCGTGTAAACCTTATGCAGGCTGCCGATCCGGAGAGTGATACCCCGGTGTACAAGGGAAAAAAGGTAGCAGTCGTCGGTGGTGGCAATACCGCCATGGATGCCGTACGTACCGCACGGCGACTGGGAGCCGAGAGAGCGATGATCATCTATCGTCGTTCAGAAGAAGAAATGCCTGCCCGTGTGGAGGAGATCAAGCATGCCAAAGAGGAAGGGATTGAATTTTATACACTGCATAACCCTCTTCGTTATGAAGGAGATGAACGTGGCCAAGTACAGAGAATGTTATTACAACGAATGGAACTGGGAGCACCGGACCAGTCCGGCCGTCGCCGTCCCGTCGCAATTGAAGGAGATACAATCTGGCTGGAAGTAGATGAGGTGATCGTAAGCGTAGGAGTCTCCCCCAACCCATTGATTCCTCAAAGCTTTGAAGGAATGGAAGTCACTTCATGGGGAACTATCGTAGTGAATAGCGATACAATGCAGACTGCCGACGAGATGATCTTTGCCGGCGGTGATATCGTGCGTGGCGGAGCAACCGTCATCCTTGCCATGGGAGATGGAAGAAAGGCAGCCAAGGCAATGAATCAATATCTGGCTAATGTGATGATTTAACGATTTGATGATTTGATGAAGTTCTTTACTCTTAATTTTTAATTTTTCACTATGAAGATATTGGCAGATGCACATATCCCCTATTTGAGAGGGGTTGCAGAACAGTTTGGTGAGGTGGAATACCTTCCGGGAAATCAATTTAACAGGGAAGCTATCAGGGAAAAGGACGCGCTCCTCGTACGTACTATTACCCATTTCGGAGAAGAGATCCTTACGGGAACCAACGTAAAGTTGATCTGCTCTGCCACTATCGGATTTGATCATATCGACACGGAGTGGTGTGATACTCACGGAGTTGACTGGCGTACGGCACCCGGATGCAATGCTGCTTCTGTAGAACAATATGTAACCGCCTCCCTATTATATCTGGCTGATAAATACCAGTTCGACCTGACAAGGAAAACCATTGGTATAGTAGGAGTCGGGAATGTAGGAAGCAAAGTTGATGCTGCCTGTAAGAAACTCGGGATGCGGATATTGCTGAATGACCCCCCACGGGAAGAAAGTGAGGGTCCGGCCCTTTTTACGAATATAGAAACTATTCAACGCGAAGCGGATATCATCACTTTCCATACTCCTCTGACCAAAACAGGCAAACACAAAACTCATCACCTGGCAGATGAACAATTCCTTGCTTCGGTCGAAAAAAAACCTTTTATTATCAATGCAGCCCGTGGTGGCGTCACCGATAACCAGGCATTGAAAAAAGCAATCCATCACGGACAAATTAGCGGAGTGGTAATCGATTGCTGGGAGAATGAACCGGAGATCGACAGGGAACTGCTTCAACTGGCTGACATTGCCACGCCTCATATCGCCGGTTATAGTGCCGATGGTAAATGGACAGCCACAAAAATGAGCCTCGAAAATTTAAACAGATTCTTTAATTTAAATCTTAAAAACATTCAATATCAACCAATTACCATTCCAGAAAGGCCCTCAATTGACTTATCTGGAATCGCTCCCGTCCTCCAACTTCAATATGCTGTATGGCACACTTATAATCCTTTAACGGAAACCATTGCACTGAAATCCACACCCGAAAAATTCTACTGGTTCCGCTCTAACTATCCGTTACGAAGGGAATATCCGGCATACACGGTACTTCATGCAGATGAGATGATTTTGCCAATTCTACTCAACCTGGGATTCAACGAAAAGTGAAGAAAATAATGTGACATCAAAAATGGAAAGTGACACAAAAAAGACCTGATGCAAACGCACCAAGTCTTTTTTCCTTATGTATGTTTAACTTATTTATTCAGGTTTTTCTTCAGCGGCTTCTTCTGCTTCCGGCTCTTCCTTTACTTCAGTAGGTTCCTCTGCGGCGGGTGCCTCCTCGGTTACGGGAATTTCTTCTGCGGGAGCAGGTGCTTCCTCTACTTCAACAGGGATTTCTTCTACAGTCTCTTCAACTGCTGGTCCAGCCGATGCAGCCTCTTCTACTGCCGGTTCAGCAACTTCTACTGTTTCTTCAGCAACAGGTGCTTCTGCTTCTTCTACCGGAGCAGGTACATTGGCAGCTTCTTCTTCAGCTCTTTTCTTAGCCAAAGCTTCGGCTCTGGTTTTATTAACCTCTTTTTCGGCATCCAGACGAGCTTTTTCTTCAGCACGCTTTTGCTCATCATCCTTGTCCATAATCTTTTGGGCAAGCTGCGATTTCGAGTTTTTCCATGCTTCGAATCTTTTTTCAGCTTCCGCTTCATCAAAAGCGCCTTTTTTCACACCTCCGAGAAGATGTTTTTTCAATAATACCCCCTCTTCCGATAAAATATTACGGACAGTATCGGTGGGTTGTGCCCCTGTCTGCAGCCAATACAAAGCTCTTTCGAAATCTAAAGTGATCGTAGCAGGATGTGTGTTCGGATTGTAAGAACCTATCCTTTCAATATACTTTCCATCTCGTGGTGCTCTGCTATCTGCAACAATAATCTGGTAGAAGGGATAATTTTTACGTCCTCTCCTCTGTAAACGAAGTTTTGTTGCCATTTAGTAGTTTCTTTTAAAATTGTTTTTTTGCATTTGCGGGTGCAAAGATAGCGATTAATTCCATATCATCAAAATTGATTCATCCAGAAATAAAACATGTGCTCATTTTTTTCCTGCCTGATAACATAAAGTGAAATAGCATTTATATTAGAAAACAATTTTTATTTGAAACTTTTCACAAAAATCTATATATTTGAAACTATATTGTCTTATTATTGTTAAAACAAGATAAGATAAATAGATGAAAGTCGAAGATATTCAATAGAGGTGTGATTATTTTGTTTGGAGCAAAATAACTGATTTTTTCAAAACTTTAAACCGGTAAAGCTATGATCGACCATTTCCACTTTTTCTTCGCTACCGGAGTTTTCTGGACCACGCTAATACTCTCTTTGGTATTTGCTTTCGGTTCAACGCCCCAAGACAAGCACCTGCGCAATTACAACAGGGCTAAATATATCATGGCCTTTACCTATTTGCTATTCACTGTCTTTAGCGTATTTATCATAACCGGCAGATTACAGGAATTGGATCTCCTTTCCCTCAAGATATCCATCCTCATTCTCTTCACTTTCCAACTGCTTCTCTTTACACACGTAAGCCTGACCCTAATCAATTACAGGTATTTATCAATCAGATTATTGATATATCAGTTGATTCCTGTGATTATCTTGTGTCTGCTCTCCATATTGTCGAATCTTTTGAATTGGGGTGAAAAAATAGTCATTATTCTCTTTTATAGCCTCTTACTTTTCTTTGTACTCACTCTTCTGATCGTTACCCGCTTTTTCTTTATCCACTACAGGAAATACCGGAAAAGAGTGGACAATTACTTTAGCGGGGTTGGGACCGACCACCTGAGATGGATACATGTCTCCTATCTGTTCTTATTAATTTCCAGTATGGCTGTCATCATCATCTCCTTTACCACCTTGGAGATTATCATACCATTCTACATATTGGCCATTCTTTTCTATACTGGCTATGCCGTCCACTTTCTCAATTACAAAAATATTTTCAATATCATGAGACCGGTACTGAGAGAAGAGGACGAAAAACCAATAAAGTCATCCCAGATCACATTCTCCCAAATAGAAAAGGCCGTGGAAAAGTGGGAACAGCAAAAGTTATTCATCAACCCGAAAATTACTATTGCCAAGGTAGCATCCCATATCTCCACCAACAAGTCATACCTGTCGCAATACATCAACAATTCAAAACAGAAGACTTTCAATGAATGGATCAATGGATTACGTATCGAAGAAGCTAAAAGGCTGATGACAACCAATAAAAATATGACTATTGAAGAAGTAAGTGAAAAAGTTGGATATACCGACACAAGTTATTTTAGCAAATGTTTCGTGAAATACACAGGAATTACGGCCTACAAATGGAAAAATAACAATCCTATGTAGATATAAACACCTTAAGATAAGCTTATTTACAAAATATCATCCCATTGACAACCCATTGTACGTTTTTATCAAAAATAATAGGGTATCGTATTTTTTTAATTTTGGTAAAATCAGCAATAAGATTTTGTTGATTTTACCATCTACCCATGACCAATATTATTAATTTTGCAGACTTTTGATTGCAAATTTCAGACAAGTCAAAAAAATATATAGGAGGGTCTGGCGGTCTTTTCTCATACTAAATTGTTTGCTTTTAAATATACAGCGTTAAAAAATATCAGTAATCAAATATAATAAGAGATTTATCATTATATGCGACAGAAAAAACATATATTGAATCTGTATGCACAGAGATGGCTTATTTTTGCCTCATGCATTACTTTGCTTGCATGCATCCCGGAGGATATGAGAATGATGGAATCAGCCACAGACATACTATCCCCGGGGGAAAATTATAATGCGATAGACAGGTCAGCTTATGAAAAGAAATCAAATGAGAATGAGAAAACATTGCTGACAGTACAACTTGATAATATTGAGAGAAATAAAACAAAGTCCACTCAGGTTGTCTTATTAATTATTACGGCTTTGACCGGTTTCATACTCTTTCTTATTCAACAGCATCATTTGAAAAAACAAAAGGAAGAGTCCTCCTTTTATTTAGATGGAATGTCATCTGAACCGATTGCAGATTCGGATGAGGACATCCATCACAATAATCCATCGTTACTCATTGTAGAAAACAATAAGGATATGTTCTATTATCTCTCTTCATTTTTGGAAGAGAACTACCACATATTCACTGCCGATAATGGAAAAGGAGCCATCCGAAAAGTTGCTGAAACCATGCCCGATGTTATCATTTCAAACATAACAATACCAGGGATGAACGGCTATGATTTATGTAAAGAGATAAAAAAATCGGATGCCACCGCTCACATACCAGTCATCCTGCTCTCTGCTTACGGTTCCAGGGAAGAACGTATAAAAGGATTTAGATGCGGAGCCGACGCGTTTCTTTCCAAGCCGGTGTTTGAAGATGAGTTGCAGGCTGTAATCGACCAATTAGTGGATGTGAGGCAGCAGATAAGTAGCAAATATGCGCTCGCCGCGATAAACGCGGAAAAAAATAAAAAAAAATAAAGTAAGGAATTTTTCTCCTTACACATTTTATTTATCACAGCTTATACATTTTATTTATCACAGCGATAGGCAACGGTGGAAAACACCGATGCCTATCTCACATTTACAAAAAAGTGTGGAAAACCGCTTATATAAAGCAAAAGCCGCTTGAATTCTTTTGGGGTAAAAACAAACTCTGATAATCGATTGATTATCAGAGTTTTGCTCTTTCCGTGATCCGCCTGGGGCTCGAACCCAGGACCCCATCCTTAAAAGGGATGTGCTCTACCTGCTGAGCTAGCGAATCGACCTAAGTGCTTTCTTGCAAAAGCGAGTGCAAAGATAAAATCTTTATTTTAATTATGCAACCTTAAAAGCCATAAAAAACCGGATTTTCTGCACTGTCACGGCTAAATCACTAAGACCGAAAAGGTTTCCCTGGAAAACTTTTTTTTTGCACACCTTACCACTTTTCCACCTTTCCACCTTATCACTTTCCTCAATACCGATAGTGCTCCGCCTTATAAGGACCTTCTACCGGCACACCAATATAACCGGCCTGTTTCTGCGTAAGGGTAGTCAGCTTCACTCCTATCCTTTCGAGATGGAGCCTGGCCACTTCTTCATCCAGATACTTCGGCAAGCGATATACACCCACCTCGTAATTATTCTTCCAGAGGTCGATCTGTGCCAGTGTTTGATTGGTAAAAGAATTACTCATCACGAACGAAGGGTGCCCTGTTGCACATCCCAGATTCACAAGACGACCTTCGGCAAGCAGAAAAATCGAATTACCGGCAGGAAAGGTATATTTATCTACCTGCGGCTTGATATTCAGGTGTTCGATTCCGGGGAAGTTCACCAGACGGTCGACCTGTATCTCGTTATCGAAATGACCGATATTACACACGATGGCCTGATCTTTCATCTGTTGCATATGATCGATAGTGATTACGTCACAGTTTCCTGTAGTAGTTACAAATATATTGCCTTCTTTGACCGCTTCCTCCATGGTGGTCACTTCAAAACCTTCCATGGCCGCCTGTAACGCACAGATAGGATCGATCTCGGTGATGAGCACACGTGCACCATAGGTACGCATAGAATGGGCACATCCTTTGCCAACATCACCATAACCTAACACAACTACAACCTTGCCGGCAATCATCACGTCGGTGGCCCGCTTGATGCCATCTGCCAGCGATTCACGACAACCATAAAGATTATCGAACTTCGATTTGGTTACCGAATCGTTTACATTGATGGCCGGGACCAATAATTCCCCTCTCTCCATCATCTGATACAAACGATGCACACCTGTGGTCGTCTCTTCGGAAATACCTCTCATTCCGGCAATCGTTCTATGCCAGCGTTGATTATCTTCTTTCAGTATCCGGGTCAATGTATCCAGAATAGCCTGTTCTTCGCGATTGGATCCTTTTCTGTCGATGACAGAGGCATTATCCTCCGCCTGGTATCCCATGTGCACCAGCAACGACGCATCACCACCATCATCTACGATCAGGTTAGGTCCTTCCCCACCGGGAAAACGCAAAGCCATCTCGGTGCACCACCAGTATTCTTCCAACGTCTCGCCTTTCCAGGCAAATACGGGAATCCCCGCGGCAGCGATGGCTGCGGCGGCATGATCCTGTGTGGAGAAAATATTACAACTCGCCCAACGCACGTCGGCACCCAATTCGACCAGCGTCTCTATCAACACCGCCGTCTGAATAGTCATATGCAACGATCCCATCACTCGGGCACCTTTCAACGGTTTTTCCGAAGCATATTTTTTCCGTATTGCCATTAAACCGGGCATTTCATGCTCGGCTATATCTATTTCTTTCCTTCCGAAACCGGCCAGCGAAATATCGGCTACCTTATACTGAAGATCCGGGGAGAAAATCCTGTCCATTTTGTTCTATATTTTGATTTATCGATTTTTAAGGGTGCAAAGTTACGAAATTTACGGAATGTTTCTACCTTTGATTGTATGAATTAGGATAGAATCTATTTGATAACGTAGTGATGTGATGATAAAAAAGGAAATTTACAATGATAAAGAAAACATATCTGCTGTTTTTGTTTACCCTCATTCTTTTCACGGCATGTGGCCAAGGTAATCAAAAAGAATCAGCCATTACAAAAAATAAAAATGAGCTTATGGACTATAATACATTGACTCCGGAAGAAGAGAGAGTGATCATCCACAAAGGAACGGAACGTCCTTTTACGGGCGAGTATGTAAATAATAAGGTAGCAGGAACATATTACTGTAAACGATGTGATGCCCCACTCTACCGGTCGGAAGATAAATTCGATTCGGATTGCGGATGGCCCTCTTTCGACGATGAGATCGAGGGCGCCGTAAAACGTGTGCGTGATGCTGACGGGCGTCGGACCGAGATTATCTGCAATAACTGTGGAGCACATCTCGGCCATGTTTTCTTAGGTGAAGGATTTACCCCTAAACAAACACGCCATTGTGTGAACTCTATATCGATGACATTCGTCCCTACAAAGAAGGAAGGGCTATCCACAGCTTATTTCGCTTCCGGATGCTTCTGGGGAACAGAATATTTCTTTATGAAAGCTCCGGGTGTGAAGCAGACTTCCGTGGGATTTATGGGTGGCCATGTGGAGCACCCGACCTACGAACAGGTATGTCAGAAAAACACAGGACATCTGGAAACTACCGAAGTGGTCTTTGATCCCACCGAAACATCCTACGAAGAGATGGTGAAACTTTTCTTCGAAACCCACGATTTCACGCAGACCAACGGGCAAGGACCGGATATAGGGCCCCAGTACCTTTCATGCATTTTCTATTCCGATCCTGCAGAGAAAGCGATCGCAAAGAAGTATATCGACATCTTGACTGAAAAGGGCTACAGGGTAGCCACTATGCTGAAACCGGCTTCTACTTTCTGGAAAGCAGAGGACTATCACCAGCAATATTACGAATACAAGGGTACTACGCCCTACTGCCACAAGTATACCAAAATCTTCTGACAAAACGGATGTTTTCATAAAAATCCGCTTAATTTGAAAACAATTCAATTTTTCATGCGTTCTATTATTGTCGTTTAAATAGAATTGTTTAATTAAAAAAGAAAAAATTATGAAAGCATTACGTTTATTATCCGTATTGACACTCATCTTTGCCCTTGGAGTGGGTATGACATCATGTAATCAGGTAAAGGATGCAGACATCCAAAGCGCGGCACAAGAGCTGCTTGATGCAAATCCTGAAATGGCCGGTGTTACCGTAACCGTGCAAAATAAAGTTGCCACACTGACCGGCACTGTGAATGACGACTCTGCCCGGTCGTATGCTGAAAGTATAGTCACAGGGGTACAGAATGTCACATCGGTTGTCAACCAATTGGAAGTGGTCCCGCCCGCACCTGACTATAGCGAACTTGATGCCGCTATCAATGCTGCATTGCCCGACGCGCTTAAAGATCATGCCACTGTTACTGCCACTGTACAGGATGGTATCGTCACACTCAACGGTGAAGTCAAAGAAAAAGACTTGCAAGTGGTGATGGAAAAAATCAATGCATTGAGCCCTGTACAAGTTGTAAATAACCTAACCGTAAAATAATAAGCGATGGCTTTGACAGACAAATACAAAGAATTGGTAGACCTGGCCAGATTGAACAATCTTTCGGTCAGTGAATCGGGAAATGTGCTGAGAGTGGAAGGGACAGTTTCTTCTGCTACCGTAAAAGATCAGCTATGGGATATCTATAAACGGATAGATCCTCAATTTAAAAGTAACGACTTGGTGTTGAATGTAAAGACAGCTGTTACTGAAGGAGGAAAGGTAAGAGTGGTTACCCAGGAGAGCCGTCTGAATATCCGCAAAGGCCCCGGGACAGATCAACCTATCGTAGGTAAAGCCGAAAAGGGAGAAATTATCACACTCATCAGTAAGGCAAACGACCAATGGTGGTTGGTACGCGATGTCGACGGTGAAGAGGGCTATTGCTACTCGCAATACCTTGAACCGGTGCAGTAATGAAATGAATTTATCATACAAAAAAAGGTTGTTTTCGGGCAACCTTTTTTTGTTATTGAATAACACACAAGATAAGCACTTATTTGATAGTAATATTTTCAGGCATTCGATACATATCCGGCAAATCGCCCGAAAAGAATGATAACGGACTGCTATACATCTCCAGAAAACTACTCTCTGATTGATGCCCTTTAAATACCGAATAGAAATGCTTTCCGTTCTCCGAAGGATCATATTCATTCCGCCACATCACAATAAGGCTGATAAACTGACCGGTAGCCGGCGTAAGTATCTGTTGTGTCCAATAATCCTTTTCGGGTACTCCGTTGCGTTGTATCCCCTCCACTCCCGTTTCTGTGACACCACAAGGTTTTTTCAATTCTTTAGAAAGTTTCGAGAGTGTATTTAGATTGGTTGTCAACGTAACCGGATTCAGTCCGTGATATGCATCCATCCCAAGAAAATCGACATAGTCGTCACCCGGCCATCTGAAAAGGAAATTATCACGTCCCTGCACCGAATCTATCTGGGGAGAGATCGCATAAATCAGGTTATGTACACCTTTCACATTTCTCAGATAATTTACGGTAAATTTCCATAGATCGGTAAATTCACTTTGGGTAGTGCACGACCTACCCCACCACGACCAGTTCTGGGTATGCTCATGATAAGGCCTGAAGATAATGGGGATCAACTTCCCGTCTGTACCTTTCAGGTTCAACGCAAAATCGGCAAAACGGTCGAGCCACATTTTAAACTTCACATGGGTTTCACTCCCTTCTTTCAGGATTTCCTTCACTACCTGATTACTGGAGTTATCCCATGAATCGCCACCTGTCAGGGGATTATTCAAATGGGCACAGGCTGTCAGCACCTCTCCCCTGTCATATGCTTCGATGGCTACTCTCCTTCGGATTTGATTTTCGGCACTCTCATGCCTGTCGTCCATTATTTCGCCCACATCAAAACTGAAAACCGCAGGATAATCACCACACACATCCTTGGTATCGGAGCGGCCGGCTTCATTATACCATTTCCGGCCATACCAGAGGTCATCGTGGTGACCAAACATAAAACCTTTTGACTGTATTGTCCATAGATTGGCATAAAGCGCTTTTGTCTCTACGGTTGCATTCTTATCCACTATGTTGAGTTCATTTACCTCAGGCTCTTCCTCTTTCATTTCCGGCACATCGTCCACTTTTGAACAATAGGACATGAACAGCATCAAGAGGGCGGGAAGCAAATATTTTTCTTTTCTGATATTTCTCATTTTTATTCCATATTGGTTAGTAACATAAAGCTCTGCGCTTTTATTGTGGTTTCAAAACGGTCGCCAATGTTCATTGCTGTCTGCAGGGGAACAGGATGTCCATCCTTATTCACAAGGCGTTGATCCTCTTCATACACATAAAGCGACAGATTCTCTATCTTTTCGGGAAAGGAAATCGACAGTACCTTATCTTTACCTCCCACATTTACGGCAGCCAACACGTAGCGTCCATTATGAACCGCTGCTGCTACACGAATATCATCGTCAAGGCTCAATTCAGACTTCAGAATATCGCTTCCTGAAGGGAAATACCGGCACATCAAAGCCCAGGTATAATACCAAGGCCGGATCTCCTCTTCCGAAGGATTGTTAAAAACCTCTTCACCCAAGATATTCCACATACCCCATAACTTTATATCTTTCGTGTTGCCGGAGTCACCGTTACTGTGCATCGCATCATCCAGCATCCATGCCGCAATACCCGAATAGCCTGCATTCATCACTTCCATACAGAGGAAAGGCATATCGAGGCCATAGAAATAGTCATATACCAGCAGGTTGGCATCACTTCCTTCAGTGAAAGGATGTGCCTCTGCCCTCCGCTCATACTCTCCCATCAAGACCGAATCGGCTTCTCTCCAGTATTTATAACCGGCCTCTCCCAGTACAATTTTCTTTCCCTCGGGCACACCTGCTTTATGAGCAGCAAGGATATCGGCAAACTGGCCCGACCTCACCTGGTGCTGACCCGGATAAGCATGCACATCATACAACCCCACGAGGTGATCTACCTCTTCGGCTGTTTTCTTTACCCATCCGGGTGCATCATACGACGAAGCAGGATTTTTGTAATCCATCACCACATCGGGCGAGGCAAACCGCACCTTTTCATTTAAACCGGGATATTCTGTCATCTTCTCCGAAAACTGGATCAGCATTGACTTCCACAATTCATAATCGCCATTGGTGGAAGCCCAGTCGCCATCCGGCTCATTAAAAATGACAAAATACTTGATACAGGAGAAACCGAGATCATTCACCAGATAGTTCAGGTAATCGACCGACATATCCACCCACTGCTGATCATCTTTCATCTCCCAGGTCGGCGGGTTATACTCACCGTACATTACCGTTATATCGTTATCCTGGCAATACTGAAGAAGGCGTACAAGGGATTCGATATTTCTTGACTTGTCGTACTTCCCAGTTTCAGCATTATAGTAACGGAAGGGACTATTGATCATTAAGCGCACATAACCCGGCCGCATAAAATCAACGCGAGTAAACAACTTTTGCCAATCCTCGTCGGAGACGGATGAGCCCCATATTTCGGCTTCGTCGTAGGGATCCCACTCAACCCCGTTACCCAGATAACCGGTGCTGATGGTCTCATTGGTGACAACGATATCTACTCTTTCATTTCCGGATGGGATGCATGAGAGGAAAAAGAGCATCACACTCAACTGCACTGTAAATATTACTAATTTCTTCATTTCTTTTATTGCATATTCGTGAATACAACCACCGATTCGGGTAACATCTCAACCATTACGCCATCGTGCAGATTAAGTGGCAGTCCCTCTTCATTAGGGAGGAGCCGATGATCTCCCTCTTTCTTCAAGGTGGTTTCGTGATAGACAAATTTACGACAATCCTTTATTTCTGCCATACCGGAGCTCCCCAATTTCACCATCAACGGCTTATCCGACACATTGACTACCGCAATCATCTGTTTACCATCCTTTTCCGATATGACAGCTTTAATATTTGTATCTCCCGAAATATCCGTCCGGTATATAACGGAGCCTGCAGGCATATACTTCGTCAACAGAGACCATGCATAAAACCAAGGACGCACCTCTTCTTCCGAGGCACCAAACTGCTCCTCTCCCAAAATATTCCAGAAACCCCACACTTTCAGTTTATCAGGGCTTTCGTTGGAATGCATGGCATCATCCAGCATCCACACGATACAACCGGAATAGCCTTCATTCACCGTCTGGAACAGGGCATCCGCCATATCGGTGCCATACATGAAATCATAGACAAACATCTGCGAATCCTCGAGTGAGGCATACGCCGCGGCTTTCGCCCGGCGTATGTTCTCATTATGGTAGAGTGAATCTGCTTCTTCCACAAACTTAAATCCGATCTCCCCCATTACAATCTTTTTCCCTTGTGGAATCTTCTCCTTATAGGCACGGATAATCTCACTATACGCACCAGAGTTGACCGTAATTTTAGAGGGATAGGTATGGATATCATACAAATCAACGACTTCTCCAAGTTCAGCAGCAGTACTGTCTATCCACCAAGCCTCCCTGTCGGACCAGATAGCGATATCCGGTCCCACCATCTTCACTTTATCATGTAACTCAAACTGTTTGAGATGTCCATAAAATTCTTTCATAGCTGCCAACCACAACGTGTGACTGGTATTGGTGGCCGACCAGTCTCCGTTCGGTTCGTTGATGAGGTTGTAGTATTCAATACAGTCAAAACCTCTTTCACGTACCAGATAATCGAGCAGTTCAGCTGCATGGAACATATTTTTCTTATTGATAGCGGCCGTCCTCCGGTCAATCACACTCCAGCCCCAATCGCCAAACATCACCTTCACTCCCCGGCGCTGGCAATAGGCAAGCATGGGCTCCAGCACTTCCATATTCTTCCCAGGGGCAAACTTGCCATTGTCGAGAAAAGAGGAGGTATTGATCATCATTCTGATGAATTGCGGACGCATGAAATCAAGCCTTTCGTACAATTTATTCCAGTCGCTTTCCGAAATCTCCATGCGTCCCCTACCATAATCCAGTTGATAGGGATCCCACTGCACACCATTTCCGATATAGCCGTCATTGACAACGGTATTGAGGTCGAACGTGATGACTGCATCCTGATTCCGGGATACACAGGAAACCTGTGACAGAAGAATCAGCATAAAGAAAAATAGACGAAACATACTCATATCGTTATTCCTGTTTTGTGACCATGACAAAGAACCTGCGTGCTTTCTTCACAAACACATCATAATCGGTATAAATATACGTCCAGTCATCCACTCCATTGATATTGAATGCAAAGGCATTATTGGCAACCGTCACCGAGAGATTATTTCCCATATCGTACTTTCCTGCATTTTCCAGTGTTCCGGTCGATTCTTTACCGTCTTTATCAATAAAGGTGATGGTACCAGTGGCATAATTACGTATCCATTGACTCTCGCCTTCAGGTATCTTGCGGTAGTAATTCTTTCTATCTACATCTTCGCCACTTTCAGGATTGGATGTTCCCTTAAAGATAAAATCGGCATATTTACCATTCGGGCCAGGATTATTCACACATTTACCCATTGTATTGCCATCGTCGGTAATGCTCTCAAGCGTGAATTCCAATGTGTTGTCGTACTCCACTGACGGTGCAAATTCATCATACCAACACCACGATTTATCCATAAACGAATAGACCCTTCCGCCTCCATACTCGGGACCGGTACCGCCATACAGGACAAATTCATTGATGGACCATACCCCTTCGAGGGTTTCACGGAATTCATTCATATAGACACTATATTCCCGCTCTTCACCCTGTGGGGAGGAAACGCTGATCGTTGCTTTTCTTTCGGGATTATTAAAATCCAGCGTCTGCCCTTTTCCTGCGCTTGAAGTGGCATTATACGAAAGTATGATACTCTCTATCTCTACTTTGGAGACATCTTCAATGGCTCCCACATTTAGGGTGACCAATACCTCGCCCTTCGCTTCATCTACTCTTTTAATTTCGGCCTGTCCCACTTGATTTTTAAATTTCAAGCCGATAATCGAACGCTCATGGTTCCACGCTCCCTTGTTCAACTCATCCTGCATATCTTTTACGCATGAGAACATGAGTGAAACAGCCAGAAAGCACACAAAATATTTCATTATTTTCATATGATTATAATATTTATTTTCAAAAGTATCATATGGAACTCGCAATCATCATCTTGAGTGTAATGATGTTCATGCTCGTTTCATTGGTTTCATATCCTGTTAATTTATTATCTAAGACTTGGATTCAGGTTGATCTCTTCCTGCGGTAATGGATAGAAGGTGTACTGGTTTTCACTCAGACCGGCATCTATCACTTCCTGTACCTCACCAATCTTTCCCCATCTGCGGATATCATACATTCTGTCCGCCTCGAAAGCCATCTCGAATTTTCTTTCATTATACACTTTTTCCCTGAATTCTTGCGCAGAAAGTCCCGGTGCCAGATCACCCAATCCCGCACGGTTGCGGATAAAGTTCATCACCTGATAGGCTTCAGAAGTAGCGCCAGCTGCCTCGGCATACACCATCGCAATATCTGTAAAACGCAAGAGAAATGGGCGTGTACTGGTCTTATCTCCATCGAACTGGGGATCAATATATTTCCGGCTGAAAGGATATTGAAGATTTCCTCCACCACCCGGATTCCATTGTGCCACTACTTCTCCATTGGCATTGTACACCTTGTCTGCGATGAGATGCTTTCTCCTTAAATCACTATCTTCGAACTCATTGTAGAAATTGATTTCTGTCTGGTATTCACCCCAACCATCATGTGACCTGATATACTGATCGGTCTCACCTTGTTTCAACCAGATAGTCGCACCGTCAATATAGGGTAAAAACATTTTTGAGATCTTGGAGTATTGCCCTTCCGATACACCGGTCCTATGCATCGACATCAAAAATATATTCTCTTTACCTGTCACGTTTTCGACATCGTATATCGAAAGCAGGTCATCATCAAATCCATATGTATTTTGGACATAATTCGAGTCAAAATTCAAAACCCTTCCTGCATATTTCTTTGCTTCGCTATACATTTCTTCCACACCCTTGCTCATATCCTTATAGAGCGGTACGTTATTCTCTTTGGCCGATGCGGCATAAAGATATATCTTTGCCAATAGTGCCTGTGCTGCCACACGATCCACTCGACCCATCACCGGAGAGTTATATACCGGAAGCAACTCTTCCGCCTTCTGACAGTCTTCTATCATCAGGTCATAGATCTCATCCATATTTTTCACCAAAGGAGCCGCCGTCTGTTGCAATGTTTCCACCAGATCGTAGTGTATCGGCACAAGCCCGAAGTTACGGGAAAGACAGAAATAATTATAGGCCCTTAAAAAATAGGCTTCACCCGTATACTGGTCTTTGAGTCTCTGGTCGATATCGGTATTGGGCATATTCTTCAACACTGCATTAGCCCTGTTGATAGCGATATAAGAATATTTGAAAAAGTTCACCAGCGTACCGTTAGTACTGAAATTATCAATCCTCCATAGATTCAACGCCCTGTTATCTACCGAAGCATCCCCTTTCGTCGTAAGGATTTCGGTGGGCATATCCCCCATAAAATAGAGGGCACGGGAATACTCTATATAGGTGAGCGTGGCGAAAGCATAATTGATGGCAGCTTTTGCATCACCTTCCGTTTTATAAAAGTTACTTTCGGAATAGAAGCCATAGGGCTCTTCGTCGAGGCTACATGAGTGTAGCGCGATCATTCCGCATAAGATAGATAATAATAATATTTTAGTTTTCATTGTCGTTCTGCAATTTAAAAGGTTATATCTAATCCTACTGTCCATTTCCTAAGGCGGGGATAACCACCACCATAGATACCCATTTGACTCACTTCCGGATCATAACCGTCGAATTTGGTAAATGTGTACAGATTTGAAGCATTCAGATAGAGGCGAATCTTCGAAGCGAACACCCTCTCTTTCGGTAAATTAAAGGTATATCCCACAGTGGCATTTTGTATCCTGACAAACGATCCGTCTTCGATCCAGTAGTCGGAAAAACGGGTTTGGCGGCCATCCCTCAGGCTGGGGTACTTATTGGTAGGATTATCCGGCGTCCATCTGAAAGCGGCATTATGGGGATCACCAAACGTTTTGGTATTAAGTACGTCATTCCCGAAAACGCCATTGAAGAAAATGCTTGCATCAAGGTTTTTCCAACGTCCCGAAAGATTCAAACTGGCAGTGAAATCGGGATTCGGATCACCAATGATCATCTTGTCATCCTCGTTAATCACGCCCTTGGCACTATCATCGTCATAGATATTCCTGTATTTAAATTCTCCGGGCAATGCATCGTCACCTAACAAGCCGGAATCCAATCCTTCGTTGATATCCTGAATGATTCCGTCGAATTTATATCCGTAGAAGACGTTGATCGGTTGCCCGATGGCCAATATATTGGTATACGAACGGTATTGTTCACGCAGATTGCCAATCACCTCGTATTCCATACCGGTGCGTGCATCCTTTAATAATCCCGATTCAATGCTACTTCCAAGGTCGAGTACCTTATTGCGGTTCATAGAAAAGATCAACGTACTGTGCAATCCCCAATCTTTCGTGTCGACGATAATACCGTCCAATGTCACTTCAAATCCCTTATTCATGATCTTTCCGTCATTTACCCACATCCTGTCGTATCCGGATGAGAAGGGCAGGTTCCTTTCACGCAACAGGTCGGAAGTTTCCTTCTGGTAAAAATCAATGGTAGTCCTTAGTCTTCCCTTCAGAAGGGCCAAATCAATCCCAAAGTCCACTTGGGAGGTAGTTTCCCATTTCAAATCGGGATTGGGTATCCCGCTCCATACCATCCATATTCCATCCTGGCCGGTGTATCCCGAGACATATCCGGGTCCTATGGCAGTGAGCCACTGTCCTTCATTATAATATTGGGTAGTACCGTAGCGGCTCAGCGTCTGATAAGGACTTATCCCCTGATTTCCGGAGATACCGTAACTCAACCTGAACTTCAGTTCATCAAAGACATTCCATTTCTTCACGAAATCCTCTTCGTGTGCTTTCCAGCTTATCGCTCCTGAGGGGAAATAGGCCCATTTCTTATTCTTTCCGAATTTGGAAGAACCATCGGCGCGGAAAGTAACTGTAGCCAGGTATTTATTATCCAACGCATAATTCAGTCTTCCCATTCCGGACAATAGCTTACTCTTTGAATAACCGTTAGAGATAATGTTATTTGCCTTCTCTCCGGCGCCCATATTTTCATTGCCGAGCGATTCATTCACGAACCCGTTCGCCGTCAGATACGAATCCCGGTATTGAAACCACTCATACGAATGTCCTACCATTATTCCTATTTCATGCCGGTCGTTGAATGTATTGGTGTAATTGGCAAAATTTTCTGATACAAAATTCTGGCTTTCGGTATTGCCAATCACTCCCCGGCCTCTATTTTCTGTCCCGACTTGTGTATATTTTTGCGGCCAGTACTGGTCGTTGGTTGATTTCCCGAATTTATAATTGAGCTGACTCGTCATTTTTAATTCCGGCAACAACTGCCATTCCAATGCTCCCGACGATATCACGTCCAACATCTTAGTCCTATTGTTAGAGTGTTCCCGGATGGCTATCGGATGGTCATAATCGTTCGCCGTTGTCTGGTAATAGCTTCCATCTTCGTTATAGACCGGATAGATGGGATTTCTCCAATAGGATTGACCTCCGTTGCTGTTCCTGTCACCCAGGTAAAGAATATTCGACGCGCGAATAGTAAAATTGTCATATAATTTATGTCCTATATTCAGGTTATATCCGCCCTTCATATAGTCATCCTCCACATACATACCCTTATCGGTAAAATAGTTGGCACTCAGGTTGAAACTTGTCTTGTCATTGGCACTTGAGACTCCCACCGTAGTATTGTTCGATACCGGTGACTTTCTAAAAACCAGGTCATCCCATCTTGTATTTGTCGTCCATGTCGTTTGTAACTCTTCAATGGAAGGATAATAGACACCAGCCGAGTTGGTCGCTCCGATATATAAAGGTTGTAATCCACCGTTAATCCGGCTTTCGTTATTCAACATCGCCATAAGGACAGGATCTCTCCATAAATCCAATTTAGAGGAAAACTCCGAGACAGTCATCTGCTGCTTCACTGTTACCGAAGTGGTTCCTTCCTTGGCTCTTCTGGTCGTCACAAGGATCACCCCGTTCGCACCACGCGAACCGTAAATGGCAGATGCCGATGCATCTTTCAGCACTTCCATTGATACGATATCATCGGTATTGATCTGTTTCAGGTCACCTGCATCACCAAGAGGAAAGCCATCCACCACAATCAACGGTGAATTGGATCCACGCAGAGAGCTATTACCACGAATTCTCACCGTGGAGCCTGCTCCAGGATCTTGTGAAGAGTTAATTACCTGTACTCCGGCGGCACGTCCCTGTAACAATCCTTCCACCGAATTGGCGGGGATGTCTGCTATTGCCTCTGTTTTCACACTGGCCACCGCACCTGTCAAATCGCTTTTTCTCATGGTACCATATCCTACTACCACCATCTCACCAAGCATGATGGCATCGTCCTTCATCACCACATCAATCTTTGTTCTGTTATTCACAGCAATCTCCTGGCTGGTCATTCCAATGCTGGTAAACTCCAGCATTCCGTTTGCAGGTACTCCAAGCAATTGATACCTGCCATCCATATCGGTTGCTGTTCCAATAAGTGTTTGCGCACCTTTGACGATTACCGACACACCAATAAGCGGTTCACCTTTTTCATCTGTCACAATCCCTGTCACGTTTATCTTCCCAGATTCCTGTTGAGTTCCAGCATATAGAGCAGGGGAATTTCCCAATAAAACAGCAACAAAAACCAGGAAAGTAATGATGGCATTGCCTCTTTTCCTTAAATTTTCACTTTTCATTCTCTTCTGTTATTAAATTATTGTATTTTGTTAACAACTCACAAATTCATCCTATTTTTACAAAACTATCTATCAATTCATTCACATCACATGTCGCCACTCCTACATACTTGTCCGCGCCTCCATAGTATACGTAAAGCGTATCATCCACTATTACATTGCCAGTTGGGAAAACACACCCGTTGTAATACCCTTCCATTTCATAGTCAAATTCAGGTTCAAGGATGAAGTCGGGTGCTTTGGCTATAATTTTCAACGGGTTTTCAACGTCCAGCAACAAGGCCCCTACCCTATAAAAGCCACGTCCGCCATTTTCCACACCATGATAAATCACCAGCCAGCCTTTTTCCGTTTTTAAGGGGGGAGTACTTCCGCCTATCTTCTCTTCCCATGTTCCTTCGATACCGGTCAATAGCAGATGGCTTTCCTTATCTTCCCAATTGAGCAGGTCATCAGAGAATTTTATCCAGATAGAAGGATAATTGACGCCATATTTTTCTCCTACATATTGCTTGGGACGGTGCAGAAGTACATATTTTCCATTGATTTTCTCCGGAAATAGTATTACGTCCCTGTCATCCAATACGGGAGAAGTGATACGCCCGAGTCTTCTGTAATGAATAAAATCTCTGGTGATAGTCAATCCCGTATTTCCGAGGTTTTTTGCCAATGCCATAGGTGTGTCAGATCCACAATCAGGCACATTTACCACATCATGGTCAAAACGCCAGTACTGACCGGGAGGAAAGGGTCTATAGGCATAAGTGATATAAAACTCATCGCCCATTTTCACGATTCTGGGATCTTCCACGCATCCGGCATCATAATTATTCTCACAAGGGCTAAAAGCAGGTTGGTCGAGTACCCTCTTAAAGTTAAACCCATCGTTACTGGTAGCGAGTCCCAACCTTATGACGTGATTTTCATCGTTTCCGGCTGCCCGATAGAGCATATAGAAAACACCATCATCATAGATCACGCCCGGGTTACAGGTAACCAATGCTTCCCACTCATTATCCTCGTTAGGAGACAGAATAGGGTTTCCCCTATATTTCTTCAACTTCATAAATCAATTAATAATATACAGTGATAAATATTTTATTCTTTTATAGTGCAGGTCAGCTAAAGATAATCCACAGCAAAGCACTTATGGCAAGTAATATAATAGCCCAGCTCAGATAACTCTTGTACCATTTTTCGTGTTTCATTGCTTTTACCTCTGATACAAAATCCTGTCTGCGAAATGTGGTATCTTCCAGTTTTTCATCACGGGGTGCCGGTGAAAAGCGGCTGGTTATAATCATTGCCAGTAAGCTAAAACCGAAAAGGAAAGGCACAATCAATAGGAAGTGTAGTTCACCGAATATTTTTGTCCTGAAGAAAAGCATTACTGCAGCAATGACCAGTCCGGTGATCAATCCTGTAAATATTCCGTTTCCATTTACCCTTTTACTGAATATACCCAGGATAAAAGCCGCCACAATGGGTGGAGAGATATAGGAGAGCATCTCCTGATAATATTTCAAGAGTGAATCGAAGCGACCAATCTGAGGAGCCCAGAGTGCAGCGATTATAATAATTGCCAGTGAAACCAGTTTACCTATACGCACCAGTTTCCTGGAATCGGCCTTCTTATCGAAGGCGGCATAAAAATCCATCGTAAAGAGAGTCGAAGTAGAATTAAGGATTGCACTTATCGTGGAAATTAGCGCCGACAGCAGCGCCGCCAGTAATACCGCGAGCAATCCGTTTGGCATCAGGTTGATGACCATGGCGGGATAGACCATATCGGGACGCTCAAGCCCAGGAAATAATCCTCTTGCCGTCAGACCCGGGATAGCAATTATAAACAGTGTGGAAATGGTAAGAAACCCATTGAGCATCAACCCTTTTCTACCTTCATCCACACTTCTGGCGCTCAATACCTTTTGTACCATAGTCTGGTTATTCGCCCAAAAATAGAGGCCCAATACCGGCATCCCCACAATAAGTCCCAGCCATGGCGTGGCGGCATCATCCATTGGTCGGATCAGTTTGGAGAGTATATCACCATTGCGGTAAAGATCTACAAAATAATCTCCTCCGGCATTCAAACAGAAAATTGTCAATATAACAGACCCTGCAATCAGTATTACAGCCTGGATAATTTCGGTTTTAATCACAGAGGTCAATCCACCCGGAATTGTGTATGATGCGGAGATAGCGGCAAAAACGAGTATGATCACCTGCAGATCGGCTGCAGGATATATCAGTTTGATAATCAACGCCGATGCGTAGAGCGCGCCTGCTGCATCCAGAAAAATATTTCCAATAATACAAATGGCAGAGAAATAGAATCTTGATCTCTTATCAAAGCGTTTCTCCAAAAATTCAGGTATGGTAAAAACTTTGGATCGGATATAAAGCGGCAGCAGGAAAATGGCAAAGAACACCATTACGATTACTCCGGTCAGATTATAGTTGAAGACGGCAAGCCCTGTATCATAAGCATCACCCGACTGACCAATCAGGGTAGTACTGGATATACTTGTCGCAAAAAGTGAAAGTCCTACGATCCACCACGGCATAGAACGGCCTGCAAGGAAGTAAGTCTGGGAATCGGAACTCTTGCCGGTCCTCAATCCCCACCAAATAATAAACAGGATGTAGGCTACCAATATAATTATGTCGAGCGTACTGATTGAAAAATTTTGCATACTCTTATTAAAAATTTATTCACGATGCAAAGATATGGCCCGTTTTCTCCGTTTCTGTATACAATTCGACGAAAACATTGTACTTTTTTGACACTTTTGCAATCTCTTTCAGGTTATCACCGAATAATCAAACCCTTAATGTATATATTATAAACTGTATATCAGCAATATAAATATAATAAAACTCTAATTACAAAGATATGAGTGAAAAAAAATAGTGAACATTTCTGCCACTTTATATAAAAAAATAGCTATATATTTGCAGGTATCGGAATTTATATTCGATATAATTGTTCAGAGAGATATAAATATAGCCTATTATACTGTACACATAGAAGTTATATACATCATGAAAGGAATCCATAAGGAAATAACACCCCTGTCCGATAATGATCTTTTTATCGTACTTAACCACCCTTCCGCAAAATTCGATTACCCGGTACACCATCACTCAGACTATGAAATAAATCTGGTAATGGATACATACGGCAAACGGATCGTAGGGAATTCGCAAGAAATGTTTTCAGAACTCGATTTGGTGATGATCGGACCTAATATTCCACATGCCTGGCAAGGCGAAATAGTGGAAGGAAATCATGTAATTACGATTCAATTTTCAGATAAGATACTTCACTATCCGATGCTTGAGAAACGCCTTTTTCAACAGATAAAGGAATTGTTGTATGCTTCACGAAAAGGAATCTGTTTCCCTTTGGAGACACAGATTGAAATACGGGACAGGATACTGAATCTCACCACTTTGAGTGGCTTCCAGACAGTTCTTGAATTCCTGATGATCCTACACCTGTTATCTATCTCCGAAAAGCGGTCATTGATGGAAGACATCTACGACACACAGTCTATCGTAAGGACTTCCAAAAGTAGGAGAATCGCCAAGGTATGCGATTATATTGAAAAGAATTTTGATCAGAGAATCTTACTCAGTGAAGTAGCGGCCAGTGTGAACATGTCGGAATCGGCCTTCAGTCATTTTTTCAAAAGGAAGACACGCTCCTCTTTCATAGATTATGTTATCAATCTACGTGTAGCCAAAGCGTGCCAGATGTTGTCCGAAACAACCCATTCAGTGGCAGAAATATGTTTCCAGTGCGGTTTTAATAATCTCTCCAATTTTATCCGGGTATTCAAAAAGAGAAAAGGGGCTACGCCCGGAGAATACAGGGTATTGATGGAGCAACTACTCAATAAATACTAAACTAACGAGGGTGAGTTCAGATTATATATTTCTGAATGGTTATTATTCAACATCATCGGGATATAAACGGGATATACGGGCTGCCCATCCCCCACCGGGAGCCATCTTTATCGTTATTTTTCTATTAGAGGGAATGGTAATGTTCTCCTTCCTGTAATCCCTTGCAACCCTATCAGCATTGACACCATCCCTGAATATCTCGGCAATATAATCTCCTTTTCCCAGGAAAGAAAGATCTAATTCCAATGTGCGTGCATCCCAGTTAGTCATAGAACCCACATACCAGTCGTCACCACTTCTTCTTGCAATAGTGACATATTCAGCCACTTTGCCATTGAGTGCTTTTGTTTCATCCCACACTGTTGGGGTTGTTGCAATAAATTCGGTACACTCCTTTTCAGTTTCATAGTTCGAAGGACTGTCGCATAACATGTTCAAGGGCGACTCAAAAATCATGTACTGAGCAAGTTGCCTGCATCTTGTACCTTGACTCATGGCTTCGCTGTTTACAGGGCGATAATTGCCTTTCGTGGCATTGCGCATTGCTCCCTGGGTATAATCCATGGGACCTGCCACTTGGCGGATAAAGGGGATGGTGACATCATACAACACCTGGTCTACAGAAGGTGCTGACCACTTCATCTGTTCCAGTCCATGTACTCCTTCGAAATTGATTACATTGGGATAGGTGCGCTGCAATCCTGTCGGTTTATAGGTACCGTGATAATCGATCAACAGTTTATATTTTGCGGCCATCTCGGCTCCACGACGATGGAAATCGACCATATACTGATCGTCACGATCCATAAAATCAACTTTGAAGCCTTTTATACCCATTTCGCTGTAATGCTTGCATACCCTTTCCATATCACGATCGAACGCGTGATATCCCGCCCAAAGGATCAGACCCACATTTTTTGTTTTTGCATAAGCCGCTAAATCCGGCAGATCTATTTCAGGAATCACCTGAAACAGGTCGGCTTGTTTGTTCACTGCCCATCCTTCGTCCAGGATCACATACTCAATCCCGTGTTTGGACGCAAAATCAATATAGTATTTATAGGTTTCATTATTTATACCGGCTCTGAAATCGACATTATACAAATTCCAGTCGTTCCACCAGTCCCAGGCCACTTTTCCGGGCTTCACCCAGGAAAAATCCATATCAACAGCAGGAGTTGCTAATTTATACACCATGTCATTATCTGCAAGTTCGTAGTCATTCTCAGCAATAATAACTGCACGCCATGGGAATCCGGTTCCTTTATCATAGGCAGCGATATAATTCTCGCGTGATTGCACGAGCATCTGCAACTCATTATGACCTCCCTGCTTTACTTCTTTGGGATAAGGGGCAAAAACACCCTTCAGCGAATTTGACCCGTCCCCATTATAGAAATACATGCCGGGATAATTTATCAGATCGGCTTCCGTCAGGCAGATCTTTTTCCCATCACCAGTTTCTATCAAGAGAGGAGAAAATGCATACCTCCTTTTATCCCAAGCCGATAAATGGGTATAAGCATACATATTCTCAAATGAATTAAAAAATTGCTTCTCAAAACTATCTATACGATCTTCCCTTACATAAGGGATATAGGCTTTATAATCAGAAGGGAAATTAAATACCGCCTGTTCCGATTTCACCCGGAAAGGCTTTTTGGATGTGGAGACAAAACGATATGCTATTCCATCATCATATGCCCTGAAGATAACCTGGTAATCACCTTTGAAAGTCAGTGTCAATTCATTGAAATGATCTGTAACTTCCTTTTTCTTGTAGATGATTGCCGGTATAACCTCATTTACGGTGCGGTTCGAGGCTTTTTGTAGTTTCGGATCTACTCCCCAGACAATACCGTTATCTAATTCCATCGATATGGGCGACGGTGCAATCAACACATCCGAAATATGTTTTACAGTATATTCTATCGACTGCCCGACCGATACATCTACCTGAATTTTTCCGTTCGGGGAACTCAAGGTATATTGCTTTCCTGCAAAAGAATAATTTACAAAAAACAAAAAAACGAAAACGAAGATTAATTTAAATTGCTGCATCATGATAAATTATTTAAAAACAATACAAATGTAGCATCTATTCACCAATTTTACAGCATTAATAAGGAAAAAATATTTTTTATCTACCTATACATAACAATATGTAAGTCGTTTGTTTATTGTCTTTGATAGTACACTGTATATATAAAAAAAGCCCCCGGAGATTACTCTCCGGGGGCTCATTTTAAAGGACGGCGGC
>ERZ778021.209-NODE-209-length-125956-cov-8.809970_pt1 | contig 125956 bp, 95 predicted proteins | sample MGYA00375751_ERZ778021 | MGnify/ENA primary metagenome ERZ778021 (study PRJEB29350, sample SAMN05389814) | bioreactor metagenome | isolation source: Thiocyanate stock bioreactor | place: South Africa: University of Cape Town | collected 2013-08-29 ... | reverse complement strand
GGACCTTTCCGATCAGGCAGATCGCCTCGGCACAAGCCGCAATCGAAACAGCGAAAGCGACCCGCCGTGACGGTGTCCTGCCATCCCGTGCCGCATTGTTTGCGGCACCACTGACCGACGACGTAACGCTCGGCTCGGAACCAATCCCGGCTGAGGATATGGCTCCGACACTGGCCGCGAGAAGACAAGGTGAAGACCTTCGGCCTCTGGAGTTCGCGGCCGAGGAAGTCAGCGAGATCGCCCGGGTGATCGAAACAAGTGGTTCATCCGTGGATCTTGACCCGGTGCCGGAGAAGCGTGCCACGCGTCAGGGCGTGATCTCGTCGGCTGGCGAAGCACGAGCTATCACGCATTTCTCCTGCCACGGACTTCTTGACAACGAACACCCGGAACTCTCGGGGCTCGTGCTGGAACCCGAACCGGGTGAGCTCAGCTCGACCTTCACCGCGTCCGAAATCCTTCTCGCGAAGATCCGGTCGGAGTTGACGGTTTTGTCGGCTTGCGATACCGGTCATGGCAAGCTCGTCGAGGGCGAGGGCGCGATCGCTTTGACCCGGTCGTTCCTTGCGAGTGGTTCCCGGTCGGTGGTCGCTTCGCTTTGGAAAGTTCCCGACCTGGCAACCAAAGAACTCATGAAGCTCTTCTACTCAAACCTCATCGAGGGTGATCCTCGCGGCGAAGCACTCCGCCAGGCACAACTAGATCTCGCCAAAGACCCACAGTTCTCGCATCCCGCCAATTGGGCTGCTTTCTCGTTGACGGGTGCTGGCGGGCCGGTCGTCAATCCCGGCTAGTTCTCTTCGCGGTTTCGCAATCGGTCTCGGTCTCTTCGGGTCTGACTGACGCGGGCCCCTGTCCTGAACACGTGAAAACGCAATCGCGTTTTCGAGGTGGCGGTGACAGGGGTGGAAGTTCGTCAACCAGATCCGAGGAGATCGAGATGCGTTCTAGCACCAACAACCATAAACCGGCTGAAACCGAGGGATCAAAGAGGCCGTCTTTGGCGGGTGAACCTGGAGGTCTTTGGGTTCCCGGTCAGGATCCGGGACGGGCTGACGGCACGAGTGTTTCCCCGACCGGGCTCTGGATTCCCCGGGAAAGCAACACCGGCCGTCTGATCATCGCTGGGGCCGGAAGCGTCCCGGCGGCTGGTGGCAAGACCCTCGAGGTCTGCGGTCCGGAAGCACTCACCGCACTCCAGGCAAAAACCCCCAACCGGTCCCGGCGCTAGCGCCGGGACCGTCTGCTGACGTGACGTACTTGATAGCAGTTCTGGCGGTGCTCGCTTCGCTTCTGGTGAGTCCGGTGTACATACTCGCCCTGGCGATGGTGTGGGTTGAGGAGTACCGCAACCGGCTAATAGTTGGTCTGGTCGCGGTGTTTGTTGTGTCGGTTGGCTGGGTCCCTGCGGGTGGCGCGCTGCTCGGACCCGGCCGGGCCGACGCGCCTCCGCCGGGTCCGGTGTCCCACTCGATCATCTACCCGATTCTCGGTGAAAACTCTCTGAACTCTAGTCAGCGATCGGCGCTAACCAGAGAGGTGAGGGAAGCAGCCGAGGAGTTTGGGGTGCGAGGCGGAACGCTCGAGATGCGTCGTGTCGAACGCAATGGCGGAATTCATGTCAGCCGGTTCGAGGTCGATCCCGAAGTTGCCAGTCAGGCGTCCGCGGCTCCGGAATTCCTCGCGCAGATCAAGTTCGACGTGCTGGCTCAGCTTCGTGGGCAGTCCTCTCACGAGATGCCGGGAAACGGCAATCCGCTCGATTTCGAGTCGGTACTGGCCAGTACAGGTAGTTCAACCCGATCAGGATTGGAGAGAACCAAATGAGCTATGACAACCACGAAAAGATCATGATCAACGGCGATCTGCTCGACGAGCTGGGCCTCGGCGGCCTGCCGCTCGATGTCAAGAATCTTTGGTTGAAGCTGATTCACGACACGCTGGAGACGCGAGTGGGCATGGCCATTGCGGGCCAGCTAAGCGATGAACAGCTCGACGAGTTCGAGGCATACTTCGAGGCGAACGACGGTGACCGGGCGTTCGCGTTCCTCGAGACCAATTTCCCGAACTACGGCGATGTCGTCAAGGAGGAGTTTCGGGCGATCACTCACGAAGTTGTCGAGGACCCGGTCGAGTTCGCCAACGAGGCCATTCTGCTGCTGGAGGGGGTGTCAGCGTGAACGGGGGAGAAAATACGAACGGGGTGAACCGATGAGTTCATCCGAAATTGTCATCTACTCCCCTGAAGTGCGATCGCTGTGTGTACGGACGCTCGCGGAAGTGGGTCAGTTGAGAGGCACGCGGACGTGGAGGATTCCGGTGGAAATGGCCGGAATCCTCGTGGCAGAGCAGCCGGGCTTGCTCCGCCACATCGATTCGCGGTTGGCGGAGTATGTTCTGCTGCTTCGGGACCATTCGTCGGACCAGGTCCAGCATGCGTCGAGATGGTTGACCGAGATTCTCTGGGCGGCTTCACGGTCGACAAGGGCTAGAGGGAAAGCCGAAGTGAGTCTCAGGGACGTCGCGATCTGCCTTCAGGATCTCTTGGACCCGGAAATCGAAGTTGAAGGCATGGAGAGAGACGGGGTGGGCGGTATCGATGTAGTTGACACCGCCGATGTCTGCTGGAACATCATCAGGGAAGTCCAGCAAGGACCCGACTCGGATCAGACCACCACGCGGTAACCGAGACCGGTCACATACTCCCGGGCCCGGGGGACGGCAACGTATATGTCAAGACATTCGAAGGCGATCGTGATCCGGAAGCCGTCCCCCGCCTGGTAGGTCTCGGTGACCATCGCGGTCAGAATCTCGGGGATGCTTGACTCCAGACACTCAGCCAGCACGGGTGGTTGGACGCGTTCATTCGCGATGACGGTCAGATCAAACCGGGGGTGCCTCAGGTACTCAAGCAACCAGGCCTCGGTCTCTTCGGGCGGCAGGACTCGCAAATGGCGTCGATGGAGCGTCCTGGGCCGGGAGGGATTGCCGGAGAAGCCGAGCTCGGCGGCTCGCTTCCTCGCCGGTTCATCACTGACCAGCTGGTAAAGGCGCTTGCCATTCGGCTCCACCCGGTTCAGCAGACAGTTCTCGAAGCTGATCGAGTCATGCGTAACCTCCCTGACGAATCCGATCTCGATCTCGCTGTATGACTCGGTGATGATCTCCACCCCGCAAAGTCGCTCGTTGAGCTGGGCATCGGCGAGGATCACATCGGGCTCGTTCGCCGAAGAGATGGCGATGCGTGAAAGCAACTTCAGGTATTCGACATCCGCTGGACGGAAGGATCTCGCGGTGCCCTCGATGAACGCGATTAGCCGTTCGGGCGAGCCACCTTCAGAGGCGGCGCTTTCCAGCGCATGGGCGGAATCGATGAGGGATTCACGCAGTTCAGGCCTGGCCAGGCCATGCTGGATCGAGGCGTAGAGTTCGGCGCCGGATCCGTCGGTAAGCGAAATGACTCTCGCCGAGAAAATGATCAGCTGCCGGAAGATCGGAGTCTGGTACCGGAGAACTGATCGCAGGCTTATTTTCTCAGTGGCGAGAGTCCGAAGTAACGAATAGTGGACGAAATGGGCCAGGCCCTGGGTGATGCTGACCATTACATCGTGTTCACGGGCGAGATCGAGGTATTGCTCCCGGGTGGCCTCCGGTTTGACCGGCTCGATCGTGATCAGGGCACCGCGGTCCCTAAACACGGACTCGATCCAGGCCAGGTGAGACTCCTCGCTTGTGTCGGTAGGACAAATCACAACGGTTTGACCGACCAGGTTCACGCCCACCCCGAACAGGGGATGGGTTCCGATAACCGAAAGCCGCCCGGCGCTGTGTTCCAGCATCCCGGCGATCGGGGCCTCCTTGGTCGAGCAGATATCGAACACCAGGGTTCCGGCCCGGAGCTTCGGGAAGTAGGTGCGGGCGACATCGTTGACGCTGGCGATCGGCACGCACAGGGCAATGACGTCAAACCCCTGAAACGAGTCTGCCTCGACTCCTTCAGCTTCTCCAGTGTCTTTGTTCGCGAGGACACCCGAAATGTTCGGACGGGAATCGTCCGAGTTCAGATCCAGCACTGAAGAGTCGATGTCCAGAACGACGATCTCCAGGTCAGGAACCTGGCTGAGAATGCTTTTGACAACCCAGGCTCCCATGCCCCGGGCGGCCCCGATCGCGAGAAGCCTCTTTGGTTCGAACACGTCAGCGGGCAGGGAGCTCACCCGCCTCGATGGCTGCTGTCACGGCGCAGTCCGGTTCGGTTTCGTGGGCGCAGTCGCGGAAACGGCAGTAGGCGGCGAGGCGCTCGATCTCACGGGCTCGCTCGTCGGTCAAGTCTGATTCGGCCGAGCCGGGGATCAGGTCGTCGGCTTCGATCGAACCGGGGGCACGGAGGCCCGGGGTGTCGATCAACAGAGCCCCGCCAGGGAGGGGGAACAGTTCGCGGCTGGTGGTGGCGTGACGGCCCCGGTCATCGGTGTCGCGGATCTCGGCGGTTTTCTGCCGCTGCCAGCCGAGCAGGGTGTTGGCCAGGGTCGACTTGCCGACCCCGGAACGGCCGAGCATCACAACGGTCTCGCCGGGTTCGAGGAAGTCGCGGACCGCGTCCACGCCGTCACCGGTCTGGGAACTGAAGACGAAGACCTTGGTTTCGGGAAAGGCCTGGCAGACACGACCTTTCAACTCGCGGGCTTCGTCGGTCAGATCGGCCTTGGAAAGCCCGATCACCGGTTCGGCGCCGGAGGATTCGGCCAGCCGGACCATCCGTTCCAGCCGGACCGGATCGTGCTCCCTATTAAGTGAGCTGATCACGATCGCCTTGTCGATGTTGGTGGCGAGGATCTGGATTCGGTCCCGGTCAGCGGCGCTGCGGCGGGCCAGAGCGCTGCGGCGGGGGAGGATCTCCTGGATCGTGCCGTCGGGTAGGGCGGCCACCCAATCGCCGACCGCCGGCATCGCGGTGGCGGGCGAGCGGTCCTGGAGCATCCGGCCGGCCGGCCGGCCGAGGAGCTCGCCTTCGGCGGTCAGCAGGTCGACGATGTGGTTGCGATGCAGCCCGACCACCCGGGCCGGTATCTGGCCGTCACGAGACTTCTCGTCCCAAGCGACCTGGTCATCCTTGTGCCAACCGATCTCGGCCAGCCTGGAATCAAGCGGCAAGCGATGCCTCGGCTTCTTGCTTGGCCTGTTCGATCAGGTCGAGCAGCTCACGTTCACGGCCCCCGCGAATCAACTCGATCGGGTCCGGCTCGCCGCCCACGATCCCTTCGAAGAAGGACTTGCGGTCCTGGTAGGTCGGCAGGGTCGACTTGGCCCATCCGCGGGTCTCGTTGAGGATCACCGCCAACCGGGCGTGGTCCTCACCATAGAGGTCGGCGATCTCGGCCTTCATGCGCTTGGCCAGGGCGGGGGAGGCCCCGGCGGTCGAGATCGCGATCGCCAGCGGGCCGCTGCGCACGATCGCCGGCAGGATGAAGTTGCAGAGCGGCGGCACGTCGACCACGTTGACCAGCATCGCCCGTTCTTCCGCGTCGTCGAACACCCGGATGTTGACCTCGGTGTCGTCGGTCGCGGCGATCACCATGAAGGTGCCTTCGAGGTCGCCTTTGCCGGCGTACTCGCGCCGTTCCCAGCGGATCGACCCTTCGGTGGCCAGCCGTTCCAGCTCGGGCGCCGCTTCAGGTGAGATCAAGGTCACTTCACCCGCACAGGCCAGTAACCCTTCGACCTTCTCGAGGCCGACTTCACCGCCGCCGACGACCAGGCATCTGCGACTTGTCAGCTTGAGGCAGGCGACGTAGAAAGGGGTATCGAGCATGTCTCGCACGCAGGTCTGGTCGCAGACCGGCTTGCGGTGCTGACAGACGCATTCCTTTCCGGGATAGGCCTGAGCGGGCATGTTCAAAGCTTAGAGCGGGGCTGCTCAGGACCTGGATTTGTTCGTCTGATCATCAACTTGCGGTGGATCGGTCAGGCCGCTTTACGCAATCCCCAAGAGTGCCGCACGGTTCTTCAACTGAGTCCCGATGGGACCAGAAATGACAGCGAGCCAGAAGGGAGACCAGCGTGATGAGCAGCGGAAAAGAATGGTTTCACGATGAAGAAAAGATGCGGCAACTCAGGCAATCGCCAAAGGCGCCGGACACGAATGCGAGCCCGAGGAGCGTCTCGGAAGACCTGATCGCCTACTCCCCGCAGATTTGCAGATTTACCGCTAGAGCAGTGGCATGGTTGTGGAAACTCGATGCTTCGCCGGACGTCCGGGACATCATTTGGGCCATGGGGACGATGATGTCAGACGAACATGGCGGCTTGCTGCGGAAAATGAACTCAAAGTTGGGGCCAAACGCCTTCTGGTTCGGCCGCACTCCGAAACCAGTGGTAGAGCAAGACAACCTGCCGGACGCGGAAACGGCTGTGGCGGTCATCCTCTGGCAGGCATCCCGCGAGACTCGTCACGACCATAGGTCAGAAGTTGATCTCGTAGACCTGATGGTCGGGCTTGACAAAATTCTCGACCCGGAGGTGACCGTCGAATCGGTTCCTAGCGAAGTCGACCCCGATATGCGCAGCACGCTGCAGACTGCCCGGGTAATCGTCGGGATGGCGACGGCTTGAACCGCCTGCTGCGTATCGTTCGTCGTTTCTTCGGCAACGGAGAGATCGAGGCGCCAGCAATCAGTGGATTCTTCGGCGAATACCGTTTTCTCAGTAACTTCTGGCCTGCCACTGTCCGATTTGAAGGACAGGTTTATCCGACAGTTGAGCACGCCTACCAAGGCGCCAAGTGTGTTGATCCGACGATGCGGGAACAAATCCGCCTCGCGAAACGGCCAGGGAAAGCGAAAAAGCTGGGGAGCAAGGTCAAACCCCGCGCGGACTGGGACGAAGTCCGTGCCGAAGTGATGAGGCATTTGGTCAGCCAGAAGTTCCAACGACACAGTGAACTCGGCGACCAGCTTCTTGCCACCGGCAACGCTGAACTAGTCGAGGAGAACTCGTGGGGTGACACCTTTTGGGGCGTATGCGAAGGGGAGGGGGAGAATCGGCTGGGGCGGATCCTGATGGAAGTGCGCCAGGAACTTCGTCTTTCCCGGGGTCGTTGACCAACTGACTCGGATGGTGGGCTGCACCGCTTGAACTCTTTTACGTCCGGGTGAACTCGAGTCAGGCCGAAGGTGTCGTTTGTTTGTGGGTGCCGATCGATTTGAGAGTCTCGGGCAGGCCCTTTGCCAAGGGGGTGGTGGGGTTCCAGCCGAGTTCCTTGGCGGCGCGGGAGGGGTCGATTGAGATTCGCTTGACCTCTCCGGGGCGGCCGCGGTCGAACTGTGGTTCGAAGGTGGTTCCGGCCCGGGGGCCGTCTCCGTTCAGGGCGTGGCCGGCCTCCCGGAGCGCGTCCAGGAGGCCGAGGATCGAGGTTTCCTCGCCGGAGCCGAGGTTGATCGGGCCTTCTACGTCGGTGCGGGAGGCGGTGAGGATGGCGTCGATCAGGTCGTCGATGTAGACGAAGTCGCGGGTCTGCTGGCCGTCGCCGAATACGGTCGGGTTCTGGCCGGCGAGCAGGAGTTCGCCGAAGATCGCGACCGCGCCGGCCTCGCCCTTCGGGCTCTGGCGGGGGCCGTAGACATTGCCGAAGCGGAGTGAAACCGAGTTGAACATGTACATGCGGCGGTAGAGGGCCAGGTACTGCTCGCCGGCCAGCTTGCTGAGTCCGTACTGGCAGAGCGGCTCGGGAGTGACCTGCTCGGTCGCGGGCAGGTCGATGCGGCCGCCCTCCCCGTAGATCGCACCGCCGGTCGAGGCGAAGACGAAACGGTCGAGGCCGATGTTCTTCGAAGCCTCGATCAGGTTGACCGTGCCGACCACGTTCACGGTCGCGTCGAAGGAGGGCTGCTCGATCGAGCGCTGCACCTCGCCCTGGGCGGCGAGATGGAAGAGCGTGCTCGGCTTGACCGCCTGCACGACTTCATCCACGAAGCCGCGATCGGTGATGTCGCCTTCGATCAGGTCGGCACCCCGGGCAAGGGCTGCCTCGAGGTTTTCGGGCTTGCCGGTAGAAAGGTCGTCAATCACGGTGACTTCGTCACCGCGCGCGATGAGCGCATCGGTCAGGTGTGAACCGATGAATCCGGCGCCACCTGTTACAAGAGTCTTCATGGGAGTGAATTAAGTCAAACAAACCTGTGACGAAACTGGGCTCTGCCCCCGATTTGCCCGAGTGTCTTTCGGCGCCCCTGCTACTCTCGCCAGCCAATGCGTCTGATCATCACCGAGAAAAACAACTCAGCCCAGAAGATCGCGGAGATCCTCTCGAACGGCGCTGCGACTGAGAAGAAGTCGTTCACCGTTCCGGTTTTCCGCTGGGAGGATGCCGATGGCGAAACCGCCGTGATCGGCACCGGCGGCCACTTCGTCGGGCGCGAGTTCCCGCAGGAGAAGGAGTACAAGCAGTGGAAGCTTGACCTGATCCCCGGCCTGATCGACGCGCCGCTCGAGACCGGCCCGATCGACGGCAAGAAGAACGTGATCAAGGCGGTCCAGAAGGAAGCGAAGAAGGCTGACAGCCTGGTGATCGGCACCGACTTCGACCGCGAAGGCGAGCTGATCGGCCTCGAAGCGCTCGAGGTTTGCCTCGACGTCAACCCGGACCTGGAACCCACACTTAAAAGGGCGCGTTACTCGGCCCTGACCAAGGAAGAGATCGAAGGCGCCTTCGCCAACCTCGACCAGCTCTCCTACCCGCTGGCCAACGCAGCCGGTGCCCGTCAGGACATCGACCTGATCTGGGGCGCCGCCTTCACCCGGGCGGTCTCGCTGATCGCCAAGGCCTACGGCGCCAACTTCCTCTCGGTCGGGCGGGTCCAGAGCCCGACCCTCGGCCTGATCGTCGAGCGGGAGCTCGAGCGTCGAGCCCATGTCGCCAAGCCATTCTGGGAGCTCTTCGCCAAGTTCGAGCATCCCACCGGCCACAGCTTCGAGGCCCATCACGCCACCGACAAGTTCTGGGACAAGGCCGAGGCCGACGCGGCGCTCAAGGGCACGGTCAGCCCGGGCGTGGTCAAGTCGGTGACCAGCCGCAAGTCCTCGAGCAAGCCGCCGACCCCGTACAACACGAACTCCTTCCAGGTCGACGCCTCGAGCCGACTCGGGATCACGCCGAAGCGCGCGATGGACCTGGCCCAGGACCTGTACGACGACGGTTTCATCTCCTACCCGCGAACCGACAACACGATCTACCCGGACTCGCTGCCGCTGGAGAAGACGATCCGCTCGCTGGTCAAGATCAAGGACTTCGCCGCCGCGGCGCCGATCCTCGAGAAGCCGCTCCATCCGACCCAAGGCAAGAAGTTCGACGCCGCCCACCCGCCGATCTACCCGACCCACGCGCTCTACCCGAGCGCCCTGGAAGGCCCGAAGGCGAGGGTCTACGAGCTGATCGTCCGCCGCTTCCTCGCCACCTTCGGCGAGCCGATGGTGACCGAGAGCACCCGGGCCGACATAGAGGCCGGTTCCGAGACCTACTTCGTGCGCGGCAAGGTCGTGCTCGACCCTGGATACGCCGGCATCTACACCTATGCCCGCTCCGCCGACGAGGAGATCCCCGCCTTGGAGGAAGGACAGCAGCTGGCGATCGAGGGTGCGCCGTGGCTGGTCGACAAGGAAACCCAGCCGCCGGCCCGGCTCTCCGAGGCGAAGCTGGTCCAACTGATGGACGAGCAGGGGCTCGGCACCAAGGCGACCCGGCCGGACATCATCCAGAAGCTCTACAACCGGCGCTACGTGCGGAACCATCCGCCGGAACCGACCGCGACCGGCATCGCCATGTACGAAGCCTTCAAAGAGTACGTGCCGGACATGGCCACCTCCGAGATGACCGCCTCCCTCGAAGGGGAGATGGACGAGATCGCCGACGAGAAGATGACCAAGGACGAGGTCGTCGACGACAGCCGCAAACTGGTCCACAAGACCTTCAAGGATCTGCTGGAAGGCGAAGAGGCCCTCTCGAAGATGATCTGGGAGGGCATGGACCAGGACCGGATCCTCGGTCCCTGCATCGTCTGCAAGGAAGCCGGCCGCACCAAGCCGGACGGCTCGCCGAACATGCTGCGGATCATCCGCGCCAAGAAGTCCGGCAAGTCCTTCGTCGGATGCTCCGGTTGGGAAGCCGACAACCCGGATTCCTGCGACCAGACCTTCCCGATGCCACAGCCGAACTTCTACGAGGTGACCCCCTTCGAGGAGAACTGCTCGGTCTGCCACCGCACGCCGCGGGTCTTCGTCAAGACCCGGGGCCGGGCCGGCCGCCCCTGGAAGCTCTGCTTCAACGACGACTGCCCGACCATGGTCGAGATGCGCGAGAAGAAGGCCGAGCGCCTGGCGGCGCAGGAAGCCAAGAAGAAGGCCGAAGCGCTCGACGCCGAGGAAGCGAAGAAGTCGGGCAAGAAACCGGCCAAGAAATCCTCGAAGAAGACCAGCACGGTCGCCGCGAAGATCGCCAACCCGCCTGACCTCGGTACCCGCCGGGTCAAGAAGGCCGGCGCCCGCGGGGCGGGCAAGCCGGGCGCGGGCGGATCCGCCAAGCGCAAGGGCTGAGGCGCGGGCGTGTTCATCACGCTCGAAGGGGTCGACGGTTCCGGCAAGACGACCCAGGCCGCGATGCTGGCCCGCGCGCTCGGTGCCAGCGCGATGACCCTGCGCGAACCAGGTGGGACCGATGCGGCCGAGCGGATCCGCCAGCTGCTCGCCGATCCGGGCACCCCGCTCGACCCGATCGCGGAACTGATGCTCTTCTGCGCCGCGCGGGCCGACCTGGTCAGCCGGGTGATCCGGCCGGCGCTGGAGATCGGCCGAATCGTGATCTGCGACCGCTTCACCGACTCGACGATCGCTTACCAGGGGGTCGCTCGGAACCTCGGCATCGTGCGGGTTCGCGAACTCTCCGAGGTGGCGACCGACGGCCTGACCCCGGACCTCACCCTTTGGCTGAAGGTCGACCCGGCCTTCGGCCTCGACCGAGCCGAGTCCGATGACCGGTTCGAGGCCGAAGGGGTCCGCTTCCAGGAACGGGTCGCCGAGGCCTACGAGGACATCGCCCGCCGCGAACCCAACCGGGTGGTCCCGATCGACGGGACCGGCAGCCCGGAAGAAGTCCACCGGCTGATCATGGCCGAAGTCGAGGCCAGGCTGCCGGCGTGAGGGCCCGCGCCGCGGCCAAGCCAGGGTGGCCCGTGTGATCACCCTCGAGGAAGCGACCGTCCATCAGCCCCGGGCCGGGGTCGAACTGAAGGCGGCCCTGGGCCAAGGCCCGTCCCATGCCTACCTCTTCCAGGGCCCTTCCGGCTCCGGCAAGGCGAAGGCCGCCCGGGCCTTCGCGGCGGAGATCCTCACCGCCGGCAGCGACCGGCCGGAGGAGACTCGCCGCCGTGCCCTGATGGATCCTTCGCCCCATCCGGACCTGGTCTGGCTCGCCCCGAAGGGGATGAGCCACGCCGTGCAGGAGATCCGCGAGCGGGTGATCCATCAAGCGCCACTCAGCCCCTTCGAGGGCTCGGCCCGGGTCTTCGTGATCGAGGCGGCCGAGGCGCTGAACGAGGAAAGCCAGAACGCGATGCTGAAAACCCTCGAGGAACCGCCCCCGCATGCCCACCTGATCCTGCTCTCGGCCGAGAGCGAAGGTGTGCTGCCGACGATCGCCTCACGCTGCCAGCTGATCGAGTTCGGGGCTCTCGCCCCGGAAGTGATCGAGGCCGAACTGGACGGGCTGGCCGGCCCGGAAGAACTCCACGCCGCGGCTAAGCTCGCGGCCGGTGACCTCGGCCGGGCCCGCTTCCTGGCCGGCCGCCGGGGCAGCGCACTGAGGGAGGCCGCGGCCGGCTTCATGACCGCCGCGCTCGAAGACGATTTCGCCGGTTCGCCCTGGCTGGAGCTGCTGAACCAGGCCAAATCGGCCGGTGAGCATTCCGGCGAGCAGGTCCAGGCCGAGTTCGACTCCGAGAAGGAAGAGGGCATCAAACACACCAAGACCGAGATGGAGGAGGCGGTCCGTCGGGCCCAGCGCAAGACCCGGACCGGCATGCTCGACCTCGGCCTCCACCTGGCGGCCGCCTGGGCCCGGGACTGGGCGACGATCATCGCCGGCGCAACCAACCTCGCCTTCAACCAGGACCGGCTCGAACTGCTCGAAGCGCAGGCCGGCCGGATCGAGCTCGGCCAGGCCCGTCAGGCGATCAGCCTGATCCAGGAGACCCGCCGCAGCTTCCAGCTCAACGTCAGCGAGGAGCTCGCCCTCGAAGCCCTCGCCTTCCGCCTGGAAAAAACCCTACGTAGCTAGGTTCGAACGGGCGCGAGGTTGAAGTTATTCGCAGATAGAGCGAATAACTTCAATCTCGAAGCTCGGACGCCTCACTCTCCTCCTCGACCCCGTCGATCGCCTGTTGCTGGGCGAGGCGGGTGATCTGCTTCGACTGGCGGGCGGCGACCCCCGAGAAGTTGAGCGACAGGGCGAGCAGCACCAGCAGGGTGGCCGAGAAGAGGGCGATCGTGACATCGCGGACGCCCATCGCCCTGGCCAGCCACTCGAGCAGGACCGGGAAGATCGCGCCGAGCAGCATCGCGATGCCGAGCAGGAACCAGACGATCGAGTAGCGCTCGAGCAGCTTGTCCCGGCGGATCAAGTCGAGGATCAGGGCCATGAAGGCGATCGCGAGGACGGCGCCGAGGATCCGTGCCTGGGGGGTGAGCCGTACCACCGGCTCGGTCGCCGCGTAGAGGAAGCTCACTCGCTCACCTGCCGGGGCCGGAGCTGGCCGATCAGCAGCACGATCAAGGTCTTGAAGATGTAATAGGCCGAGGTCAGGGGGCCGATGAAGGAGCGGCCGTGTTCACGGGCCAGCATGTGGACCGGCACCTCCCGCACGACCAGACCGGCCCGGACCGCCTGCTGCAGCGACTCGACCTCGGCGAACTCGGAGGAGTAACGGTCGGCGAAGAGTGTCATCGCCCGGTGATTGAGCGCCCGCATGCCGCTGGTGGTGTCGGTGAAGGTCTGGCGGGTCGAGGTGGAGACCAGCAGGCTGAAGAGCCGCTGGCCGATCCGGCGGGCGAAGGTCGACTTGTACTCGGGGACATCCGGGTTGGCGTCCTCGGCGAAACGGGAACCGACCGCCAGGTCGGCACCAGCCTCGACTTCGCTGATCAGGCGGGCGACCTCGGAAGCGGGATGCTGACCGTCGCCGTCGAGCTGTCCGCAGATCTCGTAGCCGTGCCGGAGGGCGAAGATGTATGCGGTTTGATGAGCGGCACCGACCCCCTGGTTGAAGGGCAGCGAGGCGACCAGGGCACCGGCCCGACGGGCGAGGGCGGCGGTGCGATCGGTCGAGCCGTCGTCGACCACCATGACGTCGGCCCCGGGCACATGCTCCCGGGCATCGGCGATCACGGCTTCGATCGACCTTTCCTCGTTCCAGGCCGGGATGAAGACGAGCTTCCTCACGCCGCGATTCTGGCATGAAATAGGGTCCGCGCCAATGACCAGCAATCCTGGCAACTCCGCCAGCAGCCCCGCCGCCGGTCGCCGGCGGCGGGTTCGCACGCCGCGTCGCCGCCACATCGGCATGCGCGTCTGGCTGGCCGCCGGCTTCACGCTGGTCTGTTTCCTCACCGCCGGGATCCTCTATTCGTTCATCACCGACAAGAGCCAGGACGTGCTGAATGAACGCTCGACCGAGCTCGCGGTCGGTCGCACGGTCCGACTGGCCGACCGACTCAGCGAAGCCGACGTCGACCCGAAAGCGGAGCTGGAAGCGGCCAACGGCGAGGGATACACCGCCTGGTATTTCGATGACCAGGGCAACCTGATCGCGCCCGAGAACCCGTCTGCGGTCTTCCCCGACAGCAAGGCCTACCAAGAGATGCTCGACCAGGCCTTGGAAGGAGAGCGGCCGTCGCGAGACTTGAGGGGCGGCGAGATCGCCCTGGTCGGCATCCCGGTCAACGACCTCGGGTCGATCGAGGGAGCCGTGGTCGGTCGTTACTCCCGGCCGGTCGTGATCCGCTCGGCGATCGACACGCTGCGCTCGGAAAGCCTCCGCGCCGCCCTGATCGCGATCCTGATCGGAACCCTGGTCGGGGTCGGGATCGCCTCGGTGATCACCGCTCGCCTGAAGCGGATCGCGGCCAAGGCGGACGACCTCGCCTCCGGCAACTTCGACGTGCGCCTGCCGGTCACCGGCCGCGACGAGATCGCCGACCTGGCCCGCTCGCTCGACTCGATGCGGGTCGCCCTGAAGGAGAGCTTCGGCGTGTTGACCGCCGATCGAGACAAACTCGCCGCGATCTTCGACGGCCTCGGTGACGCGGTCATGGTGATCGACGACAGCGGCGAGGTCCGCTTCCACAACTCCGCCGCCAACGCGCTGCTCGAGGGTGGCGGCCGGGCGCCCGAGGCGATGATGACCTCGGTCAAGCGGGCTGCGGCGGAAGGCTTTGCCGCCCACCCGGCGCTCCGCATGGGGGACCGCGCCTACGCGCTCCAGGCCCGTTCGCTGCCGGACGAGGGGGCGGTGCTGGTCGTGGTCCGCGATCGCACCGACGAGATGCGCAAGGAGTTCGCCGAGCGTGACTTCGTCAGCAACGCCGCCCACGAACTGCGCAACCCGTTGGCTGGGATCTCGGGTGCGATCGAGGTGCTCCAGTCGGGGGCCAAGGACGACCCGCCGGCCCGCGACCACTTCCTCAACCGGCTTTCCGCCGACGCCGAACGGATGTCGCGGCTGACCCAGTCGCTGCTTACCCTGGCCCGGGTCGAAGCGCTCGGCACGGGCGAGGTCGAGGTGGTCGACATCGGCAGCGCGGTCAAGGACGTCGAGGCCGCCGTCGAGGTGCCGGTCGGCCTCGAATTGCGGACCGACGTCGAGCCCGACCTGGCCGCCAAGGGCGACCCGACCCTGCTGCGCCAGGTGCTGATCGGCCTGGTCACCAACGCCTGCAAGAACACCCCGGCCCCCGGTTCGGTGACCATCCGCGGGCGCCGGATCGGTGATAGCGAGATGCTCCTCGAAGTGATCGACACCGGCACCGGCATCCCCCAGGCGGAGATCGAAAGGGTCTTCGAACGCTTCTACCGGCGCTCTGAAACACGCCGCCAGGAGGGGTTCGGACTGGGCCTCGCGATCGCCCGCCGGATGGCCGATGTGATGGGCGGAGAGATGGGCGCAAATTCTGTTGAGGGCGAGGGCAGTACCTTTTGGGTCCGACTTCCTCTGATAGACCAGTCAGAAACACCGATCGCATGAACACGATTCCATCCATGAACGGCGCCGCTGGGCGCATCCTGATAGCCGACGACGAGCCGTCGGTCCGTGACTCCGTGGGGTATGCCCTGGCCCAGGAAGGGTTCGAGGTGACCGCCGCCGAGGATGGCACCGATGCCGAGGAACGCCTCGCCGGCGACTTCGATTTCGATCTCCTGATCCTCGACATCATGATGCCGGGCAAGTCCGGCCTCGACATCTGCCGGGAGGTCCGATCCCGCTCCTCGGTACCGATCATCATGTTGACCGCCAAAGACGCGGAGGTCGACAAGGTGGTCGGTTTGGAGGTCGGTGCCGACGATTACGTGACCAAGCCCTTCTCGGTCCGTGAGCTGCTCGGCCGGGTCCGGGCGCAGCTGCGGCGCCGTGAACTGGATCGTGCCCCGGCCCCGGAGCAGACCAAGATCGTGGCCGGTCCGGTCACCATCGACCTCGCCCGCCACGTGGTCACGATCCACGGCGAAACGGTCAGCCTGACCCGCTCCGAGTTCCAACTCCTACGCCTGCTCGCGGCCCGGCCCGGTGAGGTCTTCCGCCGCTCCCAGATCATGGAAGAGCTCTGGCAGACCGAGTTCGACGGCGACGAGCGAGCCTGTGACGTCCACATCTCCAACCTCCGTCAAAAGGTGGAAAAGGACCCCCAGCGCCCCGAGCTGGTCCTCACGGTCCGCGGAATCGGTTACAAGTTCGCCGACGGGTAGGGGTAGCCTCGGGGCATGACGGTCGTAACCGAGCTGGATCTGCCGGAGCTTGATCCGGCCGACCCTGGGCTTTCGGGGTGGCGCTGGCATGTCGAGGCGAATGGTTTGCTCGACTCTGGGAACTGGCTTGCCCAGGGGCCGCTTTCCCTGGTCGTCCTTGACCGGGAGGCCGGGGAGTTTTTCTTGCGGTCGAAATCGGCCGAGTTTCCGGGGCAGCTGATCGCCGATCTCTTCGGGGTCAAGGACGGGCCGCTGCGGGAACAGATCGACGCCAACATCATCAACCGGCGTGGCGATGACCACCGCCGGCTGAGGAGCCTGGTCAACCCGGCGCTCACCCCGCGGGCCGCGAACGGGTGGCGGCCGGCCATGCGCGAGATCCTCGAAAGCCTCTGGGTCGAACTGGAGACCGACCAGTTCGATTTCGTCTCGCGCTTCAGCCGGCCCTATCCGTCGCAGACGATCGCCCGGGTGATGGGCGCCCCCGCATCCGATGCGCAGCGGCTCCACGACTGGTCCGAGTGGATCCAGCGCCAGTTCGATCCGATCGCACTTTCCGACCCGGAGATGGTCCAGACCATGCAGGCCAAGGTCGCCGAGTTCTACGAGTGGGTGGACCCGCTGATCGAGAAACGGCGCGACCTTCCAGCCGACGACCTGATCACCACCCTGATCCGGACCGAAGAGGAGGGGGAGAGGCTCTCCGACCAGGAGCTGAGGAACCTGGTGCTGAACATCCTGGTCGGCGGGGTCGATACCACCCAGAGCCAGCTTTCCCATGCGGTCCGGCTGCTGGCCGGAAAGCCCGACCAGTGGCAGGCGCTCCGCGAGGATCCCGACGAGATGGTTGCCCGGGCGGTCAGCGAGGTGCTCCGGTTCGAGCCGATCACCGCTTTCACCGCCCGGCAGCTGACCGAGGAGGTCGAGTACCGGGACGTGAGCTTCCCGGCGGGAACCCTGCTGCTGGTCTGCTCGTTCACCGGCAACCGCGACCCCGAAGCCTTCGAAGATCCGCAAGAGTTCAACATCCTTACCGAGCGGGATCGCACCCGTCCCCTCACCTTCGGGGCCGGTATCCACTACTGCGTCGGCGCCAACCTGGCCCGGGCCGAGCTCGAGGAGGGCCTCAGGTTCCTCGCCGAGCACGTCGAGAAGATCGAGCTGAACGGGCTCACGGAACTCCAGGCAGTCAGCGGCATCTACGGGATCGATCGCATGGACGTGCGGATTCGGACATAACTGCAGTCGGGCGGGGTCCGACCCGCCCTCCCAGACAAACCCGCCCCGCCCACTCGCACCAGCTGATGGTTGGGCGGGGCTCTGCCCGAGGCGATGCCGTCGCCAGTTGGTTGACAGCGCAACCAATTGCGCTACTATGTCCGTAGGACTAACTACAGAAACTGGACTTACTAATGGATCTTCTGCTGGTTCCACTCGATGAAGCAATAGTTTTCCCCTCGGTCACGGCGACGCTCCAGATCGACGTCGGTGACGAGGAACAGGTCTTCCTGCTGCCCCGCCGCGAGGGCGAGTTCGCCCGGGTGGGCGTAATCGCCGACGTGGTCGAAAAGGGCCAGTCGCCGCGCGGCGACACGGTCGCCACCTTGGTCGGCCTGCGCCGCGGCCTGGCCGGGGTAGCCCACGCCGACGAGCTCGACCCGGAGGCGCTCCGGATCGAGGTCCAGGAGATCCACGACGGTCATCCCGAGGACGAGCACACCAAGGAACTGGTCCGTGAGTACCGGGCGATCGTCGAGGAGATCCTCGAGCTGCGGAACGCCGACAGCCGGATCACCGCCTTCCTCCGCAACGTATCCGAGCCGGGCGAGCTGGCCGACACCTCCGGCCTCAGCCCCGACCTCAGCTTCGAGCAGAAGTTCGAGCTGCTCGACACCCTCAACGTCACCGCCCGCCTCGAGAAAGCGGTCGAATTCCAGCGCGAGCGGCTGACCGAACTCCAGGTTCGCAGCAAGATCCGCGACGACGTCGAATCCGGCGCCCAGCAACAGCAGCGCGAGTACTTCCTGCGCGAGCAGATGAAGTCGATCCGCAAGGAGCTGGGCGACGACGACGCCAGCTTGATCGAGGAATACGAGGAGAAGATCGCCGAGGCCGGTATGCCGGAAGCGGTCGAGGAACAGGCCGAGAAGGAGCTCAGGCGGCTCGAACGCCAGGGCGAGCAGTCCGGTGAGAGCTCGATGATCCGCAGCTACCTCGACTGGCTGATCGCCGTGCCGTGGAGCAAGCGCTCCGAGGAGAAGCTCGACCCCGACTACACCCGCGAGGTGCTCGATGCCGACCACGCCGGGCTCGATGACGTCAAGCGACGGATCACCGAGTTCGTCGCCGTGCGCAAGCTCCGCCAGGAGCGTGAGGCCGAGGCCGACAGCCGGGCCGACGGCGCGATCCTGACCCTGGTCGGGCCGCCCGGTACCGGCAAGACCTCGATCGGCGAGTCGGTGGCCAAGGCGCTCGGCCGCGAGTTCGTCCGCATCTCGCTGGGCGGCGTCCATGACGAGGCCGAGATCCGCGGCCACCGCCGCACCTACATCGGCTCGATGCCGGGCCGGATCGTCCGGGCGCTCCGCGACGCGGAGACGATGAACCCGGTGATCCTCCTGGACGAGGTCGACAAGGTCGGCGCCGACTGGCGCGGCGACCCTTCGGCCGCCCTGCTCGAGGTGCTCGACCCGGCCCAGAACCACAGCTTCCGCGACCACTACCTCGATGTCGAGGTGGACCTCTCCCAGGTCGTCTTCCTGGCCACCGCCAACATGCTCGACACGATCCCGGCCCCGCTGCTGGACCGCATGGAGATCATCCCCTTCGACGGCTACACGGTCGAGGAGAAGCGGGCAATCGCCCGCGACTACCTCCTGCCCCGGCAGGTCAAGCGGAACGGCCTGGCCGAGGGCGAGGTCGAGGTCGAAGACGCGGTCCTGGCCGACTTGATCGCCGAGTACACCCGCGAGGCCGGCGTGCGCCAGCTCGAACGGGAGGTCGGCAAGCTGATGCGCCGGGCCGCGACCCGGATCGCCTCCGGCGAAGCCGAGACGCCGGTGAAGGTCGACGAGGAATTCCTCCGCGAGGCACTCGGCAAGCAGAAGTTCTGGCAGGAATCGGTCGAGCGGACCGCGATCCCCGGGGTCTCGACCGGCTTGGCCGTGACCGGCACCGGCGGCGACGTGCTCTTCATCGAGGCGACCGCCATGGACGGTGAGAAGGGCATGGTCCTGACCGGCCAGCTCGGCGATGTGATGAAGGAATCTGCGCGGATCGCGCTCTCATACGTGCGCTCCCACCGGGAGCAGCTCGGGATCGAGGCCGACGCCTTCGACCGCGAGTTCCACCTGCATGTGCCGGCCGGGGCGATCCCCAAGGACGGCCCGAGCGCCGGCACCGCGATGACCACGGCGCTGGTCTCCCTGCTGACCGGCCGACCGGTCAAGCACACTGTGGGCATGACCGGCGAGGTCACGCTCCAGGGTCGGGTGCTGCCGATCGGTGGGCTCAAGCAGAAGGTACTGGCCGCCCACGCGGCCGGGCTCACCGACGTGTTCCTGCCCTTCCGCAACAAGGCCGATCTCGATGACGTGCCGGAGGAGGTCCGCGAAGCGATGACCTTCCATCCGGTCTCCAGCGTCGAGGAAGTGATCGACCTGGCCCTCGAACCGGCCGGGAGCACCGCGGATGTCGCATCGATGTAACAACTGCCAGCCGGTCCCCGCTCAGATGCGGGAGACCGCGGTGGTGCTCGAGCGCCGCTGGACCATGGCGACGATCTACGCCTGTTCCAGCGGCGCCACCCGCTTCAACGAGTTCCGTCAGTCCCTGCCGGAGATCTCCCCGACCACGCTTTCCGACCGGCTAGAGCAACTCGAAGAGGCTGGCATCGTCGAACGCCACACGGTCTCGGGCCGCCCGCCCTACACCGAGTACGCCCTGACCGAGCGCGGCCGCCAGGTGGCCCTGGCGGTCGCCGCCTTGCTCGACGCCTGACCCGCGGCCGCTTCGCTGCTTTCTGCTCACCCTTCGGTTTGCTCGATGCCGGGCCGGGGACCGTTCTAGTTGAACGATCCAGGAGGCATCCGAAACATGACCAAGGCAAAACATCTGCTCGCGGTGGCCGGCGTGATCTTTCTGATCGCCGGTTCAGACGCGACCGCGTCACCGGCGAGCGACACGACCAGCCCGCCGCCGGTCGGCGCTTCGTCGACCACGCCGTTCTTCAACGCTTGGGGCACCTGTCGGAACGCGAAGCCCTTCAAGCCTCCGCGCCGGCATTGCACCTATGACCGTGGCAGGTGGTTTCGCGGAACCTTCGTGCTGAAGAGCAAGGTCGGCAAGGTGAAGATGAAGGCTTGCTTCCGGATCTTCAGCCGTCCACCGCTGGGTGGTCAGCACGGCTGCGGGACGAGCCGGATGTATCTCAAATACAAGGCCTTCCCGTTCTGGGTCCGTGGCGCCCGCCAGGCGTTCAAGGTGCGGGTCGTCTGGTACGCGAAAGCGCCGGGAGGCAACCACAAGTTCGACAAGGCCGGCTACTCCTGGATGACTGTGCGCCCCTGATCTAGCTTTTTGCCCGGGCCTGGTTCATAATCGGTCGGGCAATGACTGCGGTCACACTCTTCATAGTGGGGATTTCGCTCGGGTTCCTCTTGCCCCGGTTCCTCACCCTGAGCCTGACCGCGCTGGTTCCGCTCTATTACGTGGGTCTCCATCTCTCGCTCTGGGGAGACGGGGTCGGCGAGCAGTGGCTCTGGGCGATGGTCTTTCTCTACGCGGTCAGCTTCTTCGGGATCCTCTTCGGCGTCCTGCTCGGCGGGGGAAACCGGATGGTCCGGGACAGGGACCACCCGACCTCCGTCTGAACTCCGGTAGCCGGAAGGGCCAGACGCCGGTCCTCAGCGGCAGGCGGTGACCGTGACGGTCGCCTTCTTCGCCTTGAACGTGAACCTCAGGACCGCTCCGGCGCCTGCCTGACGCCACTTCTTCTTCGGCAGGGTCTTCTTGCCGAGCTCGACCTTGCAGACACGGAACGAACCGCCGTGGCTGCCCTTCAGGTTCGAAGTCGAAGCCTCGATCGAGTAGCTCCGGCTGCGGCTGCCCTTGATCCGGAGTTGCCAGCGGCCACGCTTCGCCTTCGAGCTGAGCTTCTCGCCGTTCATCATCGTGGTCTTGGCCGTTCCCCGGGACGGGAAGGCGAGCAGGCGTATCCGGTGGCTCCGGTCCTTCAGGTTCACGACCTGCTTGCCCCCGTAGTCGGACAGTGAATCGACGTCCGCCGGCAGCATCGGGATCACCGAGTTCGCCTTGATGAAGAGCGGCAGCCGCTCGAGCCGTGCCGCGACGGTGACCCGGCGGCCACCCTTGACCGCCTTCGCCTTGTCGGCTCCGAAAGCGCCGGAGCCCTTGGCGTAGGCCAGCCCCTTGGCGGCGTTGATCCAATCCCCCTTCGGCAGGTAGAGGCTGCGCCTGTTCGCGCCCTCCGCGACCACCGGGGCGGCGAGCAGGCTGGGACCGAACATGAATTCGTCTTCGGCCGCCACGGCCCGGCGGTCGCCCGGATGGAGCAGCAGCAGCGATCGCATCAGCGGGATCCCGGTCTTCCGGTAATGCGCGTCGGCGGCGAGGATGTACGGGTAGAGCTGGGTGTGCAGCTTGGTGTATCGGCGCCAGGTGTCGATGATCTCCGGATCCCAGACCTGGGGGCGGGTGTAAGCGGGGATCGCCAGGCCGGACTTCTTGATCCGCATCACGCCGGAGACGGCGCCGAACTGGATCCAGCGCTTGAGCAGTTCGGGGGTGAGCGGCTTGTCGTCACCGATCGTGTCGTAGCCGCCGATGTCAGAGCCCCAGCGGCTGACTCCGGAAAGGCCGATCGAGAGCGCCTGGGTGATCGCGGAGCTGAGACCGTCGAAGCCCCACTCGGTGGTCGGGTCGCCGCCCCAGACGTCGTCGGCGCACTTGGCGGCGCCAGTCCAGCCGGAGCGCTGGAAGCGCACCACCGGGCGGTTCTTGACCATCTGGTGGACGGCGCAGTGGTAGAGCTTCGGGTAGGCGTTGTGGAGGGCCGACCCGGCCGGGCCGTTGGCGGACTTCGCGTCCAGCGGGGTGTACTCGCCGAAGTCCTCCATCCAGCCGTCGTGCTTCGACTTCAACATCTTGTCGACGATGCTGCGGTAGGAGTCGACCCCTGCCTTGTTCGTGAAGTCGAACTCACCGACCGGCTGGATCGAGAAGCCGGCCGCACCGACCCCGCCGACGAAGGAGTTGAACAGGGCCGGCTGATCTGGGTCCGAGGCCTTGGCCAGCAGCCCGCCCGCGTCCCGGACCTGCGAGAAGAACGGCTCGTAGATCTCGCAGACCATCGGGTTTACGTAGGTGAGCACCGCCAGGCCGTTGCGGTGGTAGAAGGAAACCCGGTCCCGCTCGTAGTCCTCGTAGCCTCGATCGAGGCCGCAGGGCAGGTAGCGAAGCTGGGTCTCGGCGGCCGAGACCGGGGCGTCGGCCGCTTGGAGCTTGCGCAGGTCGGCGATCTGCTCGTCCATCTCGGGCGCGTTCGGCTGCCCGGTCTGGAGCCAAGGGCCGAAAGCCCAGGCCGCGGCCGGCTTGGGCTGGCGGCCGGTTGCCGCGGTGAAACGGGTGAGCGCCCGGGCCGGGGTGGGGCCAGGGAACACCTGCAGCGAGATCCTCGGCGCCTCGACCCGCGCCACGTAATCCCCGGCCGCCTTGGGCAGATCCCAGTAGCTGGTCTGGTCGTTGCGAATCAGCACGCCGTAGCCTTTGGAGGAGAGCATCCACGGCACCGGGTAGTAGGTCGAGTCGCTGCGATCGCGGAAACCGGCCGGCGGGATCGTCGCCTTGACCAAGTTCTTGCTGCCCTCGCTGAAGGGGCCATCCGAGACGTAGTTCTCGACCGAGGTTCCACGCTGGGCGACCGAGTCGGAGCGCTCACCGAAGCCGAAGAACTTCTCACCGCGGGCCGAGTCGAAGGAGATCGAGGCGCTGGTCGCCGTGCCGCCGTTCCGCTGGGCGCTGAGAATCATTGACCCCTGGTCGCCAGAGGCGGCCTTGAGCGTCGCCGAGCCGTCACCGCCGGTCTTCAGGCCGATCGTCAGTCCCTTTGCGGAACGCTTGATCCCGGTCACCCCGGTGGCCTGGATCCGCTGCTCCGAGTCGGTGAAGGAGATCCGCTTCAGCGGAATCCGCACGGACTGCCCGCCCGGCTGGACGAGCACCAGCGTCCCCTGCCGGACCGCGGCGGAAAAACCGTCAGCGATGCTCTTCGCCCGGGCTTCGGGTGCGGCGGCCAGCAACACCGCGAAGAGAAGGATGAGAGCGAAGGCGCCGGAGAGCGCGACTTCAAGGTTGAGTCGGAACAGCTTTTGCACGAAGGGGATTCTCCTTGGAGGGGGCTGAACCCGGAACACGGCCGTTTCGGAATCGTTTCGCATCAGCGAGATCGCCGACCGACCGGGACCAGCGCGGAGCGGCCTAGTTCCTGGCCGTCTTCACCCACGGCCACGACCTGGACCTTGCCGTTGGCGGACGCCACGGGGATCTCTGTTTCGAGGTTCCGCCAGTCGGCGCTGCCGGCCACGGTGAGGTGGTCGGGATCGGGGCCGGTCAGCACATCCCAGCGGGCGATGTTCCCGGCCCCGTTCCAACTGGCGAAGACGACCACCGGACCGTGCTTCCCGCGCATGCTGGTGATCGCCGGCCGCCCGTTCGGGATGCCGTCCCACTCCGACTTGCGGGCCCGGTAGGACGATGATCCCTGCCTTGCGTGGAACAGCACCTTTCCCTCCGGACTGAACTCGGTCAGCGAGGCGGAGTTGCCCCAGCCGGCCAGCACGTTCCCGTCTGGCAGCACCTCGGCCCCGCCGGTCGCGGCACTGGCCTCCCCGTCCGGGTTGCGGTACCGGGCCACCTTTACCGCGCGGCGCCCCCGGCCCTTCCCCTCGAGCTTCAGGATCAGGACGCTGGCTACCCGGCGTCCCGGTACACCCGCGTTGTCGAAGAGCGAGATCTCGCCGTTCGGCAGGCGGCGGACGTCGTGCTGGGCCGCGAACCGGGCCGCGCGGCCGACCTTGAAATCCGACCGTCCGCCGTCGCCGCGCAGCACCCAGTTGACCTGCCCGCTGGCCCGACCGACCCGGTAGATCGAACTGGTCCACCGCGAGGAAACGAGTAAGGCCTTGCCGTCCGGTTCGACCGAGTTGAGGTGGAAAGCATCCCAGGAGCCCGGTCCGTGCCGCCGCTCCCGACTCCGTCGCAAGCCGATGTTGCCGACCGCGTGCCACTCGAAGAGCACGGCCCCGGTTTTCAGGTCGATCTCTTGGACGACGCAGTCGGCCACCGGCCCGTCGGCCGGTCCGCCCACCGCTCTCAGGTCCCAGCGGACCGTCCGGTAGGCGAGTATCAGGGCGGTGCCGCGGCCGGTCAGGTGGAACTCGTGCATGTCGGCCTTGTAACCGTTGCCGGGCGTGACTTCGGCGACCTTCCGGTAGTGCCGGTTGAGGATCACGTAGGCGCCGTCGCGGTTCGGGGTGGGGGTGCGGAAGTAGGTCAGCACCGGCCGGCCGTCCAAAGTCTGCGGTTCGAAGTTGTTGAAGCCGAACGCGGTCGGCTTGAACCAGGTGACCCGGCCCAGGTTGTCGAGGATCGTCAGGCCGCTGTTGCGGAAGCCGAGGAAGTAGTCGCCCGGTGCCTCCATCGCCGAGGTCCGGGCCACCTTGATCCTGGGCAGCTTCAGGTCGGGTCGTGACCTGAGGCCTTTCTTCGGTGGCCGCAACGCATGGGATGTCTTCTTCGAGCCACCGGTGAACCGGCCGATCCGGATCCGGAAGTCGCCGTGCCGCGCCAGACGGATCTTCCGGTGGGTGCGAATCCGGACGACCTCGCCATCGGCGAACCGGCGCTTCGGCACAAGGCTGACCCCGTGGCCGTCCGAGTGCCGGACCCGGCGGGCGATCCCGTGGCGTCCGCTGACCGAGCCGACGATCTTCACCGGGCCGAGTCGGGCGGGCTTCACCCCACGGAAGCTGAAACTGGTCGTCTCCGAAGCAACCGGCGTGCCCGGCGAGGGAAAGACCGAAACCTTGCCTGACGCGGAAGGCACCCCCACGGCGCCGGTGAGCAGCAGCGCGATCAGGACGACCAGATGTACGCGTGTCCGTCGACCACAGTGCATAGCTGATCGCTGTTGATTGAACCCGCTCATCCCGACGGTTTCCAGCATAGGCCAGGTCGCCCGCCTCTCGGGCGAGCGGTGTCGGCTCAGTCCGTCGCCGGGTAGGTGATACCGAGGTCGTCCTGGACGATCGCACCGCTCGAAAGCTCGGCCGGCTCGACCCGGCCGCCGCCCATGATGTGAAGGACCTGCTCGCCGGCGGCGATCAGGTAGTCGGCGATGATCCGCCGGTGGCAACGCCACCAGACCGCCTCCGAGCACATGACGGCCAGGCGGCGGTCCTGGCCCTGCTCGCGCAGGTGCGCCAGCGAGTCACGGAACTCGTCGGAGAGCGCGTGGTCGGCGTAGTTGTGGAAGCTCTGGTTCTCCCACCAGGCGTTGACCTCTGGTGGCACGGTCTTGCTCTTCGGTCGTCGGCCCGTCAGGCCGTGTGCCCACGAGTAGCCGAGACCATTTTCTTCCAAGCTCGCCGTCAGGTTGTCCTGGTTGAACTGCGGATACCGGTTGGATCCGGGCAGCCGCCGGACGTCGACGATCGTTTCGACGGCGGACTGTTCGAGCAGCCCGACGAACTCCGCGAGGCTGCGGTCAGAGTGCCCGATCGTGAAGAGCGGGACGCTCATCCATCGTCGACGAGCCGAAGCGCCGAGCCCTTGTGGGCGGCGACGTGATCGGTCTTGTCGCTCTTGATCTCATACTGCGGGTCGTCCTTCGAGGCCCGGTGAGTGTGGCCCTTGTAGTCGAAATCCTCGGTGTGGACCTTGGTGATGTGCCCGGAGACGTGGCCCGCCTCCGAGTTCCAGGTCACATGGTCACCGACCGAAAAGCGATCAGACATCTGAAGCTCCTTTCCTCAAACCCATTCAAGCACCCGGGACTGGCCGGTCGGGAGCCGGATGGGATACAAGTCCAGCCATGGGCAAGAAGAAAAAGAAGGATTCGAAGAGCAAGAAGAAGCGTCCGTCCCTGACCGAGCTCCATCACAAGGCGGTCGGCGAGTCGCTCGACATCCTTCGTGAGAAGCCCGGCTACAAGACCCTCGAATCGGCCAAGGTCGAGTTCGGTGGCTTCGAGTACCCGCTGGACGGGGTCAACTCCACCGGCAGCCGGATGGTCGAGATCAACGCCCACGCCGGCAAGCTCGAAAGTATCGACCTGCCGAAGGTGACCGAGGACATTCTCAGGTTCGCGGCGATCAAGCAGCAGCCCGGCCGCGAGAAGGCCAAGTGCGAGATCTACTTCGTGGACCAGCGGGCCCGGGACTCGATCGCTGGCTGGATCAAGCAAGCCGCCGCCGAGCTCGGCGTCGGCCTCGAGGTGGTCGACGGTTTTCCCGAGAAGCTTCTCGGAAAGCTGACCAAGGCCCAGAAGAGCCGAACCAAGATCACCGGCAAGAAGCAGGCCCTCGAAGATCGCCTGCGCAAAGAGATCCGCAACGAGATCGAGATCCAGTACTTCCTCTCACAGGAAGCCTGAACCCACCCCCAAAGCCGACGACCGGAGTCGAACCGGTGACCCCTTCATTACGAGTTTTGATCTGGGCGTTCGGTTGGGTTCGAACGTGACCTGATTCGACTAGGTGAGGCGTACCCGACCGAAACGTGTTCCACAGCGTTCGGCTGCGGTGTTGACCGTCGCGTTGACCCCTTTCCGCGTGCACCTTGGAACCCGACTGCTTGGTCTGAGGGGATCGGCTTGGTCGTCTCCCCGCAAAATGGGCGCGTCATTTTGCTGAGGACAGGATTTCTGAAACGTGAGCGCCGGTTCGGATCCTTATTTTTGTGCCCTGACATATGGCCCCAGCCATCTAGGACTATTTTAGATTTTTGGCATCTTCTATAATAAAAGGATGGCCGCAAAATCCGACAGAGCAGGCCGGTTCATTCGGGAGCCCACCGGCAGTTACTCGGCTTTCGTGCCGAAGCCCCTACCGCCTGATCCGTCTCTCGAACTCTCAAACGACCTCAGTCTGTCTCTTTCCGAAGCTGATACGGCTTTGGGTCGATTGGATGGGATCGTGGGGGTAGTGCCGGACCCCGATCTCTTCGTTGGAATGTACGTGAGGCGAGAAGCCGTGCTCAGCTCACAGATCGAGGGTACCCAGAGTTCTCTGGGAGATCTGCTTCAAGAAGAGCTAGAGCCAGCTCCGGACGGTCTCACGGATGTCCAAGACATCGTACGGTACGTCGCGGCCATGAACTACGGCCTAGACAGGCTTGACTCTTTGCCGTTGTCCTTACGGTTGATTCGAGAGATCCACGCTGAACTCTTGGACGGCGGGAGGGGCTCTACGGCGACTCCAGGAGACTTTCGGAAGACCCAGAATTGGATTGGTCCACAAGGTGCCACGCTGTCGACCGCTACTTTCGTACCTCCATCCGTGCCGGAAATGAACAACGCGCTAGATGCTTTCGAGAAGTTCTTGCATCAACCGCAAGAACTTCCGACCTTGATAGAGGTTGGACTGGCCCACGCACAGTTTGAAACGATTCATCCCTTCCTTGATGGCAATGGACGGGTGGGCCGACTTCTCGTCACCCTTCTGCTTGTCGAGCGTGGAGTTCTCGCTCGACCCCTGCTTTACCTGAGCCACTACTTCAAACTTCACCGTCTGGAGTACTACGACCGCCTGATGGCAGTGAGGCTAGAGGGGGATTGGGAAGGGTGGATCAAGTTTTTTCTCGAGGGTGTCTCGACCACGGCGCAGGAGGCCACGCTCACCGCAAAGCGGATCTTTGAGCTGCGCGAGCGGCATCGGCAAATGATCCTCGACCAGAACATGGGTCAACACGCCCTGACTCTGCTCTCGGATCTGTTTCGACGTCCCATCATTGATGTAAAGCGAGCCGCTGAGATCATGGGCACCTCATTCGCGACCGCCAACGGGGTCGTTGCGAAGATGGAGACGATCGGAATCCTCAGGGAAACGACCGGGCAGAAGCGGTTTCGAAAGTATCGATATGAGCCGTACGTCGAACTATTCGAAGATGGAGGCGAAGATTCAACAGTCCCTGCCGAGGTAACGGGTCCGGAATAGCACGGCGCTGTCGCTCCCACCTGAGGCTCCAGGACCAAGGAGCGAAAGCCGACGACCGGAGTCGAACCGGTGACCCCTTCATTACGAGTGAAGTGCTCTACCAACTGAGCTACGTCGGCGCTGGAGGGGCATTGTAGGTGGAGACGGGCGGATGGGTTCGTCCGGTGTGGCTGACAGGATTTCCGCGTGGCGGAATCCGGCGAAAAGGGGAAGAAGCTTCCGAGCCTCGAGCGGGGGCCGGACCTTTCACGGATCCTCGCCTTCACCGACGGCGTCTTCGCGATCGCGATCACCCTGCTGGTGCTGCAGATCGAAGTGCCGGAAGGGCTGACCTCGAATAGCGGGTTCTTGAACCAGCTCGACGACATGCTGCCCGACTTCACGGCCTTCGCGATCAGCTTCATCGTGATCGGGGTCTTCTGGATCAACCATCACCGGCTGATGCGGATGGTCAAGGAGTACGACTCGCTCCTGATCGGCCTGACCATGCTCTATCTCGGCGGGATCGTCCTGCTTCCCTTCTCGACCCAGCTGATCGGGGAGTACGGCACCGACGTGACCCTGAGTGCGGTCTTCTACATCCTCAACCTGGCCCTGGTCGCGCTGGCCCAGGCGCTGATGATCAGGACCATCATCACCCACGGGCTGGGCGACCCCGACTACGGCTGGGATCTCGAGAGCTCGTTCAAATCCAGCCTGTTCATGACCGGCGTCTTCCTGGCGACCGCGCCGATCGCGCTGGTGATCGGCGCCTGGACCCCGGTCCTCTGGCTGATCCTGCTGCGATTCGATCCGTTCCAGCGCGAACGCGACTCCCGCTACAAGGACGGGTAGGCGCCAGCCGGCCGTGGCCCCACGGCTCAGCCCCGGCGCCGCGGCACGTGGACCCGGCGCTGGATCGTCTTCTTGTTGCCGGCCGCGTCGGTGACGATGACTCGCAGCACGGCGCGGCCCGCGGCGACGTTGCGACCGACCCGCAGGTTCGCCACGTGGCGGCCGGCCTTCAGCATGCCGGTCCGCTTGCGAGCGAGCAGCTTGCCGCCCCGCAGCAGGCGGGCGTCGATCTTCGCTTTCTCGCGGTTGCGGATCGTGGCCAGCACCGCGCGGCGACCGTTCCGGCGGCTCACCGTCTTGACCGAGGCCAGGCTCGCGGCGACCGAGCTGTCACCCGATTCGCCGTCGGGAGTCGTGGTGTCCGGGTCGGTGGTACTGCCCTCGGTCGGCAGGTCCTGAAGGCCGATGTCGATCGAGCCGCTGTATCCGGCCGAGTTGCTGCCGGTGAGCGGCACGATCATGTCGGAGTCGAAGATGCCGTCGTTGGCATTGGTCGTGTCGCGGGATCGCGAGCGGGCGTAGGCGGTCACGTTGTTTACGACCTGGTTGTTGATCGTCTCGGCGAAGAACAGCTGCGTGTTGAAGTTGTAGGTGGTCGAGTCGCCGCTGAAGGTGCGCACCTTGAGGTGGATGTGGATGGTGCGGCCGGAATACCAGCCGGGATAGATCGTCGTGAACTTGACCTGGCCGTTGGAATCGGTTTCCTGAAGGCCGCGCAGCCAGGTCTGGCCGGAAGTGTCGCCGCCGTTGCCGTTGGCGGAGATGTCCGAGTAGGAGCCCTGCGCATTGCAGTGCCAGATGTCGACGATCGCGCCGGAATAGGCGTCGCAGCTCTCGTCGGCGTCGAAGACGTTGACCGTGAGGGTCAGTGGCACGCCGGACTGGCCGCCGGTGATGTCGCTGCGCTTGATCAGCTCGTCGACGAAGTAGGGGCCTTCGGTCATCGACGGGGTGAGCACGCAGCTCGCCGCTTCGGCCACACCGGGGCCGAGCTCGGATTCGGCTTCTTCGCCGAGCTTGCCGATCACGCCGGTACCGGCCAGCGCGGCGCCGGCCCCGAGGGTTCCGGCCGCGGCCAGGGCCTGTCGACGGGTCAGTGCTTTGTTGTCCTGCTCGCTCATTTCATGCTCCTTGTCTGGGGACGAATCCATTCCGGCAGCCGGATCGCGAATACGAAGTTCTTGAGGGCGAGGTAGCGGGTCACGGTCGCGGCGATCGAGGCCAGGACCAGCACGCCGACCTCGACGAACCGTGAGTGGATGGGGGCCGTGCCGGCGAGGATGGCCAGCGCACCGCTGGTCAGGCCGAGGGTCAGCACGTAGACCGCGGCACCGCCGAGGTACTGGCGGACCAGCCGCTCTCGGCCCTTCAGGTCAAAAGTCCAGCTGCGGTTGGCGGCGGTGTTGGCGACCGCGGTCACGGCCAGCGCGATCGCGTTGGCGGCACCCGGTTCGATCCCGGTGCGAAGCAGCAGGTAGAGCAGCGCGTAGGCGATCGTCGAGAACACGCCGATGATCGCGAAACGGGCAATCCTGCTCGAGGCGAGCAGGCGGGCAACGCCCTTCAGGTCGATCCAGGCGGTCGAGAGGATGTCCACCCGGGAATCCGGGTCATCGATCCAGTCGACCGGCACCTCGTGGATCCGCAGGCCGCGGCGCTGGGCCAGCATCAGCAGTTCGGTGTCGAAGAACCAGCCGTCGTCCCTGACCTCCGGCAGCAGCGGTCCGATCACATCGGTGCGGATCGCCTTGAAACCACACTGGGCGTCGGTGAAACGGGCGCGCAGCATGGTCTTGAGGATCCGGTTGTAAGAGCGGGAGATGAACTCGCGCTTGGTGCCGCGACTGACGTTGGCGGAGCGGGCCAGCCGAGTGCCGATCGCCATGTCGGAATGCCCGGAAAGCAGCGGAGCCACCAGGGGAAAGAGGGCTTTGAGGTCGGTCGAGAGGTCGATGTCCATGTAACACGCGACCGGGGCGTCCGTCACGGACCAGGCTTCGCGGAGGGCGAGGCCGCGGCCCTTGCGCTCCAGCCGCAGGTAGCCGACCTCTTCGAGTTCCGTTGCGATCCGGGCGGCGATGTAGGGAGTGAGGTCGGTCGAGGCGTTGTCGACGATGGTGATCCGGGCCGGGACCGGGAACTCCTGGCGCAGAAACTCGTGGAGTCGACGGACCGAGCGTTCGATCACCCGTTCCTCGTTCAAGACCGGGAGGACGATCTCGATTGCCGGGGTGGTCGCCGCGGGAACGACGGAAGACCCGCGGACATCCGGACCGGCCGCGTGCAGGGGGAGAGAGGTTGAGCCCTTCGGTTCGGCCGGTCCGGTTGTCGGTTGGTGGGTGGTTGCGGGTGTCACGGCAACCACCTTGCCGCCTCGGGCTCAATCCACTGTTGGAGTGCCCTGAGAACTTCCTGAGTCGAGTTCGCGGGCCAGCTCGACCCTGAACACGGCACCGCCGTCGGCCGCGTTCTCGGCGCTCGCCCCGCCCCCGTGAACCGAGGCGACGGCGGCGACGACGGCCAGGCCGATCCCGGCCCCGCCGGTCTGTCGGCTGCGCGAGTCCTCCTCCCGCCAGAACCGTTCGAAGAGCTGGTCCGCGTGGTCTTCGTTGATGCCGGGCCCGTGGTCGCGAACTTCGAGCATCACCGATTTCCCGCCGCCGGCGACCGCGATCTCGACCGGGGTTCCGTCCGGGGTGTGATCGATCGCGTTGCGCAGCAGGTTCGAGACCAGCTGGCGGATCTGGTCCTCGTCGCCGGCCACCGTCACGTCGTCGCTGGCGTCGAGGGTGAACTCGCGGTCCGGGGCGATCGCCCGGGCGTCGTCACGGCACTCGCCGGCGACCTTGGCCAGGTCGACCGGCTCCCGGACCGGCTCGGGCACCTCGCCGAGGCGGGCCAGGGTGAGCAGGCCGTCGACCAGGTCGCCCATCCGGGCCGACTCCTTCTCGATCCGCGAGATCGCCCGGTCGGCCTCGGGGCCGGTCGGGATCGCGCCCATCCGGTAAAGCTCGGCGTAGCCGCGGATCGAGGCGAGCGGGGTCCTCAGCTCATGTGACGCATCGGCGAGGAACTGTCGCATCCGTTCCTCGCTCTGTTCGCGCTGGCGGACCGAGAGCTCGATCTGGTGGAGCATCTTGTTCAGGGAGATGCCGAGCCGACCGGTTTCGGTCTTCGGATCTTCGTCCTCGACCCGCCGGGACAGGTCGCCGTCGGCGATCTCGCCGGCCGTCTCGCTCATCCGCTCGAGCGGCCTCAACCCGATCCCGATCATCCACCAGGCCAGACCGGCCAGGGCGATCAGCACCGCGGCGGTCACCACCGCCTCGATCAGCAGCAGCCGGTCCAGGGTTTCCTGCATGTCGCTGGTCGGCACCGCCACGTAGGTGACGCGCCCTTCGTGGTCGGCCACCGCGCTGACCCGGAACTTCGTGTTGCCGCTGCGGGCATCGACGGTCACGATCTTCGTCGGTTCGTCGAACTGGCTGACCGGGATGTCACCGCCCAGGTCGGGCCGGGCAAAAGTGGTGCTGCCAAAGGTGAACGTCGCGGTGGCCAGCACCTTGCCCGAGGCGGATCTGAGCTGGGCAAAGGTGCCGGGCGGCAGTTGGTTCAACAGGCCGCCGGGCTGCGGGCCGTTGCCGGGCTGGTTTTGCGGATAGATCCGGTTCCCGCCCTGGCCCAGGCTGCCGAAGCGGTCGTCCCCACCGGGGAAGGCCGGGCCGACATCGATGATCCCGGCTTTCTCATGCAGCTCCGGCCCCAACGCGAGGGTAGCGCTCCGTACCTGATCGTCGACGCGGTCGGAGAGGTGGTTCTCCAGCGCGCGGTAGGAGACGAAGTCCAGGGTGAGGAGCCCCGCGGCAGCGAGGACGAGGATCCCGATCAGGAGCCGCAGCCGCAGCGACACGGTCAGTCCTTGGGTTCGCGCAGCGCGTAGCCGACGCCGCGCACGGTGACGATCAGGCCCGGGCCGTACTTGTCGAGTTTGCGACGCAGGTAGCTGACGTAGGTCTCGAGCACCCGGGCGTCGCCGGCGAAGTCGTACTCCCAGACGTGGTCGAGGATCTGCGCCCGGGAGAGGACCCGGCGCGGATTCCCCATCAGGTAGCGGAGCAGGCGGAACTCGGTGTCGGTCAGTTCGATCGGGTGGCCGTCACGGAAGACCTCGCGGGTGTCGTCGTCTAGTTCTAGGTCGAGGAAGGTCAGGCGTGGCGAGTCCGCGGCGGTGCGGCCGGCGCGGCGCAGGATCACCTTGATGCGGGCGATCAGCTCCTCGACCGAGAAGGGCTTGGTCATGTAGTCGTCGCCGCCGATCGTCAGGCCGCGGATCTTGTCGTCGGTGGTGTCGCGGGCGGTGAGGAAGAGGATCGGGATGTCGGCGCTCCGCTCGGCCAGGCGCTTGGCGACCTGGAAGCCGTCGAGGCCGGGCATCATCACGTCGAGCACGATCAGGTCGGGCCGGAACTCGGCCACCTGTTCGAGTGCCTGGTTCCCGTCGCCGGCGGTGGCCACCTCGAAGTCGTTGTATTTGAGGGCCATCGAGATAACGTCGGCGATGTTCGGTTCGTCGTCGACGACGAGAACCCGGGCGGTGGCTTGGTCGGTGCTCTGGATCACGTCTTCATCATCCCTGGGTTTACTGGGAGTTTCCTGAGAGAAGCCTGAATTTTTCTCCCAGCTTCCTCTCAGGGAACGCGCGGGTGGGGCACAGGGTCGCGACCCAAGATGTCCGCCATGGACAGAACCGCGACACCGACGACCGCCCCGATCGGGGAAAGCCGCGAACCGGGCCGCTTCGGCAGCGTCGCCCGTCGGGCCACCGACGCCCTGGCCCGTATCCGACCTGAGGTCTGGGTGCTGATTGCGGTGAGTGCCCTGCTCAATCTCTGGGCGATCGACCAGAACGGCTGGGCGAACGAGTACTACTCGGCCGCGGTCCGTTCGATGTCGGAGTCCTGGCACAACTTCCTCTACGGATCATTCGATGCGGCCGGCGTGATGACCGTCGACAAGCCGCCGCTGGCGCTCTGGGTGCAAGCCCTTTCGGTCCGTGTATTCGGGTTCAGCTCGGCGGCCATCCTGGTGCCCCAGGCGCTGATGGGCGTCGCCTCGGCGGTACTGGTCTACGACCTCACCCGGCGCTTCTTCGGCCGCCTCGCGGGCAGCGTCGCCGGATTCGTCTTCGCCCTGACCCCGATCACGGTCGCGATCTTCCGCCACAACAACCCGGACGCGCTGCTGGTCCTGCTCTCGGTCGCCGCTCTCTGGTTCGTGGTCCGGGGCTTCGAAGACGGCCGCACCCGTTGGCTGCTGCTGGCCAGCCTGATGGTCGGGCTCGGCTTCGAGACCAAGATGGGCGCCGCCCTGCTGCTCCTGCCCGGGCTTGCGCTGGCCTGGTTCTGGGTCGCACCCGGCGGCAACCGGATGCGGGCCTTCCTGCAGCTGCTGGCTGCCGGCGGCGTCGCCCTGGCCGCGGCGCTGGCCTGGCCGGTTTTCGTATCGTTGACCCCGGCCGCCTCCCGGCCCTGGATCTCCGGAACCGCGGACAACAGCATCTGGTCGCTGATCATGGACTACAACGGGGTCGGCCGTGTGGCCGGTCAGGCCGGCGGGCCCGGCGGCATGGGAGGCAGTGGCGGCATGGGCTCCGTCTTCGGCGGCGGCACCGGCTTCTTCCGGCTCCTCGGCGCCAGCCTCGGTGGCCAGATCGGCTGGCTGGTCGGGCTCGCGGTGGCCGGCCTCGGCCTCGTTGCGGCTCAGACCAGGATGCATCGGGACGACCCGCGCACCGGCTGGCTGATCGCCACCGGCGGGGTCTTCCTGACCATTGCCGTGGTCTTCAGCTTCGCCTCCGGGATCTTCCATCCCTACTATGTCGCCCAGCTGGCTCCCTTCGTGGCGGCACTCTGCGGGGCCGCGGTCGCTGCCTTGGTCTCGATCAAGGGCAACCTCCGGCCGCTGGCCATTCCGGCGGTCGCCATGGCGGTGGTCGCCGAGATCGTCGTCATGCACAACACCGATGCCGGCTACGGCTGGCTGGTGCCGATCCTGATCGCGGTGGGAGTCGCGGCCGCCGTGGTTCTGACCCGGGCCGAGGAGCAGCGACTGCGGACCTTCGCCGCCATCGGCTTGGCCGCTGCGCTGATGATCGTGTCGGCGATCTGGTCGGTCCAGACATTGGGCCATGCGACCAGCGGCACCTTTCCGGCCGGCGGCCCCGAATCACAGTCGATGGGCGGCCCTGGCGGCGGCCCCGGTGGTGCGGGAGGCCCTGGCGGCACGGGCGGAGCACCGGGCGGCATGGGCTCGTCCGGCCAATCCTTCCCGACTCCGCCTTCCGGCATGAGCCTGCCCTCCGGAATGAGCCCACCTTCGGGCATGGCCCTCCCGGGCCTGAACGGCTCCGGCCAGTCCGGTAGCAGCACTGGCTCGAGCGGGCTCCCGGGCGGAATGCCCGGCGGCACGGGCAGCAGTCCGGGCGGCTTCGGCGGTGGGCCCGGCGGCATGGGCGGCGAGGACCTGAGCGCGGCGATCGCCACCGCAGAAGCGAACGGCGGCGGCAACATCGCGGTCTCCGGCCAGCAGTCAGCGGCCGGCTCGGTGATCCAGGGGAGTGGCGACAGCGACGTGAACGTCGTGGCACTCGGCGGCTTCTCCGGTCGCGAAAGCGAAGTCGACGTCGGCTGGCTGGCCGGGCGGGTCGCCGACGGCGATGTCCGCTGGGTGCTCACCGACGGCTCAGGCGGGGGCGTGCCGGCCGACGGCCGCACCGGCTCCTCCGAGCTGATGGCCGCGGTGAGCGAGGTCTGCGAGCCGGTCGAGATGGAATCGGGCTCGACCGGGTCGGATTCGGCGAGCTCGACCTCGGCCGCGACGGCGAACCCGACCTCGGGCTCGGATTCCTCCGACTCGAACCTGATCTACGACTGCGCGGGCAAGGCTTCGGCCCTGGCCGCGCAGTGACCGGTCAGCTGCTGCTGCCGAGCCGGACCGGCGTGAGGCAGTTGACCACGCCCTGCCAGGGCAGCGTGCCGCCGTTGCCGTCGACGTTCACGTTGACCACGGTCAGCCACCAGATGTTCGGCGTGTACTTCCTGGTCAGTGGCTGATTCGGGGCCGAAGAAGAAACCAGCAGGTTGATGTACTTGCTGAGGACGCCGCCGGAGATCGCCTTCGATCCGGTCGGGCACTTGATGCCGACGAAGGTTCCCTTCCCTTCCTCGGTCAGGATCTCCTGGTCGGTGATCCGGGACGAGATCGTGACCCGGCGCACGACGGTTCGCGGCTTCGGCTTCTTCTTTTTCTTCTTGCCCGTCCTGCCCGCCGATGCCGAAGCGTCGGCCAGGCCACGTGCCCCCGCGACCTGGAGCGAGGTGGCGGGATGCGTCGCCGCGATGATCTGCGGTGCCGGGGCCGGATGGCTGTTCAGTCCGTCGCCGACCACCGGTGCGACCAGGAACAAGCAGGCACCGGCGACCGCGGCACCAATGAGTGCCGCGCGTCCCTTCCGCCTGGCGGCGGAATCTCCCTTGCCTCTCCCGGCCATGTGGGCATTCTCGCAGGCCAGGGCCCTGCGTCAAGTCGAGATCGGGTCGCCGAGCGCCATCGGATCCGCTTCGGCCAGCTCCCGCGCCCGGCGGAAGATGTCGTCCAGCATGCCTGCGCTCAGCTTCTTGGTCGAGGTGTTGAGCGGACTCGGGTGGAAGCTGCCCAGCATCGTCCAACCGCCCGGTCCGGACCAGTCGGCCGTCGGCGCCCGGAGCACGGTTTCGGCGCCGTGCCCGAACTTTGGCTTCGGCCGCGGCACCTCGCCACCCAGCCGACGGACCGTCCGCAGCATCGAATCCCAGGCGAATCCGCCCAGCGCGACGACGACCCGGACCTGATCGAGCAGCTCCAGCTCGCTCTCCAGCCACGGCGCGCAGTTGTCACGTTCCATCGGGGTCGGCCGATTCTCCGGTGGCGCGCAGCGGACGGCCGCGTTGATGAAGGTGTCGAAGAGCTCGAGCCCGTCGTCGCGGTTCACGCTCTCGGCCTGGTTGGAAAGCCCGGCCCGGTGGATGGCCGCGAAGAGCCAATCACCGGAGCGGTCACCGGTGAAGGCACGCCCGGTGCGGTTGCCTCCGTTCGCGGCGGGGGCGAGCCCGTGGATCAGGATTCGCGCTCCCGGGTCCCCGAAGCCCGGGATCGGTCGGGCCCAATACTCCTCGCCCCGGTATCGCTTCGGCGGGTTGGCGGCTGCCGCTTCCCGCCAGGCGACCAGTCGGGGGCAGATCCCGCACTCGGTCACTTTCCGCTCGAGGGCAGCGAGGCGCCCGGTTTTGTCCGTTGCGGTCATGGTCCGTACACTAGGAGGTGGAAATGGGTTTCCTTCCGAACATAGGTCCGCTCGAGCTAATCATCGTGTTAGTCATCGTCGTGATCATTTTCGGCCCGAAGCGGATTCCGGCCGCCGCCAAGTCGGTCGGCCAGGGCATGCGCAATTTCCGCCACTCGCTGGGTGGCGGTGCCGACGACGAGGAGAAGCCCAAGTCCGAGATCGACGAAAAGACCGAGACCAAGGTCTGACGCCAGGCGGCGGGGCCGGCCCTTTGGTACCGCTCAATCTCCCCAACTTTCTGACCCTTCTCCGCATCCTGGCGGTGCCGGTGGTCGTGGTCGCCCTGCTGGACGGCACCCCGAACGGGGACATGCTCGCCGCGATCGTCTTCGCCCTCGCCGCCCTCACTGACGGGCTCGACGGGTACATCGCCCGCTCGCGCGACGCGGTCACCACTTTCGGCAAGCTGATGGACCCGCTGGCCGACAAGCTGCTGATCACCGCCGCCCTGATCTCGCTGGTTTCACTCAACCGGCTGCCGGCCTGGGTGGCGATGGTGATCATCGCCCGCGAGTTCGCGATCACCGGCCTGCGCTCGATCGCCGCCGACCGCGGCGTCGTGATCGCGGCCAGCTGGATGGGCAAGGTGAAGACGGTGCTGCAGATCGCGGCGGTCTTCGCCCTGATCATCTTCAACCCGGCCCCGCTCTGGGCCGACATCCTGGTCTACCTCGCCCTTGCCGCCACCGTGATCAGCGGCTTCGACTACTTCTTCGGCCTCCGCAAGCGGATCGAAGAACAACGGGCCAAGGAAAAGGCCCACCGCGATCCGGCCTAGGCCCTACTCGGCTGGCAGTTCCAGCCACTCCTTCATCGTCAGGTGGCGGCGGCTCGGGTTCTCACCGGCGATCTCGCGGCGCATGTCGGAAACGAGCCCACACCGCTCGGCGACCACGTTGTGGCGATGGATCGTCTCGAGGTTTTCCTGGCGGGCCATGACGAAGGCGGTCTCCGAGAGGTTCGGGTAGGTCTCGACGACCTGGCGGATCATCTCCCGCACGCAGTCTTCGACGAAGCGCGGGTTGGTGTGGGCCTTGACGACGACCGACATCTCGTCGGGCCGCTTCATCAGCTCGTAGATCTCCGAACTCATCGAGCTCTCGACCAGGCGGAGCATGTCGCGCGCGTCGAGGTCGGTCGAGGAGGCCTGGGTGCAGCCGATCCAGAGCGTGCCGATGCCGCGCTGGTTGTGGGTCGCGATCGGCACCGTCTCGACGATCTCTTCGACCTGGTCATCGCTGTATCCCTTCTCGGAGAGGCGGCCGCGGGCGAGGTCGGCGACCATCTCCTGGGCACAGGGGCAGGCGGTCATGCCCTGGGCTTGGACCCCGGTGACGGTCCGGGTGATCTCCTCCGAGGCGACCGCGGTGCCGAGCAGGGTGTAGATCTCCTGGTTCTCGATCCCGGAGACCGGGGCCGGCATCTTCTCGGCGTAGCGGGCGGTGATCGAAACCTCGGCCCGGAGGCCCTTCTGCTTGACCCGGACCAGCTCAGCGATCCGGGCGGCCAGCTGCTCGGCGCGCATCGACTGGGAAGCGACCACCTCCTCGATCGCCTCGGAAACGTTCTCCTCGAAGCGGGACATGTGGACCCCGGCCTGGTCGGGCGCGAGGTCGACGTAACACTCGAGTTCGGCGTGATAGTGGCCGTCCTCACCGAGGCTGATGACCTTTTCGACACCGGTCACACCGACCCGTGAAAGGCTAACCCTGGTGGCGGGTTGTGAGGCCTGGACGTCAATGGCATTGGGAGAAAGCGCGATTTCGGGGTTCATGTTCCTCTTTGCAGCCTAGTAACCCGCCGCATTGGCCGGTTAGCAACACTCCGTATAATTCCGCAACCGCGCACGAACTCAGGGTTTCCATTAGGGCGAATCCGTTTTTTGGGGGTAGTGATGGAGTTCGAAACCGACGAATTGAAGGCATTGGCCGCTTCCGGCCGGGAGCGCGGCTACCTCACCTTTGACGCCGTCGCCGAGGCGGTTTCCGAGCTCGACGTGAACCAGGGGCAGGTGGAGGAGTTGAATTCCTGGCTGACCGAGCAGGGCATCGAGCTGATCAGCCAGGAGGAGTCCGAGCTGCGCGGTGGCGACGAGGACGGGACATCGGCGAACCTGAACGGCGGCGGCGAAATCGAGGATCCCGATGCGATCGAGCCGGACCCGATCCCGGCCGCAGCCAACCCGGCCAGCGCCACGGTGGCCGCCGGTGAGGCCGGCTCGGACGCCAACCTCGACTCCCTGCGCCTCTACCTCCGTTCGATCGGGCAGGTCGAGCTGCTCACCGCCCAGCAGGAAGTGGAGCTGGCGAAACGGATCGAACGCGGTGACATGGAGGCGAAGCGCCAGATGGTCGAGGCCAACCTGCGGCTCGTCGTCTCGATCGCCAAGGGCTATCTCGGGCGCGGCCTCAGCTTCCTCGACCTGATCCAAGAGGGTTCGCTCGGCCTGATCCGCGCGGTCGAGAAGTTCGACTACCGTCGCGGCTACAAGTTTTCGACCTACGCGACCTGGTGGATCCGCCAGGCCGTGACCCGGGCGGTGGCCGACAAGTCCCGTTCGATCCGCATCCCGGTCCACATGGTCGAGAAGCTGAACCGGGTCCATTTCGTCGAGCGCCAGCTGGTCCAGGACCTTGGCCGCGAACCGGAGGCGCAGGAGATCGCGGCGGAGCTCGACTGGTCGGTGCAGGAGGTCCGCGACGTGTGGCGGGTCTCCCAGACCCCGGTCTCGCTGGAGAAGCCGGTCGGCGAGGGCGAGGAGACCGAACTGGTCGACCTGGTCCGGGACGAGAACCAGATGGAGCCCTTCGACGAGGCCTCGCTCAACCTCCGCAGCGAAGGCGTGCGCCGGGTCCTCAACAGCCTGCCCGAGCGCGAACGCGAGGTGCTGATCATGCGCTACGGCCTCGGCGGCATGAACCCCCGCACGCTCGAAGAGTGCGGCGAAGCCTTCGGCGTCACCCGCGAAAGGGTCCGCCAGATCGAAACCTCGACGCTCCGCAAGATCAAGTCACTCCCCGAAGCCCAAGGCCTCCGCGAAGCCGGCTGATCGCACCGAACGGCACCGTCGGAATTCACTGAAGTTGAAGTTTCCGCCAAATAGCGCTCGAAACTTCAATCTCATTGCGTTCCGGGCGGATGCAAGAACGACGGCCGCCCCGGGGCGGCCGTACTGAGATGGGGGAGACAGGATTCGAACCTGTGTAGGCAGAGCCAACTGGTTTACAGCCAGTCCCCTTTAACCACTCGGGCACTCCCCCGGCTGAGCCGGTCAGTTTACGGAAGTTACTCCGGGCATACTGTGCCCGTGGAATCCAGTGCTCGCATCACCCGCGGTTTTGCCTCCGACAACTGCTCCGGGGGCCACCCGGCGATGATCGAGGCGATCGTCCGGGCCAACGAGGGGCACGCCAACCCCTACGGGGCGGATCCGGAGACCGCCCGCTTCGGCGAGTTGGTCCGGGTCGAGTTCGGCGAGGCGGCGGTCGGCTTCCCGATGCTGAACGGGACCGGGGCCAACGTCGCGGCGCTGAGGGCGATGGCGCGGCCGCACCAGGCGGTGATCTGCGCTTCGACCGCCCACATCCACATCGACGAGACGGCCGCCCCCGAGGTGATCGGCGGCCTCAAGCTGTTGACCGCCGACACCAGCGACGGCAAGCTGACCCCCGAGCTGGCCGCGACCCGGCTGGCGGACCCGGCCGACGTTCCCCATGCCGCCTGGCCGGTCGTGGTCTCGGTCGCCCAGGCCACCGAGGTCGGCACCGTCTACACCCCGGACGAGATCCGGGCTCTGGCCGACTTCGCCCACGAGCACGGGATGTTGCTCCACGTCGACGGTGCCCGCCTGGCTAACGCCGCCGCCTCGCAGGGGCTCACCCTGAACGAGGCGAGTCTCGGCGCGGGGGCCGACGTGCTCAGCCTCGGCGCGAACAAGAATGGCGCCCTGTTCGGCGAGTCGGTCGTCTTCGGCGACCCGGAACTGGCCCGGGGCTTCGAGGTGCTGCGTAAGGGCTCACTTCAGCTCGCCTCGAAGATGCGCTTCGTCTCGACCCAGCTGAACGCCCAGCTTGAAGGCGGGCTCTGGCGGGAGATAGCCGAACACTCGAACTCGATGGCTCGGCTGCTGGCCGACGGTATCGAATGGACCGAGGGCGCCGACCTCGCCCAGGCGGTACAGGCGAACATCGTCTTCGCCTCGATGCCGATCGCGGCGGCCCGCCGGCTGGTCGAAGCCTGCACGCCCAACTCGCCGCTGCTGTTCGAGGCGGGGGAGGCCGGGATCATCCGGCTGGTCTGCTCGTGGGACACCCAACCCGAGGACGTGGACCGCTTGCTCGGCCTGCTCCGTAGCGCGCAGGGGTGAAGTAAGGAAAGTTGGCAACTATTGCCAACTTTCCTTACTTCACCCCTGCGGTCAGTCGAGCAGGTTTCTTTCCGTGGCCCAGCGGGCCAGCTCGTGGCGGGTCGAGAGCTGGAGCTTGCGCAGGGTCGAGCTGGTGTGGGCCTCGACCGTCTTGACCGAGATGCCGAGCCGGCGGGCGATCTCCTTGTACATGTAGCCGCGGGCGATCAATTGGAGGACTTCCTGCTCGCGCGGGGTGAGGAGGTCGAGTTCATCGTCCTGCTCCGGGGCGGTGGCGCCGGCAAAGGCGTCGAGGACGAACCCGGCGAGTTGGGGCGAGAAGACGGCGTCGCCCTGGTCCACCCGGATGATCGCGTCGATCAGGTCGGGGCCGGAGATCGTCTTGGTCACGTAGCCCCGGGCCCCGGCCCGGATCACCGAGACCACATCCTCCGGGTCATCGGAAACCGAAAGGGCGAGGAAGCGGGGTACGGGGGAACCATCGGCGGCGGAAGCCGCGGAATCGGCGATCCGGCGGATCACCTCGACGCCACCACCGTCCGGCATGTGGACGTCGAGCAAGACCACATCCGGTGCGGTGCGGCCGATCAGCAGCACCGCATCGGAGACGCCGTCCGCCTCGCCGACCACGTCGACACCGGCCACCAGCTCGGAGCGGACCCCGGCCCGGAAGATGGCGTGGTCGTCAACGATGGCTACCCGGACCCGGTTGTCTGTGGCTTTCGTTTCGCTCATTTCGACTCCATCACCAGTTCGACTTCGGTGCCTTCACCTGGGGTCGACCGGATCTCGGCCCGGCCGCCATGGGCTTCCATCCGACCGAGGATCGAGTCTCGCACCCCGCGCCGGTCGGCGGGCACCGCTTCCGGGTCGAAGCCCGGGCCGCGGTCGTGGACGAAGACCAGGCTCCGGTCCGGGTTGATCTCGGCGTAGAGACGAACCGGCCCGGCGGCTCCGGCGTGGCGGGCGGCGTTGGTCATCGCCTCTCGGCTGGCGGCGACCAGGGCGACCGCGTCCTCGTCCAGCGGCCGGTCGCCGACCGTCACCGCGTCGATCGGCACCTGATGGCGTTCCTCGACTTCGGCCGCGACGACTTTCAAGGCTTCGGCCAGTGAGTCTGCCCGGTCGGTCTCGGTCTTGCCGGAGAGCCATTCACGCAACTCGCGCTCCTGCGACCGGGCGAGGGTCGAGATCCGGCGGCTGTCCTCCGGGTTCTTCTGGATCAGGGCAAGGGTCTGGAGGACCGAGTCATGCAGGTGCGCGGCGACTTCAGCCCGTTCCTCGGAGCGGATCCTTTCGGTTCGCTCGCTGCTGAGCTCGCGGGTTGAACGAACCCAGATCGGCGCGGCGACCAGCCCGATCACGATCACCGCGACCAGCCCGGCGAGGGCGACGTCGCCGCCGGCGCTGAGGGCGCCGTTTATGTAGAGGAAAAGCACCGCACCACCGAGCAGCAGGGCGATGCCGACTCCGCCACGGAAAGGGCCGAGCAGGGAGCGGCGGGGGGCCGGCGCGCCCGGCAGGCGATTCCGGGCGGCGGCAGCCTCCTCGGCCCGTTCGGCGGCCGACTGGCTGAACTGGCGCCAGATCAGCGCGGCACCGCCCGCGGCGATGACCAGTGGCCAGACCAGTGCATCCGACCACCAGACACCGGTCTCACGGAAGATGAAGAGCAGCCCGAGAGTGACGAAGCCGGCTCCTGCACCGACCGCCCAGGAACCTTTGAACTGGCGGGGCGGCGCCGTCTCGACGACCCGGCCGCGGCTGCCCTGCCTCGGCTTCCAGCGCCGGGTGGCCGGACCCTCACCGGCCACCGGCAGCGCGACCCAGAGCAGCCCGTAGCCGATCGCCGCGACCCCACCGGTAACCACGGTCAGGACCGCTGTCACGACTCGGACCAGGGTCGGATCGACGTTCAGGCGCAGCGCGATGCCGGAGCAGACCCCGGCAACCATCCCGCCCTCGCGGTCACGTTGAAGCCGCTTGTCGGGAGCCTCGTTCAGGACTTCTCCCGTCCCCCTCCGGGCGTGTAGACCTCAGAGCAGGCTGCAGTAGCCCGTTCGCGGGCGAGACTCTGCGAGGCGTCGCCGGCTCCGTGGTCGTGCCGATCGAAGCTGCCCCCGCTTCCGAACCGCTCCCACTGGGTGTTGTCCACGACCTCGAAGGCACCGAGTTTGAACTCGCCATCGAGTCGCACCTCGCGGCGGGCCAACCGGACCGGCCCGTTTCTCGGCACGCGCAGGGCGGAAGCCTGGGAAACGTCGATGCCGTTCGACTCCTTGCCCCGGAAGGAGATGACACCCGCCTTGCCCTGGACGTCGCCGGTGACGCAGACGTCGTCCGGCACGACGATCGAGGTCAAGCCCATCCCGCTCTTGACCGGCAGCTGTATTTCGCGATGTCGTCCGAAGTCGAGTTTCCGCAGGTCGATGGTCGTGTCGCCGGCGGCCATCTTGTAGCCGTCGCCGGGGATGTCAGCCACGGTGAGGGGGGTTTCGTTGATGTCGCCGTAGCTACCCTCGACCCTGAGGTCGGCGATCGAGACGGCGGCCATGGGCAGGGTCACGGCGACCGCGGCGGTCAGCAACCAGAGCGAGAGCTGGCGGCGTCCGCGCACCCCGGCAAAGATCATGCCGCCGCCGAGGACGATCACCAGGGCGGCCATCGGCACTCCGCCGAACAGCGCGGTGATGCCGGCCGAGAAGACGAAGAGCAGGCAGAAGACGATCAGGGCAGTCAGGCCGATCGCGAACCAGAGCATGACCTTGCCGACCATCGAGGACCGGTTCTCGCGGACCAGGTTGTCCTCCACCGGGGTGTCCGGCTCGGTGGGCGTTTCTTCGGCCGCCATCTGACGTGTCTCCATCACTTCGGTGGGGGTCAGCTGGGTCGGTGATGCGGCGAAGGTGACGACCTCTGTCGACGGCTCGTCGGGCTCGGGCTCGGGCTCTGGAGGCGGGGCGGCCGAGGCCGGTGCGGACTCGGAAACAGGGCCGTCGGTGCTCCCACTGAACTTGAAGTTGCCGTTGAAGTAGAGCCAGGCGAGGCCAGCGCCGGCCGCGACCCAGAAGAGGACGCCGAAGACGGTGCCGGGCCAGAAGCCGAAGAGCCAGCCGGCGAAATTGCCAGAGTCGGCAGTGGATAGGCCGACGATGCCGACGACCACCGCGAGGCCGATCATCAGGTTGCGGCGCTTCGGGTCGACCGGCGGCAGCGGCTCGGCCGGGTCACCCTCGACCGGCATCACCACGAGCAGCACCACGTAGGCCAGCAGCCCGAGGCCACCCAGCGCGAGGCTGGCTACGAAGGCGAGCCGGGCGAAGATCGGATCGAAGTTGAAATGTTCCGCGATCCCGGCCGCGACCCCGCCTATGTAGCGGTCGTTTCGGGAGCGGGAGAGTTTCTTGGGAGGAGACTGTTCGTTCATGCCGTCAAGGCTGATCGCACGGGCGAGTTCTGTCGATTGGGAATGACCCTTAGATCGAACCAGGGTCGTCCCCTACGATCCTCTCAGTTGACTTCCCGCAACGAAACAAGCGAGCGGATCACGATCGGCGAGCTGGCCGGGCGGACCGGTATGACCGTGCGCAACATCCGGGCCCACCAGTCGCGCGGGCTGCTCGACCCGCCGACCGTGGTCGGTCGCACCGGCTACTACGGTCAGAACCACATCGACCGGATCGAACTGATCCGCGAACTGCAGGAAGAGGGTTTCAACCTGGAAGCGATTCGCCGTATCGTCGCCGGCGCCGGCGAGGACCCCGGGGAACTGCTGCGCTTCACCCGCGACGTCCGCGCACCCTACGAGGACGAGCAGCCGGAGATCATGACCCTGCGCGAGATCGCCGGGCCGTGGGGTGACGAGGATTTCGACGAGGAACGCCTGCGTCGCTCCGAGGCGCTCGGCCTGATGCGCCCACTGGGCGACGGCCGCTTCGAAGTGCTTTCCCCGAAGCTGCTGCGCGCCGGCCACGAGCTGGCCGCGATCGGGGTGCCGATGGACCATTGCCTCGACACGCTCGAAAGCTTGAAGGAACGGTCGACCGCCGTGGCCGAGGTGTTCATACGGCTGTTCGACGAGCAGGTCTGGGAGCCCTTCGACAGGGCCGGACGGCCGCGAGATCGGTGGCCCGAGGTCCGCGATTCGCTGCGCCGTCTCCGGCCACTGGCTTCGGAGGCCTTCATCGCCTCCTTCCAATTCGCGATGGAAGAAGTCTCCGAGCGGGCGATCTCGGCTGGCATCCGCCGCGAGCTCGGCGAGCCCGATCAGACCGCTCCCTGAGCGGTCAAACCGCCGATCGTGCGGTAAACGCGTCTTATCCAGTCTGGTGGCCGAGATCTCGTCGATCCCCTAGGCCGAGATTCATGAACACCGATGGCTGCGCCCGTGCACTCTGTGAACGGGTGTGTATTATGCGGCCTGCAGGGGGTTCCGGCGAGAGGCGCCGGCGAGCGGACAGGGAGCTGCCAAAAGGTCAGGACGACCGTCTCACGGCCTGATGCCGTGTTTGGACCGATAGATAGCCGGGCGAGGCCCGGTAAGGGAGGGTGTCGTCTTGATCAAGAATGCTGCGGGAGCTGGAGTCGATTGCGAACAGGGTCGTTCGCCGCTGGGCAGGCCCGTGAACGCGATGGTCTTCCTCGGCCTTGCGATATTCGCCCTGCTGGTGATCGCCGCCGCTTCGGCCGGCACCGCCCGGGCCGCGACCCCGACCATCGTCAACCAGTCCTCGACCGGCGGCCAGACCAACTGGCTGGAGAGCTTCACGACCGGCGGCGAAGGCGATGGCGGCGACAATCGCGCCCAGATCAAGATCTCGCTGCTCGTCAAGCACGATGTCGGCCGCAAGGTGACCGGGATCAAGGTCGACGACGATTACGACGGAACCGACAACACCTCTTCGAAGACGACCAAGAACGTCACGGCGCAGCAGCCGACGATGCAGGGCGGGTACGACTACTCGCGCGTCACGCTGACTTACAACGCGCCGAGCAGCGGCACGGACTTGGGGTGCAACCCGTTCGGCAACCACGATCGCCACAGCTCCAAGAGCATTCGGGTTCGGGCCGTGTTGGACAACGGGGACCAGACCGGAACTTCAAGCAGCACGATCAAGTTCGTGGCCACCGGCCAATGCCTCGCCTACGAGGACTACCCGTACATCAAGACGAGGAGCCAGAGCGCGAGCTCGATCGAAACCGGGGACTCGGTCACCTTCACTTACAACGGTGACGATCCCGACACGACCGGCCACTCAGATTTCGGCGGCATCAACTATCGGCTGCGCCGCCTGAATGACGGCAAGGTCATCAACAAGGGCAAGTCCTGCCCGGCAAACGGGGACAACGCCAACAAGACGTTGAATGTGACCTTCCCCGACCGTGGCCGCTGGGTGGTCGAGGCGGAGCTGCTGAACAACAACGACTGCGCCACGAGCGACAACGGCGGCTACTGGTTCAACCTCGGCACAGTCGACGTGAACAGCCCGGCCTCGAGCAGCCCGACCGTCTCGCTCAACACAACCCGACCGATGATCGATGGGAGCACGACGGTCACCGCGACGACCAGCGACCCCAGCGACAGCGGCCAGGGCGGCCAGGTCGAGGCGATCGAGTGGGACCTCAATCAGAACACCTCCGACGGGGTGGGCGGCTTCGAGGTCACCGCGCTCGGCGACACGACCAGCGGCATCACCACGGCGCAGAAGCAGCGCGTCATCAGCACGGCCGACATGACCCCCGGCTTGAAGACGGTACGGGCCCGGGTCACCGACAACGGTGCGCTCGGCGGTGCGGACACCATCCGCCGGACCAAGACAGCTTCGACGACCTTCCTCGTCGACACTCCGCCGGTTGCTTTGCCGGACACCCAGCGCACGATCAGCGGTGACGCGCTGCCGTTCGTCCTGGCCGGGACCGACGTCGACTCGGATTCACTCACTTACTCGATCGTCACCCCTCCCGCCCACGGCACGGTCTCCGGTTCCGGTGCGAGTCGTACCTACACGCCCGATCCCGGCTATGCGGGGACGGACTCGCTCGAGTTCAAGGTGGATGACGGCTACGGCGGTACCGCGACCGCCACGGTCGACTTCCGGGTCGACCCCGACCTCCGACCCTTCGACGGCCCGTCCGGCACCGTCGATTCCCGCGGCGGCGAGATCGAGTTCGACTCCTCCGCCACCGGCGCCACCTTCGAGTGCCAGCTCGACGACGACGCCTGGCAGACGTGCACCTCGCCCTTCGACGTGACCGACCTGCCCGACGGCGAGCACACGCTGCGCGCCCGAGTCACGGCCGGCGGGCTGACCAACCCAGACGTGCGCGAAGCCACCTGGACCGTCGACGCCTACCCCAAGGTCACCCTCGATTCCGGCCCGGCTCCGACCACCAACCAGACCAGCGCTGCCTTCGACTTCCACCTGGGCCAGGACGGTGCGACCGTGACCCCGACGGCCGAGTGCCAGATCGACGACCTCGCCTGGGTTCCCTGCGCCGGCACGATCGCCTACGACGACGTCGACGACGGGCTGCATACGTTCCGGGTCCGCGGCACCGATGCGTTCGGCAAGCAGGCGGTCGCCGACATCACCTGGGAAGTGCTCACCGACGGCGGCAGCACCGCGATCGAAGCGCCCCTGCCGGCCTCCTACACCCGGCAGACCACCGCCCAGGTCAACTTCTCGACCAATGGTCCTTCCGACCACGCCGAGTGCTCGCTCGACGGTGACGCCTGGCAGACCTGCGTCAGCCCGGCCGAGTTGACCGGTCTCGGCGAAGGCGTGCATACGCTCCGGGTGCGGTCGGTCAACCAGCTCGGCGATCCCTCGCCGCAGCCCGCCCAGATCAGCTGGACGGTCGACCGTACGATCCCGGTGGCGAAGATCACCGCCGGCCCGCAGGGTTCCGTGCCCAACGGCCCGGCGACCTTCACCTTCGAATCGAACGAGAGCTTCTCCAGCTTCGAGTGCAAGCTGGACGCCGGTGAGTACGCACCCTGCGTCTCGCCGTTCCACCTGCCGGCCGACATATCCGACGGCTACCACAGCTTCCGCGTGGCCGCGATCGACCGGGCCGGCAACCGTTCGCTCGCCCCGCAGCGCGACTTCAAGCTGCTTTCGGTCGCGCCCGCGGTCGAGTTCACCTCCGGCCCGGCCCAGGGTCAGGTGATCCGGGCGACCGCCGCCAGCTTCGGCTTCACCGCCGCGGCGGCCGTGCCGGGCTTCGAGTGCAGCGTCGACGGTGGCGACTACGCGCCTTGCGCCAGCCCGGCTGCGGTTACCGGCCTGGCCGACGGCGCCCACAGCATCTCGGTCCGTTCGATCGACGAGGTCGGCAACCGCAGCGCCGAAGCGGCGACCCGGAGCTGGACGGTGGACGCGACCCCGCCCGGCACGGCGATCACCGCCGGGCCCTCGGCCAAGAGCAAGTCGGCCGAGGCCAGCTTCAGCTTCAGCTCGTCCGAGGCGGGCAGCGGCTTCGAGTGCTCGCTCGACGACGCGGCCTTCGCCGCCTGCACCTCGCCGCAGGAGTTCGAGGGACTGTCCGACGGGAACCACCAGTTCCGGGTCCGCTCGATCGACCCGGCCGGCAACGTCGACCCGACCCCGGAGAGCCTCGCTTGGGAGATCGACACGACGGATCCGGGTCCGCCCGACCCGCCGCTGACCGACCCCGAGACGCTGCCCTGTGACTTCAGCCTCCAGCAGGAGCGCTGCGGCGACCCGTACCTGACCGGTTCGGCCCGCGCCAGTTACCGCAACAAGCGAGGCAAAGGACAGATCAAGTTCGAAGTTTCCTCTGGCGGTGCGGCGCTCTCGCGGATCCTGGTCAAGACGCCGGCCGGGCTCAAGGCCACGGCGTTCTCCGGCAAGTCCGGCCGCAAGGTCGGCCAGGTGGTCCTGACCGGATCGGCCAGCCAGACCATCGCCCTGAAGCTGCCCGACAAGGTCAAGGCGGCCAACCCGGTCGCCGGCTCGGACGGCGGTCCAAAGGTGATGCTGAAACAGCGGGCAGTGGTGATCACCAACCTGCCCGAAGGCGTGACCGGAGCGAAGATCAAGATCAAGTCGAGCCGTGGCCTGGGCATCAGCGCCTCGGTCTGCGGCACCAGGGCCTGGCGCGCCAAGTTGACTGACGCCGGCTCGACTTCCCGGCAGGTGACCGCCAAGGGAGATACCAACTGCGTCCGGAAGGGGAACCGATGAACCGCGCGACCCGCTGGCTGGCCCCGCTCGGGCTGCTGCTCGTCCTCCTGCTCGGCTTCGCCGGCCAGGCCAACGCCCAGAAGGTCGGCAACCCCGGCACCTTCAATTTCAAGATCACCGACGGTGTGATGAAGGTGAAGGACCAGGAGTTCGGCTTCGACGAGAGCCAGAACATCAACTTCAACGGCACGGTCGACGGGGCAGGCAACATCAGCATCCCGACCATCACCTTTCCCAGCTACCCGATCAGCGCCAGCGGCTTCAACCTGACCGTGAAGATCAACGTGGTCGGTCCGACCACCGGCACGATCAACCCCTTGACTGGAGCCATCTCGCTGCGGCTCAAGGTTTGGATCAAGATCGACGGGGTGCCGCTCGGCGGCGACTGCCGGATCGCGTCCTCGAGCAGCCCGATCGACGTCAACGCGCTGGTCACCGGAACATCCGGGTCGAAGACCGGCACCCCGTACAACGTCTCGACCGGCACGGCGAAGATCGTCAACGGCACCTTCGCGGTGCCCGGATCGAGCAGCTGCGGTGTGGCCGGAGGCACGGTCGACAGCACGGTCGGCATCCCGTCCGCGGCCGGCAACAATTCGGCTGATTTCGACATCAAGACCACGCCGGTCCTGGCTCGTGGCATCGTCCCGGCGCTGACCGCCAGCCCGGCCAGCGGCACCGCACCGTTCACCACGACCCTGAGCGCCGCCGGCTCGACTGCCGTTGCCGGGGCCAAGGAGTACCGCTGGGACTTCACCAACGACGGCACGATCGACCAGACCACGACGACCTCGAGCGTCAGCCACACCTACACGGTGGGTGGCACGCCGACCGCCCGGGTCGTGGTCGTCGACAACGGGGACGACACCGCCCAGACGACCCGTCAGCTCACCGTCAACGCGTATCCCGACCTCAGCCTGAGCGCCGCCCATACCGGCGACTTCAGGGTCGGCAACACCGAGACCTACCGGGTCAACCTCCAAAACGTCGGCTACGCCGCCACCAGCGGTACCACGACCGTGACCTCGACCCTGCCGGCCGGCCTCAGCTATGACTCGGTGACCGGATCCGGCTGGAGCTGCTCCGCTTCGGGCCAGGATCTGACCTGCGGCCGGGCCACAGCGATCGCGGTCGGGGCGAGCGCGCCCGAACTGGGTGTCAAGGTGAAGGTAGGCGCTGCGGCCCGGCCCGAGGTCACTCCGGCCTTCACGGTCGCTGCCGCCGGCGACAACGGCCCGGGCAACAACTCGGCCAGCGACCAGACGCATGTCATCGCGACCGACCTCAAGCTCAGCCTGAGCCACACCGCCCACGCGATTCTGGTGGGCAGCGACCCGGCCAACCTGATCAAGCTCTCGGCCGAGAACATCGGCGACGCGGCCACGGTCGGCCCGACCGTGGTCACCGACGAGCTGCCGGCCGGCCTCACCCCGCTGACCGCCACCGGCAACGACTGGTCCTGTGACATCAGCGGCCAGACCGTCACCTGCACCCGCAGCGCCGCGATCGCCCCCGACGCGAGCACCGACGAGATCGAGATCACGGTCTCGGGCTCGCTCGACCCGGGCGTGCTCGGCGTGACCGTCGACAACCAGGCGACGGTGGCCACTGCCGACGACGTCGACCCGTCGAACGACACGGCCACCGATCCGACCCTGATCCTCGACGGGCAGGACGTCGGCATCACCAAGAGCCATCCGGGCGTATTCACCGCGGGCAAGTTCAACCACTACACGCTCGCCGTGAAGAACTACGGCACCCAGCCGACCACCGGCCCGACCGTGGTCACCGACGAGCTGCCGGCCAGCCTCACCTTCAGCGCGGCCGACGGCGGGCCGGACTGGGACTGCGTCAATGACCAGGGCACGGTCACCTGCACCTACGACGATCCGCTGGCCGCCGGGGCGGAGGCGCCGCCGATCGACCTCACCGTCCAGGTCGGGGTGGACGCGATTCCAGCGGTGGCCAACACCGCCTCGGTCGCGACCGCCGACGACCCGAACCCGGCCAACGACAGCTCCACCGACGAGGCGATCGTCCAAGCGATCGACCTGACGGTCACCAAGGACCACCAGGGCGTGATCCGGGTCGGCAAGGAAACGACCTACCGGCTCGGCGTGACCAACGTCGGCGACTCGCCGACCACGGACCTGGCCACGGTCACCGACACGCTGCCGGCCGGCCTCAGCTTCGTCTCGGCCGACGGCGGTCCCGACTGGGCCTGCGCCGAAAACAGCGGCACCGTCACCTGTGACCATGCGGACGTCATCGAGGCGGGGCAGAGTGCTTCCGACATCGAGGTCAAGGTCATGGTCGGCGCAGCGGCGGCCCCGGAGGTCAGCAACGGGGCGACCGTCGCCACGCTCGATGACTTCAATCCCGCCAACGACTCCGCCACCGACACCGCCGACGTGATCGACGTCGACACCTCGGTCGCGATTCAGCGCACCGGCACCTTCCGGCCCGGGCACAACGGGACCTACCAGGTCGCCGTGCGCAACGAAGGAACCGTCGCCAGCAGCAACGAGACCGAAGTAGTGGTGACCTTGCCGCCGGGCTTGGACTTCGTCTCGGCCACCGGTGACGACTGGAACTGCATCGAGAACGAGGGAACAGTCACCTGCACCCGTCCGGGTGGGCTGGCCGGTGAAACCACCGCGCCCGCGCTCAACATCCGGGTGCTGGTCACCACCGCGGCCGTGCCCACGGCGACGACCACGGTCACCGCGACCACTGCCGGCGATCGCTACGCGGAAAATGACGCCGCTTCCGACGAAGCCGTGATCGTTGCCCCCGACCTCGCGATCGCCGCGACGCACAACGGTGCGTTCCGGGTCGGCGAGGAAGCCGCTTGGACACTTGGCGTGACGAACGGCGGCGGGGCCCCGACCAGTGGTCCGGTCACGGTTGACGCGAGCGTGCCGGCCGGGATCGACGTGACCGGCGCCGACGGCCACGGCTGGAGTTGCTCCATTCTCGGCCAGGACGTGATCTGCGTCCTTGACGCCTCGGTTCCCGCCGCGGGGTCGAGCCCTTCGATCTCACTGACCGTCAAGCCGACTCCCACCGCACTCGCCACAGGTGAGACGACGGGCACCACGACCATCGAGGCGACGGTCCAGACCGAAAACGACAGCGACTCTTCCAACGACGAGGCGACCGACGAGGCCGATCTGGTCGCGGTCGACCAGGCGCTCTCGATGAGCGGCCCGGCCCAGATCGCGGTCGGCGAACAGGCCAGCTGGGAACTCCGGGTCGAGAACACCGGCGCCGCCGCAACTCGCGGCGGGACGACCGTGATCGACACGCTCCCGGCCGGTTTCAGCGCCGGGAACTCGGGCGGCGACGGCTGGGTCTGCTCGACCGGGGCAAACCAGGTCACCTGCGAGCACAGTGCCGAGAGCGCGCCGGGTTCGCAACTCGAACCGCTGACGATCCGGGCTCGCGCCGAGGCCGCTGCGGCGAGTACCTCCACCAATCAGGCGGTCGCCCAGAGCGCCGGTGACGTGATCGCGGACAACGACTCGGCCAGCTTCGACAGCGAGGTGACCAAGGCACCGGATCTCGAGGCATCGCTCGCGGGACGCGCCGCATCCTTCCGGGTCGGCGCGGATGCCGGCTACGAACTCAAGGTCAAGAACGTCGGCAGCGCCGCGGCGGACGGGCCGACCACGGTCGGCATCGACCTCCCCGCCGGGGCCGGCTTCGTCGAATCCGACCACGGCCAGGGCTGGAGCTGCGACGATCCGTCTGGCGGCCAGGTCACCTGTGAAAACCAGGGCACGATCGGTCCCGACAAGATCTCGACGCTCGGCTTCCGCCTGACCTTCGGTACCACCACGGCAGCGAGCGTCACCGTCAAGGCGACCGCCCAAAACGACGCCGACAGCAACTCGGCCAACGACGAGTCGAGCCTGACCAGCCAGGTCAGCCGGATCGACCTCGCCTTGACCCGCAGTCGCAACGGCGAGTGGGTCCGGCCCGGGACCGGCAGCTACACGCTGCGGGTCGAGAACCGCGGGACCGCGGGAACCGTCGCCCCCGCCACGATCACCGAAACGCTGCCGCTGGGCACCACCCTCGCGGCCGCCCACGGCGAAGGCTGGGCCTGCCAGGTCTCCGGCCGGGTGCTCCGCTGCGTGGATCGCGACCCGATCGCCGCCGGGGAAAGCTCCTCGCTCGACGTCACTGTTGACATCTCTCGCCTCGCGGGCACCCCGATCAACGCCAGCTCCGCGGTCGCGACCGTGGACGACGTCGACCGGGCCAACGACACCGCCAGCGAGCGGATCGACCTGACCGACGCCACGAAGCCGGATCCCGCCCAGGCGACGATCCGTGCCGGCAAGGTCGAGGCGACCAAGAGCGGGGTAGCCACCATCTGGCTGAGTTGCCCCGAGGCCGCCGCGGTCAAGTGCCGTGGTGAGCTCCAGCTGAAGACGGACGGCAAGGTCAAGGTGAAGAAGGTCAAGCGCAAGTTCCGCAAGGCGAAACTGAAGCTCGGCCAAGCCGGCTACGCGCTGGCCGCCGGCCAGACCGCGCCGATCCAGGTCCAGCTCAGCAACAAGGGCCGCAAGGCGCTGAAGCTGAACGGCAAGCTCAAGGCCGTGGCCACGGCGGTGGGTGAGGGCGTGAGCGCCAGCAAAGCCAAGATCACGATCGCGAGGGCCCGATGAGGACCCAGACGACGGACGGCAGCGGAAAAGTGAACCAGGAATACAAGGGGAATCGAATGTTCAAGCGGATCGTCCTGGCTGCCATCGCAGCCCTGCTGCTCGGGCTCGGGGCGGCCCTGCCGGCCCAGGCCCAGGTCCCGGGCAAGAACGGCCTGATCACCTTCGCCTCCAGCCGTGACGGCAACTCCGAGATCTACATCTCAACCCGGACTGGGGTCACCACCGCCCGCCTGACCAACAACAGCGCCGCCGACACCGACCCGGCCTTCTCCCCGGACGGCAGCAAGATCGCCTTCGTCAGCGACCGCGACGGTGGCGACCGCGAGATCTACGTCATGAACGCCGACGGCACCGACCAGACCCGGATCACGAACCACGCCGGCGACGACATGGACCCGGCCTGGTCCCCGGACGGGACCAAGCTGGCGATCCGCCGCAGCGAAGCCGGCAACAACGAGGTCTTCCTGATCGACGCCGCCGACGGGGGCAATCCGGTCAACCTGACCAACAATGCGCAGAGCGACTTCCTGCCGGAGTTCTCGCCGAACGGCCAGAAGGTCGCCTTCCAGCGATACAGCGGGAGTGGGAGCGGGGTCGGTCTCTGCAACGAGGTCTACCTGATGAACGCGGATGGCAGCGGCCAGGTCAACCTGACCAACAACTCCGGCTCGATCAACGACGGCCGTCCTTCCTTCTCTCCGGACGGCACCAAGGTCGCCTTCGACAGCAACCGCAACGACAGCCGTTTCGAGCTCTACACGATGGATCCCGACGGGACCAACGTCACCCGGCTGACCAACGACGCAAGCGCGAAGCAGAACGCCGCCTTCTCTCCGGACGGCACCAAGATCGCCTTTGGCAACGGCGCCGGCATCGGGATCGTTTCCGCCGCCGGCGGTGCGACATCGATGATCTCGACCGCGTCCGATTCCAACCCGAACTGGCAGCTCGACGACGTCGGGCCGGCCACCGTGATCACCAGCGGGCCGGCCGACGGCTCGACCGCGACCGATCCCACGCCCCAGTTCGCCTTCGGGGTCAGCGAGCCCGAATCGACCTTCGAGTGCCGTCTCGATTCCGACCAGGCGGCCGATTGGGCGGCCTGCGATTCGCCGAAGGGCTACAGCGGCCTGACCGACGGCGAGCACACCTTCGAGGTGCGGGCCACCGACCTCGGCGGCAACGTGGGCGCCGCTGCCAGCCGGACCTGGCAGATCGACGCCACCGCGCCAGTCGTGAGCCTCGACTCGCCTCCGTCCGGCGCCGTGGCGAATGACAGCGCCACGATCGCCTTCACGGTGGACGACCCGACCGCCACGGTCGAGTGCCGTCAGGATTCGAGCGACGAGGCCGACTGGGCCGGATGCTCCTCGCCGGTCGAGCTTTCCGGCCTGGCCCAGGGCGACCACACCTTCGAGGTCCGCGCGACGGACTCGGCCGGAAACGTCGGCGACGCCGCATCGGCCGAGTGGAAGGTCGACACGATCGCGCCGACCGCCACCTTCGACGCGGCACCGGATGCGGAGAGCTACAGCGCCGAGGCGCATTTCGAGTTCTCGGCCGACGAGGCGGACGTGACCTTCGAGTGCCGCCTCGACTCCGACGAAGCGGCCGATTGGGGTGCCTGTGATTCGCCGAAGGAGTACAGCGGCTTGGCTGACGGCGCGCACAGCTTCGACGTGCGGGCGACCGACGCGGCCGGCAACGTCGGTGCTCCGACAAGCCACGATTGGTCGATCTCCACGGCCGCGCCGGTGGCGACGATCACCGACGGTCCGACGGGAACCGTCGCCGATGCGACGGCGAGCTTCCAGTTCGATTCGGATGTCGGCACGGCGACCTTCGAGTGCCGTCTCGATTCCGACCAGGCGGCCGATTGGGGCGCCTGCGATTCACCGAAGGCCTACAGCGGCCTGACCGACGGCGAGCACACTTTCCAGGTGCGGGCCACCGACGTCGACCTGGGCGCGGGGCCGGCGGCGAGCCGGACCTGGACCGTCGACACCACCGGCCCGGTCGTCACCCTCGGTTCGGCGCCGTCCGGTGCGATCGCGAGCCAGGCCGCGACGATCGAGTTCTCGGTCGACGACGAGACGGCCACGGTCGAGTGCCGTCAGGATTCGAGCGACGACGCGGATTGGGCCGGATGCTCTTCACCGGTCGAGCTTTCCGGCCTGGCCCAGGGCGACCACACCTTCGAGGTCCGCGCGACCGACCAGATCGGGAACGTGGGCGAGATCGCCTCGGCGGAGTGGACGGTCGACACCGTCGCCCCGACCGCGACCATCGATGTCACCCCGGATGCGGACAGCCACAGCGTTCGGGCGAACTTCGAGTTCTCGGCCGACGAGGCGGGCGCCACTTTCGAGTGCCGCCTCGACTCCGACCAGGCGGCCGATTGGGGCGCCTGCGACTCGCCGAAGGCCTACAACGGCCTGGCTGATGGTCAGCACAACTTCGAGGTGAGGGCGAAGGACGCGGCCGGCAACGTCGGCGCTGCCGCCAGCTACCAGTGGACGGTCACGACCGTCAAGCCGGTGGCCAGCATCGACAGCGGGCCGACCGGCACCGTCAACTCGGCTGACGCAAGCTTCACCTTCAGCGCCGACAACCCGAACGCCACCTTCGAGTGCCGTCTCGATTCCGAGGAGCCGGGTGACTGGGCGGCCTGCGATTCGCCGGTGGACTACACGGGCCTGGGCCAAGGTCAGCACACCCTCGAGGTGCGGGCGACCGAGCCCGACCAGGGCACCGGACCGGCCGTGAGCCAAAGCTGGACCGTCGACACCGTCGCCCCGACGGTCACCTTCGGCCAGTCCCCGCCGGCCGCGACTTCGTCTGCCGACGCCAGCTTCGGCTTCTCGGCCGACGATCAGGACGCGACCTTCGAGTGCCGTCTCGATTCCACCGACGACGCCGACTGGGCCGCCTGCACCTCGCCGGAGCAGCTGAGCGGGCTGGGCGAGGGCACCCACACCTTCGAGGTGAGGGCGACGGACCAGGTCGGCAACGTCGGTGAGGTCGCGAGCCACAACTGGACCATCGACCAGACCGCCCCGACCACCACGATCGACATCGCTCCCCCCGATCCGAACAACAGCGTCCGGGCGAACTTCGAGTTCTCAGCCGACGAGGCGGATGTGACTTTCGAGTGCCGTCTCGATTCGACCGAACCGGGCGACTGGGCGGCCTGCGAATCGCCGCTCGCCTATGACGACCTGACCGACGGCAGCCACACCTTCGAGGTGCGGGCGACCGACGCGGCCGGCAACGTGGGGGATCCGGCCAGCCACGGCTGGGAAGTCAGCACGGTGAAGCCGATCGCGACGATCGACAGCGGCCCGAGCGGAACGGTGCCGGACACCTCGGCGAGCTTCACCTTCAGCGCCGACAACCCGAACGCGACCTTCCAGTGCCGTCTCGATTCCGACGACCCGGCCGACTGGGCAGCCTGCACGAGCCCGGCCACGTTCGACGACCTGGCCGACGGCGACCACGTCTTTGACGTGAGGGCGACCGAAGTCGACCAGGGCACCGGCCCGGCGGCGAGCCAGAGCTGGACCGTGGACACGATCACCCCGACGGTCGAACTGACCGGCACCCCGGCCCCGATCAGCGGCACCGCCGACCCGGAGTTCGCTTTCACCGCGAGCGAGGAAGGCACCACTGCCGAATGCCGCCTCGACCCGGCTGACGAGAACGCCCCCTGGGCCGCCTGCTCGTCGCCCGTCTCGTACACCGGCCTGGCCGAGGGCACGCATCACTTCGAGGTGCGGGTGACCGACGCGGCCGGACACGTCAGCGACCCAGCCGCCTACGACTGGATCATCGAGACGACGCCCCCGTCGGTGACGATCACCTCGGACCCGCCGGAGGATCCGACCACCTTCATCGGCGAGTCATTCGAGTTCGAGTCGACCAACCAGAACGCCTACTTCGAATGCAAGTTCGACGGCAGCGACTGGCAGACCTGCGAGAGCCCGTTCGCGGTCGACCAGCTGGCCGACGGTGAGCACAGCTTCACCGTCCGCGCGGTCGGCCACGGCGCCGGGCCCGGCCCGGAGCAGTCACTGTCCTGGCACGTGGACACGGCCGTCCCGACCGTTCGGATCACCGCCAGCCCCCAGCCGGTCACGACCCGCACCGATGCCGAGTTCGGGTTCGAGACGAACAAGCCCGGCTTCACGTTCCAGTGCTCGATCGACGGGGCCGCTCCGGCCGCCTGCAGTTCTCCGGATACGGAGACCGGCCTCGCCCCGGGCGACCACACCTTCCAGGTGGACGCGCTCGACCAGGCCGACCAGGTCGTCGACTCGACCAGCTACGAATGGACGATCCTCGCCGACGAGCCCGAGGTCGACATCACCGATACCCCGGCCGGCCTTTCCGGTTCGTCGACCGCAGCCTTCGGCTTCGCCACCGACCAGGCGGCTGCGGGCTTCGAGTGCCAGCTGGACGATGGCGCCTGGCAGGCATGCACCAGCCCCGTCGCCTTCACCGGCTTGGCGGACGGCAGCCACACGGTCCGGATCCGGACCAGCCTGCCCGACCCGCCCGGCGAGCCGATCTACGGGCCGGTTGCCGATTACACCTGGCAGGTCGACACCACCGCACCCAAGGTCCGGATCACCGGCGGACCGAGCGGCACCGTGACCACCGCTGCGGCGACCTTCCAGATCAGCAGTGATGACGTCTCGGCGACCACCGAATGCAGCATCGACCAGGGCGCCTGGGTCGCCTGTGACGACGAACTCGTCATCAACGACCTCGCCGACGGTGACCATCAGCTGCGCGTCCGCTCGGTCGACCAGGCCGGCAACACCGGCGCCGACCACCGCGAGTGGAGCGTTGACGGCACCGCACCGACCGCCACCCTCACCGAGACCCCCGAAGCTTCGACCACCGAACGCTCGGCCCGGTTCGACTTCTCCGCGGACAAGGCCGGAGTGGTATTCGAGTGTCGTCTCGACGGTGGCGATTGGTCCCCCTGCTCGCCGGTCGTCTCGATCGACGGGCTGGAGCTCGGAGCTCACAAGTTCGAGGTCCGGGCGACCGACCAGCATGGCAACGTCGGGCAGGCCGTCACGTTCGACTGGGATGTGGTCAAGCCGCCGGTCAAGGGACTGGTGCCGACCGTGAAGTTCAAGAAGAAGGTCAGGCTGGATCGCAGCGGTACCGCGAACCTGGCCCGGATCAACTGCCCGGAGGGCAGTTGCCGGGTGACCGCCCCCAAGCGGGCGACCTTCAAGGTCAAGGGCAAGAAGGGAACCCCCGGGATCAAGGTGATCCGGACCGACTTCAGCGGCCGCACCGACGTGACGCTGATCAGCTCGGGCCGGGTCCGCAGACTGGTCGCGCGGTACGGGCCGGTCAAGATCAAGCTCAAGGTGAAGGTCGTCTCGGACAACGGCAAGAGCCGTACCGTCACGAAGTCCGTGAAGCTGACCGCGAAGAAGTAGATGAAAGCGCTTCGTTGGCTGGCCGCAGCGCTGCTTTGCCTGGGGGCCGTCCTGGCGACGGCCCCCACGGCTTCGGCTGAGCGCTATGTCGCGATGGGTGACTCGTACTCGGCCGGCACCGGCCTTCCCGAAAGCGACTTCGACATCGATGCGACCTGCCATCGCAGTTCGAAGGCCTACGGGCCGCTGATCAAGAACGCGCTTGGCGCGGCGAGTTCCTTCCGCTTCTCCGCCTGCACCGGTGCGCGAACCGGGCACATCACCGGGTCCAGCCAGAATGGCAATCCGCCACAGGCCGACACGCTCGGCAGCGACACCCTGGATGCGACGATCTCGATCGGTGGCAACGACGCCGGCTTCGGCGATGTATTGCTCCAATGCGGATATCCGCTGGTCAGTTGCGACAGCGACATCGACGCGGCCCAGGCCTACATCACCAACACCCTGCCGGGAGTCCTCGACGGGGTCTACAACCGGATCCGGCTCAGGGCACCGAATGCCCGGGTAGGGGTGCTCGGGTATCCGCGGCTCTTCCCGGCCGACGGCGACGATTGCTCGGCCGCCACCTTTTTCTCTTCGGGAGAGATCACCCGTCTGAACCAGACCGCGGACATGCTGTCCGACGTGACCCGGTCGCGCGCCCGCGCCCACGGTTTCACCTTCGTCGATTCGCGGCCCGCGTTTCTCGGTCACGCCTGGTGTGAGGACGAGTGGATCAACGGACTTTCCAACCCGACCCACAAGTCGTACCACCCCAACGCCTCGGGCTATGTGGGTTTCGCCGGAATCACCCGGGGGGCGATGCTGGCCGCCCCTTCGCCTGGCTTCCAGCGTGGCCCGAACGGACGGATCGCTTTCACCGCCAGCCGGGACGGCAACGAAGAGATCTATGTCGCGAACGCCGACGGTTCACACCCGGTCAACTTGACCGGGAACCCGGCCAAGGACCGGTCGCCTTCCTTCTCGCCCGACGGGATGAAGATCGCCTTTGCCTCGGATCGCGGCAACGCGGCGGACAGCTTCGACATCTGGGTGATGGACTGGGACGGCAGCAACCCGCAGCGTCTGGTGGCGAACGCTGCCAATGACTTCGATCCGGCCTGGTCGCCGAACGGCAAGGAGATCGTCTTTGCCAGCGACCGCGACGGCGACAACGAGATCTACAAGGTCAACGTCGACGGCAGCAAGGTGCAGGACGGGAGTACCGGTGGTGTCGCGGTTGCCCGGCTGACCGGGAACACGGTTTCGGACTTCAACCCCTCCTTCTCTCCGGACGGCGCCGAGATCGTGTTCCAGCGCTACTCGGCGGGCAGCGCCGCCGGCCAGGGCAACGAGGTATTCAAGATGAACGCCGACGGCCAGGGCCAGACCAACCTGACCAACACGGCCGCGTCGGTCAACGACGGCTCGCCGACGATCTCGCCGGACGGCTCCCAGATCGCATTCCACAGCAACCGCGCCGGCAACTTCGAGATCTACACGATGCCGATCACCGGCGGCACCGCCACCCGGCGCACCAACAATCCCGCCGACGACCGCGACGCCGCCTGGGCGCCGGGCGGCACCCAGATCGCCTTCCAGAGCGATCGCGACGGGGCGGGGCGGATCTACACGATGACCTCGACCGGCAGCTCCCAAGCCCGTCGTACCGATGACGGCGGCATCGACGGCACCCCGTCCTGGCAGGGAGATTCGCGGCCACCGGTGAGCAGCATCACCGATGCGCCGCCGGCCAACTCGAACCAGTCCTCGGTCTCGTTCAGCTTCACCTCCGATGAGCCCGGTTCGACTTTCCAGTGCAAGTTGGACGACGGTGGCTGGCAGGCCTGCCTCTCGCCGTTCGCATCAGGCCAGCTCGAGGACGGAGCCCACGGCTTCTCCCTGCGGGCGATCGATCCCTCCGGCAACCTGGAGACGAACCCTTCCCAACGGGCCTTCTCGATCGACACCCAGGCCAAGGTCACCACGATCACCGGCGGCCCGTCCGGTCAGGTGAACGACCCCGACCCGTCCTTCTCCTTCGAGTCGGAGAACCCGGCAGTCACTTTCGAGTGCCGCTTGACCGACGACGGAGCGGCCGGCAGCTGGGTTGCCTGTGCGTCGCCTTGGCAGGCCGGCCCGCTGGATGACGGCGAGTATCGCTTCGAGGTCCGGGGCACCGACGGGGTCGGCAACGTCGAGGATCCGCCGCAAAGGATGGACTTCCAGGTCGACACCGTGGCGCCGACCAGTTCTCTCACCGCTGGCCCGGCTCCGGTCGGGAATGACCCGCGGCCAGCTTTCGGCTTCACCGCCGACGAGCCCGGGGTCGCCTTCGAATGCCTGCTCGAAAAGACCGGTGGCGATTCCGGCGGGTGGGAAGCCTGTTCCTCCCCGTTCACCCGGGCCGCTGCGCTCGAAGACGGTGACTGGACCTTCTCGGTCCGCGCCACCGACCTCGCCGGCAACGCCGGCCCGGCGACGGCACCCCTCGCCTTCCGGGTCGACACGGTCGCGCCGGAGAGCACGATCGACTCCGGGCCCGGCGAGCATCACACCTCGCCTGACGCCAGCTTCTCCTTCTCGGCGAACGAGGCGGGCAGCCGCTTCGAGTGCCGTCTCGACAGCCTCGACGACGCCGACTGGCGGAGCTGTGACTCACCGGTCGAGGAGACCGGCCTCACGCACGGCTACCACGAGTTCCAGGTGCGGGCGATCGACCCGGCGGGCAACGTCCAGTCACCGCCGGCCAGCAGCCGCTTCGGAGTCGTGATCGCACCGAACTACCAGGTGACGATGCGGCCGACCGACCCCAGTCCCGACACGCGGCCGAAGTTCGGCTTCTCCGCCGATGATCCGGGTGCGTTTTTCAGTTGCCGCCTGGACGGGGGAGAGTGGCGCGAGTGCGCGACCCCGTACGACCCGACCGTCGACCCGGAGAATCCCGGCCAGAACCTGCCGCCGCTGGCCGATGGCCGTCACACGATGGAAGTGACCGGCACCGACTCCTTCGGCACCGAGACCACGCTGGCGCCGATCACCTGGGTGATCGACAGTGCCGCCCCCGCCGCCCGGATCCTCTCCGGCCCACCGGCGCTCGACGACTCGGGTACCGCCAGCTTCCGGATCGACCCGGGCCGCTCCGGGGTCACTCTCCAGTGCCGGGTCGACGACTGGGCCGGCAACCTCTGCCCGGACGCCAGTGACGGCGAGCCGGTCGAGATCACGGTCCCCTCGCTCCACGACGCGGTGCACAGCCTCCGGGTCTGGTCGGTCGGGCCGCTTTCCGGGGCCGGACCCGAGGACAGCTGGTCCTGGAGCATCGACACGACCACGCCGCTGGTCCAACTGGACGCCGGCCCGCGCGGTCGCGTCGCCAGCTCGGATGCCACGTTCCGATTCAGTTCGAACGACGCCGGCGCGACCCTTGAGTGCCGGCTCGACGAGGCCGCTTTCGCTGCCTGCACCTCGCCGTTGACGTTGAGCGGCCTGGCCGAGGGCAGCCATCGGTTCGAGGTCCGGGCCCGGGATGCGGCCGGCAACACCTCGGCCGCGCTGGGCCGCAGTTGGACCATCGACACCACCGGCCCACGAGTGGACTTCACCCGGGTGCCGGCCGACGGTTCCACGCCGGGCCAGGTCGAGGTCGAGTTCGAGGCGAGCGAAGCCGGAATCCTTTTCTCCTGCCGGCTCGACGACGGCGCCTGGCTTTCCTGCCGTTCGCCGCTTGTGGTCGAGGTCGCGGCCGGTTCGCACCGGTTCGAGGTCCGGGCAACCGATGACCTGGGGAACACGGGTGAATCGGCGGTCCACGGGTGGACCGCGAAGAACCCGCCCCTGGCCAGGCCGGTGATCCAGCTGAACCGTCGCCTCAAGGTGAAACGGAAATCCCGGGTGCTGCTCGGACAGGTGCGCTGTGAGGCACGCTGCCAGCTCAAGCTGCCCGGTCAGGCCACGGTCAAGGTCGCCAGGAAGAAAGTGAAGGCCAAGCTGGTCGCGCCCCGCAACGGATTCACCGGTCGGGCCAAGATCTGGCTGAAGGTCAACGGTCCGTTGCGCAAGGCACTGACCCACGGAAGCGGCCGCTTCAAGGTGACGGCCAAAGCGACTTCCGAGGCGGGCAACGCCAAAGCCACCGCCAAGGTCACGCTGCTTCGCTGACCGTTAGACTGCCGTGTCCCGCCCGGATAGCTCAGTTGGTAGAGCACTTCCATGGTAAGGAAGGGGTCAGCGGTTCGAATCCGCTTCCGGGCTTTCCCACCACCATGCGAGATGCGGCAGCTGGGGAATCTCAAACCAGCCCCGCATATCCGCTCCATTTTCTGCACTAGTGCCTCAAATCGGCTCGATATGCGCGGATTCCCGTGGATTTCGGCGCTTTCCCGGTCGGTTCCAGGCTTGTCACGCGATATGGGTTGAGGCCAGCGCGGCTCCAGGAGGCCGCTGTATCGAGACCACCCTGTCCGCGGGCGGAAAGGAGCACGGGATGCATCGCAACGAGAAGCATTGGCTGACCGACGAGGAACAAGAGACTGGCGCCTGGGGCGAGAGCCTCGAACAGGCCGTGGTGGAGATCAGGAACATGCGGCCGTTCCTAGAGACCGCGTTCAGCGGGGTCGAGTTCGCCGCAGCCGCGATCCGGGCGAAGGAGCTTGGCTTCGACCGTTCCACAGTTTTCTGGCCGACGATCTTCCCGAAGGAAGTCACCTACGGGATGGCGTGGAAGGACGACCCGGAGCTGGTCGCCGGGATCGAACCGCCCCCGGACCTGAGTCCCGGCTGGAAGCTGGACCCGCACTACGGAGACCGGGTTAGGTACTGGAACGGGGACGAATGGGATGTGGTCGCTGCCCCAGCTCCGGGGAACCTCGACCTCTATCGACGGATTGCGGCGGGAGAGGACGTAGGTGAGGTTCCCGACGCTGTGACGATCCATCCGGCCAACTCGAAGGAGCCGGACCCGCTCGTGGAGACGCTCAAGGGCAAGTCGGAGGGCGAGCGAGAATCGGAGGAGCCGTCAGCCGATGTATCTGCCGGGAGATCGGACCATGATGAGGTTTCGTCGGCTGATCTACGGCTTGCGGAGGAGATCGCGAGGTTCGTGGCCGAGCGAGCCTTCGAGTTCGACGATCACGAGGCTAGGGCTTGGGCCCTCACCGATTTCGACGTGTGGGCCTCGCTGGCCGGAGAGTCGGCGCGGCTTTCCTTTGCGCCGGCTGAAAGTGACGGCTCGGGGAGCTAGAAGCTCCGTATGAGTCGAAGCCAACTCAGGGCAGGCCGGTTTGTTGCAGGTGGAGGTGGTCTTGGTGGACATCGTCGGTGAAGGATTGCGGTGCGCCTGGGCTGAGAATCCAGGGGCTTCCGACTTGGGCCGCGCCGGAGGTCAGGAATGTCTGGGTGAGGTCGTAGGCGGGTGTCCCTGGTTGTCGTTGGTCGATCACGGTCGTTCCGTCAACGGCATAGATGTCGGCGGCGTATCCGGATGCGTGGGCGCTTGGGCGGTCGGTGGCCCACACGTTGGGCGGGTGGCCGGTGACCAGCACGGTCACCGCGATCTTGGCCTGATCGGCGGCTTGTGCGAGCGCCAGGAGCAGGTTCGGTTCGATCGTGCCGCGGTAGATGTCCCAGCGGGCCGAGTCGGGCAGGGCGATCCGGGGATGGTCGAGCACCGCTCGTTCCGTCTCCGATAACGAGGTCGGGCGAGGGGCCGGTTTTCCACCGAGGGACGCGATCTCGCTGAGGCGCCATTCCTCGCCTTCGAGCACGAGGCGGATGTCCGCGACGCGGGTTTGTGAGTGGCGTTGCCCGGTTTCGCCTTCGCGGGTTTGGCGGACGACGACCATCGCGCCCATCGTGTCTCCGGTGTATCCGGAGAGCTGCGGGTAGATGATCTTCGCCCATGATCGGCTTTGCGGGTCATGGACGTAGGCGAGTTCGGCCTTGTCGAGGCTGCCTCCGAATCGCCTGAGTGAGCCGATGTGCTCGGCTCTGGTGGTGTGGCGGCCGTAGGTGAGGGCGGCCTGGGTGACCTTGGCGGCGAGTCGCTTTCCGCGGGGTATCTCCTCCTGCGGCCCTGGCATGTACGCGGCGATTTTCGGCGGGGCGTTCTCGAGTGGCGGCTCGGCCTGTTCTGAGCGGTTCGCTTCCGGCCCGGTCGGATCGTCGGCGCTACCTCCGGCGATGGCCCAAGCAACGGCGGCGACCACGACGATCGAGAGCGAGAGGGCGGCTAGAGGGAAGATTCGGGCTGCGGCAGATCTCTTTGCGGGCCGTCGGTGGGCCGATCGGCCTACGCGGCGCCGGTCGGGTCGCATCCGTCGAGTTCGATCGTCATGTAGAGGGACGCCTGGCCGTCAGCGCCGATCCGTGTTCCCTCTTCTCGCCAGCCGCGGGTCAGATAGAAGTCCCTGGCGCCCCGCTCGCCGGTGAGGGTGGTCAGCGCCGCCTGCCCGCAGCCGGCTCCGCGGGCTTCATCGAGGAACTGGTGAGCGAGCTTGTCGCCGATTCCGGCTCCCCGAGCCCCGGGCAGCACCGCGATATGGGTAAGAACGGCTCTGCGTGTCGTCGGTTGCTCGTCGGTCTCGCCTGCGGCCCGGTTGTCGCGCCAGGCTCGGCGATAGGCGCAGAGGCGGGTTCGGATGAAACGGGCGGTGGGGACCGGACGGGTGAGCATCGCCCCGGCCCCGATGCCCGCCAGGACGAGGCCGCGTCGCCGCACCGCCCACCGGGCATGTGCGGCGGGGTCGGTGACGCCGACCACCATGCCGACGGGGTGGCCTTTGACCTTGGCGACGAGAGCTACGGCGTGCGGCGAGGAGAGGAACGTCTCGTAGTAGGCCCGCATGAAGAGCGGCCCGAGCGATACGAAGAAGCCGTGTGAAAGCGCCAGCGCGTGAAGGGAAGCGCAGAACTCGATGTCTTCGGGAACGGCAGGGGAGACCTGTTGTTGCTCGGGGCCGGCGACGACTACTACCGGGGGATGGGCGTGCCGTCGGTTGGCCGCGAGCCCGACGGCGAGGACCGCGGTCGAGCTGGCGATCACGACGGCGACTATCGACCCGATCAGCTCGTGCTCGGCGAAGTAGGGGAGGTGATGCAGCCCGAAGGAAACGGCTGCCGAGAGCGCGCCGACGCTCAGCCAGAAGGCGAGTTTCGACCAGTGCCAGCCGCTGCTGGTCAGCACCGACCGGGGGCGAAGCGATATTTCGGGGTTCTGCTCGGTCACTTTCGGTCCGGCCACGAGAGTAGCGAATACATGAAGATGTGTTCATGTTCGGTTGCCGGTTTCCTTCAAGGAAAGCGACGGAGCCTCGGGCTACTTCGAGTCGGTGACCTTGTTCCGCGCCGCTTCGACGGAGCCATCCTGGGTCTCGATGGCGTCGTCGACGTGCTCGTGGTGGTGGCGAAGCGCGGCCATGAGGTCGGGGATGTGATGGTCGTGGAGACGGTAGAAGGCGTGTCTGCCGTCCCGCTTGACCTTTACGAGGCGGGCCTGTCGGAGCAGCCGGAGTTGGTGGGATGCCGCGCTTTGGGTGAGGCCGGTCTTCTCGGTCAGCCCTTCGACGGTTTGCTCGCCGTCGAGCATCGCCCAGAGCAATTGCAGTCGGCTGCCGCTGGCGAAGAGCCGCATCGAGTCGGCCAGCTCGCCGGCCTCGTCCCGGCTCAGGGGACGCCGGGACGATTCGTGTTCTGAAGGATGCGCCACCACGGAAACGCTACCGCGTGCGGCGGAGCGAGAAGAGCGGGAGGTCCGGTTCGTCGGTTCAGGCCGCCGTGCCTCTCCTTCAACATATGTAGAGTTGTTCATGTATGGCGACTCCCGATCTGCTCGTTCCGCTCCGGCATCCTGTCTACCGGCGCCTTTTTACCGCCCAGGTGATCGCCCTGGTCGGGACGGGTCTTGCCACGGTCGCGCTCAGCCTGTTGGCCTTCGATCTCGCGGGCGACAACGCCGGAGTCGTGGTCGGGATCGCGCTCGCGCTCAAGATGGTCGCCTACGTCACGGTCTCCCCGGTCGTGACCGCCTGGACGCGTGGCGTCTCCCGCAAGCGGCTGCTGATCTGCCTGGATCTGACCCGGGCGCTGGCGGTCGTCTCGATCGCATTCGTGACCGAGATCTGGCAGATCTACGTGCTGATCTTCTTCCTGAACGCCTGCTCGGCCGGGTTCACCCCGACATTCCAAGCGGTGATCCCGGACGTGCTCGAAGACGAGGACACCTACACCGAGGCGCTGTCGCTCTCCCGCCTCGCCTACGAGCTGGAAGGCCTCGCGAGCCCGGCGATCGCGGCCGCCCTGCTCGGCTTGGTCTCCTACTCCGGGCTGTTCGCCGGCAACGCGGTCGCCTTCCTGATCTCGGCGAGCCTCGTCTTCTCGACCACGATCCCGCAACCGCGAATCGCCCCCAAGATGGAACAGGCGCTCCGCAAGGTAAGCCACGGCATTCGGCTCTATCTCAGCATCCCGAGGTTGCGTGGCCTGTTCGCACTCAACCTCGCCGCGGCTGCGGCAAGCGCAATGGTGATCGTCAACACCGTGATCTACGTGAAAGGCGACTTCGGCCTGGGTGACGCCGAGGTGGCCTGGGGGCTCGGAGCGGCCGGTGCCGGCTCGATGGTCGTCGCGATGATCCTCCCGAAGATCCTCAGACGAGCAAGCGACAGATCGCTCATGCTCGGGGGAGGGGCGATGCTCGCCGTCGGGCTCATCGAGGCAAGCCTGCTCGAATCGCTCCCCGCCCTGATGCTCTGCTGGTTCTTCCTCGGATGCGGGCTCGCCCTGGTCCAGACCCCGGCCGGCCGCCTGATCCAGCGCTCCGCCAACTCCGACGAGCGACCGGCGCTCTTTGCCGCGCAGTTCTCGCTCTCCCACTTCTGCTGGCTTTTGACCTACCCGATCGCCGGAGTTCTCGGCAGCGCCCTCGGCCTCTCTGCGGTCGCGATCATCCTCGCCGCCCTAGCCGGGCTCGCCACGGTCCTCGCTTGGCTGCTGTGGCGTCCACCCTCATCGAGGGTCGAGGGCATCGGAAGTCACGCATGAACGCATTTTCATATATTTGCGGCTAAATGGACCGTTCAGGAGACCGATAAGAACATGACTTCCTCCCGTACCCGCCTCATCGTCGCCGGAGCGATCACCTTGATCGTGGTCGTGGCGCTCTTCGTGATCCTCAAGCCTGATGACAACGACGATGACAACGGCCCGACCGCGTCCGGCGGGGAGGTTGCCCGCCAGACCGAAGAGGCCGAGAAGGACAAGGCCGCGGGCAAGCCGGCGCCGAAGCCGGTCATTCCGACCGTGGTGGTCAAGGACGGAGAGCCACGCGGCGGCATCCTCAAGATCGACGCGACCAAGGGCGACCAGATCGCGTTCAAGGTCCGCTCGGACGTGGACGAGGAGATCCACGTCCACGGGTACGACATCAGCAAGGACATCTCCGCGGGCGAATCGGCCACGATCAAGTTCAAGGCCGACATCGACGGCATCTTCGAGGTCGAGCTAGAGAACTCCGCGATCCCGATCGTGGAGCTTCAGATCAACCCGTAGACGCCGTGATCCCGTTCGCGCACGCGCTCGCCTCCAAGGGCGACCTCCCGATCCCCGCCTGGCTGTTTGCCTGGGGCGCGGCGATCGTGCTGGTCGTCTCGTTCTTCGGGCTTGCCGCCGCCTGGCGAAAGCCCAAGTTCGAGGGGGACGAGTGGCGTCCGATCGCCCCCCGGTTCTCGGCGGTCCTGCTCTCCCGGGCGGCGCAGTTCCTGTTCGGACTGGTCAGCGTCTTCCTGCTCGGAGTCGTGCTCTACGCGGGCTTCGAGGGAACCTCCGCGCCGGACCGGAACTTCGCGCTCGTCTTCGTCTTCGTGACCGTCTGGCTCGGGTTCCCCGTCGCGAGCGCCCTCCTCGGCGACGTCTTCCGGGCGGTCAATCCCTGGCGGGCGCTCGGACGAGCCGGCGGCTGGATCTACCAAACCATCGCCCGTCAGGACCCGGTCCACCTCACCTACCCCGAACGGCTCGGCCGCTGGCCCGCCGCGGTCGGCCTCGTCGCCTTCGTCTGGCTGGAGATCATCTACGGCTCCGCGGGAACCTCGATCTCGCTCTCACCCCAAGTGGTCGCCGAGGCGAGCGTCTTCTACACCGCCTACACGCTGGTCATGATGATCCTGTTCGGCACCGAGACCTGGATCAAACGCGGCGAGTTCCTGTCGGTCTACTTCAACATGTTCTCGACCCTGGCCGCCTTGGAGGTCCGGGACGGAAAGCTCGGACGACGGCCCCTGCTCTCCGGGACGACCGGCTGGGCCAACGTTCCCGGATCGGTCGCGCTGGTGATCTCCGCGATCGGAGTGACCACCTTCGACGGCGCTCAGGAAGGAGCCCTCAAGAGCGTGGTCGAATCCCTCCAAGACTTCCTCCATGACTCCGGGCTCGGGATCACCGCCGCCGTCCGCGGGGCCGACACGATCATCATGCTCCTCGTGCTCGCCGGAGTCGCCGCGATCTACTTCGCGGGCATCTGGGGGATGCGAGGCGTGAAGCAGGCCCCGAGCTTCCCCGAGCTACGCCGCCTGTTCGGCCACACCCTGATCCCGATCGCGCTGGCCTATCTCGTCGCCCACTACTTCAGCCTCTTCTACTTCCAAGAGCAGGCCCAGTTCACGTTCCTGCTCTCCGATCCGCTCGGGACCGGCACCACCGACCTCTTCGGGACCGCCGATCACGGCATCGACTACAACTCGATGAGCACCAGCCTCATCTGGTACATCCAGCTCGGAGCCCTGCTCGCCGGACACGTATCCGGGCTCGTCCTCGCCCACGACAAGGCACTCTCGATCTGGTCGGACATCCGTGTCGCGACCCGCGCCCAATACTGGATGCTCGTGGTCATGGTCGGGTTCACCTGTCTCGGCCTGGCTCTGCTCTCGATCGCCAACCAATGAGCAGCCACGGCACCTATCGAGTCGGGCTCGCCCGCTTCGAGGTGGCCGTGACTATCTGCTTTCTCGCGCTGGCGTTCCTGATGGTCTCCCACGGTGGCCCAGCCCACCTCCTGAGCACGATCCTGGTGTGCCTGGTCTACGCGACATTCGGGTTCCTGATCTTCGTCCACAAGGAGTTCCTGATCGCCTCGATCGCCCCGATACCACTGACGCTGTTCACCGGCGATCCACACGCCTTCGACCGGGACAACATCCACGTCGCCCAGATCGTCCTCTGGATCGGGTCGGCCATCTTCTGGGTGCCGGCCCTCATGGTCGGTCAAGCGCTACGAAGACGCCTAGAAAAGCGGCGAGAACGCACCTGAGTGCAACGGGTCACGCCTCAACTAGCTCGCGTTCGCCCGGGGCTGCGAAGCCAAGCAAGCATAGGCGGCATGGCTATCTGAGCAGGCAGTAGGCGAAGACTACGAACTGCTTTCGGGCGGCTCCTCCGAGATCGGAATGCAAGGTCACGAACCATTGCCGCTTGCGGGTGACTGGCCCCGAGTCGATCATCGCAACTCTGAGCGGCCCCGAGTCCGGGCTGCGGCGTGTCCTGACGCCGCCGCTTACGAGTCGTTCGCCGCGACGGCATTGGGCTTGGCCTGAGGCGACGTTGAACTGACCGTCGCCCGCGATGTTGTCGAAGTCTCGAACCTTGCCCCACCGGATTTTCATCGGCCCGAGGTTCTTGGCCTGGACTGCCCGAGGTTTGATCTGATTGGTGCCGATGGTGTTTCGGGCGACACCGTAGGCGGTGCCGCCCAATGCAACGAACAACGCCACGATGGCGATCAAGGTCGCTGGCGATGGGATGCGGCGTTGCTTCTTCATTGCTCCTCCTCGGATCGAGACTCAACCAATGGTCTATGGCCTGACTCGGATGTATCGGGCCGCCGAGCGGCCTTGGGTGTATGGATACCCGTTCTGGTTAGGGACGACTGCCCAGAACACGAACCTTGTCTTGGCGGGAACGGGCGTGAATGAGTAGGCGGCCCGCCAGCGACCGACCGCGTTGGTCTTCGCTCGTCGGACCAGGAAGCGCTTCTTGGCCCCCGGCACGGTGCCGTAGACGACCACGACACGGCCAGCGGCATGGGGGCCGGGTATCTTGCCGAAGAACCGGACCCGCTTCAGGGGGCGGGTTCGGTGCCTGCTCACGCGAAGCGTCGAGGTTCCCTTGACCTTGAGGCGAAGGCTGCGAGACATTTGGAAGCTGCCGTCCCGGTAGACGACCCGGATCTTTCGGGAAGCGCCCCGCTTGAGCTTGTAGGAGAAGTGGCCGTCCGAGTTCGTTGCCGTGGTGGCGAGTAGCTTGAACCTGCGGTTCGGCGCATCGGTGCGAACTTGGACACAAACCTGAGCGCCGACGATTGGGTTGCCGTTACCGTCGCCAAGACGTCCCCGGATAATGGTTGCGGTGCCGAACTTCAGACGCGCGAATCGCTTGCCGGAACCGGCAAAACGAGCCCGGAGCTTCTTGCCGCCCCCGACTGGCGAAGCCGGACAAAGGCTGTCCACCAAGACCTGCCGGGATTCGCAGTCGAAGTTCGGCATTCCGGTCTGCGCGTAGTCGAACACGCAGATCTCAACCTTGTTGTTCCCATGCCTGAACGGCGGCGCTGCGGTGTCGAGGGTGTAGACCTTGCCGATTCCCTTGGGGCACGGCGACAAGCTGGAAGTCAGAGCGCCGGGCAGCGGATGACACGAACTGCCGAGGTCTTCGCCGGCGGCTTGAACGCCGTTAACCGTGATCCTCGTGGACTTGAGGCCGGCGCCTTGGTCGGAGGCGATCAGACCAAGCGTTTGTCGACCACGGCGAACGCCGCCTTCGAGCAGGGAGCCTCCGACACTAAGAACGGGGGAGGATAGGTCTGTCAGTCGAAGTCGAATCTGTTTGACGTACGTGTGAGCGTCGGACGCGGCGCCGACACAACGGTCCCCCTCGTTTGGCGCGGTGCATTCAAGCCTCGCTACGAAGTAGCGCCACCGACCGGCGGGAATGGCGGAGAGATGCTGATTTCCGTCGTTTTGATTCTCCGTGACCGCGCTATTGCCGGTATCCGGGGAAACGACGAGGTACCCGGAGACCCCGTTCGCGTTCTCGAGACGGCTTCGCGTTGAGCCGCCGCTAATCACGGTGCCGGGTGGAGCCGTCCAGACCCACGCGCCGAATCGCCGATGGACGGTGCCTGTCTCGCCGGCGGCCAGTTGATGGCGGATCTGGACTCCCGGTGCGTTCCGTCCGCACTCCTGTATTCCCTTGAAATGGTTGCTCGAAGACGAAAACCTGGCCTCTGTGCCTGCGTTCAGTCCCGGCGCGCACTGCGCCACTACATAGTCCCCGGCTTTCGCTGGTGTTCCAATCAGGATCAACGTCACCAGAGCTACGGCCCCGGTGCCCGCCATCCTGGCGAGTTTGCCTCCAAGACCCTTCTTCATTTGACATTCACCTACCCGATTCGCGCTGAGACAAGCAAGGAGAGTCGGCGCGTACGACCCGCCTCACTTGCTTGTCGAACGAGACCCGCGTTTGCGTCACGAAGTCGAGCGGGCTAGGGGAGGCCGAATTGCTGTTGGGCGCTCTGGTCAGGCGTTGGCGAGGATGCGGAAGCACTCGGGGTGCTCGCCGGTGGGCTGGATGGTGTACTCGGGGCCGAAGAGGAAGGTGCGCTCGACTCGACGCTGAACTGTGAGTTCGCGGTTTGGTTGGCCTGTCGAGACCGTTCTTTTGAACGGCTCTTGCTGGTCGAGTTCTGCCGCCTGGTTGCCTTTTGGCTGTCGGCTTCGGTCAGTCGGTTGTCGGCGATGGTCGGGGCCGGAGAAACCGGGCCCGGGCGGGCCTGGCGCTGACTATGGGTTTTCAGCCGCTTTTCGACGACGGGCTTGGGATTGGTTTCACGGTTGATGAGATCAACTCCGGCGAGGCCTGGCCCGATCACGCCAGTTGCGGTGCATGCGGCGATCGCGGTCGCGCAAACTCCGGCGGCTGCTTTGCTGGCCGGGCTGCCAATACCGACCGCAGTCTCACCGCCACCGGAGGATAGGAGCCTCGTTGCGAACTCCCGGGTTCGATCCGCGATCGCGACGGCACTAGACCGGGCGGTCTCGATCGTGCCGTCGATGTGGCCTGTGATCCATCCGAAGCGACTCTCTGAGGCGCTGAGACTGAGCCAAGCGGCGAGCCCGATGTCGAACTCGGGCACAGGAACCCCGAAGCGCTTGCGCAGACTTCGGAGCGCCGCGTCGCGCCGTCGTCTGAAGGTCGGCTCGCTCCATCCGAGTGCTTCGGCGCCGTCGCGAGTTGTTTGGTCCTCGAAGTAGTAGAGGCTGAGTGCCTGTCGCTGAGGAACCGAAAGCCGGGACATCGCCCGGTGAAGTTCCTCGGCTTCGATGTGACTTAGAGCTTCCTCGTCCGGAAGCGGAGTTGTCTGGTCGGTCGCGTCGGCGGCGATGTCCTCGGCGCTCCCGCCGGTTTCGTGCTGTTCACGACGTAGTTGATCTATCGCGCGCCGATGGGCGGTGTGGACTATCCATCCGCATGGATTCGTGACGTTCACTCCACGCTCGCGCGTCTTCGCGTACTCAGTGACCGCTTGTTGGAGGAGGTCTTCGCTGTGTCTGTCGATGAAGCTCTCCGAGAGTTGGCTTGCGCGCAGCTTTGACCGCAACCCGATCTCGATGCTTCGCAGCTGATCGGTGTCCAGGGCCCATCTCATATGGACCAACCCAATCGACATGCAAGAAGAGTTCCCGCAGACACTGTTTTAGAAACGAAAGTCGGGGCGATTGTGGGGTGTTGAGGACGCAGCATCTCACTTCGTTGTCGAAGCTGAAAGCCGTTTGCGTCACCAATTTTCCGATCTGAAAAAGAGGTGACGCAACCGGGCGTCTGCCGCGACAAGTGGGCATGAACTCACTTGAAAAACAGCGGCTCGTGCGCACCACGGACGCCCGGTGCGGGACCAAACTCCCCACCCCCGACCCCGGTCCTCTCTTCCCGGTGGTCGGCCGCTGCCCCGACCTTCCCTCAGGTCGGGGCGGCCGGCGTCCGTTCCCGTCGCCCACGGGCCGCGAGGAGGTGGTGCGCTGTGACTGTTGATATTTCCGACCGAGTCCGGGGCGTCGGTCCACGGGCTCGCGCCGTGGGCCGAGTAGCGCTCTGGGCGTTGGTTGCCGTCTTGCTACTTCGTGGCGTCGGCGCGATCGTCGCCTCGGACGAATCCAACGTCCCGATAACCGACTCGGCTATTGCGGGCCGGGTTGTAGATGATCGGGTCGCGTCGGTTGCGGTTCGCTTCGCTCGCGGTTACTTCACCGATCCGCGCGGGGTCGCCCGACATAGCACTCCGACCCGGCACGACGGGCCGAACGGATCTGGCCCGGGCGTCGCCCAAGCGGAAGTATCGGGAGCAAGGCAAGTCGCTCCCGATGTCTCGGTGGTGACCGTCGCCTGCGAGCTCCTCTCGGGTCAGGTCAAGAGCCTTGCCATCCCGATCCGCGACGACGCGGATGAGCTCAGCGTGATTGGTGTCCCGTACCTGGTCGCCGGATCGTCGTCAGCCGCGTTCGAGCCGGAGCGAGGAGCCCCGCTCTCCGGTTCCGATTCCGAGGCGATCTCGAAGCTCGTAACCAGGTTCATCGGCACGTATGCCTCGACTGCGAGACCGTCCGATCTCGTCTACTTCGTCTCGCCCGGTTCCACGGTCGCACCGCTCGGCGGGTTCGATCTCGTCGGTCGGCCCGACGTTGCTCAGTTGGACGACGGCGACACGACGAGAACCATCGCCGCCCGGGCACGTCTGAAAGATCAGGCGACAGGAGTCACCTATCCGGTGCGCTACCGGCTGGATCTGGTCAAGCGCAAGCGGTGGTTCGTGGCGGATGTCCAAGGAGCGGTCCGATGACCCGCCGCGCCGTGCTCACGCTCGCGCCCGTGGTCGTCGTGGCGGTATTGCTCTGGCTCGCGCCGGAAGCTCTCGCAGCTCCGGGCGGCAACGACGTTGGTCAGAACATCGGGTCTCTGCTGCGTCACTACGCGGCGCAAATCTACGGCGGCATCATCGCGATCGTCGGGCTCGTGTTCCTACTGAACCGGAGGTACACCGACCTGGCGCTGTTCTTCTTCGCGGCGGTGTTGGTCGCGTGGCTGGTGTTCAGCCCGGATCAGGTTGCTGACGCTGCCCGCGGGATCGGCGACCAGATCCTGCCATGAGCACCGAGCCCGAATCCGTGCGCTCCTACCAGCGCGTATTCAGGCCCGATCGGCGGATCTACTCGATCGACGGTCACCCACTGCCGGTGCCGGGAGGGGTGCCGCTCCGCTGGCTCGGCTATGCCGTCGCGACGCTCATAGCCGCGATCGTGATCCCGGCCGCAACCGCGACGGTCGCCTTGCTAGGCGGCATCGCGGCTGCGGTGATCGGGCTCGCGGTCGGAGGACGGGCAACCGCGCTTGGTGCCGCGGTGGTGGCCTTCGTTGGTGTCGAGATCGTCGGCTTCGTGGTTGGGATGCTCGACTGGCCGCTTCGCCTCGTCGTCCTTCCGGCGGCCATCGCGACGCTCGCGAACCAGAAGACCCCGGATGGCAGGAGCGCCGAGAGCTTCGCTTTCTCGTGGATCGCGCTTCACCTCGCGCCGCGGCGACGTTCCGTGGGCCGGGCGCTCCCGCCGGCTGGCCGTGGCATCACGGTCCGTGGGGAGACCTGGATCTCATCGGACGAGCATTCACCGAAGCTCCGCCGCGCGAGAGTGACGGGTCCGGCCCTGGTCACGTTCGGGGTTCCGGTCGAGGAGATCAGGCGTAGGCGCGGTCGCCGAGTTGTTCGTCGTCTCGGTTGGCACCGCCGCCGTGGTGGCGTCACCTCGTCGGTGACCTTGGCCGCCGGCGAGGTCCTGGAGGTCCGGCCGTGATCCGGTTCCCCCTCAGATACGTGTCCGGCAACATCCTGATCGGACCATCCGGCGAGGCAGCGGCGGTCTACCGAATCGAGACGACCGCATACCCATACCTACCGGCGGGTGACAAGCAGGCGGTGGCGGCGAGGCTCGTTCGCTTCGCCCATGTGGTCGCAGCGGACTTCTCGATCTGGCGGGTTCAACGCACTTACCCGAGCGAGCGGTATGTGACCGACCTTGAGGCCGCCGTCGATGAGCGGCACACCGACCCCGATTCCTGGCGGCGGTTCCTCCAAGACCACCAAGACCGTCTCTCCGCCTCGCCATCGCACCTGCCGGAGGTCTATCTCGCGGTCACGCTCACCGCCCAAGGCGAATCCGTATTGGGGCAGGGAGTGATCTCCTCGTTCGACCGCGCCCGGCGTAGGCTCGAACAACTCTTCCGGGTCGATCAGCCCCGACCGATCTCCGGCAAGGACCTCGCCAAGCTGGCTGAGACCGAGCGCCGTACCTTCGATCGCCTCGGCGGTGTCCTCGGCCTCCGGCGAGCCAAGACCTCCGAGATTGAGTGGCTACTCAGGCGCGGCGCCACCCGCGGGGTCACCGAACCCGAACTTGACGGGAACTGGCAACCGGACGCGCTCGTGGTCGAGACCCCGGACGGCTCGACCACCTACGAGCCGTTGGAGCACGACCTGATCCGCTGCGCCAACGAGCCAATGACCGAAGACCCGGCCGAGCCCGCCTCGCTCGTGGTCGAGTCCGAGCAGGGAACCAGCTACCAAGCCTTCACCTCTCTCGGGACGCTTGCCGCTGAGGCGGTGTTCCCGTCCGAGCAAGCGGAGCTTTTGTTCGCCCCGGCTGAGGCGGTCGGGTTCCCGGTCGATGCCGTGATCCACGCGAGGTGGATCGGCAACCGCGACGCGCTCGCCCAGGTCAGAAAGCGAATCCTCGATGTCGAGCACGCCTACCGCGAGCAGGAGAAAGGCTCCATCGCCGGTCCTGGCCTCGTGGCGTCCGAGGATCGCGAGCTGGCCCGCGAGTACGAAGCGATCCTCCAAGGCACCTCGCACCCGCCGATGCTTCAGGCGTCGATCTCGTTCGCGGTCGGTGCCCCTGGCCGGCCGGAGCTGGAGCGGCGCGTCGATGCGCTGACCGAGCGGTTCGGGGACGTGCCGCTCCACCGTCCTCGTGGTCTTCAGCATCAGCTCTTCTTCGAGCATCTGTCACGGGTCGGTTCGGAGGTTGTCGACTACGAGCAGCAAATGACCGTCGAGCAGTTCGGCGCGATGGTGCCCGTCGCCTCGACCGACCTCGGCTCCGACACCGGCACATATATAGGTGTGTCTCCGGCCGGCGGTGGTCGCCCGGTCCGGTATGACCCGACCGAGGCATCCCGCACATCCCGGGCCTCCGCCGTCCTGCTCGCGGGAACGCTCGGGTCCGGCAAGACCCTCACCGCACAGGCGATCGCCTACGGCGCCGAAAGGCGCGGGTCGCTCGTGGTTGATTTCGACCCGAAGCCCGATCACGCCCTCGACCGGGTACCCGAGCTGGCCGGGCAGGTTGAGATCCTTGAGCTTTCCGGCGACGAGGCCAGTCGAGGCAGACTCGATCCGCTGGCGATCGGTCTGCCCGAGCTGCGCGAAGAACTCGCCTCCTCGTATCTCCTCGAACTGTTGCCGGACCCGCCACCGGCTTGGGAGAACCAGGTTCAGCGGGCCGTCCGCGACGCGATCCGAGCCAACGAAAGAAACCTCGGCGCGGTCGTCGCCCGACTGAAGGCCTCCGACGACACCGCCGCCAACGAGGTCGGCGACGCCTTAGAGGTGATCTCCGACTTCGGGCTCGCCCGACTCGGGTTCGCCACGGTCGATCCGTCCGGCGAGGAGGTGGACAGGTGATCGTCACCATTCGCACCCCCGGGCTCACCCTGCCCGACCCCGGCGCCAGCCGCGAGACCTACACCCGCGCCGAGCGAGTCTCGGTCGCGACGCTCTCCCTGATCGCCGCTTTGGCGCTGAAGCTTGTCTCCGGCGATCGCTCCCGCCACAAGGTCGTCCTTCTGGACGAGGCCTGGTTCCTGCTCGCCTCGACACAGGGCCGGATGCTCTTGAACCGTCTCGTTCGGTTGGGCCGCTCCGCCAACACGACCGTTCTGTTGGCGAGCCAACGCCTCGCCGACCTCGGGGACCTCTCCGAGCTGGTCGGCACCTACTTCCTGTTTGGGCAAGAGTCCGACGCCGAGGCCGCCCGGGCGCTCAGGTTGATCGGACTCGACCCCGACGACGGCCATCTCCTCCACTCACTTAAAGGGTTCCGTCAGGGCCGCTGCCTCATGCGTGACCTGAAAGGACGGGTCGGGGAGCTGCAAGTCGATCTCGCCTCTGACGCGCTGCTCGAAGCGCTCGATACGACACCGCGCCGGGAAGGGGAGAAATGAATGCGCGGCTACTCAAAGTTAGGTACGTGATCCTCGCGGTCGCGCTGGCCGCCGCGCTGATCTTCCTGGCTCATCCGTTGGCCGGAGCCTCGGATGTGTTCGGCAACGTCGGCCCGGCCCCACAAGTCTCCGGTGGCGCTCTCTCCGAGCAATACCCGGCCGGGAACTTCACGCTCGACCAACACTTCAAGGCGGTCGAAGCGTCCTTGACCGGCGGGGTGGACGTGTCCGGGGTGCCCCCGATGATCGCCTACTTCCTCGCCTCGATCATTTGGGAGCTGACCGCGTTCCTGGCCCGGACGGTGATCTCGCTCTTCACGTTCGCCTTCTCGTTGGACTTGCTCAACGGGTCGGAGGCGACCGGAGGGGCCGGAGCACTTCGCCCCGTGTCGGCGGCGATACACACCATCTACGCGGACGTGTTCGGCCGTCCCTGGCTCGTGGTTGCCGTGACCGTCGTAGGCATGTGGGCTATGTGGCGGGCGCTGATTCAGCGTCGCTACACCGAGACCGCCGGCACCCTCGCCGTCTCGCTCCTCTACCTGATCGTGGCCCTGGCGTTCGTGGCGCAACCCGCCGCGACGGTCGGCTCCGCGTCGAGCTGGACCAATCAGATGTCCGGGGCGTTCCTGTCGATCCCGAACAAGGGATCTGTCAGCGAGGGCGAGGACGCGAAGCTCTCCGGCGCCGACCAGCTCTTCAAGCTGCTGGTGCTCGAACCGTGGACGGTGTTGCAGTTCGGTGGAATCGAGCATTGCGTCAAGGACGGCACAGGCTCCGAGGACTCCGACCCAGAGTCGGTCCCGGTCCGACCGCTGTCCAAGGACTCCGGCAAGGATGCGGCGCTCGCCCGGGCACTCAAACGAGGAAACCAGGTTGAGGCCGACGGCAAGACCTGCATCAACAACCTCAACAAATATTCATCCCACTTCCTGCCCTACGCCTCCGGGTCCGACGAGCGCGACGCTCAGTACGACGCGCTGAACTCCGGGGACACCGACAAGCTCCCCGACGCCGACCCGTCCGCTGACCGAAACGACTACCGGCTCGGTATTGCCGACAAGCCGGCGACCGATGCGATGGAGGAGGGCGGCCAGTACCAGCGGCTCCTTGTCGCCATCGTCGTCTTCGTCGGCGAGCTTGGCGTGTTCCTGCTGATCGGGGCGCTTTCGGTCGGGGTGATCCTCGCCCAGATTCTTCTGCTGCTCTTGCTGGCGTTCGCGCCGGTAGTGATGGTGCTGGCGGTCATCCCCGGCCGCGGTCACGACTTCTTTAGATCGTGGCTGATCCGCCTCGCCGGGCTCCTGGTCCGGAAGGCGGCCTACTCGCTGATACTCGCGATTCTGCTCGCGGTTAACGGAGCGCTCGCGGCAGCGACATCGCAGCTCGGGTGGCTAATGGCATTCGGCCTCCAAGCGCTCTTCAACTGGATGGTGTTTCTCCAACGCCGCCAGCTCACCAGCCGCATCGTCGGAGCGGTCGGCGGCGAGCACACCTCCAAGGAATCGAGTGCCGAGCTTCTTACCTACCTCCGGCGAACCACGACCTATCGTGCCGCTGAACGAGCCATAGGCAAGGCTCCTGGCCGGTTCCCGTCGAGGAGGAACAGGTGAGGCGCCTGCGTGAGATATGGGCGCGACCGATCCCGACCGAGCAAAGCCTTCTCGCTTTCGCAGCGGTCGCGGTGATCTTGCTCGTGTCCGCGGCGGTGCTGATCGCGATTCCCGGCCCGAACCCGGGCGAGCCTTCCCCGGAGGCGGTGACGATCGAAGCGGGGCCGGTTGGACATGACCCGGAAGTCGAACTCGAGAACGAGGTCGAGGAGCGCGCCCGCCGGTTCATCGCCGGATACCTGCCTCTCCTCTCCGGGCAAGGCAGCCCACGCCAGATCGAAGCGGCCACACCCGAGTTGATCGACAGGCTGGGCCGGCAGGTCAGGACCTCGCCCGCCGCCCGTCACCGCCATTCGAGGGTCATCACCACCGAGACAGGGCGGGTTGCGGACAGTCGGGCGACTGTAACCGTCACGGTCGAGACCGCCGGGATCACCTACCCGGTGATCCTCGGCCTTCGACTCACGGCCGGCCGGTGGCTGGTCGATCGGGTGGGTGCCGAATGACCAGCCACGAGACAAACCAGCGGCCCCGGCCGCTCTGGGCGCTCGGTCTGCTGGCCGTACTTGCCGCCGCGGTCGTCGCGGTGGCCGGGACGTTCATGGCGGTGCTCGGCGCCGACATCGGCTGCGTCGGTGGCAGCGGCTCAGTTCAGGCCGCGCCGACCAAGACCGCCAAGCAAGAGATCGCACCTTGGAAGCTGAAGCTCTACAGGGCAGCCGCCAAACGCTTCGACATCGATTGGACCTTTCTGGCTTCGATCGGCTACCAGGAATGCGGAAACGGAGCCTGCCCCGAAATCAACCCGTCCGGTTGTGGCGGCGCGATGCAGATCGCCGTCGTCAGAGGCAGCGCATGCAGTCCCGATCCATCGGTGCCGACCCTCTGGGAACGCTACGGCGTAGACGCCGACGGTGACGGCAAGGCGAGCATCACCAGCCCGGCCGACTCGATCTTCACGGGCGCGCGAATCCTTCGTCCTGTCATGGGCGCCCCGAGAACGGGCGGCTCATATGCCGCTTATCGGGAGGCGGCTTGCAACTACTACGGAGCCTGCGCCGACGGGCTCACCTCCTACGCGGACGAGGTGATGGCCCGTGCCGTCCAATACGGGTTCCGTGGCGCCGGAAGCCCCGAGCCGTCCGACCCCGCCGGAGCGCGGCCTGCCCCATCCGGAAACGGACAATGCGGGACCTCGCAATCTCCCTCCGGCGGACTCGGTGGGGCCAAGCGCGTCAACGGCCCGGCAGAACTCAAGTCGCTCCCGGCCGACATTACCCCGGGCACCCCGGAAGCCTGCGACTCCCGGATAATCGCCGACGTGATCTACCTGGCCCGCCGTTTCGGGCAGGTCGTGACCGACTGCTTCGGGCTCGGCCATACACCGGACGGAGAGCATCCATTGGGGGCCGCCATCGACGCGGCTCCGAAGGACGGCAACTGGGCAAACACGATGCGCCTGGCCCGCGCGGTCGGCTGGAAACCAAGCTGTGCCTCCTCGGGGTCGAGGCCGGTCTGCGCCGATCCACCGTTCCGGTTCGTCGGCTACAACGGCTACCCGAACCACGGCGACCCCGCGCATTGCGTCCCGTGCTCCGGTGGCCCGCACATACACATCTCGTGGCAGACCTCGGCATCGCCCGGAATGCCGGAGAACGCGTCCCGCTACTCGTATATCCCCGCGACCTGGATCGAAGTTCTGGCCGGCCCGGGGTCGGGTGGCGGGTCGGGGAAGGGGAAGCGTGGCTGAGCACGGAACCATCCTCGATTTGTTCGCAGGCGCCGGTGGCTGGGACGAAGGCCTCGCCCAACTCGGCCACCATGCGCTCGGTGTCGAGATAGACGAGATCGCTTCGGCAACGGCGGAGGCCGCCGGCCATGAGCGCCTGATCGCCGATCTCTCCCACCTGAACCCACGGCGGTTCTCACCGACTTGGGGGCTGATCGCCTCGCCGCCGTGTCAGGCCTACTCGACTTCTGGCAAAAAGCTCGGTCACCGCGACAAGCAGCGGGTGATCGCCTGTGCCCGCGATCTCTCGAAGGGTCGCGACACCCGGGACGATTGGCGGCGCCGGTGCCTCGACCCGGATTCCTTGCTCACGGTCGAACCTCTCCGTTTCGCGCTGTCGCTCAAGCCGCGGTGGATCGCGTTCGAGCAGGTGACACCCGTGGCCGAGCTTTGGAGAGTGTTCGCCGATTTGCTCACCGACCACGGCTACCGAACCGAGGTAGGGGTGCTGTCGGCCGAGAGCTACGGGGTGCCTCAGGTCAGAAAACGTGCCTTCCTGATCGCTTCCCTCGACGGGCCGGTCAAGTTTCCCGAGCCGACACACCGTTCGTTCAACGCCCGGCGGCATCTCGTACCTGAGGACGAGCTTCATCTCCGGCAATGGGTCAGCATCGCCGAAGCGCTCGGCTGGGGAGCCCGCCCCGCGACGCTCCGGAGCACGCACACCAACTCAGGCCGCCACCCGGGCGGCGCCCCGCGGTCGTTCGATCGTCCCGCCTTCACGTTCATGTGCGGGTCGGGTCATTGGAAGATCGAAACCGAGAAAACCAACCGCACCGGGAGGCCCGAGAGACGACGCCCCGAAGGCGCGCTGACCGCATCCCAGTTTCGCTCTAGCAAGCACCTGGAACGGATCACCGTTCAGCAGGCGACCATCATTCAAGGCTTCCGTCCCGACTATCCGTGGCAGGGCTCACGCAACGACAGATTCCGTCAGATCGGAAACTCCGTCTGTCCGCCGGTCGCTCGGCATGTGCTTCGCGAAGCGATGAGGTCCAGCGTCCAGAAGGCCGGGAGGTGATCGGATGCTCGCCGACCAGTTCCTCTATTTGCCCAGGCTCGGCCCGATTTCGGGTTTCCCCTGTGGTTTCCCCTGTCCCTTCCCCTGTGGCTTCCTCAACTTTTCAAGAATGACCGGCGGTTTTCCCGACTGGGAATGGGATTCCGGGCCTCGGAGTTTGCCGACATCCATACGTCACATCGGAGTTGCACCATGAACCGTCGTCGTGGCCGATCCGATCCGACCCTGATGCTCTCCATCCTCGCGGTCGCTATCGCTCTATCCGCCTGGCAGGCCATCTCGAAAATCCCGGCCGACCGGCTGAGCGTGGCTATCGACGACTGGCTGTATCCGACGGCTCTCGGACTGACCGTGATCGCCGCCGCGCTGGCTACACAACGCCTCATCTCGACTCGCCGCACACTCCGCAACCGCTCGACCGTCGCGGTGGTTCCCGCCGACGAGTTCGATGCCTCTCCCGAGGCCGTTCAACGATTCGCCAGTCAGCTCGCACAGATGGATCGTGGCGTTCGTGGCTGGCTGGATCGCCCGGCCCGAGCACTCGGGATCAGGCTCGAATCCGATCGTGACGGCAGACTCGTCTATCTCCTCGAAGCGCCCGACCGGGCCGCCGGTCTTCTCAGAAGCGCGCTCGCGAGCTACGACGGGATCGAGCTCAGAAATACCGACGCCGTGCTCGACGGACGAAGCGATCCCGATGGTCGAACGACCCTTCGCACCGAACTTGTTCTCGCCCGGCCGAGCATCGAGCCGCTGGCACATCTTGACTTCGACCCGGACCCCCTTCAACCGTTCGCCGCGGCGATGGCCGGTGCAGGTCCCGACGAGGAAGTGAGCGTCCGGGTCGATCTACTTCCCGCGAAAGGCCACAGGCGAAGCCGCCTCGCTCGGCGGCTTCGTCGTCAGGCCAAACGACTCGGCATCCAAGGCCAGCCGATCGGGGAACGACTCGGCCTCCCCGTCGAGAAACGCCGCGAGGTTGATCCCGCGACCGCCGCGGAGCGACGCCTTCGCGGGCGAGGACTCGATCACAAGCTCCGCGACGGCGGGCAGCCGTTCGAGGCACAGATCCTCGTTTGCGTCCGGGCCGCCTATCGCTACCGAGCCAATGCCCTTATGCAGAACGTACTCGCCGCATTCGAGTCATTAGGCGACCGCAACTGGCTCAGGGCCTCGGGTCTTCCGATCCCGGGACTTGCGTTCCTCGGGTCCGATCTGCCACTTCGCCGAGGCCGGTTCGACCGCCGCCGCAGGACCGGACTGTTTCGACCAGCCCGGCAGAACATCCTCACGGCCCGCGAGCTGGCCGGGTTCCTCAAACCACCGACCATGTTCTGTCCTGCCGACAACGTGCTCCGCTCCGGCCCGAATCTCTCGCCCCCACCGCCGCTTCCCGACCTCGAACCAGAGTCGAAGGCAATGGTCCCGCTCGGCCGCGTCACCGACGAGACCGGCGACCGACTCATCGCCTTCAGAACCGCCGACACCTTCTTCTCATACATCGCTGGCCGCAGCCGCTACGGAAAAACAGAACTCGCCATCTGCCAGTTCCTGCATCTGGTTCGCTCCGGCCACGGCGGGCTCTTCCTCGACCCCCACGCCGACGCGCTGGAGAGGATGCGCCCCTACCTGGACAGGCCGGGCGTCCGTGAGCGGGTGGTCGAAATCAACCTTGCCGCCGGATCTGCCGGGAACAAGATGCCGGGATGGAATCTCTTCGAGCTGGGCGGCCAAGGAGCCGGCGAGGCCGAGGCCCGAGTCGAGGCGGTGGTCGATGCGTTCGCGTCCGCGATGCAGTGGGGCGAGCGAAGCACCCGGGCGATCAACCTCACCACGCAATCCGCTGCCGCGCTCGCCGCCATCGCCCGGGTCCTACCGCCAGAGCTTTGCCCGACCATCTTCCAACTCCCGACCCTGCTCTCCGACGAGAAGTGGCGGGTCGCCGTTCTGCCATTCCTCCCGCGGGCCTCGCAGCAATTCTGGCTCGACCGTTTCCCTCGGCTGTCCATCGAGGCGATCACGCAGCTGACGAACATGGTCGATCGTCTGCGAGCCTCGGCGGCGATCACCGAACTGCTCGGCGCCAGCCAAAGCAGCTATCGGGTCCGCGAAGCGATGGACCAAGGAAAGATCGTGCTTGCCTGCCCCGGTTCCGGCGGCACCCGCGACCGGCTGATCGCGAACCTCCTCGTCTTCGACCTGCTCCACGCCGCCAAAGGTCGAGCCGACCTGTCGCCTGACGCTCGCCGTCCGTTCTGGGTCTTCTTGGACGAGGTTCAAAGCTACGACGGCGCGACCTCGGGGAACCTCGCCGCGCTGTTGGAGCAGTCCGCGAAGTACGGGATGCGGGCGTTCCTGCTCAACCAGAACCCGGAACGTCTCTCGCCGGACACGCTGAACGCGTTGACCACGAATCGCTCCCACCTCATCACAACCGCGCTCAACTCCCACGCGGCGGGACTAATCACCCGAGAGTGGGGAGGCCAGCCCGACCCGTCAGCGATAACCGCCTTGCCGAAATACAGGTTCATCGCGCAGGTCACCCATCACGGCGAGCCGAGCAAACCGTTTGCCGTGGCTGGTGTCTCGGTCGAGGAGGTCTTCGGGGCGCCGCCAGAACCAGCGGTTGTGGCCAGCGAACCCGATCGGATCGGAGACGATGTCGCGGCGCATCTCGAAACGCTCGACGAGCGCATCCTCAAGAAGCTCCGTGACCTTCGGACCGGGCAGGGACAAGACAACCGTCCGGTTCACCGGCCCGGCCGGGCCTATGCGCCGGTTAAGGCCACGGGCGAAGGGAGGCAAAGGTGAGAGCCCGGGACGGTCTGCCTCAAACGGCGGTCGAGATACTCACGTCCCTCGCCAGTCACCGGACTCTCACGACCGCGCAGGTCTGGGCGATCCACCTGCCAGACCGGACCGTCAGACGAGCGCGACAGGTCTTGGGGGATCTCCAATCCGCCGGTCTCGTCTTACGAGTACGTGCGCCCGGTGCTCTGCCACGAGGACTGTGGTTCGTCACCGAGTCCGGAGCAAGGCTCGCGGTTGAGTCGGGCCGACTCGACCGTGCACCGAAGGTTCTGTCGCCCGAGCAAGCGGCCGGTCAGCTTCGCCTCCACACCATCGCGGTCAACGCCGCCGCGATCTGCTTCCTCGAAGAGGCCCGACATCGCGGCGACGACTTCGGTCCGCTCTCCTGGCACCACGAAGTGGTCCACCCTCTCACTCGCGGCCGTGGCCGCTATCGAAAGGTCTTACGTGCCGACGCGGTGCTCACCTATCTTCGCTTGGACGACGGCGAGGTGTTCGTGGAGCAGCGGTTCGTGGAGGTTGATCGGGCGACGCTCTCGGTCGATAGCCTCGCCGCCGAACTAGCGAGCTACGCCCGGCTGTTTCGGGCCTCCGACGATCATGGAGAGCCGCTTTGGCGGGCCACCTACCCCGCGTTCCCTCCGGTTGTCTGCGTGCTCGACGGCGCACCACGGGCTGCCCTGGAGCGGAGACGAAACGCGACCATCGCTTTGCTCGCGAGCGACCCCGAGCTGGTCCGCACCCCTGAGGTCTCGATCCATACCTGCCTCGCGGGGGACCTCGCCGAGCAAGGTCCGTTCGCACCGATATTCCGCGACCCGACCCGACCGGGCGAATCGTTGAACTGGCTAGGCACTCCGGCTGATCCCGAAGGACGGTCGGCATGAGTTCGTGGACGGTTCTCGAAGGTGACGCGATCGAGCTGCTGGGCTCGATGCCCGAGTCGAGCGTCGATGCGATCGTCACCGACCCGCCCTACAACATCGACATTGACGACCAGGCATGGGATGGCCCGGACATCCAAGAAGCCGTCGCCGCTACCGGCCACGAACGGCTCTCGCCCGGCGAGGCTCACCGGATCTGGTGCCGACCATGGGGTGCCGAGTGCCTACGCGTATTGAAACCCGGAGCATTCATGCTCGCGTTCGGATCACCGCGCACTTCCCACCGGATGATCTGCGGTCTCGAAGACGCGGGATTGGAGGTGCGTGACACGCTCTGTTGGCTCTTCGCCGACCGCCCCTCGAAGTCCCGCAAGCTCCCGGGTGGTCAAGCCACGACGTTGAAGCCCGGGCACGAACCGATCGCGCTCCTGCGGCGACCCCTCGAAGCCCCCACGATCGACACGATCGCCGTCCACGGCACGGGAGCCCTGGAAGTAGACGCCTGCCGCGTCAACGACCGTCACCCCGCCAACGTGGCCGTGACCCACGACCCGAAATGCTCCCCGGCCGGTTGCGGCGAGAGCTGCCCGGTCGGGCTACTCGACTCCCAGCCTCGCCCCGGCCGGACGCCGGCCAGCCGGTTCTTCTTCTGCGGCCGAGTGACCCGCCGTGAGCGAGACGCCGGCTGCGAACAACTCCCCGTGAAGGGGCCGGAGTCGGTTCGCAACCCGCACCCGACGATCAAGCCGCTCGAACTGATGCGGTGGCTCGTCCGGCTGATCTGCCCGCCCGATGGGCTCGTGCTCGATCCGTTCTGCGGGTCCGGCACGACCGGGGCCGCGGCCGTGCTCGAGGACCGCGAGTTCGTCGGGATCGAGCAGGACCCCGGCTACGTCGAGATCGCAAAGGCCCGGGTCTCGTACTGGGCCGGCCAGCTGGGGGAGGGGGCGGGCCGAGTCCCTTTGGAGATGGGCCGATGAGCCGGCCCCCGGAACCCTGGCGGGCCGGAGAGCTTCGCCTTGCCCCCGAATCCATCGAGGCCTTGGCCCGCCGACTGGCCGAACTGATCGGCCCCGACCAGGAACCCGCCGCCCCGAGACGGGAGCGGCTCGTCACCGCCGAGGCGGTCTCGGAATGGTGGGGCGTGGGCCGCCGCTGGGTCTACGACCACGCCGACTACCTCGGCGCCAAACGCCTCGGAGCCGGCAAACGGCCTCGTCTCAGATTCGATCCCACCGAGGTTGCCGACCGGCTCGGCCCGCCCGATCCGAAGGGAGGCAGCCGTGCCCGCTGACCCCTACCGAACCGGCCCCGCCTCGCCCGGACGCCCGATTGGATTTCCGGTTTGTGCCGCGATATTTTCGATGGACCGGACAAAAAGCGGCCGGGGCGGTGCACGAACACCCCCCGGCCTGGCGCCGAAGGAGGACCTTCGACGCGAGACACAGCCTAGCCCCGCTGGATCGGTGTGTCGCCGCGTTCCCTTCTCGACGCCAGAACGCGAGGAGGACACCGATGAAAACTAAAACAGACGGCCAAGTTCTGGAGCGAAACTGGAAACAAGGCCGCGGATACGCCCTGCGGTTCTGGGCCTACGGCATACGCCGGTATCTCACGCTCGGCTTCGAGCGCGACGGATGGACCTGGGAACGCGCCGAAGAGGAGCTCGCGAACATCATGGCCGACGTTCGCCGCGGGATCTGGATACCACCCAAGAAAGACCGCAAGAAGGCCAAACCGGACGGCCAAGACGTCGAGGTGCCGATCTTCGGTCCCTTCGCCCGTGAGCTGGTCGCCGCTCGTAAGGGCGAGATCGCGGAGAGCACCAGCGACAACGAGGAATGGGCGCTTGGATACCTGCTCGACTTCTTCGCCGACTGGCCGCTGCCGGAGATCGACGCACAGGCGGTCGACGACTTCCGCCGGCACATGGTCGCCGAATCAAGATCACGTGAGCACGCGATCGAACGTCGCAAGCCGAAGCTGGACCGGCAAGGCAATCCGCTACGGCCACTCGCGCCCAGTTCTATCAATCAGCAGATCGACTTCCTCCAGTTCATCCTCTCGGTCGCCCACGAATATAAGTACGTGACGGAGAACGCCGCGGCTGGAAAACGACGTCGGCTCAAGGTGCCACCGAAGCCGCCCGTCTATCTCGATTCCGCCAGTCAGATCGAGGCTCTACTTCGTGCGGCCACTCAGCTGGACCGGAGCCCTCGCTGCCATCTATCCGACCGTCTCGCGGTCGTCGCGACGCTCATCTTCGCCGGGCCGCGCGCCCACGAGCTCTGTTACCTGCTTTGGCGCGACGTGGACCTCGCCTCCGGTCGGATCATGATCGGACGCTCGAAGACGCAGGCCGGGCTTCGCGAGATCAAGATGATGCCGGTCCTCCGCGACATCCTCGCCGCCCACAAAGCCAACGCCTACCTCTCCGGCCCCGACGACCTCGTGTTCCCCACCGGCACAGGCGGGCCACGCGACAGAAACAGCCTGCTCTCCCGAGTCCTCGGCCTGGCCTTCGACCGCGCCAACGAACTGCTCATAGCGGAAGGCAAGGTTCCGCTACGGAAAGGACTCACGACCCACAAGCTTCGTCACACCTTCGCGTCGGTGCTGATCGCCTGCGGCGAGGACCCGATCTCGGTCATGACTCAGATCGGCCACACCGACCCAGCCTTCACGCTCAGGGTCTACACCCACATGATGAACCGCGACCCCGAGGAGAAGCAACGCCTCAAAGCGCTCGTGGAAGGCAAGCGGTTCACGCCGAAGGCGGAGGTTCGTCTGTTGCGGTCCGGCGATTACGAGCAGCCGATCGTCAACGCTCTTTCCGACCTCGGCGGCACCGCCAAGAGAGGCGAGATCGCCGAACGAGTCCGCGACGAACTCACGCCGAGAATGACGCCCGTTGACCTGGAGAACGTGCCGAGTGGCATGCCGCGTTGGGAGACCCACCTCTCGAAGGCGAAATCGAACCTGGTCGGCAAGGGCCTAGTCAAAGCTGACTCCCCGCGGGGTCGGTGGGAACTTGTCGGGGCTACGGAGCGCCGTGTCGACCAAACCACTAGATACGAACAAATGTTCGTGTAAGGTCAGGCGTGTGTCAACCGAGTCGTCGTATCTCTACGCCGTCCAAGCGGCCTTTCGGGGCGGGCCGTTGAACGGCAAGTGGCGTGATGTTCCAGGGTGGGCCAACGAGGTGGAGGTCACCCAACGTGGCCGAACCGGGCTCTACCTGCGCGAGCATCTAGGCCCCACCGGAAAGTTCATCTGGAACGGTTGGCAGCACGACAACCGGGAGGTTGTTGTCTCCTTCGTCCATCCAACGAAGTGGATTCCCGAGTCAGGGCTGAGGCTGTCCCTAGCCGATCTGGAGAGGCCCGGGGACCGCGATCTATCCCTGCTCGACCAAGTGGCCCGCGAGGTTCGGAAGCGAAACGACCCACGGATCAAATCCGAAACGCTGAAACAGACCAACGGGGAACCGTGGATGACCGTGGTCGCCTGGTTCAACGTCGAAGTGCGAGACCAGTGATCGAGGCTGGAAAGACCTATGAGCGTGCCCCGTTCAGCCAGGCACCTGGGATAGCCCCAACACGGGTGATCGCGGTGCGGGAGCTCGGCAGTCGAGTGTGGATGGTCCGCAAGGCCAACGGCTTGGAGACGGTCGCGGGCGCCGAGAGCCTCACGGGGCCGGTAGAGCCGCTGCGACCCGGTATCGAAGAACCATGCCTGATCTGCGGCGGGACAAAGAGCGTGCCGATCGACGCACCCGAACACCCCGACGAGCCATGGTCGAGAAAGATCGTCGGACACGAGCCCTGCCCGAACTGCTCCGTTGGACGCACTCAGATGCAAGAATCCATCGATTGACCCGTTGAGCGATCGTGCTCTCTCGGGTAGCCTCGACTTGTTGGGCAACGGAACCTTGGATATGCATGAACGCCTCTCCAAGCAGGCGACGGCTGATACCAGTCCCGAGGTTCACCTACGGTCTCTTCTCCATCGACGCGGTCTACGGTTTCGCTTGCACGGTCACGTCGTGCCGTCGGCACCGCGGCGTAGCGTGGACATCGTCTTCCCGGGTCCGAGAGTGGCGGTGGCGGTCCATGGTTGCTTCTGGCACGGCTGCCCCAAACATGCCCGCTTGCCGCATGGCGACACTCGGGGATGGTGGGAAGACAAGCTCCGCAGGAACCGTGAGCGGGACTTGGAAACGAAGCGCTTGCTGGAGGCCGATGGTTGGGAGGTGGTCGAGGTTTGGGAGTGCGACGATCCGGTCCGGGTGTCTGACGAGATCGAAAGCCTCGTGAGGGCGAGGAGCGCGTCTTCAAACCGAGGTTAGTTCGGTGGCGAAGAGCTCAGGATGTTTTTCTCTTGCCAAAGCGAAACCAGCTCTAAGGCATTCGTCCTCGGTCCGACCCTCGACCTTGCCCAAATACACGTTGCCACCGCTGGCCCACCGCAGCGACGCATAGCCGCCGTTCTTGATCTCGATGCTCGCGGTGAACGTGCGACCGGAACCAGGGTCTTGGATCAGGCGATGCTGGCGACCGCCTGCGGCGTTGTCCTGGGACTGTCTGTCTCCAGATCTGGCCACTGTGAATCCTCTCCGAGATGGTCTAGCAGATAAGTACCGAAGATCTCGCCGATCGGTGGTGGGACGGCGTTCCCGATCTGGCGCATCGCCGCGCTTCGGTCGCAGTCAAAGACGAGCTTGTCCGAGAGGGCTTGGATTCGGGCGCACTCCCTGACGGACAGGTAGCGGATCTTCTCCGAGTCCAGGATCACTATGTGCTCGCCTCCCGGAACGCCGTGAACCCCGGCCTTGATCGTCTTCGAGGGCTCGTCGAGCAACGAGCCAGAATGGCCCCTATATACGCGAGCGCCCGGCCAGAAATAGTGGCCGTCGATCAACGCGTCGTCGGGCTCTGCCTTCAACTCGGGCAAGTCCTCGATGACGTCCCTGAGCGTAAGCCATCGCTCCAGAGAAGCCTCGTTCTTGGCCAGAAGCTCATCGACTCGTTTGGGGCTCAACCCGATCGACCCGGAAGGTAGCCCGTGCTCGACCCAATAGCTGCCGTCGTGTTTGGCTTTCACCAGTGCTTCGCGGGAGTGAGTCTGTTCCGGCCATACCGGAGCTTCGGCCAAGTCGGACCTGACCATGGTGAAGATCAGCCGATGCCGACGTTGCCCGATCGGCCCGAAGTCGGCGACGTTGATCTTGTGGCACTCGACCAAGTAACGCTCTTGTGGATCGCCACCGTCCTTCTCGATCTCGGTTCGGAGCCTCTCGGCATGCTGTTCCGCCGACTCGTTCTCTCTTCGAAGGAGTGCCGGAAACCGAAGTTGATCGAGCACGTACTCCAGAAACTCCGCGAAGACCGGCCGCGCGAGCCCCCTGACGTTCTCGAACAGACCCAACTTCGGCTTCAAGGACCTCACGGCCTCGATCGCCTCCGGAAACAGGTTCCGCGGATCGTCCGCTCCCTTCGCGACCCCGCCTTGCGAGAACGGCTGACAAGGTACCCCTGACGCGAAAAGGTCGATCTCGGCGCCGTCGATGTGGTCGAGCGGGTCAACGGCCCTCACGTCGGCCTCGAGGATGTTCCACCTCTTGGTCAAGCCGTTTTGGGTCAGCGTCCTGACGGCGGCCGGGTCATGCTCGACACCCAGGACGTGCCGGAACCCGCTCGTCTCCAAGCCGGCGGAGAGCCCGCCTATTCCGGTGCAGTACTCGACGCAGGTGGGTTTCCCCACGGTTTCTGGATTCTCGGCCACCACCGGATTTTACCGCGGTTACCGCGGTAACCGTGGGGTGAGCGCGAATTTCTCTCGCGGCGTCCGAATCGAGTTGCTACTCTGCGGAGAAACCGCAGGTCCAGACTGGATCGCGAGCCACACGCCACGGGCGTGACAACGATTACCCCCAGCGAGCTCGAATCGAGCGCAAGCTGCATGTGATCGGGGCGAACCGAGACCAAGAGGATCGCCGGGTCGGCCACGTCGAGCATCTGCTCGAAGGACCGGATCGGGACGACTGAACTTCTTTGTTGTCGCGGATGTAAACGACAACAGAAGGGGGATTCAGTGAGTCCTGAAGTAGCTGACCCAGCAATTGAAGTGCCCGTGCGTCGATTCTCGGCGCCCCCGAAGGCAGCGGCGCGGAACAACCTCGCGCGTCGTCTCGAAAACCTCGGATCGGCCTTGCCGGAAGGGGCACACACGCTCGGTGAGGACGCCGCGCGGGCGATCGCGGATGCGGTCGAGGACCCGGGCTTCGTCCGTAACGAGGAGATCGGGCGCGTAATCCCCATACGAGTCGAATCGGGAACGTTGTACGCGATCCGGGCCAACGTCTGCGCGCTCAAGGTGGTGCCGTACGTTGTCAACCCACGGGTTGCTCCTATTGGGCGGCATCCCGCCGCCCTCGATGAAAGCAGTGAGCGCACGTCCTACTGGGCGCCGGCCGATGTGAGCGCTCCGGCTGATCGGAGCGAGTTGATCCTCGACGCGGGCTCGCGTTCCACGTTGTCTTCGATCATCAACCGACAGCAGGAAGCGCTTCGCTCCGACCGGTACTGGATGAAGAGCATCCGCGAGTCAGGTGTCCGTCGTCCCATCACGCTGGTGCCGATCGAGTTTGACATCACCGACGACGACAACAGGACGGTTCTGACCAGCATCGAGGGCTCGACCCGAGCCGCCGAACTCCATGCCGCCCTGGACCTGAAGGGTTCGAGCGAAGTCGTCTTCGGTGATTACTCCTCGCTCGATCGGGTCCACCAGAGATGGGCTGAGCTTCACGCCGTCATCGACGCACCTTTGGATGATGTCGACCCGGCGGACCTCGTCCCGGCTCGGTGCCTGTTCCCACCCGCCGAGATCATCATCGGGTTCGTCCCCAACGACGGTGAGAGCTTTGTTGATGCCGTGGACTCTTACCTGACGGACGAACACATTAATCCGCGGCGTCCCTGGGCGCCGACCGCACAGGACGAGAAGATCGGCGATCAGCTGCTGAAGGCACTCCGCGACACCGGTGAGATCGACGAGGACGAAATGAAGTACCTCGCCGGCCAGATGAGCCGTGAAGAGGCCGAGGCATCGGCCCATGACCCATGGCCGGCCCGGAGGGCCGCCTCGCTCGCGAACTATGTGATGCGTGACCCACAGTCCGGGCTCGGCAAGCTGGTGAATTCGACCATGCGGATCGCGACATCGAGCAAACGGACCGAGGCAAGGACCAAGGCCGGTCTTGTGGCGACCCTTTCCTACAGGGCGGTCCCCGACGCCACGGCCGACTCGCACAAGGACGCAAGATCAGCGTTGAGCTTGGCTTGGGCGTCACCCCTGATCCAAAACAAGGGGCCTGAGTGGACCGTGACGCAACGATCCCCCGGACAGCTCCGGGAGGCCGCCCTGAAAGAGCTGGAGACGACAGGACAGCCCGGTCCCGCCGCAATTGAGATGCAGGCCATGTCGGCGTTCGTCTTGGCCCGAAACGGCATCCTTAAGAGAGGTAGGTCAAAAGCTGCTGGTGGAGATGCCGAAGACCCGGGCACGCTTCTGGACCGGATCTCAACACGTCCCGACGGGATTCAGCTTTATTTCCGTGTCCTGTCCGATGACCTCGACGGCCAGCCGCTCGCGAAGCCCGACCTTCAGACGGGTGAGCCGCGGCCGACCGCTACCGGCGAGTTCGCCCGTCTGAGGACGGAGCCCAACCCGTCGGACCCCCGTCCGTCTACTCCTGACCAGTGGATTCGGGAGCAGTTCCGAAAGAAGTCGGAGGCCCGGGACGACGAGGAAGCGCCGTCGGGTTCGACTACTACTGATGGGGCCGGAGACGCGCCGGTGGAGGTTTCCCCGGAGTCGAAGTTCGACAACACTCTCTCGGCGATCGACGGCATATTCAAGGAACTCGCTAACGAGTTCGAAGCCCTTGCCGAGATCGAAGTCAACGACGAGAGTTTCGCCGAGTCACAGGGGATCGGCCCGGATTACGTGGACGCCTGGCAGAAGGTGTTGAACGCTGTCATGGGCAAGGTGAGTCACCTCGGTGAAGTCCATAAGAAGCGCTTCGCCGCGCTCCAGGCATCCATCGAGGACGAGCAGGCGGCAGCCGATGTTGATGACGAGTAGCCACTACGAAACCGCCTGTCTCATGGCGGACCGTGACCTCGAGGCGATGACCCCCGGTGCGATCCCGTTGGTGGGCGATTGCGTCCTGCTCCCAGAAGTGGGGAACGCGGTCTACATCGTGACCGATGCTGGTGGGGACGTCGTCTATGTGGGAAGCGTCGCGAGACGGGGCACGGTGCGCTCTCGGTTGGCCGAGCACCTCCGCGAGGACAAGAAGAGAAGTACCTGGCGCGACGTCTGGGTTGTTCCCCTCAAAGCCGGGACCCAGAAGGAGCGAGTGAGGTTCCTTGAAGGTCGCATCGGGCGCAGGCTTCACTATCGCGGTCGCCTTCCGTCCTATCGCCGTGCCCTCAATGTCGGAGGCACGGCCAGCGCCGCCTAGCCAACTGCGGTGAGCGTTCCGGGTGGGCGGCGTAGACGTGCCCACCCGGACGCTTACTCGTTGCCTGAGGCCAAGGTCTGTCAGCACCAAGCCAGTTGACCTCTGGTGCCGGTTCGGCCGGTCGTGCCGGCGGGCACTAAAGGCCGTTAGTGCCCGCACACCCAGCATATGGGCGCGTATCCTGGTATATCGCCGCGAGACGGGAAATCCAGCAGCAGCGGGAGACCCAGCCACCAAGCCATCTCACGGGATCGGCTCTTCTCGCCTGGGCCTGATGGTAAGGAAGGGGTCAGCGGTTCGAATCCGCTTCCGGGCTTCACCTCGTTCGCCTCATCCCAATGGGAAACAGGGGTCCCAGGCCACGCGAAGCTCGTGCGCTGTTCGCGGCCGCCTCGGGTATTCTTCTCGGAATGAAGCCTCTGGAACGCCTCAATGCGGCGCTCGGCAAGAGGTAGGTCCGCTAGGTTCTGAGGATTCGATGGGTGCCGGAAACCTTGATCGCGATGTAGAAACCATCGCCGCCCTGGTACTTGCACCGGCGGCGAAGCTGGCACATCTCGCCGAACTGGAAGCGCATCGGCGGCGCAAGGAAGAAGCCCGACGCCGGGAGGTGAGGGACGCGGAAGCCCGCGAGCGGGCTGTGCGGGAGGCCGAGGAGAGTCGCCGTCGGCAAGAACAGCAGAAGGTGATATCTGACCTGGAGACCCTGTCCGTCTGGGGCGGTCAGATCGCCCTTTGGGGCGTGATGATCGTTAGTTTCGCGATTCTCGCGGGGATCGAGGATGCTCCTCAGGGCTCCCTGATGGATCTGCTCAGCGGCTTCAGGATCGTTGTCAGCCCGATCTTTGGGTGGATCGCCTACATGCTCGTGAAGGGTGCCTGCGCTCTGGCGATCTCCCACGAACTCCATTCCCGGCGCAACTCCCGCTGAAGTCTGGGAGAACCCGGAGACCGTCGTGCGCTCGTTCGTCCCACACCGCTGCGAGGTCGGACCCGATCTGGATCGTGTGGACCTCTGCCGGGCCTCCCGCTAGGTGGCAATCGTCGCCGACCGGTCGGTTCTCAGCAGGGGAGAGGAATTTGAAGTTTCCTAAAGGAAGCTGGATTAGTCTTCGCTGCTTCTGTGAGTGGAGCTACGACGACAGTCAAGCCTGACACCGCCAAGATGAGCGCGGGGCAGAGGGCCACGGTGCTCGCCTTCGCGACGATTCTGGTCGGGGTCGCGGTCTGGGGGCTGACCGCCTGCAACCGTGACGGGGATCCGAACACCGCTTCGGGTGAGATGGCCATGGCCACCGGTGACGCGCGCATCGTCGGCGAAAGCGACCTCCCCGGCCTGCCCTCGGAAGTCGGGCACCAGGTCTTCTGGGCCGGCCCCCGCAGCGACACCAAGCTCGAGTTCAGCTCCGACGAGGCCGGCAACGTCCACCTCCGGTATCTGACCGAGGACGCCGAAGCGGGCGACGCCAAGCAGAGCTACCTGAACATCGGCAGCTATCCCTTCGCCGGCGCCTACCAGGCGACCCGCAAGCTGGCCAACGGCCCCAACGTGGTCAAGGTCACCGAGCACGGCGGGATCGGCTTCTATGACCCCTCCAATCCGTACAGCGTGATCATCGCCTGGCCAAACCAGCCCGACCTCCAGGTCGAGGTGTACGACCCCGAGAAAAACCGTGCCCTCGACGTCGTCCGCAGTGGCGATATCGTGCCCGTGTCCTGATTCTCGCCTGGGTCATCTTCCCGCTCGTCCTGCTGGCGCTGAGCGTCGGTCTCGGCCTGCTGGCCGAGTTCGCCCGTGGCCGCACGCTGCCCTGGACCCTGCTGCCGGCGACCGGCTTCGCGGCGATCATCGCGGTCGGCGGCATCATCACCTGTTTCCCGGGCCTGGCCGAGTTCACGACCGGGGCGATCACCGGGCTGGCGGTGACCGGATACGTCGCCCTGCTGACCGGTGGGCCCCGCGGCCCGGTCCGTGGCTTCTCCTTCCTCCGGCCAAGATCCGCCTGGGTCTGGCCCGCCCTCGCCGCGGTCGGGGTGTTCTTCGCCTTCGGGGCGCCGGTCATCCTCTCCGGCTCGGCAACCTTCGCCGGCTACATCAAACTCGATGACACCTCGACCTGGCTCGCCTTCACCGACCATGTGCTTGCCCACGGCCACTCGGTCGCCGGCCTGGCCCCGTCCAGCTACGAGGCCACGGTCCAGATCAACCTTTCTGCCGGTTACCCGCTCGGCGCATTCATCCCGCTCGGGGTCGGCCACGAGCTGACCGGGCAGGACTCGGCCTGGCTCTTCCAGCCCTATCTGGCCTTGATGGCGGCCTTCATGTCGCTGGTCTTCTACGAGTTGGCGGCCCCGGTGATCCGCGACCACCGCCTGCGGGCCTTCGCGATCTTCATCGCCGCCCAGCCGGCCCTGTTGATCGGGTACGCGTTCTGGGGCGGGATCAAGGAGGTGGCGACCGCGCTCCTGGTCGCGATCCTCGCGGCCGGTGCGGTCGGGCTGGCCCGCGACCCGAAACCACGCAGTGCGATAGTGGTACCGATTCTGGCCGGCGCCGCCCTGATCGGCGTGATGGGTGCCGGTGGGCTGCCCTGGCTGGCGGCGATCCTCGCCGGGGCGGCGCTGCTCATGATCGGGTCGATCTGGCAGGCCCGCAGGGCCGGGGGGGAGGTCCACGGACCGGCCAGGACGATGCTGATTGCCGGGGTGATCGCCTTGGTCGGGATCGCTGCGGTCGGCCTGCCCACCGTCTTCGCCGGCGGCCAGCTCTTCTCACCGAACCAGGGTCCGCTGACCAGCTCGGAGGAGATGGGCAACTTGATCCGGCCGCTCAGCCTGGCCCAGTACGTGGGCCCTTGGCCGGTCGGTGATTTCCGGGTCGAGCCGGTCTCCGATCTGGCCAGCCTCCTGACCTCGCTGCTGGTCTTCGCGACCGTGGTCGCGGCCGGCTTCGGCCTGGTCGCGGCCATGGCCCGCCGGGCCTGGGGGCTGCTCCTGCTCACCTTCGGCACGGGGCTCGGTTCCTTCGTGGTCTGGCTGGTCGGCTCGCCCTGGGTGCAGGGCAAGGCCCTGGCCACCGGATCGGCCTCTTTCCTGATCCTCGCGATGGCCGGCATCGGCTATCTGCTCGGGGCCGGGTCGAAGGCTGAGGTAGAGGGTGAGGCCGAGGCGGGCTCGAGGCCTTTCGCCGGGGTTTCTTCGACCGCCCTCAAGTCGATCGGTGCGGTGCTCCTGATCGTGCCCTGCGGCATCCTCGTCTCCAGCGCCCTGGCCTACCACGAGAGCTGGCTGGCGCCGGAGGCCCAGCTGGCGGAGCTCTCCGAGATCGGCCACGAGTTCAAGGGCGAGGGGCCGGCCCTGATGACCGAGTACCAGGCCTATGGGGTGCGCCACTTCCTGCGCCTGCTCGACGCGGAAGGCGCATCGGAGCTCAGGCGCCGCGTCATCCCGCGGCTCGACGGGACGGAAACCGAGAAAGGTGCCTGGTCGGACACCGACGAGCTGGTCATGGACCCGGGCCAGCAGGGTGTACTCACCTACCGGACCCTGGTCCTCCGCCGCAGCCCCAGGCAGAGCCGGCCACCTTCGCCTTACAAGCTGGTTTGGCGGGGCAAGTACTACGACGTCTGGCAGCGCGATCCGGACTATGACGCCAGCCGACTGATCGTCCACAAGCCGCTGGGCGGCGAGTTCCAGCCGGCCGCGGTCCCGAACTGCGCGGTCGTGCAGAGTGTCGCGGGCCAGGCCGGGACCACGGGTGAGGTCGTGGCGGCGGTCCGCCGGCCGAACGCGGTTGCCGACCTGACCGACTACCCGCCGGACTGGGTGCCCGACCCGGCCAACAAGACCTTGACCCCGCTCTCCGACGGGACCGCGACCGGCAGCGTCTCCGTCCCCGAGGCCGGCGAGTACCACGTCTGGGTCGGCGGTTCGGCCCGCGGCAAGGTGTCGGTCGAGGTCGGCGGCCAGGACGCCGGCTCGGCCCGGGGCTTGCTCAACAACAACGCCCAGTTCATCAGCCTCGGCGACCTCGACTTCGAATCCGGCGAGCTGCCCGTCAGCCTGGCCTACGAGAAAGGCAGCGACCTCCGCCCGGCTACCGGCGGCTATCCCTTCGGGGTCGGGCCGGTCGTCCTCGAACCGGTCGGTGACCCGAAGCTGGTAACCGTCTCAGCGGCGAATGCCCAGAAGCTCTGTGGCCGTTCGCTGGACTGGATCGAGGCCGTCCGCTAGGGCGCGCTTTCGGAACCCAATCCACACGACGTTCAGTCACTCGCTATACTGCCCGCAGCCACGGAACCAAAATGGTCAGTAGATAGGGAAGCTGACTTGTCCGAGGTGCGGTAAATACAAAGTGCCGGTTAGGGTGCCGGCTAGGGAGCGGGGTCCAGTCTTGGACCTCAAGAGGGAGAAACAACAGTGCGTCAGGGAGCATCACTCTCAGAGGAGGTCGAAACGGTGAAAACCGTCACGCGTCGTTCTGCCCACCTTCGACTGATCGGGGCTGCTCTTTGCCTTGTTCTCGCTTACATCGGGTTTGCCGAGGCGACCGCGAACGCGGCCACGCCCGTGATCGTCAATAGCACGAGGTGGCTCGGATCGGACCGATTCGCGGAGAAGACCGAGGACGACAGTTTCATCGCCATCGTCGTGCGTCACGACGTGGGACGAAAGGTCACCGGCCTGCGCATCGACAGCGACAAGAACGGCACTGACAACACCGCCTCGGTCGGAATCACTGACGTGAGTCCGATCGCCGAACAGAAGAGCTTCCAAGGTGGCTACGAGTACACCAAGGTGATCTACAAGTTCCGTCCGACGTCCGGCGGCAACGGTTTCTCGTGCAACTTGATCGGTTCCAAGACGAGGTCGAACTCGTTCCCGCTGCGGATCCGGGCCCGCCTCGACAACGGCGAGGAGACCGCCTCCTCGACCATCAACGCAACCTGGCAGGCGTCTGGCGACTGCGCATACTCCACCGACTACGCGATCCTCTGGAATCCTCAACAGTCGGCGACCCAAGTCCGCCCGGGCCAGGCGGTCACCTTCCAGGTCACCGGCGACGATCCCGACTCGGTCATCAACGAGCCTGATTTCAGCTCGGTCACCCCGCGCCTCCGCAACATCCTCACCGGCGAGACGATCATGGGTGACCAGATCACCGGCACCGGCCAGGATCGCATCTGCAACACGGCAGGCGACAACAACACCATGGTCTTCCCGATCAGCTTCCCCAAACGGGGAACCTGGATCGTCGAGTCCCAGGCCGGCTCGGGCACTCACCTTCTCAGCCCCACCTGCGGCGCCGCCGGCAACACCGGCTGGTACTCGCTCGGCGTGGTCAGCGTCAACTCGCTCGCCTCGACCAGCCCGACTGCAGACTTCAACGCGACCCGACCGGTCGTGAACGGCACTACCAACATCACCGCCACCAACGTCCTCGATCCCGATGACCAGGCTGCGGGCGGCCGGGTCCAGGACATCGAGTGGGATCTCGACTTCAACGCGGCCAATGGCATCGACGGCTTCGAGCAAGGCGTCCGCGGCGACCCCGATACCGGGTTGCCCGGTGGCAGCACGACCCGCAGCATCAACACCACCGGGTTCACCCCGGGCTGGTACACCGTGCGCACCCGGATCTCGGACAACGGCGCCTCCAACGGTGCGGACAACGCCTCGGCTCGGGTCATCTACTCGACCCAGTTCCTGGTCAACAGCCTGCCCACCGCGGCCGGCCAGGACCGGACGCTGACCTCGACGGACACCCTGCCGCTCACTCTGCAGGGCACCGATACCGACGTCTTCCCGCTGATGGGGGTCGATGACCAGTCGAACCTGCAGTACTCGATCATCGACCCGCCGGACCACGGAACCCTTTCCACGCTTGGCGGCACCTTCGGCAACCAGACCGTCTATGACCCGAGTGGGACGAATTACTCCGGCAACGACTCGTTCACCTACAAGGTCGACGACGGCTACGGCGGCGTCGACGTCGCGACGGTCAATCTCGAGGTGACGCCGCCGACTGACATCGACCTCGCGCCGAACCCGATGGTCGATCACAACGACCGCGGCGCCACCGTCGAGTTCAGCTCGCCGACCGAGGAGGACCCCGGTGCGACCCTCGATCACTTCGAGTGCTCGCTCGACTTCGGCAACTGGCAGACCTGCACGTCGCCGCACAACTTGACTGACCTGAGCGACGGCCTGCATAACTTCCGGGTTCGCGCCCACGGTGGCGACGGCACGGTCGACGCGACCCCGGCTCAGGCCGAGTGGGTCGTCGACGCCAAGCCGAGCGTCGCCTTCACCAGCACGCCCGCCGCCGACAGCGGCGACCCCGATCCGGTCTTCGAGTTCACGACCGACGAGGCCGGCAACACCGTTCCACTCGAGGTGACCTGCGTGCTGGACAACGACATCCGTCGTCCCTGCGAGTCGCCGTACGGGCTGACCGACATCGACGACGGCCCGCACTCGTTGACCGTCTTCGCGGTCGACCAGTACGGCCGCGAGACCTCCAACACCTACGAGTGGGAAGTCTCGCGCGACGGGGTGCTCACCAACCTGGTGGGTACCTACCCGCAGTTCTCCGACAGCGCCGACCAGGACTTCGAGTTCGACTCGAACGACCCGGCCAACACCTTCGAGTGCAGTCTCGACGGTGCGGCTTGGAGCGCCTGCACGACCCCGCAGAGCTTCACCGGCCTCGCCGACGGGCAGCACACCTTCAAGGTTCGGGCGAAGAACCCGGCCAACGTGGTCGACGAGACGCCCGCCTCCTGGTCATGGAAGATCGACACGGTCGCTCCGGACACCACCCTGGACGACTTCAACCGGGCGATCACCAACCAGGCGATAACCGCACGCCCGAAGTCGAACGAGGCCGTGGTCCAGTACGTCTGCTCGATCGACGGCGGCAGCTTCAACCCCTGCTCCAGCCCGCTCACCGGGCCGAGCCTGGCCGACGGCAACCACATGCTCCGGGTTTCCGCGGTCGATCGCGCCGGCAACGTGGACATGACGCCCGCCGAGCAAGGCTGGCAGCTCGACACGGTCGCGCCTACGTCATCGATCACCGCCGGGCCTGCCGAAGGTGCTCACCTGAACGTCTCGACCGCCGATCTGGAATTCGAGTTCGCAGCCGATGATTCTGCGGTCTCGGCCCAGTGCTCGCTCGACGGCGAAAGCTGGCGGGATTGCGAGAGCGCCACAGAGCAGAGCTACGCGGGCCTGCTTGACGGTGACCACACCTTCAAGGTGCGCGGCGTCGATGCGGCCGGCAACGTCGAGGTTCCCGGCTCGCAGCGCAGCTGGACGGTGGACACGGCGGTCCCGACCGTGACGATCGCCTCCGGCCCCGCCGGCGCGGTGACCGACCGGGAAGCGACCTTCAAGTTCGCAAGCTCGGAGGCCGGCCAGGTCGAGTGCAGCCTGGACGGCGGCGCCTGGCAGGAGTGCTCCAGCCCCCAGACCTACACGGGCATGCCGGACGGCGACCATCACCTCAAGATCAGGGCCACCGACATGTTCGGCAACCAGGGTCCGGCTACTGGTCGTAGCTGGAAGGTCAAGTCCGTCATCAACAACCCGCTGACGATTCCTGTCGCGCCGGCCTGCTCCTTCGCCAGCTCACAGTCCGGGTGCCGGATGCCAAACGTGACCGGCAAGTTCCTGACCCGACCGGGCAAGGGCGGTGCCAGCAAGGTCCAGCTCCAGATCGACTCGCCGACCACCGACATGTCGGTGGCCCGGATCCGACTCGGCCGGCGTTCCGCCTACGTGCTGAAGTCGAAGTCGAAGGGCAAGAACGCCTTGACCGTCACCACGACCAACCGCTCCGGCGAGAAGACCACGAGTGTCTTCAAGGCTCGAGGAGCGGGCCGAGAGGGAGTCCGGACGCTGACCTCGACCGACGGGAAGATGACTGCGAGCATCACGCTCGGCAACGAAGCCATCATCGAGGTCGCGAACCTCGACGAAGGCATCGGCCGCGTCACCTTCACGGTGCCGGCCCTCCGCCACGCGCTGAGGGTCCGTCCGGGCAAGAAGGCACCGACCCAGAAGTGGTTTGGCACGGCGCAGGACCGAGAAGGCCACTGGGTCACCACCAACATGTTCATCGACCCGCCACGAGCTAAGAAGGCCGGCGGGAAGGGCGGCCGCAAGTGAGCGCCTCAGTCAAGGGAGAAGGCAGGAAAATGACGATGAAACTCAAAGCGATCATCTTTGCGGCGGTCTTGGCGCTCGCGGCTTTCGGAGCCGCTTCCAGCGCCCAGGCCCAGAAGGTCGGCAACCCGGGCCAGTTCGACATCACGGCCGTCTCGGGCTTCATGAAGGTCGGTTCGCTCGATCAGTTCGAGCTCTCCGAAGGCTCGCTTTCCTTGCCGGGAGCGGTGGCAGCGAACGGAACCGTCACGGTTGCCAACAGCGACATCGGGGCACCAGCCTTCCCGCTCTGCGACACCCCCGGATCCTCATCCTGTGAGTACGACGGCATGGTGACGGTCCACATCGTCGGTGATCCAACCGGTTCGGTCAATCCACTCACGGGGGCGGCGAACCTCACGATCAACATGTGGATCAGCGCCAACGTGACCAAGCCGGTTACCGCGAACTGCACCATCGGCACCGCCGGCAGCCCGCTCTCGATTCCGGTCATCACCGGTACGAGCGGCTCGCTCACCGGCGCCCCGTATGACCCTGCCACAGGCCTGCTCACCCTGGTCAACGGCACCATCGCGATCCCCGGACCCTCCGGCGGCGGCCTCTGCGGCGTCGTCGGCGGCCAGATCGGCCTGCCGTCGGCTTCCGGCAACAACCTGATCAGCTTCACCATGAAGTTCACTCCGATCGCCACCCCGGGCGTCCAGCCGGTGATCAACTCCTACGACGAGACCATCGACGGCGGAGTGCTGACCATGACCGGTTCGGATGCGATCAGCAAGCCGGGAACCCCGCAGTTCCAGTGGGACTACGACGGCAACGGCACCTGGGACACCGCGCTCTCGACCAACCCGGAGACCACCTACACCTACACCGGTTCGGTGGGCACCGTCCACCATCCTCGTCTGCGCGTCGTGGACGGCGCGGGTGATTCGTACGTCGGCACCAAGCCGATCACGATCGGCCCTGGTCGCGACCTGTCGGTCGAAGCGGCGCCACTCGGTCAGTTCAACGTCGGTGCCAGCGGCACCTTCCAGGTCAACGTGACCAACGAGTCAGCGGTCGACATGCCCAACCGGGTCATCGCGACCGGTACTTTGCCGGCCTCTCTGCCCCTGACCGGGGCCACCGGTTCGGGCTGGAACTGCTCGACCGCCGGCCAGACATACACCTGTCACCGTCCGAGCCTGGGGGCCGGGATCACCGCGCCGCCGATCTCGATCACCGTCGGGATCACCGCGGCTGCCCGCCCGACCGTGAACACGACCCACACGGTTCAGGGTCCGCACGATCCGGTCAGTGAGAACGACTCGACCACGATCAACACCGAGGTATTCGCGACCGACCTCACGATCGACAAGCACCACGACTACGAGTTCCGTCCTGGGGCGGACCCGAAGAACGTTCACGTGCTCGACGTGTCGAACGTCGGCAACATCGCGACCTCGACCCCGACCACGGTGACCGACACACTGCCGACCGGCCTCACGCCGCTCACCGCGACCGGCGCCGGCTGGAGCTGCAACATCGCCGGTCAGACCGTGACCTGCACCTCTCCGGCCGTGATCGGGTCGGGGCAGGCCGCCCCGGCGATCCAGATCACCTCGGACGCCGACATCGTCGCGGCCGGGGGCAACCCCGGTGACACGAGCGTCTCGGTGGACAACACCGCGACCGTGGCCAACGCCGGTGACGTGAACCCGGACAACGATTCGGACACCGACCCGACGATGATCCTCGATGCTCCTGACCTGGCGGTGAAGAAGAGCCACGTCGGCAACCCGACCGCAGGCGAGAATTTCGACTACACGATCGAGGTCGAGAACCGTGGCGGCCAGGACACCGTCCAGCAGACCACGATCACCGACACCCTGCCGTCGAACATGACCTACGTGAACGGCACTGGCACCGGGTGGACCTGCGACGCGGTCGACCAGGACGTGACCTGCACCTACGACGACCCGATCGTGTCGGACACCTGGGCACCGCCGATCACTCTGACCGTCCACGCGGGAACTCCGGCGGACGTGGTCAACACCGCGGTGGTGGCCAACGCCGATGACCCGAACCCGAACAACGACTCGATCGACGATCCGACCTCGGTCCGGCTGATCGACCTCGACATCTCGGCTCAGGCCGAAGGCGTCTACAAGGTCAACCGCGACGGCTGGGTGACCATCGGCCTCGAGAACCTCGGTACGTCCTCCTCGGTGGGGACCACGGTCGTCAGCTCGACCCTGCCGGCCGGCGTGACCTACGCCGACTTTGCCGGTGACGGCTGGGACTGCTCGGCCTCGTCAGGATCGAATGTCTCCTGCGACTACGACGACCCGATCGCCCCGGGCACCCCGCCCGACGACCTCAAGGTCATGGTCAGCTTCACCGCGCCCGCGATGCCGGACACGACCATGTCCTTCCACGTGGCGACCGCGAACGACTATGAGCCGGCCAACGACGACGCCGGGTTCACGGCTGACGTCTTCGGCCAGGACCTGAGCGTCGACCTCAGCCACAGCGGCAACTTCCGGGTCGGCGGCAACCGTACGTACACGGTGGACGTCCAGAACGAAGGAACAGGACCGACCACCGACCCGACCGAGGTTCAGCTCGACCTCGACCCGGGCCTGACCTACGTCCAGTTCAGCGGCGCCCCGGCCTGGTCCTGCGGCATTGCCGGCCAGCAGGTGACCTGCACCCACAACGGCACGATCGCCGCCGAGGCCCACGCGGACACTCTCAGCATCCAGGTGCACGTCGAGCCATCGGCCTGGCCACAGGTCACTTCATCGGTCACGGTGAGCACCGACGGGGACCGCAATGCCGGCAACGATTCCGATCAGGACATCGCAGCCGTGGCGGCACCCGACCTCCAGATCAGCACCAGCCACACCGGTGCCGCTTTCCGGGTCGGGACCGAAGGTACCTACCGGTTCGTCGCGACCAACGCGGGCGATGCCGCAACGACCAGTGACACGGTCGTGACCAGCACGGTCCCGAGCGGACTCGACTTCCTGGATGCCGACGGCACCGGCTGGGACTGTTCCTTCAGCGCCCCCGACTTGACCTGCACGCGTTCGGCGAATCTCGCCGCCGGCACGAGCGCGGCACCGATCAACGTGACCGTCATGCCGACCACGGCAGCGATGCCCTCCGTGCTCAACGAGGTGGCTGTCGCGGCTGACAACGACCACGTCCCGGGCAACGACACGGCGTCGGAGACGATCCCGGTCGTCGCGATCGATCTCAGCATCGCGTTGACCGGCCCGACCGGCACGCTCGAAGTCGGTCGTGATGCGATCTACACGATCGACGTCAGCAACGTCGGAACCGCCGACACGATCAATCCCGTCGTGGTGACCGGCCACCTGCCGACCGGGGTCATCCCGGGCGAAGTGTCCGGCAGCGGCTGGTCCTGCAACATCGATCGCACCAACGGCCATGAGGTCAGCTGCGTACGGGACGCCAGCTTGGCAGCCGGTGCGCCGGCCCCGACCATCACGGTGGTGGGCGCGGTGAAGCCGAGCGTCGTGAGCCCGGCCCAGACCAGCTTCTCGGTGGCGACGTCAGACGACATCGAAAGCCTCAACGATCAGAGCAACGCGGTCAGCAACCCGGCGATCTCGGGTCCGAACGGAAGCGTGCTGCTCGAGCCCGACATGGCCCCCGGGACCAGCCTCCGGGTTGGGGATCACGGCACCTACCGGGTGCGTGTCCACAACGACGGCGGCTCGGCGATCGGCACCGGCACCGAGGTGCAGGTGCTGCTTCCGGACGGTCTCGTGCCGGATGTCTCGGGCAACGCCCACTGGCCTTGCTCGGTGAGCGGACAGACCGTGACCTGCACCCGGGTTCCGACCATCCCGGCCGGCCAGAGCGCGCCCGTCTTCCCGGTGAACTTCACCGTGACCAGCGAGGCCGCGAACACGGTGACCACCACCGCCACGCTCGACGTGCCCGGTGATCTGGTGGCCGCCGACAACGAGGACTCGGACGTCCAGAACGTCTCCCGGACCGACCTTTCCGTCGCGCTTTCCTCGTCGGGAACTTGGACCGCAGGCACCGAGGCCAGCTTCGACATCCAGGTCGCCAACGGCGGTTCGGCCGACACGGTCGGTCCGATCGCGCTCCAGTCCAGCCTGCCCGAGGGCATCTGGTACCTGAGCGCCACCGGCGGCGGCTTCAGCTGCGCCCCGGACGGCACCATGCTGAACTGCGAGCGCGGCGCGGCCCTGGCCGCCGGCCAGAGCACCGAGAAGCTCACCGTCAAGGTGAAGGTGTCCGACACGCTCGCGGGAGACCTTGACCTGAATGCGGCTATCTCGACCCTGGACGATGTGGAGGACGCCAACGATACGGCGACGATCGTCCAGTCCGTGGTGCTGCCGGCCGTGGTACTGCGACCGGCCACCATCGGCGCCAAGAAGGCGACCATCCTTCGGAACGGAGTCTTCAACGTGAAAGTGAGCTGCCCCGCGGATGCCACCCAGCGCTGTGAAGGCAAGGCGCAACTCAAGGTGAAGCCGAAGCTGCGGCGACCAGGCAAGAAGAAGCGCTTCTGGACCAATGTGACCTCGACTTCGGCCCGCTACGTGGTGGCGCCCGGAGAGTCGAGAGTGGTCTCGCTGAGGATCAAGTCAGCTCAGCGCCGGGCGCTGGCCAAGCGCAAGAAAGCCAACGGCACGCTGACCCTGAAGCCGAATTCGACTGAGATAAATCCGACTAAAGGCACGGTGACCCTCGTTGCGCGGTAGGGGAACAGCAAAGGGAGACAAGGGACGCGAAATGTCAAGGAACAAGCTCAAAATGACTAGGAACGTGACACTGAAGGGGCTGGTCCTCGGACTTCTGTCCATCGTGGCGATGTCGATCGGCGTCGGTACCGCCGAGGCCGGCTTCCCGGGTGGCAACGGCCCGATCGTCTTCACCAGCGTCCGGGGCGGCTCGACCGACATCTACACGATGCAGGCCAACGGTTCCGGGGTCACGCGGCTGACCAACACCGGTACCAACACCTCGCCGGCCTGGTCGCAGGACCGTACGCGGATCGCCTTCATCTCGAAGCGCGACGGCAATCCCGAGCTCTACGTGATGGATGCCGACGGCGACAATCAGACCCGTCTCACGACCACCACCGCGGCCGAGTCCGACCCGGCGTTCTCGCCTGACAACGACAAGATCGCCTATGCCAGCAACGCCGGCGGCGATCGCGAGCTGTACGTGATGACCCTGGGCGACGAGCCCGTCTCGAACCAGATCACCGCCAACACCACCCAGGATTACGCACCCGACTTCTCGCCGGACGGCTCGACCCTCGTCTACGAGCACTACGCGCCGGGTACCGATCCGGGTAAGGGCTACCAGATCTTCAAGATCCCGGTCCAGGGTGGAACGCCGGTCAACCTGACCGGCACCGCCTACAACGTCGAGAACGCTGATCCCGCCTTCAACGGCGACGGTAGCCGGATCGTCTTCCAGAGCCGTAACCGCCCCGGTCACACCAACTGGGAGATTTACACGATGAACGCGGACGGCTCCAACCAGGTCAAGCGGACCAACGTGCCGTCCGCCGCCAACACAGCCCCCGTCTACTCGCCTTCGGGCACCAACGGTGCCCTCGACCAGGGCACCCCGGAGAAGATCCTCTTCGTCTCGAACCGGACCGGTTCCGATCAGGTCTTCGTGATGAACGCCAACGGCTCCGGCCAGACCCAGGTCTCCGATGGCGCTGCGGCCGACAACGAGCCGAACTGGCAGGCGCTGGACATCTTCCCGCCGGACACCACGATCGTCGACGGGCCCGAAGAGGGCAGCACCGTCGCGGCCGACAACGCTGACTTCAGCTTCGAGTCGAGCGAAGCCGGCTCGACCTTCGAGTGCCGGCTCGACCAGCACCCCTCCGAGGGAACCTGGGGATCGTGCGACGCGAACCACAACACGGGTGCGATCGATGACGGTACCTACACCCTGAAGGTTCGTGCCATCGATCCGTCGGGGAACGTTGACCCGACCCCGGCCGAGCGAACCTTCACGATCGACACGACCGCCCCGGTCGTCGATCTGGCCGACGGTCCGCGCGGAGCCTGGGAGGGCGCCTTCATCAACTTCACGGACCCGCTGTTTGAGTACAGCTCGCCCGAGGATTCCGAGACCAATCTGATCACCTTCGAGTGCCGGATCGATCCCGTTGCGGACGACCCCGAGACCGAAGAGGACGACGCCACGCCGTGGAGCGACTGCACCACGGACGGGAGCTTGCAGGCGCAGGATCTCACCGAGGGCACTCATCTCTTCCAGGTGCGCGGCACCGATCCGTGGGGCAACACTTCCGCCCCCGTCGAGGCGAACTTCGAAGTCGACCTGACCGAGCCGGTCGCGAGCATCACCGCCGGCCCGGCGGACGGGTTCTGGCTCAACAACGGTGAGCCTTCCTACGAGTTCGACTCCGATGAACCGGGAACCTTCGAGTGCCGGATCAGCGATTCGCCCGAGAGTGATTGGGCGGCTTGCACCAGTCCTTTCGCACCGGCTTCGGCCCTCGGAGACGGTCCTCACACCTTCGAGGTGCGGGCGATCGACAGGGCGCTCAACGTCCAGAGTGGGCCTGCGGCGCGGGTGGTCAACGTTGACACCGTCAACCCGGTGACCACGGTCACCAGCGGCCCGGACAACGAGACGATCGACGTCGATCACGCCAGCTTCTCCTTCGAGAGCGATCAGCCTGAGGACGCCACGTTCGAATGCAACTTCAACGGCAACGGCTGGGAAGCCTGCACCTCCCCGTTCGCGACCGGGGTGATCGAGAACGACGACTACACGTTCGAGGGCCGTTCGACCGATCGCGCCGGGAACACCGGTGCGCCGGCTGCCTTGCGTGAGTTCACGGTGTACGCCCCGCCGCGGACCGTGATCACCAGCGGCCCGGCCGACGGTGCCCACATCCCGACCGGCAACGCCAGCTTCGACTTCACCTCGGAGGGCGCGAATGTCTCCGAGGACACCCCGACCTTCCAGTGCCGGATCGACTCGACCGACGACAACGACTGGGAGGCATGCACCTCGCCGCTCAACGTCAACGGTCTCAACAACGGCGCGCACTCCGTCCAGGTGCGGGCGATCGGCGAGGGCAACCGACCCGACCTGACCCCGGCGACCCGCAACTTCACGGTCGACAAGGTCCATCCGGACACGACCATCGTCTCCGGGCCGGAAGAGGGCTCGCTGACCAATGACCCGACCTTCGAGTTCGGTTCGACTGAAGACGGTACCTTCGAGTGCTCGATCAACGGCGGTGCCTGGGAAGCCTGCGAAAGCGGCGTCGCCCTGGTCGTCGACGACGGACCGGTGAACCTCCAGGTGCGGGCCGTGGACCTGGCCGGCAACGAGGACCTGACCCCGGCCACCCGCAGCTTCACGCTCGACGCGACCGCCCCGGACACGACCATCGACTCCGGGCCGGCCGACGGGAGCCGCACCAAGTCAACCGAGATCACCTTCGCCTTCAGCTCCTCCGAGCCGACCGACGCCACTTTCGAGTGCCAGGTCGACGACGGCGACTGGGCCTCGTGTGTGACGCCCTTCACCACCGACACGCTGGCCGACGGCGCGCACACCTTCAAGGTGCGGGCCACCGACATGGCCGGCAACACCGATGCCTCCGCCGCCGCCGTCACCTTCACGGTCGACACCGTGGCGCCGGTCGCGACGATCACCACGGCCGACCCGGCCGAGGGCGTCGCCACCAAGGTCAACCAGCCGGCCTTCGAGTTCGAGTCCGACAAGGCCGGTTCGGTCTTCGTCTGCCGCTTCAACCAGGTCGGCGAGGACGAGGCCGACTGGGAGAGCTGCTCGTCGCCGGCCCAGCCCGGTTCGGCGCTGGCCGACGGCGACTACCAGTTCCAGGTCCGTGCGATCGACGACGTCGGCAACCAGCAGGACGACCCGACCTCGCGGTCTTTCACGGTCGACACGACTGCGCCGACCACCAGCATCGACTCGGGGCCGGCCGAAGGCTCGACCATCGAAGTCGATCACGCGAGCTTCGACTTCTCGTCCAGCGAGGAAGGCTCGACCTTCGAGTGCTCGCTGACCGCGACCGGTGACCCGGATGACTTCGCGACGTGCGAGAGCCCACTCGACAGCGGTTCGCTGACCGACGGCGACTACACCTTCAAGGTGCAGGCGACCGACCCGGCCGGCAATACCGACACCACCGGGGCGACCGTCAACTTCTCGGTTGACTCGCCGCCGACCGCCAGCATCCTGGGCTCCAGCACCGTGGTCGACGGTGGCCGTACGAACTCGACCACGCCGAGCTTCGACTTTGAGTCGAACGAGAACGACTCGACCTTCGAATGCCGAGTCGACAGCACTGCGGACGACGATTGGGCAGCCTGCGCCAGTGGCTTCACCGCACCGGCGCTGGGCGACGGACCGCACACCTTCGAGGTGCGTGCCGTCGATCCCGCCGACCGGGCCGGTGCCATCGCCAAGGCCTCCTTCGCGGTCGATACCGGGATGCCGGTCGTCGACTTCACCGGCGGCCCCGAGGACGGCGCCTACATCGCAACCGACTCGCCCGAGTTCAGCTTCACCTCGAGCAAGGAAGGTTCCACCTTCGAATGCAAGCTCGACGGCGGCAGCTACGCGGCCTGTGATTCGCCCGAGGGCCTCAGCGGCCTGGCCGAAGGGCCTCACGCCTTCTCGGTCAAGGCGACCGACGACGTCGGCAACGAATCGAACCCGGCCACGGTGAACTTCACCGTCGACCTCACCGCACCGGTGAGCACCATCGACGTGCCCAGCCAGGACCAGGCGTTCGACACGAACCAGCCTGAGATGGAGTTCAGCGCCGACGAGACCGCCACCTTCGAGTGTCAGGTCGATGGCGGCGACTGGGTCGATTGTGAGTCCCCCTACGAGACCGATGTGCTCGACGACGGTAGCCACACCTTCAGCGTGCGGGCCACCGACCGGGCGGGCAACGTCGAAGTCGCGCCGGTGACGGTCGACTTCACCACGGACGCGCCGCCGCGGGTGGACATCACCTCGGGCATCGAGGACGGGGCCTACACGAACCAGCAGGAGCAGAGCTTCGAGTTCACCGCGACCGAGAACGACGCGACCTTCGAGTGCCGCATCGACTCCGAAGAAGAGAGCGATTGGACGAGCTGCTCCAGCCCGGCCACCTTCAGCAACCTTGCCGAGGGCAGCCACAAGGTTGGCTTCCGCGCGGTCGAGGCCGCTTCGCCCAACCGCCCGTCGCTGAAGCCGGTCTACCGGACCTTCACCGTTGACATCACCAACCCGACCTCGAGCTTCAACTCGGGGCCGGCCGACGGCGCCACGATCGCCACCGACTCGGCGACCTTCGCCTTCGATTCCAACGAGCCCGGCACCTTCGAATGCAAGGCCGACGAGACCGATTGGATCGCTTGCGATTCGCCGGTCACCCTGACCGATCTCGACGATGGCAGCCACACCTTCAGTGTGCGCGCCACCGACCTGGCCGGCAACGTCCAGGCCCCGGTCAGTTCGCGGGGCTTCACCGTGGACACCACGGCTCCGGTGACGACCATTACCTCCGGCCCCGAGGCCGGTGCGGCGATCAGCAACACCACCCCGAGCTTCGCCTTCGAGGCGGACGAGGCCGCCACCTTCGAATGCAAGGTCGACGGCGGCTCGTGGGACAACTGCACCTCGCCGTTCACGACCGGTGCCCTGACCGCTGGTTCGCACACGGTCGAGATTCGCGCGACCGACACGGCGGGCAACGTCGAGACCGCGCCGGTCAGCCGGTCGTTCTCGGTCGACACCCAGGCTCCGACGGTGAACATCACCTCCGGACCGGCCGGCCTGACCAATGACAGCACGCCGAGCTTCGCCTTCGAGGCGAGCGAGAGCAGCACCTTCCAGTGCAAGGTCGACGACGGCACGTTTGCTTCCTGCTCGTCGCCGTACACCACATCGTCGCTGGCGGATGGAGCCCACACGGTCAAGGTCATGGCGACCGACGCCGCCGGCAACGACTCGGCCGTGGCCAGCCGCGAGTTCACCGTTGACACCACCCCGCCGTCGGTGACCATCACCAGCGGCCCGGAAGCGAAGATCACCGCCACGACGGCCACGATCGAGTTCTCGGGCTCGGAAGACGGCAGCACCTTCGAGTGCTCATTCGACGGCGGTTCGTTCGCGGCCTGCACCTCACCGCAGAGCTACAGCGGGCTGACCCTGGGCGACCACAGCGTGGCCGTCCGGGCCACCGATCGGGCCGGCAACCAGGGCGAGGCCGCGAAGGTCGAGTTCACGGTCGTCGAGGCCCCGGTCGCCAACCTGGCCAAGGTGGTCGTGAAGGGACCGAAGAAGGTCAAGCGCGGCAAGAAGTTCGCACTCAAGGCCTCGGTCAAGAACCAGGGCAGCGCGGCCTCGGGCAAGGTCAAGGTCTGCGTGCGGACGCCGAAGAAGCTGATCGCCGGCAAGGCCAAGCGTTGCCGGACCATCAGTTCGGTCGGTGCCGGCAAGACCAAGACCGTCACCTTCAAGCTGCGGGCCAAGAAGGCTGCCAAGGGTGCTAAGGCGGTGCGGGCCAAGATCAAGGTCTCGGCCCCGACCGGCAAGGGCGCAACTTCGGGCAAGCGCGTCTACAAGCCGCTCCTGTTCGGCTAGCGCCCCGATTACAGGCGCGCCAGCGCAAGGGCTGATCGGCCCGCCCCGGATACGTTTCCGGGGCGGGTCGCTTCATTTGGCGCGCCTCGTTTCGCGGCTTAGCAACCCGATCGGACACGAGACCCCGCATGCGGCTTCAAACCGGTATTCTTCACAGACGCGCCTCAGCCCCCGGGCCGAGGCTTTACTTTGTCAGCACTGCCTGAGTAGCGAGGAAATATGGCACGCGGAGATGTCCGCATCGCGGTGACGCTCGCATGTGAGAACTGCAAGCGTCGTAACTATCAAACGAATAAGTCCAAGCGCAATACTCCCGATCGAATCGAGATGCGGAAGTACTGCCGCTGGTGCGGCAAGCACCAGCCCCACAAGGAAACCCGCTAGTGGCGAAGTCCCGGGCACAGCGGAAAGCCGAGCGCCGCGCGCGCGAGGCTGCGGCACAGGGCGACGGTGCGGCTGAGGCGAAAGCCCAGCACGACACTCAGGTACCCAAGTCCGGTGACATCGCCGAGATCGAAGCGGTCGAGGCCGGCATCGCTGCCGGCGCCGGGGAGCAAGACCTCGAGACACCGGATTCACCCAAGCCCGGGCTGAGCAACAAGGAAGAGAAACGCAAGGCACGGCAGGAAGAGAAGCGCAAGAAGGCCGAACAGAAGAAGCAGGAAGAACAGCAACTGGCCAAGCGACAGAAGCAGGCCACCCAGACCACGCGCAAGCGGGGCGGCGTGATCGCTTTCCTGTCATCCTGCATCGCCGAACTGAAGCGAGTCCAGTGGCCGGACCGGGACACCTTGATCCAGGCGACCGCCGTGACCGTGGTCTTCGTGCTGATTGCCGCCGTCTACCTCGGACTCTTGGACCTCTTCTTCAACTGGCTGGTCCAGAGGATCATCTAAGGAATTTCAGGAACCCATGTATCGCTGGTACGTCATCAACACATACTCCGGGCAGGAGAACAAGGTCAAGCAGAAGCTCGAGCATCGGATCGAGTCGATGGGCCAGGGCCACCGCGTCCGCAAGGTCGTGGTCCCGACCGAACAGGTCTCCGAGGTCAAGGACGGCCAGAAGATCCAGGTCGAGAAGCGCACCATGCCCGGTTACGTGCTGATCAACATGGAAATGACCGACAACGCTTGGAGCCTGGTCGCCAACACCCAGGGCGTCACCGGCTTCGTCGGTCCTCGCGACACTCCGGTGCCGCTGACCAAGGCCGAGATCGACCGGCTGCTCCACCGCGAGACCGCCGAGCGGCCTCGCACCCAGGCCCAGTTCGAGATCGGCGAGACGGTCAAGATCATCAGCGGGCCGCTCTCCGACTTCTCCGGCGAGATCGCCGAAATCAACGAAGATCAGCAGAAGCTCAAGGTGCTGGTCTCGATCTTCGGTCGCGAGACGCCTTCCGAGGTCGGCTACGAACAGGTCAAGAAGCTCTAACCACCAACCACTTAAGGCATCAGTCTCATGGCTAAGAAAGTAATGACCCTCATCAAGCTCCAGATTCCGGCCGGCCAGGCCAACCCGGCGCCGCCGGTCGGCCCTGCCCTCGGCCAGCACGGGGTCAACATCATGGACTTCTGCAAGGCGTTCAACGCGCAGACGCAGCAGGAGGGTGGCACGATCATTCCGGTCGAGATCACGGTCTACGAGGACCGCAGTTTCGACTTCATCACCAAGACGCCGCCCGCGGCCGTGCTGATCAAGGAAGCGATCGGAATTCAGAAGGGCTCGGGAGAGCCACACGTAAACAAGGTCGGCACCATCACCGAGGCCCAGGTCCGTCAGATCGCCGAGCGCAAGATGCCCGATCTGAACGCGAACGACCTGGACGCCGCCTCGAAGATCATCGCCGGTACCGCCCGTTCGATGGGCGTGGAGGTCAAGTAACCATGGCTCACGGCAAGCGCTTTCGCCAGCAGTTCCAGAAGGTCCAGCGGGATCACGTCTACCCGCCGTCCGAGGCGATCAACCTGATCAAGGAGACCGCTTCGGCGAACTTCGACGAGACGGTCGAGGTCCACGTCCGGCTGGGAGTCAACGTCCGTCACGCCGAAGAGCAGCTCCGCGGCACCCTCGCCCTGCCCAACGGGCTCGGCAAGGACGTCCGGGTTGCCGTCTTCGCCCAGGGTGACAAGGCCCGTGACGCCGAGGCCGCCGGGGCCGACATCGTCGGTGCCGATGACCTCGCCGCGAAGATCGAAGAGGGCTTCGACGAGTTCGACGTGGTCATCGCGACCCCGGACATGATGCCGACCGTCGGTCGGCTCGGCCGCGTGCTCGGTCCCTCGGGCAAGATGCCGAACCCGAAGGTCGGCACCGTCACCGAGGACGTCGAGAAGGCGGTCGGGGAATCCAAGGCCGGCAAGGTCGAATACCGGACTGATCGCCAGGCGATCGTCCACCTCGCGATCGGCAAGGCTTCCTTCGACGCCGACAAGCTGCTCGAGAACTACGCCGCCGTGATGGACGAGATCTCCAAGGCCAAGCCGGCCTCGACCAAGGGTCGTTACATCCTCTCGATCTCGATCTCGACCACGATGGGCCCGGGCATTTCGGTCGATCCGACCAAGGCCACCGAGCAGGACATCTTCCCCGAGTCCGGCAGCGCCGAGGAAGCCGAAGCCGTCCCAGCCTGATCGATGTTTTGGGGGCGCCGGTGGCGCCCCTTGCGAAAGCGACCCTGCTTCTCTAGGGTCCCCGGCAAGGAGTTCCCTGCGGAGCGGGGGCGCGGGACTCGTCCAAAACAGACCAGGAGTCTCATATGCTTTTGTATTCGTTCGGTGTAGAAACCGTTTTTTCGCGTGCACGGATACTGGCCGCGTTCTGTGTCTCGGCCGCCGTGTTGATCATCAGCCTCGGGGCGGCCGCCCCGGCCGCGAACGCCGCCGACCTGCAGGTCTCGACCGGAGGCGCCGACACCGGCAACTGCCAGGTCGATCCCTGCGCCACCATCCCGTACGCGGTCGGCCAGGCGGCCGACGGCGACACGATCGAGGTCGGCGACGGCGAGTTCACCGGTGGTGTCAACGTCTCTGGCGTCGACGGCTTGACCATCCGCGGGGCCGGTCGCACCGGCACCAACACGACCACGATCAAGGCCCCGGCCACCCCCTTGGCTTCCTGCGACCCGGACACGGGCTGGACCGGCGTGCTCTGCTTCTTCGACTCGAAGGTCGATGTTCAGAATCTCGTGGTCGACGGTGACGGCAGGGGCAATTCGAACAACCGCTTCTCCGGCATCCTCTATGCCCGTTCCGGCGGCACGGTCGGCGACGTCGAAGTAACCAACGTGCGCAACACTCCGTTCAGCGGCGCCCAGCGCGGCCACGCGATCTCGCAGCTCAACAGCGACGGCGTCCTTCGCACGTTGACTATCGAGGATTCGCTACTGCATGACTTCCAGAAGTCCGCTGTCCAGGCGGCCTACACGGGCGGCAGTGGACTGACGCTGAACGTGGTCGATACGGAAGTGGTCGGCAGCGGGCCGCAGTCGACCATCGCCCAGAACGGCATCACCGCACTCAACGGGACCGAGATGACCGTATCCGGATCCACGATAAGCGACCTTGCCTACACGGGCGCCGGAACCGAAAGCGACGCCGGCACCGGCATCTACGGCTACGGCGTCGGCGACTCGCAGCTGACCGGAAACTCCCTCAGCGACGTCCAGCGCGGCATCTATACATTCGGACAGAACGGTGACGAGTCGTTCCGGTTCACCGGCAACGCGGTCGATGGCCAGGTGGCGACTCCCGGTGGAGTGGATCGGGTCAGCGCGATCGTCGCTCAGCTCGGCGACTACGAGATCACGGACAACAACCTCGCCATGACCCCGGCGGGCTCCGACTCGGTGCAGGCGGGCCTCTGGCTCCGCGACGGCGTGGTCGATCCGGTGATCACGGCCAACCGCATCGTCGGCAACGGCGTCGGCATCGACAACGACACCGGCTCGCCGATCAATGCCGAGGACAACTGGTGGGGCTGCAACGGCGGCCCCGGGGCCGCCGGCTGCGATGCGGTTTCCGGGGACGTCGACGCCGTCCCGAACGCCGTGCTCTCGGTCAACGCCACTCCGGACCGTTTGCCCGCCAACGGCACCGCCGAGGTGACCGCGAGGGTGGACACCAACAGCGCCGGAGAGGCTGTGAGCCTCCCGATCCTCGAGGGAAGCCCGGTTGCCTTCAGCGCTGACCAGGGCTCGGTCACGCCGGCATCCGGGACCATCGACGGAGGCTCGGCCACCGCGCAGTACGTATCGCCGACCGCGATCGGGCCGGCCAAGGTGTCGGCCACGCTGGACGGTGAGGTCGGCAGCGCTGACGTCTTCGTCGGCGCGGCTCCGACCGTTTCCTCCGCCAGCCTGGCCGGGTCCGGTTTGGCCGGCGAGCCGCTGACCTGCGCCGCCGAAGGCGTGGGCGGCCTGCCCGCACCGTCGCCGGTCGTCGCCTGGCTGCGGGACGGTACGGAGATCGCCGGTCAGAGTGGTTCCACGTTCACACCTGCCGATTCCGACGTCGGATCTCAGATCAGCTGTCGCGTGAGCGTCGAGAACGAGTTCGGCAAGGCCTCGGCGGACAGTTCGGCGGTGACCGTCACGCGTCACTCCCAGATCCCCTCGGTGAAACCGCCGGTGGTCAAGCCGAAGACGAAGGTCACGGTCCCGCGTTCGGGCAAGGTGGTCATCGTCGCGGTCAAGTGCCCGTCCGGGAAGTGCCGGATCAAGGCGCCGAAACGGGTCAAGGTCAAGATCCGGGGCAAGGTCTACCTGGTCAAGGTCAAGGCTCCCGCCCGGGTCGCGCAGGGGCAGACCGGCCAGGTGCGCCTGGTGCTGCCGCCCCGGGCGCGTCGCGCCATCCGGGGAACCAGGGCCAAGGCCCGGGTCAAGATCGTGATCACTTCGAGCAACGGCAAGCGGAAGGTGGTCAACCGGGCCTTCGTCCTGCGAGGGCGGCCGGCTCGATAGGCGTTCCCGGTCGATCGGGATGCCGGGTGGGAGCGCACGTTGCGCTCCCACCCGGCGACCCGGTCAACGACAGATTCCGGTAAGGTTCTCCGCCTGCCGTAGACCGCTGGTCGGGCGATAGCCCGTAATTCCCAGCGCAGGTGAGCCAGAGAGACCATTCGTGGTCACTCCTCGTGCCCGCCTGTGAGCGGGTTTTTCTTTGCCCGGGTCGTCTGCGACAGGAGTTAGTCAGACAAAGACAAGTCAGGCAAAAATGAACCGTGAAGAAAAAGCCGCGCTGATCGAAGAGATCGGTGCCGAGATCGAATCATCCGAAGCGATCTTCGCCGTGGACTACCGGGGAATCTCGGTTACCCAGGCGGCTGAGCTGCGCGGTGAGCTGCGCAAGGCGGATGCGACCTTCAAGGTCGTCAAGAACCGCCTCACCAAGCTCGCCGCTGAGAAGGCCGGAACCACGGAGCTGAACGATCTGCTCCAGGGCCCGACCGCGCTCACCTTCGTCAAGGGCGACACAGCCGCCGCGGCGAAGGCGATCACCAGCTTCAACAAGGAGCACGAGATCCTCACCTACAAAGGTGGGCTGATGGGCGAGACCCTCCTCGACGAGGGCCGTTTCACCGCGATCTCCAAGCTCCCGACCCGAGATGTCCTCAACGGTCAGCTGGCCGGCATGGTCGCCAGCCCGCTGGTCACCCTGACCCGCGGCCTGGGATCGATGATCTCCGGCCTCGCGATCGCCCTCCAGCAGGTGGCCGATCAGGGTCTGGTCGGCGGCACCGCAACCGAGGCTCCGGCCGAGGAGGCACCCGCCGAGGAAGCCGCTGCCGAAGAGGCTCCGGCCGAGGAGTCGACCGAGGCTGAGGCTGAAGCCCCCGCCGAGGAAGAAGCTCCGGCCGAAGAAGCTGCTGAACCCGCTGCAGAGGAAGCACCGGCCGAAGAGGCCGAAGCTTCCGACGAAGAACAAGCTGAAGAAGACAACGAAGAGGCGCCGGCCGAAGAGGCCACTGATGGTGCCGACGAAACCGAAGAGGCGCCGGCCACAGAGGCCACTGATGGTGCCGACGCTAAGGAGTAACCAGAATGGCAACCAGCACCGAAGAATGGATTGAAGAGCTCAAGGGCATCAGCGTCCTCGAGCTGAGCGAGCGCATCAAGGCTCTCGAAGAGGAGTTCGGCGTCTCGGCCACGGCCGTGGCCGCTGCCGCTCCGGCTGCCGGCGCCGCCGGTGGTGACGCCGGTGACGGCGGCGACGAGGGCAGCTCGACCGTCGACGTCGTCCTGACCGACGTCGGGGACAAGAAGGTCCCGGTCATCAAGGTCGTCCGTGCCGCCACCGGCCTCGGTCTCAAGGAGGCCAAGGCCCTGGTCGACGAGGCTCCCAAGCCGGTCAAGGAAGGCATCGAGAAGGACGAGGCCGAGAAGCTCAAGGCCGAGCTCGAAGAAGCCGGCGCTTCGGTCGAACTCAAGTAAGAGTTCAACCTCAAGCGTTGACGAAGGGCGCCCCAGGGCGCCCTTCGTCATTTAACCCCAGCCCCGCCAGTGAGGTGGAAGTTCTCGCCATATAGCGCTCGATTTTTCAACCTCACCGCAAAATTCAAACGCCCGCGGCAGGTTGCCGCGGCCGGTCGATCAGGAAAAGCGGCAGGTGACGGGAGCGATGACGCTGCCGTCAAGCGTTGCAAATCGTTGCACCTGTCGAGCCACATGTGAGCAAGTCTTGGGCAGGCTGAGGCCATGGAAGTCACAACGCGAGTAACCGGGTCAGCAACCGACCAGCTCCGGGTGCTGTACAGATTCATGGCCGAACGCGATTTCGTCGCTGCCAAAGACGAACTGATCGCGAATGGATTCAGTGATTCCCGAATCAAGAACTGGGTGCGTAGCGGCCGCCTCATCACGATCGTTCGATCCGTCTATTCCTACGGCCGTGATGTCCGGGATCTGAATGCCGTCTGGCGAGCCGGTCTCCTCGCGGCCGGGCCTGGCTCCGCGCTGACGGGTCGAAGCGCCTGTGAATCGCTCGACATCGTCAAGGCGAAGCCGGGGTTGCCCAGAGTCGTCGAGGTCGGTAGCCCGACTGGGCAGGCAAGGCAGTTCAAGGGCCTGTCACCGGCCCTGCGAAACACGGTCGTCAAGGTTGTAAGGCGTGGCTTCGAATCGGGTGATCTGCAGATCAGCAACGGGCTCGTGATAGCGAGGGCCGCTGTTGCTCTGACCGACTTCGCCGCCAATGCCTCGGCGCGGGAAGTCCGATTCGCGTTTCTCGAAGCTTGTCGCCTGAAACACTTCGGTGAACCAGACCTCCAGTACTGCTACGCCCACCTCGCTCATCGCCGGGGAGCGAGGAAGCTTCGACCATTCCTGAGGCTCTGGGTGCCCGAGCTGGGGCGGACCAAGTCGGTCTACGAAGGATGGTTCCTCCTGGTATGGATCGAGCGCGGCTATCCAATCCCCAAGGTGAACGCCAAGGTGTTCGGCGTCGAGGTAGACATCTACTGTCCCGAACGCCGGTTTGCTCTGGAACTCGACGGTCACGCGTTCCACAGCGATCCCGCCCAGAAGGCGATCGACCGGGCGAAGCAGCAGCATCTGGAGTCGCGTGGCCTGGAGGTCGAGCGGTTGCCCTACCGGGTATTCGAGCGGAATCCGGCCGGAGAAGTTGATCGGATCGCCCGCGAAATGGGCTATTGCTGAACCGAGGCGCGGTGAGGTTGAAGAATCGAGCGCTATATGGCGAGAACTTCAACCTCAGTGGGATCGGGGGCAGAGACGGCCGGAGGAGGGGGAGTAGCGGGGTTACGTCCGGGGAGTCTGTTAAGTGCGGTGTTAGCTGTGCTATTGTCTGTCGTTGCGCGAAGTTTCGGCCGATTTGCACCGCTTCCGCGTCCTGATCACGTGAATCTCTGACCCCTTGTGAGGAGTTGCCAACCTTGGCACGCCCGATTTCTGCCCCCGTTGTCCGCAGGAGTTTCTCCCGACTCGAAACCCCCCTCGAAGCCCCACATCTGATCGACATCCAGCGTCGCTCGTTTGAGGATCTCACCGATCCCGAAACCGGCATGCTGAGGGAGACGATCAATGACGTTTCACCCATCGAGGACTACACCGGCAATCTTGCCATCGTCTTCGGTGAATTCGAATTTGACGAGCCCGCCCACACTCTCGAAGAGTGTCGTGAGCGCGATCTCACCTACTCGCGTCCGCTCAACGTCACGGTTTCCTTCCAGAACAGGGAGACCGGCGAGATCCGCGAGCAGACCGTCTTCATGGGTGACTTCCCGTGGATGACCGAGCGTGGCACCTTCATCATCAACGGCACCGAGCGTGTGGTCGTGACCCAGCTGGTCCGGTCCCCCGGCGCCTACGTGATGGCCCCGAAGGATCCGGAGAAGCAGGTCTTCACCGCGAACCTGATGCCGGCCCGTGGTTCCTGGCTCGAACTCGAGATCGACAAGAAGGGCCGCGTGTACGTGCGGATCGATCGCAAGCGCAAGCTGCCGATCACCGTCCTGCTCCGCTCGATGGGCTACGTGACCCCCGAGCAGATCCTCGACCTCTTCGACAACTCGGTCTACATCCAGCACACGCTGGCCGCCGACACCGAGGCCACGCTGACCGAGGAAGGCGCCCTGATCGAGCTGTTCAAGAAGCAGCGCCCGGGCGAGCCGCCGTCGGTTGACGCGGCCAAGAACCTGCTCGAGCAGCTCTTCTTCGATCCCAAGCGCTACGACCTGACCCGGGTCGGCCGTTACAAGCTGAACGCCCGCCTCGGACTCGACATCGACCTCGACACCCGCGTGCTCACGCACGACGACATCATCTCCCTGATCAAGGAGCTGGTCAGCCTGCCGAAACTGCTCGGCATGCCGGAAGAGATCGACGAAGAGAACCCGATCAAGGACTACGCGGCCGAGGCCCTGACCTACCCGCGCGAGAACGTCTCCGACCACCTCGACGAGTACGAGCACTTCGGCAACCGCCGTCTGCGCACGGTCGGCGAGCTGATCCAGGAGCACTTCCGGATCGGCCTGTACCGCATGGAGCGTGTGGTCCGCGAGCGCCTCACCACCGAGGACTCGGACGCGATCACCCCGCAGACGATCATCAACATCCGTCCCGTGGTGGCGGCGCTGAAGGAGTTCTTCGGCTCCTCGCAGCTGTCGCAGTTCATGGACCAGAACAACTCGCTGGCCGGCCTGACCCACCGCCGTCGCCTCTCGGCGCTCGGCGCGGGCGGCCTGACCCGTGAGCGCGCCCCCATCGAGGTGCGCGACGTTCACCCGACCCACTACGGCCGCATGTGCCCGATCGAGACGCCGGAAGGTCCGAACATCGGCCTGATCGGCTCACTCTCCTCGTACGCCCAGATCTCCGAGCACGGATTCGTCACGACTCCGTACCGGGTGGTCAAGAACGGCAAGGTCACCGACGAGGTGGTTCACCTCGACGCGACCCAGGAAGAGCACAAGGTGATCGCCCAGGCGAACGCCGAGCTCGACCCCAAGACCAACGAACTGGTCGGCCCGGGCGTCTTCTGCCGCGCCGGCGAAGGCGAGTGGGTCACCGCGGAGCCGACCGAGGTCGACCTGATGGACGTCTCGCCGACCCAGATCTGGTCGGTCGCGACGTCCCTGATCCCGTTCCTCGAGCACGACGACGCCAACCGCGCCCTGATGGGCTCCAACATGCAGCGGCAAGCCGTGCCGCTGATGCGGCCTGACCCGCCGCTGGTGGGTACGGGCATGGAGCGCCGCGCCGCGGTCGACACCGGCGACGTCATCCTCGCCGGGGCCGACGGGGAGATCACCTACGTCGACTCCGAAGCGATCGAGCTCAAGCACAAGGACGGCACCGACAAGTACCCGCTGTTCAAGTTCATGCGCTCGAACCAGGGCACACTGATCCACCAGCGGCCGATCGTGGCCACCGGCGACAAGGTCAAGAAGGGCGACGTCCTGGCGGACGGCTCTTCGACCGGTGGCGGCGAAGTGGCCCTGGGCAAGAACTGCATGGTCGCCTTCATGTCCTGGGAGGGCTACAACTTCGAGGACGCGATCATCCTTTCCGAGCGTCTGGTCAAGGAAGACGAACTCACCTCGATCCACATCGAGGAATACGAGATCGACGCCCGCAACACCAAGCTCGGTGACGAGGAGATCACTCGTGACATCCCGAACCGTTCCGAGGAAAGCCTCCGGAACCTCGACGAGCGCGGCATCGTCCGCGTCGGCGCCGAGGTCACCTCTGGCGACCTGCTGGTCGGCAAGGTCACGCCGAAGGGCGAGACCGAGCTGACCGCCGAGGAGAAGCTGATCCGCGCGATCTTCAAGGAGAAGGCGCGTGAGGTCCGCGACACCTCGCTGAAGGTTCCCCACGGTGAGGGCGGTGTCGTGATCGACGTGCTGACCTTCAGCCGCGAGGACGGCGACGACCTGCCCCCGGGCGTCAACGACCTGGTCCGGGTCTACGTCGCGACCAAGCGCAAGATCTCGGAGGGCGACAAGCTCGCCGGCCGCCACGGCAACAAGGGCGTGATCTCGAAGATCGTGCCCGAGGAGGACATGCCCCACCTCGCCGACGGCACGCCGGTCGACGTCATCCTCAACCCGCTTGGCGTCCCGAGCCGTATGAACATCGGCCAGATCCTGGAGACCCACCTCGGTTGGGCCGCCGGCGAAGGCTGGTACGACGACGGTTCCGAGGCCTACAAGAACAAGGCCGAGACCCGCGATCGCGTCTACGTTTCGACCCCCGTCTTCGACGGTGCCTCGGTCGAGGACGTGGACAACGCGCTGGTCGAGTGGGCCAACGAGCATGGCGAAGCCCGCGGCATCGACATGGGCGTCGACATGAGCGAGCGCCCCGGCGCCCGCTGCTCCGGCACCCAGCAGCTCTACAACGGCCGCACCGGCGAGCCGTACGAGGGCAAGGTCACGGTCGGCTACATGTACATCCTGAAGCTGCACCACCTGGTCGACGACAAGATCCACGCCCGTTCGACCGGCCCGTACTCGCTCGTCACCCAGCAGCCGCTGGGCGGCAAGGCGCAGTTCGGCGGCC
>ERZ778021.200-NODE-200-length-130618-cov-7.690984_pt1 | contig 130618 bp, 93 predicted proteins | sample MGYA00375751_ERZ778021 | MGnify/ENA primary metagenome ERZ778021 (study PRJEB29350, sample SAMN05389814) | bioreactor metagenome | isolation source: Thiocyanate stock bioreactor | place: South Africa: University of Cape Town | collected 2013-08-29 ... | reverse complement strand
AAAACGGGAACATTTACCATTTCCCCGGCGTCTATTAAGGTAGATGGAAGTAATTATGAATCCAATTCTTTACAAATAAAAGTACTTCCTCCCGACGAAGCGTCAACGCAGGAACCGGCGGCGGGCGGAGGACGGGGTGAAGAGCGTCCATCCGGCACCGGCACAGCGACCGTCTCGGCCGAGGATGCTTTTATCAGGGCCATTGTATCCAAAAATGATCCGTACGAGCAGGAAGGATTTACTGTCACGTTCAGGCTTTATACTACCTTGAACGTGGTCAATTTCGGGAAGATACAGTTTCCCGAGTTCGAAGGTTTTATGGTGGAAGAGGTGAATCTTCCTTCGAACCAGCAGTTACAGTTGGAGCGGTATAACGGAAGAAACTATTTCACGGCCGATCTCCGTAAGACGCTGTTGTTTCCTCAACGGTCGGGACAGATATCTATTCCGCGTGGAAGCCTGGAGATGGTCTTTTCAGTCCCTTCAGGGAGAAGGGTGTCTACCTTCTTCGGTACCCAGGAGGTGATGGTGGATGTAAAAAAAGAACTGATCACGAACCCTTTATCGATCAACGTGAAACCTCTTCCTGCCAACAGGCCTTCCAGCTACGCAAATGCGGTAGGTACCTTCACATTGAAGTCCGGCATTAATTCTACCGCAGTAAAGGCCAATGAAGCGATCACCATTACATGGGAAATATCGGGTACAGGAAATATGAAACTGATCCGGAATCCGGAAATAGAATTCCCCAATAATTTTGAAGTATACGACCCCACAGTTACCAATTCGCTGAACGTAACAACGAACGGATTGACCGGTATCCGGAAAATAGAATATATGGCTATCCCTCGCTATGAAGGATCCTACACCATACCTGCTGTAGAGTTTGCCTATTTCGATCCGGCTAAGAACAGGTACGAGACACTCACCATGCCTGCACAGAATCTGCAGATAGCGAAAGGAGATCCGGGCAGTAGTACAACCACCTCTTTTGTGAATCGTCAGGATGTGAAGGTAGAACAGGATATACGCTTCCTGAAAACAGATGAACCATCCTATCTTTCCGCAACAACCTTCTTTGTAGGTTCATTGAACTACTGGTTATGGTACCTGATTCCTTTACTGCTGTTAATTGTGCTGTTTGTACTTAACCGGAAGCAGGCACGGGAAAATGCCAATGTGGCGTTGATGCGTACCCGGAAAGCGAATAAAATGGCTATCAAGAGATTAAAGACAGCGAACAGATATCTGAAAGAACAGGATAAGGAGCATTTTTATGATGAGGTCCTCCGGGCAATATGGGGATACTTCAGCGACAAGCTTTCCATTCCGGTGGCACGCCTTTCAAGAAACAATATAGAAGAAGAGCTGTCCCGAAAAGAGATCAGTGAACAATTGGCCGGCAAGTTTATCGAAATCCTCGATACCTGTGAATTTGCACGATATGCACCTGCCGAAAGTAATGCCGAGATGGATCGGATCTATAACGACACGATGGAAGCAATTGAAGAAATGGAAAATAAACTGAGAAAAGCTGCTAAATGATTTACTGATGTGATGATTAATCAGCTAATCAGTAAATCTGCGAATTTGCGAATCAAGATGATATGATACGGAATATATTTATTTTTTGTTTGATCCTGTGTTGTGGCGCCGGAATGGTGGAGGGACAAGAGGTGGGCGATACCATCCCGCAGACCGCCAATACAACGGTAACCCCATCGACAGAAGCATCGACAGACACATCGGAGACTGCCGCGCAGGCATACCGTAGCCAGGACTATAAGGAAAGCATTTCGCTTTATGAAGCGCTTATCGCACAGGGGTTAACTGACGACAAGGTATCAGCACAACTCTATTATAACCTGGGGAATGCCTACTTTCGGGATAATCAACTGGGAAAAGCAATCCTTAGTTATGAGAGGGCATTACTCCTTGACCCGGGTGACAGTGATATCCGGCATAACCTTCGGTTTGCGCAGAATCGTACCGTAGACCGTATCGACACTGCGGCCAATCTCTTTCTCGCCAACTGGTTCAGGGGTATCAGAAATGTGTTCAGTTCCAACCAATGGGCTGCTACAGGTATTATACTCTTTATCTTGTTTCTGGCTTGTGTGGGCATTTACCTTTTTATTCGACTGCTTTGGGCAAGGAAGACGGCTTTTTACACAGGCATCGTACTATTTCTATTGATGATGGCGGCCAATATTTTTGCTTTTAGCCAAAAGAGCGAACGTACCCGCAAGGACTCTGCCATTGTGATGGCGGGGGCTGCTACAGTCAATGCTTCGCCTGATACCGGAAGCAATCAACTTTTTGAATTGCATGAAGGGACGAAGGTGAAGATCAGAAACAGGGATGGCAATTGGTTTGAAATCCGGATCGCCGACGGAAGTATAGGGTGGATACATCAACAGGATATTGAAGTTATTTAACGTGCCAATAAGATAATATGAAAGAATTTGTCGAGGAATTACTTCCCGCTGAACGGGATATCTTTTTTGCGCTGAACGGCAGTGAATCACTTTTTTTTGACAATGTGATGTGGACAATCAGCGGTCGGTTTATATGGGTCCCGGTAATGCTGTTTATCCTTTTTATCTTTTTCTTCAAGACACGCCGAAATGAGGCTATTCTGGTTACCCTTTTCTTCATTCTCTTATTTGTTGCCGCAGACCAGATATCTTCTTCTTTCTTCAAACCATTCTTTGAAAGGTACCGCCCCACGCACCATCCCGATTTCAAGGATACGGTAGATATAGTGAACGGCTACAGAGGCGGGAGATATGGCTTTATCTCGGGCCATGCAACTAATAGCTTTGCCATTGCCGTATTCCTTTCACTTGTGCTCAGGAACGGTCTGCTTACGTTTAGTTCCCTTCTTTGGGCCACGATCAATAGTTACACACGTATTTATCTTGGAGTACACTTCATTTCGGATATCGTTGCGGGAATGATTGTAGGTACACTTATAGCTTTTATTATATACGGGATCTATACTTTGGTCAGGAAAGCGGTTGTCAACCCTCCTTCATCAAGAAGAATATCTGCCTACGATAAGAAGAAAGGTACGTTACTGGCTGTTTTCATCCTCCTATACCTTTTCATTATCACTATTTTTAGCCCTTTTTTAGCAACTTTACCCCATTGAAAATGTTCTAAGAATAGAAACGAAATATTTTTGTAAAGATTTTACTACAAATAATTTGGTTTCTCTGTTTTTTTGTGTATGTTTATGGCATAAATGGATTACCAAATTGTATTATTCATATAAAAAATAAAAAGCCATGGCAAGAACAATTACTTTTAATGAATTAAGAGAGCTGAAAGACAAACTCCCTGACGGTAGTATCCACCGGATAGCTGAGGAATTGGATATGAAACCCGAAACCGTAAGGAATTATTTTGGTGGATACAACTACAAGGAAGGCAGAAGTGTAGGAATACATATTGAACCGGGTCCCAATGGAGGCATTGTGGTACTTGATGATACAACCATCTTCGATAAGGCACTGAATATTCTCGGCCTTAAGGATTATCCCGAACCCGATTCAGTGGAAACCGAAGAGGTAGAATAAGGATTATTAAAACAATAAAAGTATGGGAAAGGATAAAAAAGACAGCAGTTCATACGACGAAAAGCTGGTTACCGTTGCCATCCATACGTATGATAAAGCGCACATATTAAAGTCGATTCTTGAATCAGAGGGAATTCCGACAGTCATACATGCTGTAAACCTGATCGATCCGATAATCGCCGGAAATGTACGGGTACGCATCAATGAGAGTGATCTCCCCAGGGCATTGCAGATCATTGAAGACGTGGATTTTACCGCCGATATGGAAGAGAAGGAGGAAAAGAAGCAAAAGAAGGAGATCCTCATTCCGGTAGATTTCTCCGATTACTCCCTGGTTGCGTGTGAGTTCGGGTTTCGTTTAGCACATGATCTGGATTGTAAGGTGAAATTGCTCCACGCGTTCTTTACACCTTTTTACCCTGCATCAGTTCCTTTCGGCGACACTTTTACCCTGCAGACAACTGACAAAGATCTGTTTCAGGATGTAAGAAACAGAACGGAAAGAGAGATGCAGAGCCTGGTAGAGAAGGTTGAAAACAGGATTGCCTCCGGGGCTATACCCAAGGTATCTTACAATACCGTACTGGTGGAGGGCCTGCCTGAAGAAGAGATCATCACTTATTCAAAGAAGATTCGTCCGACTGCCATCGTAATGGGTACAAGAGGCAAAAATGCCAAGGAACTGGATCTGATTGGTAGCGTGACCGCAGAAGTGATGGAAGGGTGCAGGACACCTGTTTTTGCTATTCCTGAAGGTGCGAAGATAAGAAGTCTGTCAGAAATGAAGACCATTGTTTTTCTTACCAACTTCCAGGAGCGGGAGTTCAAGGCATTCGACATCATGATGAAGTTCCTGGAGCCTTATCCTGTAAAAGTCTACCTGGCACATATTGCCAAGAAAGAGGATGTATGGAACGAAATCAAGTTGTCGGGCGTACAAAAACGGTTTTCCGACCTTTATCCGCACTTGCAGATCGAATACAAGCTGATCGACCAGAACGAGAGCCTGGAAATGACACTCGACAAATTTGCTGAGACTCAGAATGTGGATATGATATCCCTGTCGAGTTCACGCCGCAATATTTTTGCAAGGATATTCAACCCCGGGATTGCGAGGAGAATGATATTCCATTCCGACACACCACTATTAGTGATAAAGGGCATGTAATAAAAAAAGGGTTCTTCACAATGAGGAACCCTTTTTGTTTATCTTTCTGTCATTTATTTGAGACCTAATTTGGTCTTTACCTGCGGTGTGGCATCGACGGCCGAAGGGGAAAAATAAACAATGGGCGACTGCATGGCGGAAATGTCATACACAAAAGTGTAATTGTTCTCACTTCCTACCGAATTGATAGCATCAAATATCTTCCTGTTCACCGGTTCGAGAAGTTGCTGTCTCAATTGCTCGAATTCCTGCTGGCCATTCTGCATATAGGTCTGATACCTTTCCTCCAGTTGCCCCAGTTGTTTTTGTTGGTCTTGTTTCGCCGCGTCAGAGGCTGCGGGGCTCGCTTCAAACTCTTGATATTTCTTTTGGAATTCTTCGCTCAACGCCTGAAGATTTTTTCTGATCTCTTCCTGTTTGGTGGAAAGCTGGGTCTCAATGCCGGAGATTTCGGGCATAGCAGCAAAAACCTCCTGTACATTCACTGTGGCGATTTTCACTTCCTGGGCCATAGCTGCCAATGGAGCCACAGCAATAAACAAAATCAATAATTTCTTTAACATGATTACTATTTCTAATTTTTTTTGTTGGTAATTCGATAAAATTCGGCTACAAAGATAATCTATTTATTTTAATAACCTAACCTTGAAAGCACCTGATCACTGATATCGATGCTGGGGGAAGCAAAAATGATCGATGTGGCTGAAGCCCTGTCAACTACGAGGGTATAGCCCGATTCAGTGGAGACGGCTTTCACAGCCTCATAGATGTCATCCTGTATGGGCTTGATAAGCTGCTCCTGCTTTTTGAACAGCTCACCCTGCGGACCGAAATATTTATTCCTGAGTTCCTGGATAGCATTCTCTCTGGCTACGATTTCGTTCTCCCGTTTGGTTTTTTCATCTCCCCGCAGGGTAGCCAAATCGGCCTGGTATTTTTTATACATGGCATCCACAGTTTTCACCTCTTTATCCACTTCACTCTCCCACTGCTTTGAAAATGATTCCAACTGCTTGTTGGCACTTTCATAGGTGGGGATCTTCTTCAGGATATATTCCATATCGATCAGGGCATACTTTTGGGCATAGGTGCTCCCCATTGCGAATGCCATAAATATTCCCATTAAAAAAAATATTTTCTTCATATCATTCTTGTTTAATTGTTATTTATTCAGTTGCTATTCAGCTTCGCTGTTATTCAGTTGTTATTCACTCGCTCCGCTCGTGTAATTCGTGCTTCGCACGTAAATGCAAATTACCACCGAATTACAATTGAATAACTATTGAATTACTACCGAATTACAACTGAATAACTACTGAATATAAAGACGGTCCCGGCAATAAAACGTTTACAGATATCTTAATAAATTATGTTAAACGCATTAGAACTCCTGCCCGATAATAAAGTGGAACTGACTGCCACCTTTCTCTCTCGTACCCCGTCCGTATACCGTATCAAATCCGTATGCCCAGTCGATTCCCATCAGTCCGATCATCGGCAGGAAGATGCGTGCTCCCACACCGGCTGAACGTTTCAGGTCGAAAGGATTCACATCTTTCACTTCCCACCATGCGTTCCCCGCTTCGAGAAAGGCTACTCCGTAGATAGTGGAATTGGGTTCCAGGATAAACGGGTAGCGTAATTCCAGGCCGAGACGCGTATAGGCACGGGCATTTGTGGCAATTGAGTTATTCTCGTATCCACGCAATGCTATATTTTCGGTGGCAAAGGTAGTAGTATAACCCGTCATCCCGTCACCCCCCACATCGAATGTTTCGAAAGGAGTCTGTTTGTTTTTATTGTAATGTCCCAATACTCCGAATTCGACCCTGGTGGCCATCACCGGTGTCCTCTTTACGGTCATTGGCGTCAGTGGTGTGAAGGTACGTATCTTCAACTTCCACTTATGATATTCGTTCCATCTGTATTTTTCAGGATCGCTGTACGCTATTTTGGCGTAGTCTTTCCCGTCCCATAATGAGAAAGGAGGTGTGGCACTTACACTCAAAGTGAATTGGGAGCCGGTCCGCGTGTAGATAGGATTGTCCGTGGAAATACGGGACAACGTCAATCCGAGTGTAATACTGTTACTATTCCCGGTCTGGAAGGGGAAATAATTATATCTCCAGTTCTTCAGGTTATAGAGCTGGTAGCCTATCTCTGCCATAAACTGGAAATAATCGTCGGGCCATTCGAGCCTTTTTCCGTATCCTACTGAGACTCCCACCATATTGAATACCTGGTTCGGGTCGTAGCTATATTCCATGGCATCCTGATAATAACCGCCATATCCTCCATAACCATACCCCCCGTACCCTCCATAGCCATACATATAGGGATTGTAATAACTGTTCTGACTGTAATAACGTTCGTTCATCCCTGTCATTCTCGAATAGTATACGCTAAATGACAGATTGTTAGGCCTTTTCCCGCCAAACCAGGGTTCCATAAACTGAAACTGGTAGGATTGATAATACTGGCCGTTGGTCTGCGCGCTCAACACCAGCGTCTGTCCTTCTCCCTGCGGGATGATACCCCTCTGCATGGAAGGATTCAACAGGTTCCTCAGCGAGAAGTTGTTCAGCCGCAAACTGAGTTTACCCACTAATCCGGTCACACCCCATCCGGCAGAAAATTCGATCTGGTCGTTCCCTTTTGAAGTCAGCGGATAGGTAATATCCACGGTTCCGTCTTCAGGATTGGGATTGATTCCTCCCGAGATATCTGCGGAGAGAGCTTCAGGATCGAAGTGCCCTGTCTGCGCAATTTCACGTACTGAGCGCAGCAGGTCCTCCTTGCTGAATACCGCACCCGGTTTTGTCCTCAGCTCACGGCGGATGATATCTTCATAGAGACGGTCGTTCCCCTGGATGATTACCCGTTTGATAGTAGCTTTGGGGCCTTCTATCACACGAAGTTCAAGGTCTACCGAGTCATTCTCTATATTAATTTCTACAGGGTCTATATTGGAAAACAGGTAGCCGTTATTCTGGTACAGGTTGACAGCTGCATCTTCATCGGAAAGCAGCCTCTCTTGTAATTTTTTCTGGTTATACACATCACCGGACGACATATTGAGCAGTTGCCCCAATTGGGAAGAGGGATAATGGGTATTTCCCACCCAGTTGATGGAACGGACATGGTACAGTGGCCCTTCTTCCACCGCAATCTCTACGTTCACCGTCTTCTCGTCATGCTTATAGACCGTGTCGCGGATGATCTCCGCATCGCGGTATCCTTTTTCATGGTACTTATTGATGATATTATTCTTGTCTTCCTTATAAAGATCCTCCACAAATTTCTTGGAACGGAAGAGGTTGGCCAGTTTCCCCTTCTCGTTGGTTTTCTTCATCGCCTTTTTCAATGTACGGTCGGAGAGCTCGCTGTTCCCATCAATGGTGATCCTCTTCACCTTCAGCTTTTCCTTCTTGTCAACATCAATTTCCAGCACTACCTGGTTCTTTTGTGTGGCATCGGGACGCTGCATAATCCGCACTTCCGCATCACCAAATCCTTTCTCCGAGAAGTAGCTTTTGATGATCACTTCCGCACGTGATATCTGGGGAGGGGTAATCTGGTTACCCTTCACCACTCCTAATTTTTTCTCAATATCCTCCTGCTCACCCTTCTTCATGCCGGTATAGCGGATATCACTTACCCGTGGCCGGTCCGTCAGACGCAACTCTAACCAGACACTGTCACCCTCTACCTTGGTTTGCAATATCTTTATATCTGAAAAGAGCCCGTGCCGCCAGAATTTCTTGACGACACCGGATAGTTCATCGCCCGGAATTTGTATCTGCTGGCCTTTGGACAACCCGGAAAATCCTACCAGGGTAAACTTCTGCTCCTCATACATCGTTCCTTCCACACCCGTCACATCGATATCGGCTATGTAGTATTTTTTGGGAGCAGCCGTATAATTTACGGTAGATATGTCCACAGCAGATGAGGGAATAGTGTCATTGGTTTGCGCCCTGGACACAAACTCCGACAACATAATAAATAACAGAAGTAAATAAGATATTCTCTTCAACATTGTGATATTTTTCTTTTCTCTGACTCTCACCTCTCTATCTGGTCACTGGTCTTCCCGTATCTCCTTTCCCGTCCCTGGTATTCGATGATTGCTTCGTACAAGGTATCTTCACCAAAATCGGGCCAAAAAGTACCGGTAAAATAAAATTCTGCATAGGCACATTGCCACAACAGAAAATTGCTCATACGTTGTTCACCCCCTGTCCGTATCAACAGGTCGGGATCGGGAATATCACGGGTAGTAAGATAACCTGCAAAGGTTTCTTCATCAATATCTTCTTCCTCTAAAACCCCTTTTACTACGTCTGCAGCCATGTTCCTTGCTGCTGTGGATAGTTCCCATTTCGAGGAGTAACTTAGCGCAAGCACTAAAGTAAGCCCTGTTCCCTCTGCCGTTTCCCTGATACATTCTCCCAGAGCTGTACGGGCATATGCAGGAAGACGATCCATATCGCCGATAGAGCGGATCCTGACTCCGTTCTTTTTCAGGTCGGGAGTCTCCCGCGAGATGGCGTATACCATCAAATCCATCAACCCCTTCACCTCTTCGGTGGGACGGTTCCAGTTTTCCGTGGAGAACGCGTAGAGCGTCAAGTACTGTACCGATGCTTTCGATGCAGCCTCTACTACCCTTCTTATTGCATTTACTCCTTCCCTATGTCCTTCGCCCCGCCCCAGCCCTCTGGCTTTGGCCCATCGACCGTTGCCATCCATAATAATGGCGACGTGGGCAGGTAGGCGGTTTTTGTCTATCTTGTCAAGCAACGACATCTTCTTTATGTCTGAATTGTTAATTCCCATGACAAGGGTCTTCACGCTTACTGAACTCCCATGTCAGAAAAATCATTGTGAATGAATACCAATCCTTGTTTTTAAGGAAACTGCTTTCAATGCCGAAAGGACTATCCAAGTTCCATCCGGTGGTTTTCTCAGTTACATCGAAATCGTCGCCAAACAGTTTTCGCATTGAAAACTCAATGCCGATATTCATCCTGTTTTTTAATTTATACTTAAATCCCACTCCAAAAGGGATATTCGCTCCAAAAAAAGTTTTATTTCCCGTCGCATAAGTGCCGCCTACCCCTGTAAACAGGTAAGGAGTATAGGGTTTTGTCCCCAGATAAGCATACTTATCGCTATACGGGAAAAAATTAAACTCTACCTGTGCCCCCAACTCTGCCAGTGTACGGTGAAAAGAGGCTTGCTGCGCAAACGGAAAACTGTTTCCCGCATCTTCACTCTTCCCTGAAACATTGGCTACGGATATACCGGTTTTGATACTCCAGAGAAAATTGAGGTTGTACCGGAACAAAAGTCCTCCACTCATTCCGGGATGAAGGTAGAATTTGGTCCTGTTCGCATCGCCCATATAAAATGACGTGCCGGCAGCCCCTCCGATTTCATACTTGTATTCCTGCGCCTGAATATCTATATTGGATATCATCAAAAAGAAACCCATTATAAAAAGTGAGACAACGACAGAGTTTTCATTTTTCATTCTGTATGCGTATTATTGTCTCAACTCTAACGCAAATTTAGTACATAAATTGTGATTTTTTCTATCAATCAAGGGCAAACTTATTGAGCCTGCCTTTCCAGATATCCACAAGTTGGGTATTGGATGAAGATATTCCGCCGAATATCCATATATTATTGTCCGCATCAGTAACGGCTGAGGTATTCGTCCTTCCGGCAAAATTTTCCGGGAAGGACTGGTTCTCTTCCGCTTTAATCCAATCTATGCCATAATTGTCGGAATACATCAATATATTTTTCCCGGCTGATGTGGCAATCAGGTAAGGTTTGTCGTCGTAATAAAAGAGACTGCTCCCTTTCAGGATACCATCCGGCCTTTTGGATGTGATATATTTAATAACCCCTCCATCTTCCTGGAGAATCCAAATATCGTTGTTGAGGGCATCACTGGTGGTATTTCCACCCGACAAGAAGATGAACTTGCTGGCATAGGAAGTCTTACTCTCCACTTTCATTGCGGTAAAATCTATTACCGGCATATTAGCCGGAAGGTCGTTCATTAGCACAATATCCGAGAAATCGTTGCTTGCCCGGGCAAACCTGACCTTTTCGTCGTGACTGACAGCCAGCAAAATATTTCCGGCAGCAGCATTGGGTAGTTCACCGTAAATCGCTTTCACTTCGTATTCTGTTTGTACTATGCTCCAATTGACACCATCGGGAGAGTGATAAACCGCACCTGTCGCTGCATCAAGAGCATAGATAATGTTCCCCGATGTGATCAGCGAGGAAAGACGAAGCGTGTGAGGGATACCGGAGAGAACTACCGCTTCCCATCCTGGCGTATCGGAGATGTCTGTCGACACCGCTTTAATCTCGTCTCCCGACTGGTAATAGGTGTAAAACCGGTCTCTGTAGAGGATTGTTGCCTGGCTTTCTACCGGAGAATTGAGATAGTTTTCCCCTATTTTTTCCCAGGTAAGGATGTATGGATCTTCCTGGTATATATTCAGTTGAAAATCGTAACTCTTTGAGGTGACACCATCAGGAGCCGTAGTTTTGATCTTGCGTAATCTGGGGATGGCGATTGAATCAGACCTGTTCCATGCGTAAGAACTGTCAGGCTCGAGGGTAACCTCTATACCCGAGAATCCATAACTGGTCGATCCGGTGAGGCTCAGCATGACACTATCCACATGAAAGCCGTAAGGAAGCGGCTCCCTGTTAAATAATTTCCCATTTACCTGGTCTATCGTAAAAACTACTCCCGGCAACAAACTGGTCGTATCGGTTGCGGAGGAAATAGAGATAGCATATATCTGCGGATCGGTAGGATATTCCATATTGTTGTCAGATGAATTTAAACAGGAAGAAAACAACAATAAATTCACGATAAGTACCGATGCCCCAAAGAAATATTTAGATATCATTTGTTTCAAAAATATTGTACACCAAGTTATTTAGGATATGCAAAAGTAGAAAGATTTTTCTCTTTAACCATATTAAAATGAATATTTAATGAAAATTTCGAGTTATTTTACTCTTTAAATGAAATTGAACCGAGCCCGGGTAATTCCTGCAAGCAACTATATCCCCCTGGATGAGCGGTGCTCTCACACCCGACTGGAGGCTTTTTTCAGCTATTTCAAGGTAGGCTTCGTCCCACATCTCTTTTTCAATGAAAGAGGTCAATAATCGGGCGCCTCCTTCTATCAACAGAGAGTATATCTTCTCATCATACAAGCCAGCCAGTATTTGCCTGTTTGTATCTCCTGAAAAGTCTATTACGATGTACTTTACATTTTCTTTTTTCATCGTATGGGAAGGAGCGGATGCGGTGAAAACAATGGTAGGTACCGTTCCGTCAAAAAGGAATGCATCTGCCGGAATTTTATTCTCCCTATCGATAACCACCCTTACAGGGTCATCGCCGAACCATTTTCTGGCTGTCAACCGGGGATTGTCCAGGAGAGCGGTGTTAGTGCCGACCATGATTCCCTGTACCTTTGTACGGAATTTATGCACGATAGCGTGCGTCATCGTATTGGATATAATAACCGGACTCTTTCCGTCACCCGGTATACGAAGGTAATCCATAAAACCGTCGCTGCTCTGTGCCCACTTCAACAGTATATAAGGCCTGTGATAAAGCTGGTTCACAAAGAAAATCCTGTTCAAATCACGGGCTTCTTTCTCCAACAGGCCTACTGTTACTTCAATACCGTTTTCCCTCATCATCGCAATTCCTTTTCCTGAGACTTTGGGATTGGGATCACCGGTAGCTACCACTACACGGGGGATTCCTTTTGTAATGATCAACTCCGCACAGGGAGGGGTCTTACCATAATGCGCACAGGGTTCAAGGGATACATAGAGAGTTGAGTCGGCCAGTAACGCACTGTCCTTTACGGAAGCAATGGCATTCACCTCTGCATGTCCCTCACCATATTTCCGATGGAATCCTTCCCCGATGATTTTGCCGTTATGTACTACTACAGCACCAACCAAAGGGTTCGGTTTTGTGAAGCCTTCACCCTTGCGGGCAAGCTGAAGGCATCTTTCCATAAACAGTGGATTGATTTCCATTTTTTTATTATTATCTTTATAGAAGATAAGATGCGCCTCGGAAAAGTTCAAACAAGTTTGGCTTTTCACTCGGCTTTCATTATCTTTACCATCGTTATGCAATATTCGATTCAACATACCCTACAGAACACCCTACAGGAATTGGAAGGCCTCTACTCCAAACCGGAGATATCCGTCCTTACGCGACTTATCCTTGAAGAGGTATGCGCCCACAAAAATACTCATTTATCCGGTTCAGAGCGCAGGAAGGCTGAAGATATTGTCCATAGGCTGAAAAGCGGAGAGCCGATACAGTATATACTGGGAAAAACAGAATTTTATGGAATGCCTTTTGCCGTTACGCCCGATGTGCTTATCCCCCGCCCTGAGACTGAGGAACTTGTAGAGTGGATTCTCGCAGAAAACAAGTCGGCAGGCCATTCAGTGCTGGATATCGGGACCGGCAGCGGCTGCATCGCGGTAGTGTTGGCAAAGAAAATGCCCGGTAGCAATGTATATGCCTGGGATATATCGGAAAGGGCAGTGAAGGTAGCTTCCGAAAATGCATTCCTGAATGGAGTGGATATAGCGTTTTCGGTACGGGATATTTTTCTACCTGTGGATATCCATACCGCTTTTGACGTGATAGTAAGTAATCCTCCTTATGTGACCGAATCGGAAAAAGTAACCATGGAAGCTAATGTACTCGGGTTTGAGCCTCATGAGGCGCTTTTTGTTCCCGACGATCACGGTTTGATTTTTTATGAGCGGATTGCCGACGTAGCCCTCGCATTATTACGTCACAACGGTGAGTTATATTTTGAGATCAATAGGGATAAAGGCGTAGAAGTGTGCAATATGCTCCGGGACAAAGGTTTTGTCCTTATCGAACTGAGAAAAGATATATCGGGGAATGATAGGATGGTGCGTGCCGTAAAACCTGAAGAACATGGATAAGAAAGGAGGGTTCATTACCGAAGAGATGGCTTATGCAAGGATGGCACGGGTATGCTCGCAAAAGGAGTGTGCACCCTTTGATATTGCACGTAAACTGAGGGCAATGAATCTGTCGGAACCACTGGCGGGCAAGATCATCGACCGGCTGAAAAAAGAGAAATACCTTGACGAAAAGAGGTTTATCCGTAGTTATATCCACGATAAACTCCATTTCAATAAGTGGGGAAAGAAAAAAATTATACTCTTCCTGAAACAGAAGCAACTTCCTCCCGAACTGATTGAGGAGGTCTTTTCCGAACTTCCCGGGGAGTCGTTCGGCGAATCCCTGCAACCGGTACTTGAGAAGAAATGGAAAAGCATCAAAGGTGAATCGGACTACGAAAAACGGGGAAAATTGATCCGGTACACGTTGGGCAGAGGATTCTCCATGGATGAGGTAATGGCTTGCATGCAAAAAATGAAGATAGGGGAGAGCTTTGATGAAACGGAATAATTTGTTGAATCAGCTGGTACATCTTTTCTATCCGAACGTGTGCGTGGTCTGTGGCGGAGAGTTGCTACCCGGGGAAGAAGGAGCCTGCCTGCAATGCCTGTATAAATTGCCGAAGACCTATAATTTCAGGGAAGTGGATAATGATGTGGAAAAACTGATGGCCGGGCGTATCCCTTTCGAGCGGATCGCCTCTTATTGTGTCTATACCAAAGGTGGAACCCTGCCCCCTTTGATCCATCATCTGAAATACCGCCACAAGCAGGATATCGGCTTGTTATTGGGAAGGATGTTCGGTAAAGACCTGATGGGAACTGAGTTTTTGAAACCTGTTGAGTTGATCGTCCCTGTACCGCTCCATCCTAAAAAAGAAAAATTAAGGGGATACAACCAGGCGGAAATAATTGCGAAAGGTCTTTCCGAAACTACCGGCTTACCTGTCTCCACAAATAACCTGATTAGGGTAGTATACAATCCCACGCAGACAAAACGCAGCAAAACGCAGCGTTGGGAGAATGTGAAAGATATTTTCAAAGTGACTAATCCATTGTTGTTCGAACGGAAACACCTTTTGCTGGTAGATGATGTGATTACTACAGGATCTACGCTGGAAGCCTGTGGAATAGCTCTCAACACATGCAAAGAGGTGAAGATCAGCATAGTTACCTTGGGAGAAGTATTTTAGCCTTATTTTTTTCAGAAATTGAGGGTAAATAATTTTGAAAAAGTGTACTTTTGTAGTTAATCTGTGTAAATGTGGATAAAAAAAAGGTTATCAAAATAAATAAATCATATGAACACGCTACAGAAATTAACAGCCGAGAAACTGCTAAGGATTAAAGCCATTAAGCTACAACCCTCAAACCCGTTCACGTGGGCTTCGGGTTGGAAATCACCTATATATTGTGACAATCGGAAACTGATGTCTTATCCGGCTATCCGTAATTTTATAAAGGTGGAGTTTGCACGCCTTGTCCTTGAGAAGTATCCACAGGCTGACGCCGTAGCAGGCGTTGCTACGGGGGCTATAGCTCCCGGTGTGTTGGTGGCCGACATACTCGGTTTACCCTTTGTCTATGTCCGTTCCGCGCCGAAAGACCATGGTTTGGAAAATATGATCGAAGGTGACTTGCGCCCAAAGCAAAAGGTGATCGTGATTGAAGACCTGGTTTCTACCGGAGGCAGCAGCCTGAAAGCGGTGGAAGCCATCCGGAGCAACGGTTCGGATGTGTTGGGAATGCTGGCGGTGTTTACTTACGGATTTCCTTATGCCCAGAAACGAATGCACGATGCACGGGTGGAACTCACCACGCTTTGCAATTACGATGCGATCCTGGATGAGGCGCTGGCGACCGATTATATCGATGAATCGGAATTGCAGACGTTGCAGGACTGGCGTAAAGATCCGGAAAACTGGGGACAAACCGTAAAAAAGACAAAGAAATGACCGAATTTACCAGTGGGGTAAAAACCATTCTGCACAATGATGCCGATGTGTTCCGTGTGCTCTCCGATCTCCGTAAACTCGAATTGGTAAAGGATAAGATTCCTGAAGACAAACTCAAGGATTTCACGTTCGACCAGGATAGCGTTTCCTTCCGGGTAGACCCGGTAGGGACAGTGTCTTTTCTCGTGGTAGAACGTGAACCGAACAAGTTGGTGAAATTCAGGTCTGACAGGCTGCCTTTTGATATTTTCCTGTGGATACAACTGGTATCCAAGGCGGAAAAAGATACCCGGCTGCGTATGACGGTAAAAGCCGACCTGAACCCCTTTATCAGGGGAATGGTCGAAAAACCGATGAAAGAAGCGGTGGAAAAGATCTCCGAAGTATTGGCGCAGTTGCCCTACGATCAGGTATAACCTGATCATGCAATACCTGCCTGCTCTATTAACCAGAATATACCACTTCCAATTCCAACTCTTCTCCGGTCGTCATTCCGATCGACACGAACCCCTTTTCCACAGGAAGTTCTTTCCCGTTCTTCTTTATTGCCATGGCCTGATCGGGGACTTTCAATTGGAAAGTATTGCCTGTTCTTGCTTTCAGGGTGATGCGTGTCACCTTTCCGTCCTTCCATGTCGCGTCTACTTCCGCGCCTCCCCTTACACAAAGCCCTTTGAAGCTTCCATCCCGCCATGTCGATGGCAAGGCCGGCAGCAGGTGGATATACCCGTCCTGGCTTTGAATCAACATTTCAGCGATCCCTGCCGTACCCCCGAAATTACCGTCAATCTGGAATGGCGGATGGGCGCAGAACAGGTTCGGATAGGTCCCGCCTCCGCTACCCATCTTCACCTCACTCCCATAAGCAGGCTCCAGCAGGCTCTTTAAAAGCTTATAAGCCCGGTCGCCATCATGCAGGCGCGCCCAGAAATTCACCTTCCACGCTCTTGACCACCCTGTGCCGGCATCACCACGGCGGTTAAGCGTCTTCCGTGCAGCTTCCGCCAGGTCGGGCGTTGTGACGGGTGATATCTGGTTGGAGGGGTGCAACCCATAAAGATGGGAAACATGCCGGTGTTGCGGGTCTACCTCCTCATAATCCTCCAGCCACTCCTGTAAATATCCGTCGGGGCTGATTTGCATTGGCGGCAACTGGGGAATTGTTTCCCTGATCTTTGCCGTAGTCACATCGTCTATTCCGAGTATTTCTGCGGCAAAAAGTATATTGGAAAAGAGTTCTTTTATGATTTGCACGTCCATGGTCGGCCCCATGCAGACATATACCGCCTCCCTGCTTCCGGGGAGATAAAATCCGTTTTCAGGCGAAGAGGAGGGGGCGGTGACCAACCATCCTTGCTTCGGTTCCCGGATCATACTGCTCAGGAAAAAATCGGCAGCACCTGCCAGCACGGGATAGATGGATTTCAGGTATGTTTTATCCTGGGTAAAGGCGTAATGCTCCCAGAGATGTTGGCAAAGCCAGGCACCACCCGTATTGGTAGCGCCCCAGGAGGCGTGCTCTCCGGGCGCTGTAAACTTCCAAGGATTGGTCATCATATGCGCCACCCACCCTTCAGCACCATAAAAGGTTTGCGCCGTTTTCTCCCCTGACGGTACGAGTGATACCGTGAAATCTGTCAAAGCCCTGTGTAACTCCGACAGGTTGCATACCTCTGCCGGCCAGTAGTTCATCTGCAGGTTGATATTCAGGTGGTAATCCCCGTTCCAGGGCGTCTGCACCTGGTTGGCCCATAACCCTTGCAGGTTGAGCGGTAAATTGTCTTCACGGGTGCCGCAGATCATCAGGTACCGGCCATATTGAAAATAGAGGGCAGCCAATGCCGGGTCATCATCCCTTTGAAACCGGATAAGCCGTTCATTGGTCGGCGTTATATTGTCCTGCTTGCCGAGGTTCAGTTCTACCTTGTCGAATTTCTCCCTATACATATCGACGTGGCTGTTTTTTAGCCGGTTGTACTGCGTATTTCTTGCCCGTGTGAGTAACTCTCCCGCATATCCCGAATAGGTTGTGAGCCGCTCTTTGTCGAGCATATCCGTCGCGTTGGAGATAAGGATAACCGCCTCATCGGCACCGGACAGGGATAACGAGTTGGCAGACGAAGCCAGCGTTCCTCCGTTGTTTACAATTTCCAATTGCGTAAGGAAGCGCACCCCCTTTTCCCCGTCATGCCCGTCGTTCAGTTGTCCTTCCATATAAAGGATATTATCCTTTACCGAGACCGTGGCCCTTTCCGGGCGACTTAATTTCACCTCAAAAGAGAGCGATTCCTTTCGATCGGCGGTCAGCCGGATCACCAGCACATCATCTGCGTGCGATGCGAAATATTCACGTGTATAGGTGATACCGTCGCGGTTGAACTGGGTGGCAGCCACGGCATCATTGAGGGAGAGCGTTCTTTCATAAGCTCCGATCACACCTCCCGACGGCGGATAGCTGCCCGTCCTCGGATAGCTGTAGTTGACATCCAAATCGCCCAACGTCTGAAATGCCCCATACGGGGCATCTTTCCCGCTACCGTGGGAAGAGCCTTTTCCACCGCAACGGAAGTAGCTGTACATTAATTTTTGGGCATCCAGGTTCTTGCCCGCGAGCAATAGTTCCCGGATTTCAGGCAGATAAGTGATCGCATCCGGATTGAATGCCTCACTGTCTTCACTTCCCGACCACATGGTAATATCATTCAACACGATATGTTCAGTATCGATACCGCCGTCGGGCATCATTCCGATACGACCGTTACCCAAAGGAAGGGTCTCTTCCCATACGCTGGCAGGTGCATTATAACGTAAAATCAGCCTTTGCTGGAATACACCTTCCGTGGAGCATTGCATCCACAGCCCCGCCAACATTATCAGGAAAAAAAACGGATATTTCTTCATACCATAGCGTTTATTTCAAAATCACCTCAATTACCGGCACATCGTAATCCGGACGTTCCACCGGAAGGTCCAGGATAACATCGTTCTCTTTTGAAGTCTCCACAGTATGGCTGCCGGACTGGGTACGTGAATGGAATTTTATTTCAGAAGCGTCATTCAATAGCTGCACATATTCGATCTTGTCTTTCAACCCCGGCAGATGAAGCGACTTGAAAGGCCACTCAAGCACATGGATATATAGCCTGCGCGTTTCGGGGTTATAGGTCATAAGGCAATTCGCGGGAACTTTATACTCCTCCGGCGCCTGGGTACAGCCGTAAATCGACCGGCTGTGGAATTTCATCCATTCGCCTATGCCATCCAGGCGTTTATTGGCGCGTTCATCAAACATTCCCCTTGCGGTAGGACCTACGTTGAGTAGCAGGTTACCTCCCTTGCTTACGGTTTCTACCAGCATCACGATCAACTGGTGCGTACTTTTCCAGGTATATTGGTCACGATAGTAACCCCATGAGCCGGAGAAGGTCTGGCAGGTCTCCCATGGCACCCGTTCACCATTGACGGTGGGCCACTCCTGCGGCATAAATTGTTCAGGGGTGATAAAGTCCCATCCCCAGTCGGTATGGCCCAAATCCATCCTGTTGTTGATGATAATCTGCGGTTGCAATTCACGGGCGAGTCTTGCCAATCCTTCCGAATCCCAATCCTCATGCCCTTTTCCTCCTTCACCGGGATAGGAGAAGTCCATGAACAGTTCATCTATCCGGCCGAATTGGGTCAATAGTTCCCGCAACTGGTCTTTCATATATTGGCGGTATATGTTCATATCCCGCTTTGCATTTTCCTTCTTCCGTTGTTCCGGGTCGGTCGGGACAGGAGGATGACTCCGGTCGAAAGCAAAGTGCGGATGATGCCAGTCGATCAGCGAATAATAAAATCCGATGCGTATCCCTTCGGCACGGAAAGCCTCCACGAAAGGTTTTATAAGGTCTTGCCCGTAAGGAGTGTTGGTTACTTTATAATCGGTGTATTTGGTATCCCACAGGCAAAATCCATCGTGATGCTTGGTAGTCAGCACCACATACTTCATACCGGCTTTTTTAGCTTTGGCAGCCCATTCCCTGGGATCATAAAGGTCAGGATTGAAATGATCGAAATATTTTTTATACTCGGCAGCCGGAATTTTTTCGTAGAGTTGTACCCATTCGTGCCTTGCCGGCATGGCATATATACCCCAATGGATAAACATGCCGAACCGGTCGTGTGTCCACCATTCCATCCTTTGGGCTTTCTGTTCCTTGGTTTCACTCCATGCACGTTGTCGGGAAAACAGCGGATTGCTGCAAATCATAGTGAGAAACAGAACAGCCAAAATCATTTTTCTTGTATTCATAGCGATTAATCGTTATATGTTGTTATGATAAAGTGCAATGTGGACGATCTCCGGGATGGGATTTAGTTTCCGACAAATAGTTAATTACTCTTCAATCCGGAAACTTCCCCTTAACCGGATGTCGTTGGACGCCGCACCGACCATCACTGTAAATTCCCCCGGTTCGGTAACCCGCTGCATATACTGGTTATATAGGGTAAGATCATCATGCTTTACTATAAATTCTACCTTTTCCGATTTACCTTTTCCTATAGGGATCCGTTGAAAATCTTTTAATTGAAGGGGAGGTGTCACTACGGAGCTTACGTTGTCCCGGATATAGAGCTGTACCACTTCGTCACCGTCAATACCACCTGTATTCGTGACGGTACAGGAGATTTGCACATGATCCTCTCCCTCTTTGATGGAAAGATCTTCGTATTTGAAATCGGTATAGCTCAGCCCCTGCCCGAAGGCATACAATGGCGAACTGCTTTCTTCCACGTAATTGTTCTGCCGGCCCAACGAATAATATACCGGTAGCTGGCCTACCGAGCGCGGGACGGAAATAGGTAACCTGCCCGCTGGATTATAGTCCCCGAAAAGGACATCGGCAATGGCATGTCCTCCCTCCTGCCCGGGATACCATGCTGTCAGCAGTGCGTCAGCTTTCTCCGAGGCATTGTTCATATTTAACGGACGGCCTTGTATATAGACTACAATCAATGGTTTACCTGTGGCGGCAAGTGCATCGAGTAGTTTTTCCTGGTCACCCAACAGATCAAGTGAACTGCGGTCGTACCCTTCCCCCGACTCCATATCCGAAATTATTTCATCCCGGTGGGTGCCGACGGTAGCCGCCCCGGTCTCTATATATTCGGTTCTGAAATCCCTGGCGCTGGATCCTCCCACAACCAACAGGATTATGTCTGATTGACGGGCTATCCGCACAGCTTCATCTATATTGCTTTGAGTCGTATCGCGAATGGCACAGCCTTTTGCATACCGGACCACAGTATAGGGACTTACCGTTTTTTTAATTCCGTCGAGCACAGTAACAATATTGCTGCGCTCCTGCGGTGCAGTATAATCTCCCAACTGGTTATAGATGTTGTCGGCGTTCGGCCCGATCACCGCGATAGAAGTAATTTCTTTCGGGAGCGGCAACAGGGTGTTGCTATTTTTGAGCAATACGATTCCCTGACGGGCTACCTCCCGTGCAATTTGCCTGTGTGCTTCACTTCTTACGAGACGGGTTATCTGGTCGGGGTCGACATAGGGATTTTCGAACAACCCCATTTCAAATTTCATCCGGAGAATATTGGCCACCGCGTCGTCTATGTCCTGCATCGTGACAAGTTCCTCTTCCAATGCCTGTGTAAGATTCTTACCGTAGGCATTTCCTCCCAGGTCGGCATCCACACCCGCCTGCAAAGCCATGGCTGCCGCATGTTTAACGTCGGGTGCCACCCGGTGTGTACCTGCGATGCCTTCGATACTGCCAAGGTCGGAGAAGACAAATCCGTTAAAACCCCATTGGCTTCGCAGCATATCTTTCAGCAGAAACCGGTGGGCAGTAGCGGGAATACCGTCGATGGCGTTATAAGAAGTCATCACGGTCTTCACTCCTGTATCCACCGCTTTTTTGAACGGCAATAGATGGTCGGAAAACAGTTCCCGTGTACCCATCAAAGCTTGTTGGCCGTTGTGTCCGCCTGAAGGAACACCATAAGCGGCAAAGTGTTTTGGGGTAGAATAGACATGCCGGCCGTTATTGATATCCTCTCCCTGCAATCCCTGTATAAAAGAGGTACCCAGTTTCGCCGTCAACACCGGATCTTCGCCAAAAGTCTCTTCCACCCTCGACCAACGGGGTTCCCGTGCCAGGTCAAGGATAGGGCCGTATCCTATATGGCCACCCTGTAACCGTGTCTCCAGGGCGATTGCCTCTGCCATTTGCCGTATCAGAGTGGGGTTCCATGTGCTGCCTTGCCCGAGCCCGGTAGGAAAGACCGTCGTTCCGATAGCCATGTGCCCATGCATACACTCCTCGGCGAAGAAGAGAGGAATACCTAACCGGGTATGCTCCACAGCATATCTTTGTAATCCATTCAGCGCTCTGGCAGCCAATCCCGGATTCAATCCTGTCTGTAATGTTTTTTGTGTCCACGGGTCGGCGCGGAGTGTCGCCCAGAAACCGCCCAAAGGCATGGCTTGCATCCGTTCCCTGAACAAATCGGAAGGCATAACGGAGTTTGCATCTGTTTTGGTGTACATCTCCCATCCGGTAGGAAAGCATAACTGGCCGATTTTCTCTTCAATGGCCATAAGGCTTAACAGATCCTTTACCCTGTCATCGACCGGTGCGGACGGGCTTTTATAAAGGTGTTGTGCTACGGTTAATTGCGCAATGACACACAAACAGCAAAAGATTGAAATACGGTATATTGACTTCATGTCCTTGTGTGTGAACGGTTCTTGTATGCTCGTTTCTTATAAAAAATCCAATTCGGCAATAGTTACGGATCTTCCATTTCCCGCAATACCGGTTGCCTGTACACGGATATAACGGGTAGTTACCGGGTTGGTGAATGGATGCGTGCGTGGGGTCGGATCATTGATCAGATTGCCGAACCCGAAGGTCTCCACGGTTTTCCAATTTTTCCCGTCATTGCTGATCTGGATATTTCCCCTTTCCATCATCCCGTCACCATGAAAAGTTTGCGGTGTGTAGGCCATCGCCTTCAATTCATACTCATCGCCAAGATCAATGGCGATAAAGTGAGGCATGGCGTCCTCCTGCGACTGCCAATAGGTGCGGCGGTTGGCGTCGAAAGCATGGTGGGCAGCCATACGGTCGCTTCGCTGGCTGCTGGCACCGAGCAGCACCCAATTTTTTTTCACGATCCCAAACACTTCACTGTGTACCGGTCCTTGCTCTTCATTGTTGAATGAGACCGCTTTCAATATATTATTCTCGACTTTTATAGGATTCTCATACAAGCGGGAAGTTTGGTTTGGTTCCGATCCGTCGAGCGTGTAGAATATCTCATATCCGGTATTCAGGTTGCCGGCGGCATTCTCGCCATGGGGATTCCAGTTAAACTCGGTCTGCAACGGGGCAATGGTAACCATTCCCTCTTTGTCACGGGTAAAAGCCAGTTGCGGTGGACGAGTAGGATAGTAGTATGCAGATATATGGCTGATCGCCGGATCAAGTCGTGACTCCAATACCCGCAGGCGAAGTTTGTGGGTAGTGACTTCCGGGAAACGGAGGATCCGCTTATAACCGATGTTGGTCGCCGTGGCGATTTCTTTCCATTGACCGTCTATCCAGGCATCCACCGCGTGTTGTTCCACACGCTCGCTATGGGTGGCAATGGCTTCCTGCACCATCAACCGGTTGATCGTGGCAGAAACGGGAAGTGTGACGACTATCTCCCGCTTGTTTTTTCCCAACAACAGGTATGTGTCCGGATCGTCATCCAGCACCTGCTTCGGTCCTTTTGCCTCCTGTAACAGATTTACTTCGTATGTTTCCCGGATGCGTTTCCCCACTTCTTCGAGTACCTCCACATCCCGTTGCGAAAAGGTCCCTTCGCGGTTAGGCGGGATATTCAGCAGGAAGGTGGAATTGCCTCCCACCGAACGTTCATACATGTCGAACACATCGTCGGCACTCCGTACTTTCTGATGCGTGTCGTCGCGGTAAAACCACCCTTCACGAATGGAGGTATTGGTCTCTGCCTGCTGATAGTGAAGGTATTTTCCCTGATAGAGTTTTTCCCGTGAGCCAAGGTCGATATCGGTCAGGTCTGTGAATTGGGTGGCGGTATGAGGATCTTCGGGGTAAGTTATCACGTTCCACTCCGTGGCCCGTGTAGCCCCCGCTTCGTTGCCGCACCAGCGGATATCTTCACGTCCGAAAATAACTGCTTTGGGAGCCAGGGTGCGGATCAACTCCTTCCATGCCGGGTAATTATATTTCTGTTCCCCTTTGGTCTTGGGATGCGCCCCGTCGAACCATACCTCATGGATTTCACCGTATTCGGTCAGTATCTCGAAAAGCTGGTTCAGGAAATATTCATTGTAATCATCCACCTCAAATTCAAAAGTGGTTTTGTTTTCAAAGGGGCGGCCCGGAATTTCCCGCGGGATAGTACGTTTGGTATATTCACTCAGATTTCCATATAGCCCTTTGGGATTTTCCATCTGATAAAGATCTGCCGGGGAGAGGTAAACACCCAGTTTCAATCCATATTTTTGGCATGACTCAGAAAGACTTTTGAGTATATCGCCTTTACCGTCAAGGAAACCGGACGACATAATACCGTGGTCAGTGTAACGGCTTTGCCATAATACGAAGCCGTCATGGTGCTTGACGGTGAGTATGACCATTTTCATTCCGGCAGCCTTCATGGCCCGGCACCACTGGTCGGTATCGAGCGTTTTCAGATCAAAAATTGCCGGGTCTTCCATCCCGCTACCCCACTCTTTGCGCGTAAATGTATTGGGGCCAAAGTGGATAAAGGCGATAAATTCATTTCTCAACGCATCCAATTGGTTTTCTGTCGGAACCACATGGGCTGCTTTCCCGATAATGGCCTCTTGAGTGTCTCCCTCTTCTATTTTGATGGTGCTTTGGGGAGCGATGAAACTTTGTTGTTCCGCCCGGCACGACAGAAGAAGCAGGCCAAAGAAAAACAGGATTACTTTTTGCATTATTTGGATGGTTTATCTAATTAAGCAGGTCGTATAATTGCAACTAAAGCGTTTCAAATGAAAATACCAACGGCAAGTTAGCATGATTTTTTATAACAGGCAAAACTATACGGGTTTTATTTCCGTCGACTGTCCATTTTACCTGTTTATTGGTGTGGAGAAGGGTGACCTTGCTCCCTTTCCTGGGCGTGTTGCCTTCCCACTCTATCACAGAAGGTATCCCCTTGCCGTTATCGGGCACATAATGCGCGTAGATTGTTTTGCTCTCCTTAGCAGCGGTAAACCAGACGTTGCCACTGTGGTAATCCAGTGTGATACGGGTATTGTATATTCCTCTGCCGTTTATTTTCAGCCAGTCTCCAATCTCTCCCAGAATTGTCTCCACTTCGGGTTGGATGATCCCTTCGGGTGTAGGTCCTACGCCCAGCAAAAGGTTTCCACCCTTTGCCGTCACTTCGATCAGCATTGGAATTATCTCAGCCGGCGTTTTGAAGGTGGCATCAGGGATCCAACCCCAATCGCTGCTTAAAGGGATACAACTTTCCCACGGATAGGGAAGCTGTTCGGCAGGAACTGATCTCTCCGGCGTTTGGTAATTCTCATATTTTCCACGGACAGTACGGTCTACGACCAGCAGGTCGGGTTGGTTAGTGCGTGCCATTGCCACGATCCGGTCCATATCGATATCCTGTCTGGGGGGCGCTACCCATCCGCCGTCGAGCCAAAGGATGTCTATGTCGCCGTAGTGGGTCATCAACTCCTGCAGTTGGTTGAAGGTGAATTGTTTGAAATTCTCCCACCGCTCCGGATGCCGGTCGATCTTGTAATTTACATTCCGGGTAGGCGTGGCAAAATAATCCCACCAGTAATACTGGCTGTGCCAGTCGGGTTTGGAGAAATAGGCTCCCACCATGAAATCCTTTTGCCGGAAAGCTTCGAAAACAAATTTCGCCACATCGGCTTTAGGGTGGTTCTTGAAAGGGCCCTTAGCGATAGAAAAATCGGATTCTTTGGTATCGAACATATTGAACCCGTCGTGATGCTTGGTAGTGAAGATGGCGTATTTCATACCTGCCTTTTCCATGACGTTGCTCCATTGGACGGGATCGAAATCTACCGGGTTGAATTGGTCCTTCAATCCCCGGTACCATCTCTTGTATTCCTCATAAGAGACGGTGCTGTCACGCGGTATCCATTCTTCATCTTCGGAACAGATCGACCAGGATTCCACGATTCCCGGTACGGAGTACAAGCCCCAATGGAACAGCACACCAAATTTGAGGTCCTGCCAGTTATCCAGTTTCTTGAGTACGTCCTCTTCTTCCGGCCAGACATATCCTCTCGATTGTTCGTGCACAAAGCCCTGCTGGGAATAGATCATTACGGAAAATAGTATCCCGTATAAGATCAAGATTTGTTTTCGATGCATTCTTCTGATTTATTATTTGTCAAAGACTTATCCGATAAGCATTATCACAAAAGTAAAAAAATTTCATTGTATGAAAAAGGAACCGGAAAGAATAGTGATCACTAACCTCCCGGTTCCTCTATTATTTGGGATTATTGACTATTGTTCCACGGAAATTATTTAGCCCAGAACGGTTTGATATAAGCGTCATCCGTTCCTCCCATCGCCTGCACTTGGGCCTGATAATTTTCTGTATTGTTATTTCGTTCCGAAGCCGGATATCGGACACGGTTAGGAAGCGTTTTTAATAGTTGGGCTGTAGCGTCTTCCGGATAATAAAATGCCGGATAACCGGTACGCCGGATTTCATTCCATGCCTGAAAGGGCTGGAAGTATCCAAAGTTTAGCCATTTTTGGGTAAGAATAACTACTTCCTTGTCCGTAGCAGCATCCCATACTTTTTCGGCATATGCTTTGATCACCGACTCATCAGGAATATCCATTTTTGTTCCGTCATTACTGGGACTTGTCGCGTTCTGATCGAAATAGAACTGGGTTGAATGGAGCATTCCATCGATAAAAGCTTCTTTGGCATTACCCGTTGCCCATCCTTTCTGGAAAGCTTCCGCTTTCAGGAAATCCACTTCAGCTGCCGTTACAATAGGACTTTTAAGTCTTCTGTTATAAATCACCGTGGTGGAGTCTATCCGGGAGTATACCCGAAGCGATTCGGGAAGAGCGATATTTACCTGTTGATCAGCGTAAGTCTCACTCGTAGACAATCCCCTGTATTGCCCCTGAGCATTCTTTGAATACATAATAGGTAAACGCGGATCATCTTCTCCCAACGTTGATACGGTATGCAACACGTTCAGCATTTCCTGCGAAGCCCTGCTATGATCCTTAAATCCATCACGAAATTGGTCTCCCAGGTTAAACCCGTCCTCGTCGGGAAGCACTTGGATAGTCTCCGCTAAATTGGAAACTACCGGATAATTATTATTCAGGATCTCCGCTATCACCAGTTTCCCATCAGCAGCCAGACTTCCTTGTGACGCCACCCTGGTAGCCAAACGCAGACGGAGAGAATTACAATACTTTAACCAAAGCGTATAATTACCTTTGTTGATAAAATCTTGTTCGGTAAGCAAACTGCTGACACTTCCTTTTCCGTCCTCCAATTCAGTATAAATGATACCCAACCTTTCAAGCATCATACGATACAAGTCGACTTGACTGTCATAAGCAGGGTAGGAACCCTCTACGTCATTGGTGATTGAGAGGTAGCCCGCCTTGGAGAAAGGCGCATCTCCAAAAGTATCTACGATTTGAGACAAGTGATCGTACACGAATATTTCAGCCAAATTGACAAACTGTTTATAACTTGTCTTTTGTGCATCGTCTAATTTATCGTACTCATTCTGCATAATGCGGAATTGGGTAAGCGTATTATAGAAATTCTCCCATCGTCCGTTCGCATAACTATCATTCGCGGAGTAGATAGTTCCCGGCGCATTGAGAAAACCAATGGTCTGGGCATATACCCCCATGACATCATTTTCCCATGTGTAAGACCTCCAATAACCATTAAAGGTATATTCCCATGCCGAATAGAATACACCGGTCATCAATTTTTCAATGGAAGGGGTTTCCGTTTGCTCCGGATTATGATATTTACTGGTATAATCGTCATCGGAGCAATTGTTGAATCCGGCTATCAATACCAATCCTATAATCAGATAATATATTTTTTTCATTTTCATTTCCATTTAGTTGTTTAGTATCGGATTTGTTTTAGAAAGTAGCCCGTAAAGAAATACCGAATGAGCGGGTAGTTGCCGTCGATCCACCGAGTACCGACTGGGTAATCCAAGTGGTACCATCTGCCGCTTCCGCATCGAAATCGGGTAAGTTCTTGTAAAGATAAAACAGGTTACGTCCGTAGACGGATAACGACAATCTCTGGCAATTGAATTTTGAGGTAAAACTGTTTTCAAAATTGTATGTCAAAGAAAGTTCGCGTAATTTCACATAGCTGTTGTCGAATACCGAGTGAGAATAAAACGTTTCACTTGATGGATCCCAACCTCCCCAGTTATAGGCCCAGTTGTAGTAATGGTCCGATCCAAGCATTATATCGTTAGGCGTTCCGTCTTCTTTCACTCCCTTCAGGATCATACCATTGTCATACACTTTTTCACCGTTAGGTCCCTGTGCACCGTTAAAAGGCACGACATTATTGCCGGCATCCAGATAGTAGGTCAACCCGCCATGGGCAGCATCACGATATTTCATTGAACTTTCCAATGTACCGCGCCCCATCAGATACTGGTAAGGCATATTCAGGATAGCGCCACCGATCCGGTAATCGAAAGAAGCATCCAGTGCAAAGTTTTTGTAAGCCAGCGTGGTGGCAAATCCTCCTACCATTTTCGGCATAGCGTTACCCACTTTCACAGGTTCGTCGGTCAATTTATAGAACCCATCACTCCTTACTATTTTATTTCCATTTTCATCTGTTGCAGGAGCTAATGAATAGAAATCACCCATCGGTTCTCCCACCTTTGAATAGAGGAACAGCGAACCGTTGTCTTCGTTTCGGTGCTGCAAGGTATTGATACCCGGAGCCAACTTCGTTACCTTGTTTCTATTGATGGCAAGGTTGGCACGAAGATCCCAAACCCAATCTTTGGTTTCAATAGGTGTGCCATAGAGTGAAAGTTCAAAACCTTTGTTCTTTAATTCTCCCACATTCATTAAGATCCCTTTTGCTCCCGATGAAGAAGGCATGGTGGTCATAAGAATCTGGTCCTGTACCCTATTTGTGTAGAATGAAGCCTCAAATCCTAACCGGTTGGCAAGAAATTTACTCTCCAATCCGAATTCCCATTCAAATTTCTTTTCAGGCTTGATATTCTCGTTGCCCAGTTCTACCGGTACCCTGTTGTAAATATACCCGGATACAGTATTTTGTTCATAGCCCGTGGTTGATTTATAAATTTGAGGCGCATTTCCCACAATACCGTAGGAGGCACGTACTTTTCCATAATCATACCATCCCGGTAACTTATCTTTCAATAACTCCGTAAAAATAAAACTGCTATTTACCGACGGATAGAAGAAAGAGTTATTCCCCGGCGCCAAAGTAGAGATCTTTTCTTGTCGTACAGTACCTTCCAGAAAAGCCCAATTGTTATAACCTACACTGAGTGTACCAAAAAAAGCTGTTTTCAGGAATTCGCTGACATCCATGCTGGCAGCTTTTGTGCGTTTACTGGCATTCAGGTGGAACCAATTTTCCACAGTGAGGCCACCCTCTGTATTCACTTTGGACTCAGTATACTTTTCGGTACGTCCCTGCCAACCTGCGGACGCTGTCAACTCAAATTTATCTGTCAATGGGGTATCATAAGTAAGCATGATATCGCCGTAGAAGATTTCATAACGGTTGTTTCTCAATCCGTAGTATCCGGAATAATCACCGAAAACAATCGATTGTTCCGTATTTTCTTTATTTTCGACCTTCTCAACCGTTAAATCGGTGGCAGCACGGGCACGAAGGGTCAATCCGTCGATTATATTCCATGATGGCGTGACACTTGCAATCAGACGATTGTTGCTCTCCAACTGCTCTTTGGCAAGAATATGCCAAAAATACTCGTCTACCAGGGCATAGGTGGCAGGCGTCCATTCGTAACCTTCATCCGGCGTCAAATGTTTTCTGTCGGTGTAGACTTGGTTTTTATAGCCTAAGCTTGTTACCGTACTCTCTCTCAAATATTTCACATCATCAAATGGGCCGAACATACCCCCAAAGTTATTGGTCAACCGGCTGATACGATAGGGACGGTTCTTGATATTTGTAATAATATAATTGGCAGCATAATCTACCTTCAACGATTCAGAAATATTACTGCTTCCATTTAAGTTGAAGTTGTGTTTCTTGAAATTGGAGTTATACTGGGTAGGCAAGTTGTCTACATAAGTATAGGAAAGGCGTGTATTTCCCTTTGCATCGCCTCTCACGATTGCTACATTATACTGCTGGGTGACTCCTGTGCGAAAAACTTCATTCCATGGATTGGCATTGATTGGAGAATATTCACGCATGGTCCCATCATAATAGAGCACCTGACGTCCATCGTATTTTGGTCCAAAATAAGTGGTCGTCGAATTCAAGGTCTGCCTCATAGTACCATTCCTGTCCACCCGGCTATACCATCCATCGGCATCAGCTCCATTAGCCGCACGGGCACCTACACGAACACCCGGACCAAAGGTGGTCTGGTATTTGGGCATGTAAGCAACATGATCAGTAGTTATACTGGCGTTGAAATCTACACCAAATCCCGAAGCACCTCTTCCCGACTTAGTAGTAATCATCACTACACCATTGGCGGCTTCAGAACCATAGAGCGCAGATGCAGATGCACCCTTCAGTACCGAAAGGCTCTCAATATCTTCCGGATTGATATCGGCCAATCCATTATTCTGAATACGCTGGTTATCCCAATAGCCGTCGGTATTGGCGTCACCATTGTGGATAGGCACCCCATCCACGATAATCAAAGGCTGGTTGGTACCGGTAATAGAACTCAACCCACGCACATTGATCGAGATGGCACCAGTCAATCCTCCCGGAGCGGTTTGGATACGCACTCCGGATGCTTTACCGTATAGTGCCGATCCCAAATTGGGCGACGCAGTTTTCATTAAATCTGCAGCACTCACATTACTTACGGCATATCCTAACTTTTTGGCATCTTTCCTGATACCTAATGCCGTTACGACAAGCTCATCCAGCATTTCGGTATCGGAATCGAGAACCACATCAATGGAGGTTCTTCCATCCACCGCGATTGACTGGGTAGTCATCCCCACATAACTGAACTGTAACGTTGCATTGGGCGGAACATTGGTCAATGTATAATTTCCATCAATATCTGTGACCGTACCATGTGATGCATCGCCTTGTACCACAACTGTAGCACCGATCACCGGTTCATTGGTCACATCCATGACCGTTCCACTCACGGTAATGTTCTGTGCAAACATTCCCATAGATACTATCCACATACATGCGAATAGTAAGCCTTTTAAATTAAACGACTTTTCTTTTTTCATTCTTTTAAGGGTTAGTTGATGTCTGTGATTTTAGTTTTTTAACTCTAAAACAATCTCTTTCTTTTCAGAAAGATTATTTTGCAAATATATTACATTTATATGCAAATCTCAATTTTTTTTAGTTAAAAATAATATAACTTATACTTTACTGACTATTCACTAATTGTTGATATCGGTTAATTTATTTATTATAAGCTTTCTATATTAATTTGTATTTAGAAATATCTTTTTGTCAAAAGTACAAAATTGGAAAACAGTTTCAGTTATTATGACTGAAACTGTTTTCCAATTTTGGGTTGGTTTTACCAACTTTTTTAATTCGTGTTCATAGAAAACAATTGTTATAAATAGTTTATTAATAGAGCTCAATATTGGAGATCACTGGGCAGGCTTTCGAATCAGTGATATTTATTCTTATTTTCGAGGTTTTTACAGGTTTTATCTGTAAAATTCTTTTGTGCCCGATGGTTGTAGCTTCGGATACTGTTTCCCATTCATCGTTGTTCCAAACTTCGACGCGGAACGATTTTATCCGTTGGCCTAAAGGAATATATTCTTGTAAGAGTACGTAGGAAACTGTTTTGGCTTCGCTGAATTCCAGTTCGAAACTACCCGTCACTGCGTCATCGTCCATCGTCCAATATGTTTCTTTATCTCCGTCAATCAGGTTGTTAGGGGAAAATTGGGATGACTTACCTCTATAACCGCTTGCTTTAGCTGTTGCTCCACTTGCCAGGTTATTCGAAAAAGTCTCGTTGAGTAATTCTCTGAAGCCCTGAAGCGACCGGACATCATTCTCGTGGATCAGCCCCCTTCTGTCGGGCGGGACATTTAATAATAACACCGCCCCTCTCCCTACTGAAGTGAGGTAAATATCGAACAATTGCTCGGGTGTTTTTACAAGAGAGTCTTCTTCTGCATGGTAGAACCATCCCGGCCTGATGGATACATCCACTTCACCAGGAATCCAGTGAGATCCGTCGATAGAACCGGTGTTCAGAAGTTTTTGAATTCCTGCCTTTCCAGCATATAAAGTGTCAGGAGTGATAGTATTCCAATTAGTTTCTCCTGCATATCCTCTCTCGTTTCCTATCCAACGGATATCAGGTCCCGCGTCGCTGAAAAAAACAACTTCCGGTTGGATACCTCGTACCAGATGGAGGGTTGCCGGCCAGTCATAATATGTTTCACGGTCAATCCTCCGTATTTCTCTTTTTCCACCGTAATAGCCATCGCCGCCGTTGGCTCCGTCAAACCACATTTCAAATACAGATCCATAACCGGTAAACAGTTCTTTCAACTGATTACGGTAATAAGTGATGTATCCGGGGTTTCCGTAATCCTTATGGTTCCTGTCCCAGGGGGATAGGTATACTCCGAATTTCAGTCCATACTTTTTACAGGCATCGCTTACTTCTTTGACGATATCGCCATTCCCGTCCTTATATGGGCTGTTCTTCACTGAGTGTTCCGTATATTCGGAGGGCCACAGACAGAAACCATCATGATGTTTGCAGGTAAGGATTACACCTTTGAACCCGGTCTCTTTCAAAACAGATATCCATTGGTCGGTATCCAGTTCGGAGGGGTTGAAGACAGAAGGGCTTTCGTCGCCATATCCCCATTCCTTACCGGTAAAGGTATTGGTCGTGAAATGAATGAATGCATTCATTTCCATTTCGTGCCACGCAAGCTGATTTTCTGAGGGTACAGGCAGTAAAGGCGCCGGTGGCGGTACACTTTTCCCGGATTGACAACCGGTAGCCCACAAACCGATCATACAGGAAATTATGAGGATGATTGGATAATTTTTTTTCATTATTATTGATGCTTTTGAGATAAATTAAATTTACTTCCACCCCGGATTTTGAATTAGGTTTGCATTTAATGTAATTTCATTGGAGGGAATGGGAGACAACCATCGGCGATCGCCGCTTGACCATACACGACCGGCATCATTCAATGTTTTTGCCGCTTTATACTGATACAGATAAGTGACTCCGTCGTATTCAATAGTTGGACGTCCCGACTCACCACCAAACGTTATATTCGTAGCAGCATAAGCAGTAATAACGTCATTTGTGATCTTCAAACCAAACATTGTTTTCGGATTTTCTAATAATTTCATTGCATTCCAACGTTTCAGGTCATCCAATCGGAATCCTTCTGCAACTAATTCGATACGACGTTCTCTTCGAATTTCATATAACAAATTAGATATATTGTATCCATAATTAATGGGTCTGGCATCCGCAATTGGATTTACTTTAAGATGAGACATCTCTATACGATCACGAAGAAGATTGATGGTCTTATCCAGTACTTCCTGTGTACAGAGATCCAATTCTGCCTGAGCTTCTGCATAAATCAATAAAACTTCTGCATACCGGTATACGAACCAATCATAAGATGTGTTTCTTGCTTCTGCCTGTTTGGAATTTGCCGAACGGAATTTTACGCATGGATATCCGGTAACACCTTTACTGGCAACGACATCTGCGACTTGATTCACATATCGGGTACCATTTATTACCGTATAGGGCCGATGTTTGTTATCTATTATTTGGTAAATACGCGGATCTCGATTTGCAAATTCATTTTCTTGATTATCATCACCTTCATAGCCCGATCCGGCATTAAAGATCGGGGTTCCATCTTTCATTAAAAATGACTCCACAAAATCTTTCGATAAGCCCATTCCATTTTCGCTTACCTGACGGCCCGTTTCGTGTGTCAATACACCTGTTTCATAAAAACGACAAAGAATACCTTCGGCATTTGTGCTTAAATCTTCCTGGGTAAATTGATTCGAGTAATAGAGTGGATATCCGTCAAAAGCTAATTGATCGCTTCCTGCGTCAGTTCCTTTTACAATCGAGTAATTGCCTGAATCCATTATTTCTTTGGACAAAGAAGCCGCTTTTTTCAGTAATGAAGTCGAAGACAGAGAGTCATCTGACGACGTTTCATTATGGTATTTTTTATACGTGCCGTAGTACAAACAAATCCTGGCTAATTGTGCTTTAGCTGCATCTTTATGTAACCGTCCGCTTTCTGCGCTTGCTTTAGCGGGCAACCAATTGATTGCAAATTCGATATCTTCGATAATCTTACCCAATACATAATCCCGATCGTCTCTTGCTTTATATAATTCTTCCGTGTCAGATGTTTGTAAATCCGTTTCATACCAGGGAACATCACCAAAAGATTTAATTTTATCGTAATAAAGTAACCCACGAAAGAAACGAACCTCGGCTACATATTTATTGATCTCTTCTTCTGAACCGGTTACTTTATCATAACGTTGCATGAAGTAGTTGCAGTTACGAATTGTATTCCAATACCAACCGTTGCTTGAAGCTGCCTCCGCGGGAATTGTCAATTCATTGAAGAGATAACTGCTATAGCTGTTTGTGACAAAATTATCACTTATATTGTCTCCTGTGGCGGTGGGAGCACCAAGATTTTCATATAAACCGTTAGCATACAGTTTCAAATCGTTCACCGAGGTCCAATAAGATTCATCCGTGAAGGAATCTATAGGAGACAAATCCGCAACGTTGCAAGCTACGAGTGAACCTGAGAAAATTGCAATGTATATTAAATATTTTAATTTCATTGTTGTATTCTTTTACATGTTAAACTTTTAAAAGGTCAAATTTAAACCGAGAGAAAATTTCTTGTTGATAGGATAAACCATGTTGTCTATCGTTTCAGGGTCAAATGATTCTATTAAGGAGGTGAATGTGAATAAGTTCTCACCCTGTATGAAAAATCTTAACCGCTGGATTTTAAATTGCGATACAACAGATTGTGGAAGGGAATATCCTACAATGACATTCTTTAAGCGTATATAGCTTGCATCCTGTAGGTAGCGGGTAGAAGTTTGCCGATTCCCACCATTATTCCAATTAGGCCGTGCAAAGTAAGCATTTTTGTTATCTTCCGTCCAATAGTCCAAAGCGCTTTTTAATGGCGTGTCCCATTCGGAGGTAAATCCCCAGAATGCACTTCCGCCCGGCATATAATCACGTTTACCGATGCCTTGCCAGAACATTTCAAAATCGAACCCTTTGTAGTCAAATCCGGCAGTAATACCATAGGCGTATCGCGGCGTATTATTCCCGATAATCTTCCGATCGCCCGGGTCGCTCAATGTATTACTTCCGATGTTTATTTTGCTGTCACCGTTCAAGTCTTCATATTTCACGTCGCCTGCACCCCATTTTCCGCTATACAGATAGGATTGGTCGTGGCCTGCGTCTGCTTCGGCATCAGTTTGGTATAAGCCGTTGGATACATAACCCCATATTTCCCCGACTTTACGACCTACATAATATTGACTGAGTAATCCTGTAGGATTTGCAAACTTTGTAATCGTGGCCTGATAGTCTGATATAACACCCTTAACGTAATAATTGAATCCGTTCGACAGCCGGTCTCTCCAGCCAAGAGAGAGTTCCCAGCCTAAAGTCTTCATATCTGCCGCATTCTCGTTGGGGACACTTGTCCCCAACACTGCTGGAAGGGCTTGTCCCGCAGTAAGCATATCTTTCGTATTCCTTCGGTACCAATCGAACGTTGCGGACAGTCGACTTTGCAAAAATGAAGCATCGAATCCTATATCTATTTGGTCCACCGTTTCCCAGGTAAAGGAAGGGCTTATCAGCCCCGGAGCGGATACGGCAACCGGAAGACCGCCGTTTAAGAGATAACCATATTTGGTATTCACTCCATATGATGCCAGATATGGGAAATTTCCCAACTCTCCGACGACCTGATTTCCTAAAGAACCGTATGACATGCGGATTTTCATATTATCCCAAACATCCCTAAGCGGTGCCCAGAATGTTTCTTCCGAAATTCGCCATGCTGCTGATACCGATGGGAAAAAATGATATCGATGTCCTTTTGCAAATTTTGAAGAACCATCGTAACGCCCATTCATTTCCAATAAATAACGTCCTTTATAATCATAATTAATACGGGAAAAGGCACCATTTATAGCCCACTGGCTTTCCGATCCGCTGGTGGCAATTTCACCGGTTGCCAGGTTAATAGATGGATTATCATTATCAATAAGATTTTTGCGTCCTACATAATGGTACTTTGTCTTTTTCTTTTCTTGATTATACCCTGCCATAACTTTGAAGTTGTGATTGCTTTCTCCTGCCAATGAAAAAGAATACTCCGCAAAAGTATTGATGGCGTAATAGTAATCATCATCATTAGTCAACGTTACACTGTTCGGGTTAGTCCAAGGATAGTAGTTTTCTGTTCCGGGAACGGCTGTGTAGTCATAGAAATTTCTTACATGTTGTGATGTCGCCTTTCCATAATAATTCCATGTATAGTCGGCATTAATTATCAATCCTTTGATAGGTGTAAGCATAACGGCTCCCGTCATCCAGAGATCGTTTTGTTTATAGGTAGCGTTGCCGCCTTGAGCTTGTATGGCTACCGGGTTAGTATAGCTGCCCTGACCTGCATAATTTCCGTCGGGATGCTTCACTGGCATCAAAGGGCTTAAGTCGTTTTTCATCATCCCACTATATGCTGAAAGCCCGGAATAAGCTGTTGTATTCATAGCTGTAGTACCACCCGTAGGGTGCTTTTCATCCGTATGGGTATGCATGATTTTAGCGGAAACATTCAACCAGTCCGTAATGTTTGTCGAAACATTGATGTTTGCATTGTATTTACGGTATTCGTCATCAGCCGCTTTCAAAATCCCTCCCTGGTCGTTCATTCCCAATGATGCATAATAAGTTGTTTTATCGTTTCCACCATGTATGCTTGCATTATAAATAGAGGAGAAGGAAGTTTTATATAGTTCATTCCACCAGTCAGTATTTCCAACATACTGATACTTATAAGGATCTATGCTCGCATCAAAGAACACCGGTGAATCATAAGTTCCGTTAAAATATCTTTCGGCATAGTCATATATCGCTTCATTATAATAATGCCCACTACCACCTGAATTTTGATACGCCAAATCTTTCATGGTCAAAAATTCTATTGAATTTACATTGTGGAAAGACAATGCTGGCCGTTGCCAATAGGCAGTAGTTGAAAACTGAATGGTTGGTTTTTGACCGATCTTACCTTTCTTCGTGGTAATCAATATGACTCCATAGGCTGCGCGTGCTCCATAAATAGCTGCGGAAGCTGCATCTTTCAAAACCGAAATAGATTCAATATCATCAGGATTCACCAGATTGGGGTCCATCTGCACGTTATCTACCAAAACCAAGGGACTGCCACCGTTTAAAGACGTAGTACCCCGAATATTAAAATTCGATGATGCCCCGGGTGCACCACCATTATTCATTGAGATATTAAGGTTTGGTACCACACCTTGTAGCCCTTGTCCAATGTTCGTGATGGGACGATTTTCCAAAACCGAACCGCTGACCGACTCAACAGCCCCCGTTAAATTCACTTTCTTTTGTGTACCATATCCCACAACGACCACTTCTTCTAGCACTTCCGTATCAGATTCCAATACAATATTAATCGTTGTTCTTCCGTTTACCGGAACAGATTGAGTAACCATTCCCACATAACTGAATTGCAATATGGCATTCACGGGGATATTGCTTAATATATAATTCCCCTCTATATCAGTAACCGTACCGTGCGATGTATTGCCTTGTATCACAATCGTCGCCCCGATAATTGGTTCATTGGTCGCATCCATTACCATTCCTCTCACGGTAATGTTCTGTGCAAACATTCCAATGGCTACTATCCACATACATGCGAATAGTAAGCCTTTTAAATTAAATGATTTTCTTTTTTTCATTCTTTCATTTTTTAAGAATTAGTAATTCATGAGATTTATTCTATTTATTTAACTGGCAGCTATTTTTCTTTTCAATAAAAACTTTTTTATTTTATTATATTAATGCAGATTAGAATGATGACTTTCTAACCCATCAGAAATTCATAGCAGTGATAGATTTTGTGTGAACTCCGTAAGTTCTTCTATTCTTATGTTTTTATTGTTAAATATTCATTTTATTGGCCCGGGCATACTGTGCTGTACTGTGCTGATACAAAAATAGAATAAAAAAACAGAAATAAAAAATATTTTTATATGTTCTGTGACATATTTTAAAAAAAAGGAGAAAGGAATGCCTCAAAATAAAGATAATTTCAGCGAGGTAGTCCCTTGAGTGAGGTTTCCTTGAGTAAATAAATACGTATTCATATAGTCAGGATAATCCTAATATATGATCAGGCAGTCAAGTTCATTCTACTCCTTTTATATGCCTGCGTACCATACCATGTTACCACCACAAAGCATATAAATGGTAATATAAAAGAGGCGTTCACAGCGGGAAAGGCTCCTCCGATAGTACCCAGATCGATGATCGCTGCCTGCGCCGGAGGTAATATGGATCCACCCAATATGGCCATGATCAATCCTGCCGCACCGAATTTGGCATCGTCGCCCATCCCTTTCAGGGCAATGCCGTAAATGGTGGGGAACATCAGCGACATGCAGGCTGACACCGCTACCAGACAATAAAGGCCCCATATATTCTGGAAAAGAATTACACCCAAAGTGAAGATACCCGCGGCAACGGCAAATGCGCGTAGCATTTTCCCCGGATCGAAAAATTTCATCAGGTAAGTAGCGATTAAACGGCTGACACAAAATATGACCATCGCCACAATGTTATATCTTTGCGAAAGGACTTCAGCAGCCTGCTCTTCCATTCCCAGGTTCATGAAAACACGGGTGCCATACTGGATGATAAATGTCCAGCACATAATTTGTGCACCTACGTAGAAGAATTGGGCGATGACCCCCTGGCGATAGTTGGGTATGGAAAAAATTCGTTTCAGCGTATTCCCGAAATGAAGGCTTTTGTCTTTATCTCCGTTTTTGGGCATTCTCATCAGGAGAATAATCAGGAACATGGCAAGCACCACCAGCCCGATGGTCAGGTAAGGTGCGATTAGAATAGAAAGGTCGGATTGCTTCATCGCCTCGAATTCAGCATCCGGGAGCAGGGCACGCTCTGCCGTACTCATAGGATTGAGTCTCGCCTGAATGAAGTTCATGGCAACATACATTCCCATAAGCGATCCTATAGGGTTAAATGCCTGTGCCATATTAAGCCTCCGGGTGGCGTTTTCTTCCGGACCCATTGTAAGGATATAAGGGTTGGCACTGGTCTCCAGGAATGATAAACCGCAGGTGAGTACAAAATAAGCAGCCAGGAAGGGATAATAGTTCCCCGACATCATGGCAGGAAAAAACAGAAAAGCTCCCACGGCATATAATGCCAGGCCCAATAAAATCCCCGATTTATAGGAAAACTTCTTGATGAATATGGCAGCAGGGAATGCCATGGCGAAATAGCCTCCGTAAAAGGCCAGTTGTACCAATGCGCCCTGTGTGACATTCATCCTGAAAATTTTGGAGAAAGCCTTTACCATTGGATTGGTAATGTCGTTGGCAAACCCCCATAGCGCGAAGCAGGCGGTAATGATGATAAACGGTAACAGATAATTGACGCCGTTGTGTTTCAATAATGGTAGTTTTGTCTTATTCATCTCATCATGTGTTGAAGCGCTCATGGCCATTATCAGATTACCCTCTCCCCCTCCCCGATGAATTATTGTCGATTCAAGGAGGAAGGGAAATCAGGGCGGCATAACTATTGAGCTGTTGTGAAGTTATTTATAAATGGGTCCAAATTTTTCACAAGCGCGGAAGTCGGCGCCTTCTTTGTCCATACCGAAAGCATTCCATGCCGACGGGCGGAAGATCTCATCTTCTTCCAGATTGTGCATGCAAACCGGAATGCGAAGGATCGACGCGAGTGTAATCAGATCCTGTCCGATATGTCCGAAACTGATCGCCCCATGATTGGCTCCCCAGTTATTCATTACGGAATAGACGTCTCTAAAGGGACCTTTTCCAGTAAGGCGCGGGGCAAACCAGGTAGTGGGCCATGTCTTGTCGGTCCGCTCGTTGATGATGCTATGTACCTCAGGATCGAGATCTACCGTCCACCCTTCGGCAATTTGGAGGACAGGCCCCAGACCGTCTACCATATTCAGGCGTGACATGGTGACAGGCATGCCTCCCCTGGTGAGGAAAGTGGATGAATAACCTCCGCCACGGAAGTAATCGCGGTTGGCCGGCGACCAGGTGGTAGCTGCCAGACAGGCTCTGGTTTCTTCTTCGGTGATATTCCAGGGTTCTTTCATGGCAGGTCTCCCGTCACAATCCATGCGTCCCGTGCCGTCGAGTGTGGTGGCTCCCGAATTGATCAGGTGTATAACGCCGCTGGCGGCTAACCCCGTAAGTTCTTTTCCGGTAACACGCTTCACGGCGTCGGGACTCCAGTAGGTGCGTACATCCGAGAAGATCTGTGCGGTATTGGTCAGCAGATGGCCGAACAGCATAACAACAGCGTTCAACGAATCGTTTTCAGTGGCGAAAGTATACGCCTCACGGATACCGTTCCAATCGAACGAGCTGTTCAGTATGGTCTCGCTGAAATCACCGTTGGGCAGGAAATCGGTCCACTGACGTTGTCCCTGGAATCCTCCGAAGATGGCATTGTGTCCGATCGCCTCTTCCTTGAACCCCATTTTTTCCAGTTTCGGGTTGCCCTGCATCAGGTCACGGATGATAATGGTCATTTTCACCACAAATTCCCAGTCTTTGTCTTTCTCTTCCCGGTTCTTTATTTTCTCCGGCCTGTTGACGTCAGCACCTTCGTTCACTTTACAGTATTTCTCGGTCCACGCCATCGCCTTTTCAAACTCTTCATGGTCGTAGATGCCTTCCTGCATCCGGCGGAGGATCTCGGTGGAGTCTATCGATTCATTACGGACACCCAGGTATTTCTGGAAGAAACCGGGGTTGACCATCGAACCGGCAATACCCATAGAAACACTGCCGATGGAGAGGTATGACTGCCCCCTCATCGTGGCCACGACCTGTGCCGCACGGGCAAAGCGGAGAAGTTTTTCAACCACATCCTCGGGAATGGTATTATCCTGCAGATCCTGCACTTCATGCCCGTAAATACCGAAGGCAGGCAACCCCTTCTGTGAGTGGGATGCCAGCACTGCCGCCAGGTATACGGCGCCGGGGCGCTCTGTCCCGTTGAAACCCCAGACAGCTTTAGGATAGTGCGGGTTCATATCCATGGTTTCCGAACCATAGCACCAACTTGCGGTCACAGTAATGGTAGATCCCACACCTTCACGCTCAAATTTTGCAGCACAGGCGGCACTCTCACCTACGCGACCGATCGTGCCGTCGGCAATCACGCACTCTACCGGACTTCCGTCTCCATTCTTTAGATTGGTACTGATTAGTTCTGCTACAGCTTTTGCCAGATTCATCGTTTTCTCTTCAAGGCTTTCTCTTACGCCCCCCTGACGTCCGTCGATGACAGGACGGATTCCGATTTTAGGATACTTCTTCATATTGTTTTATTTTAATGGTTGTTGTTCGGTTGTTATTCGCTCGCTTCGCTCACGTTATTCGCTTCGCGGTTATTTCCCGCTTTGCGGGATTAATTTTAAATTACCACCGAATCACAACTCGTTACGCCAAATGAGCGACACAAATCAAAGAGAATCCCGCACTATAATTTCTGTCGGTAAGAATTCCTGGATAGAGGTCTTATTGACAATAAAATCAACAGCATGGTTTCCCATCTCTTCCCAATTGATCCCTATACTGGCTATTCCGTTTTCTATCACTTCATAGAGTGGGTTCTCATTGTATGCCAATATCCCATAGTCGTTTCCCGACCTGAGATTTTTTTGCTTTCCTTTTTTTATGATCGTCACCAAATCTTCCTGTTTGATCACCAGATAAAACGCCCGTTCTAAGATGGCCATTTTTTCAGAGACCTCATCGATGATCTCGAATGGGAAATTGTTGTCGATACAAAACTTACTGAAATACATCTTACTACTCTGCGGATGTTTGTGGTATTTGTTCAATACAAAGAACAGTTTCCGGTATTTTCTTAAACGGTCTTTTATGGTTTCCAGCGCATTGTACAACCCGATGTCGAAATCCTGGCAGACATACGAATACCCGTTTTTATCGAATTTCCCAAAATCAAGAAGCAACAATTTTCTCTTATCAATTTTCGTCAATGCTTCGGAAAATTTTTCATTATCGTAATTCATCACGAGGTAGCTGTTGTACATCCCGACGGAATTATTGATTATCTGGTTGAAAAGATGCTCATTGTATTGGTGAAACCAAAGGTCGATCTCATAGTAAGAGGGCAACTTATCCCGTAATGAATTGTATACTACCTCTTTAAAAGGGGTATATTCATCCAGCAGTAACAGCACATTCTTGGAATGAGATGCTACATAGTAATTTTTACCATGTACCGAATCAATGATTTTCCTGTTTTTAAGGTCTGTGAATGCCTTGAAAACCGTATCCCGGGAAAGATGGAACCGCTTGCTCAATTGATTGATGGAGGGTAATTTATCACCCACCTTCAATTCATCAGCTGCAATGGACCTTTGTATGTAATCCGTAAGCTGCTGTAATTTTGTGTTTTTATTATTGAATTGTAATTCCATCGATTAAGCATACTGTACTGTACTGTGCTGTACATGGCAAAGATAGATAGTCTGTATGAACCATACAACTTTTTTTATATGTTATATATCATGTTTTTTAGGCTATTGTCCTATTTATTCCCCATGGCTCGTATGCATGAATTGGCTATCACAGGCGCTCCTTCGTGTGATGATGAAGAATCTCCATTTAAAAAAAATCCCGGCAGAGTTGCCGGGATCTATTATTAACACCTGTCTCCACTACAATGAAGACTAATACTCGTCCTCATTGAAGAAGAAGTCTTCTTTACTGGGATAGTCAGGCCAGATATCCTCAATCGATTCGAATATTTCGCCATCCTCCTCAATCTCCTGCAGATTTTCAATCACCTCCAGCGGAGCGCCCGATCGCTGGGCATAATCAATTAACTCATCTTTTGTAGCGGGCCAGGGAGCATCCTCTAATTTCGATGCCAGTTCAAGTGTCCAATACATTGATAATTTATTTAATTTGTTGTTTACTTACTAAAGTTAGGCTATTCCTGCGCCCAACAGAGTCAAAACCGGTTTATCTCTGTATTCGCTAATGAAATAGTGTAATTTTTTCGCAAATGTATAAAAAGTTTTTATATATCACCTTGTTCCCAAAAAATTTCTTCTGAGGTTTTATTACTTTCATATCGTGCGAACACAAAAAAGTAGTCTGAAAGCCGATTCAGAAAAATCAGGACCTCATCTGCCACCGGAAATTTTTCTGCTACACGATACACATTCCTCTCCGCACGCCGTGTTACGGTACGACATATATGAGCCCGTGCAGCCGCCTCATTGCCCCCGGGTAATACAAACCGGTTCAGCCGGGGCAAGCTCCCGTCGATCATATCAATTTGCTCTTCGATACGGGATATATCCTTTTCGGAGATGATACTTGCCGGTTTAGGATCCTTACTCTCAGTCTCGGTTGCCAGGTAGGACCCCACAGTAAAGAGTTTATGCTGAAGGTAGCGGAGAAATTCGCGATGCGCCTCTTCTTCTACTTCACAATTCAGCCAGCCTATATAACTGTTCAGCTCATCCACCGTACCATATGCATCGAGGCGGATATGTGTTTTAGTCACCCGCATTCCCCTTACCAGCGAGGTTGTCCCCTTATCGCCGGTCTTTGTATATACTATGCTTTTTTTCATTTCGTTTTCTTTAGAATAAAGAGTAAAGAGTAAAGAATAAAGACTGTTAGAACCAAGATCCAAGACTTAGGCACTCAGGCACCTTTCCACTGTTCTCATACCCAATAATGCTCCTTATGCAAATCGGGTCTCAGAAAAACAATTCCTGTGCCTTGGGTGTCGAACGTGACACGAGTTGTGACATTATGAACGATTTCATCCCAAAATTGTTTAGCCCTTCCTTTTTTTATAGGGTGAAACGCCCAAAAAGTACCGGGATAGCTCAACTCGGCCAATATCCGGATATCGGGGATACAGCCATCTTCAAGGTTAATAAAAATAGCATCATAACGCTCTCTTTCGCAAACGGATAATGAAGAGATGAACTCCACTTCGAGCTCCCTTTGTGCGTAAAGGCGTTCTGCCACAATACGCTTCTCACTGTCTTTCTCCATGCATTTGCAATGGATATGTGAGGATGGCGCCGTAAGGAACAGGGTATTTATTCCGGTACCTGAATTGATCTCCAATATTTTTTCGGATTGAAGATAATGGACCAACCGGAAGGATAGATGATTGAAAGCGGTAATAGAATCCTCCGGATTGATGTCGTTCCGGGATATTATCTCATAGATATCGGAGAAAGCATAAAAACTGTAGGGAGAATAGATCACGTTGGTAATCAGGTTATACGCAAAGGGGGAATGTACCCCATGGCCTTTCGCCTGTTTTTTACGCAGGAGCCACCGGGAACAGGAATAAAACTTCTTTCCCAAAAAGTTCACAAGTCCCGCAATCCCATCAAAGCCCGGCATATTTCCGCCGTTAAGATTTCTGTATGAGCGCTACCGCGTAGGCAGTAATCCCTTCTTCACGACCTACGAATCCCATCTTCTCGGAGGTAGTCGCTTTGATGGAGATGAGCTGCTCATCCACCTCCATCACTTCCGCCAGTTTTCGCTGCATAGAAGGGATGTGTGGATTGATTTTGGGCCGTTCCGCACAAACGGTAGCATCAACATTACCAAGGATATATCCCTTATCCCTTATTAAATTCATCGTATCCCTCAGAAGAATTTTACTATCCACATTATGGTATTCCGGGGAAGTGTCGGGGAAATGATATCCTATATCACGCAGGTTGGCAGCACCCAGTAAGGCATCACAAATGGCATGAATGAGTACATCGGCATCGGAATGCCCCAGTAATCCTTTTTCATAATCCAATTGAATACCTCCCATCCAGAGTTCTCTTCCCTCCTGAAGGCGGTGCATATCGTAACCGAAGCCAACCCGTACCTGCATGATTTTTATCGCATTAAATTCCTAATTCCTTCCAAGTCGAAGCCGAGAGAGATACGTAATGTCTGGTCCAACGGATTCGACTGGGCAGTCGACACCAGATAAGCGGCATCTATCTGAAAGAGATCACTCCTGAAGCCTGCACCGAAAGCAAAATAGCGGCGATTCCCCTTATACTCGTTCTCGTGATAGTAACCGGTCCTGACAGAGAAACTGTTGTCATACCTATATTCCGCACCAAGCGACCAGGAGACCTCCTGCATCTCCTCCTTGAATCCGCCGGGAGCATCACCAAATGATTTGAAAATCCCTCCGATAGAAGAGATATTCTGATACTTATCGATCCGGCGCTGTGCCTCCTCTTCGGTCTCGTCCTCCGGACCTAATGGAGGAGTAGGCACCAGCAACTTATTGACATCGAAACTGACGGAGAGCGTATTTTTGGGATCGAGGGGATAGCCTAAAGAGGCGCCAAGCCGTAAATTCGCGGGAAGGAACATAGAACTGTTTCCTCCGTCGTAAGAGATTTTTGTACCTATGTTGGAGATATTGAATCCCAATCCCAGAAGGGCTTCTGAGCGCCCCATATAGAAATAGGATTCGTTGTACCCTGCGATATCCGCAGAAAATGCATTTCCGGGTGTCGTTTCATCGTCACCGGTAGAATAATCGGCACGAATATAACGCAGGGTAACCGCTCCGGAGAATGTTTCGGTGAGTTTCCTAGAATAGCCCACATCAAACGCGAACTCATGTGGCGACACAGTTTGCCAAAATTCATCATTCAGGCTGCCGACTTCCATATCTCCCAACGAAAAATAGCGCAATGAGGCGCTGATGGCATTCAGGTTATCGTTACCAAACTTCCAATAACCTGACGCATAGAGCAGGTGAATACCACTTACCAATTTGCTGAGCCAGGGTGTATAAGAGAATGCAAAACCTGCGTCACTCGAAATAAACGGGTATTTGGCCGCATTCCAGTGTTGGGAATAGACATCGGGCATGGTAGCCGCCCCTATGTCACCCATTGCCCCGCTTCTGGCGTCGGGTGCAATCTGCAAAGAGGGTAAAGCAACCGGGATCGGATTATATTCCTGAGCTGTAGCGGAAAAGTCCATTATTCCACAGAGCAGGCAGCACAATAGAGTAAAAAAAACCTTATTCATGTTGTATCGGTATGGCGATTGAGTGAATGTCATTTGATCCGGAAATCCAATAACTTCCGGCTTTCGAGATAACCCTGCAGATGATCGTCGATCGCTACCGGGCCAATACCCGCCGGCGTACCGGTAAAAATAAGATCCCCTATCTTCAGCGTAAAGAATCGGCTTATATAGGCAATAATTTTATCTACAGAGTAGATCATTTCCTTCGTATTACCTTGCTGGACAGTCTGATTATTGATATCAAGCCGGAGATCCACATTCTGGACGTCGGACACCTCATTTTTAGAAATAAACGTACCGATAGCCGCAGAATTATCAAACCCTTTCGCTATCTCCCACGGCAAACCCAACTCTTTCTGCTTCCTCTGCAAATCGCGTGCGGTGAAATCTATGCCTACCGTGATTTCATCGTAATAACGGTGAGCAAAACGCTCGGCTATATTTTTCCCCAGACGGTTTACCTTCACTACCAGTTCCGTTTCGTAATGGATCTCATCCGAGAAATCAGGCAGAAAGAACGGTTTATCTCCTTTCAGCAAAGCGGTATCCGGCTTCATAAAAATAACCGGCTCCTTACTCTCAAACGTACGTTCCATCTCTTTATTGTGAGACGCATAGTTTAATCCGACAGCAAAAATCTTCATTCCCTAAAAATTATCCGTTCAAGCGGTTAAACATCACGGCAAGATGTGCGTAAAGAGAGGTGTTTTGCAGGACAATTCCTTCCGGCACACGTATCCGGAAAGGCGTAAAGTTCCAAATAGCTTTCACTCCACCCCGAATCATATATTCCGACACCTCTTGGGCCGCTCCCGGCGGTACGGTGAGAATCCCTATCCCCGCCTTCATCTGCTTGTTCCGCTCAATAAATTCCCTGGAATGGAACACCGGAATATCATGTATTGCGTGACCAACAACGGCCGGATTTACGTCATAACCGGCAATAATCTTAAGTCCAAATTGTTCTAGCCCGGAGTCGGACAACAAAGCTGCTCCCAGGCTTCCCACACCAAAGACTACTGCCGAATGCGTATTGGTAAATCCGAGGAATGACTCCAGTACCCTGATCAGGTCGTCTATATCGTAACCGACCCTCGTCTTGCCGCTTACATCCACATAAGAAAGATCCTTGGCTATCTGTGAAGCGGAGACATCTATTTTTTTTGCGATCTGCGTGGAAGAGACAATAGTTTCTCCCTGGCTCTTAAGGAGTTTCACATACGACAAGTACCAGGGAAGCCTCCTGAGCGCCGGTTCAGGTATTTTTGCGGAATATATCGGATCTGGCATATTTTTCTCTCGTAATCATTACTGATTTACAAAGATACGTTCTTTTTGGGAAAATTTTAGAATTTTAATCCCTATTTATTCAATTGTTATCCGGCTGCGCCGTTATTCGCACTTCGTGCGTTATTCGACTTCGCCGTTATTCGATAGTTATTCATGCTTCGCATGTTATTCGTGCTTCGCACGTAATTTCAAATTACCATCGAATTACAACTGAACAACCCAATTACAACCGAATATCAACCGAACATCACGGATTCCTTGTTCCCGAGGTACTCTTCAGAACTGCCCTGATAGCACCGAATTTCAAAGTGGTATCTATAATTACCGGAATACGGTTTTCATCATTGGTGAGCGACGCCTTTAAAGCTTTTTTCTGATTCTCGAAGGCATCATCAAGAATTGTCAGAGTAATATTGATCACCTCGTATTTTTTCCCGTTATTGGCTTTTACTTTTGAAATACCATCGTAATTGACATACATGTTCACCGGTTTTTTCCCGGCAATAAAATGGATATGGAGCCTGTCACCGGTTTGCATGCCGGTATAATCAAGATTCCGGATATAAGGCAACACAGAGAGGTAATCATAGGTGCAATGTTCAAGGGTATTCACCTCATCGAATTGTTCTTTCCCGTTCCTGACACGGAATGAGCGTATTTTCACCTTATCCCCTTCATAGGTATAGGATTGCCGATCCACGGAATAGTCTTTTCCCTCGGCTGCCTCCTTGGTAAACAGCAACGGGCGCAGGCTCTTATCCACAAAGGAGGTGAGCGTATCGTTTACAGAGTAAATATTACCTGCCAACCCGGAGGTATTGAACATCATCACCAACTTATAGGCATCGTCACCACGGTAATTGGCTTCTGTCACCGAGAGCAGCCCCCGTCCGGCACGTGCATTGAATATACCCAAATTCATATAGAGATCATACTTTATCTCCTCTCCACTCTCAAAAGCGGTATTGGTCAGCTTGCATTGTGCATCTACCTGCATTACATTGAACAGTAAAAGAAGTAATACAAGTATAGGCATAACTTTTTTATGAATCATAATTCCAATTTTAAATTTTAAGGAGGGAGGGTGCGGATAATTCAATACCGCGTTCCTCCCGATTGCTATCTCATATTAGAAGAAGTTCCCGTACTACTCCCTGTTCCGGAGAAAGAAGAGTTCTGTTGGTTTTGGCGTTGTTGCTGCTCTCTCTCCTGATTGGGGTTACGGCGCTTTTTTTCTTCCGGTTTATTGGTCGTTATCTCCAACGGTTTTTGGTTGATTACAGGCGTTGCGCGAATATTCCAATCTTCCGAATGATCCGAAAACGCCCTTATTACAAACTTACCGGGATAATAGAATACCTCTTCCGGTTGTCTACCCTCTTCATAATTTCCGGTAGTCCATACACCATCTTCATTTTCATCTATCACAATACGTGCATAAACTTCACCGGGAGGCAAATCCTGAAATCTTGCCCTGCTCCCTTTGACGTAGCTTTTCCGAAAAGGTTTATCCGACTTATCGAGCAATTCCACGAAAGCCGGTTTACCCTCAGGAAGTCCGGCAATGGATATTTCCAGGTTTCCGTACTGATCCAACGGCTTTACGGTAAACGATTGTTCATATTTATTATTCCAAAGGCCATAATGACTGGTGATTGCGGCCGAGTCGATATGTATCTTGTATTTCCCCCCGGGGACCCAACGGGGCCGCAAAGTAAACTTACGCGGATTCAACGAGTCGGATTCCAGACGGAAAGGGACCGCCTCGAATAAGGAATCAACCTCGGTCACCAATTGTACGTAGGTAGAATCGAATGCCGTAACAGGCTGATCGAATTCTATCCGGATAGGGTTGTATAACTCGAATGAAGATTGTACATTCGCATTCACATTCAAAAACCTGATCTGCTCTTCTTCCTCGTCTTTTTTTCTTGTATTGGCACGGTCACGGCCCGATCGTCTCAAATTGAGATTGAGTGTATCTGTAGCAATATAATTTTTGTTGAGTGAATCGGTTCGTATATAATTGATCTGCATACGCAGGGAGTCCTGTTTATAGATCAATGAATCGGTAATCCAAAGCATAATGGTGTCATTTTTGGCGTTCCGTTCGGTAACATACCAATCATTGCTTTTTACGTCGGGATTCAGCAAAAAGAAAGTCGGCATGTCGGTAGGTGCAGCGAAAAAGAGGTTGATTTTATGCGCTTCGGGACGTTCATGTTTCTGCAGGTATTGTCGTTGGAAATCGGATAAGAAAGAACGCAACAACAAATCATCCGGCAAAAAACGGGTATAATTTACGGCACGTATCGTGTCGATGGTAAGGCTGTCCTGAAAGACAGTGTCCTGCCGTACTGCCGGCATGGTAGAGGGTATGACAATGGAATCCAGGAAGGCAATATTTTCCTGTGGATTATCGTATTTATAGTCCCTGTTCAGGTCATTCAGTGCAAATACCCTGTATTTTCCGGGAGCCATCCCTCTCACGATGAAATTCCCTCGGGAATCGGTTCGGGAGATCCGCTCAAACGGGATACGGGTAAAAGCCGTATCATGATGATTGGAATGAACACCCACATACATGCCTGTGACAGGTTCCAGTTTATCGGCGGTCAGGACTCTACCTCCAATGGATAATGTATCGAGCCGTTCGCCGGTAGAAAAAGAATAGACAAAATTCTCCAACGGATTGCCCTCATTATTATCCACGATGGCATCGGTAAAATCGATCGTGTAGGTAGTATTGGGCAACAATGTGTCTTTGAGTTCCACGATAGCGTTTCTTCCTGCCGAACGGATTACCGGCATACTCTTCTGGGGAGGAGTAATGATTACTTTCTCTGTGGGCTTCTCTATTTTAATATTCTCATCGAACTCAATTTCAATCCTCGATGGTTTAGCATTCAACGCATTAAAAGCAGGAGTGGCTTTCTTCACTACCGGCGGATCTATGTCATAGGCCCCCCCGGTAGGCGCAGCCATATTGGCACAGGAATAGGACAAGACCGTCACTACTGCCACAAGAAAAAGCCAGGAGAGGAAAGTGAAAAATCTATGTAACATTCTCTTTTTTGTGTGTGTAAAATGCCATTTCCAACACAAATGTACAATGTTTTATGCAGTCTCATACGATTTTTTCATTTTTTACAATATTCAGTGGGACAGTGGGAAGGTGGGACAGTGGTTAAGTGGCTAAGGGGGAAGGTGATTAGGGGGTTAGGGGGGGGAAATCTGAAAGTGTCTCAACTATGAGAGAGCAGCCGATGTCCAATCCGGCAGAAGAGGCACTTGCGTGGGTCACAATAGGCTCTTCTCAATTGTATAAGCGCCTGCGTGTCAAATGCATTTCGGGGAATTACTCCTGCCTCGCAGAATTCAGAAACAATCACATTCTTCTCTGGTTTTAACAACTCTAAAAGATGAATGGCCCTGTCGCAATGGCTTTCGATAGTAGTTTTTTTACCATAAGCAAATAAAACAGGCGCCACAGTGTTGATCAGCAAAATCTGTCTCGACGCGCTGCCCAATTGCCCATCCGACTCGGGTGATTGTTTTCCGAAAGAGTAATGCGTACGCCAATAGGGGGAGGGAGATATCCGGAATAGCGACATCCAGTCTTCTACTTCCTGTTGCTCAAGCACCAAAGAGAAGAGTCTTCCGGACGATTGCAGCAATGCTGCCAGTTGTGCAATACGCATTTCAGGGAATGATGGTGGACGAACCCTCATTCGCTTGAAGAGATAACCCTCGAGGGGTATCAGTGAATATTTGTTTTTTAAAAAATGGTACTCTTGCCGCAGTTTCAGGAAATAATCATCCACCGTCCCCCGATCCCCCAGTCTCCCAGTCCCCCATTCACCCGGTCTCCCAGTCACCAAGTCCTCAAGCAACCCGGCCTGTCCGAACAACAACGCCTCCACCTGAAACAGGTTGTCGCCGTGTCGCCGGATATATTTGAATGGCAATGAAAGGGCAAGCCGTTCGAACACATCGCTATTCAGTCCAAACCCGAAATTACGTGTAAGCAACACATAGAACACCTCATCCCACGATTGATGGAAACGATCGAGATGAGTAAAGATGTCAGCGGTTTTTCTCTCCAGCCGTTCGATGGCTAAGCGGCCGAGAAATGAGCGGATGAACAGCTCCGGCAAAAAAGAAAGGTGATCCCTGCATGGAACAGCACTATGGCTATAGATCAGGTAGTCCGCATTTTTACGTACTTCATCGGGAACCGGCAACCTGCACTGGAGTATCTGTTGACCCTTCTCATTCTTTATAGCTTTGCCCACACGCTCCGACAGATGAAGGATTACCGAATTGTAGGCTTTGTCGGTATGATGTCCATGCCGTTCCCATTCATCCGAAGAACGATGAATTTCCACATCTCCGGCCCATACCTTATTTCCAATCCTCACCTTGGCATTGAAGAAATCGGGACCGGCATGCAGGTTATGCATTCCCGGATCGATCACCTCTATCTCCTGCCCATCCATCGTCTCAAGCGAACCGGAAGGATAAAGCCTAAACTTCCATATATAATGTAGCAGTTCTTCTTTATAAGGCATAGTAATCAGGATTAAAGCCTAAAGTTACAACCTATTATCTAAAAATCCAAACTTTTTTCAATCCTACTTATCTACCTTCCCACTCTCCCCGTCTCAAACCACTTTCCCACTCTTTCACTTTCCCCATTGGAGAATTTTGATTAATTTTGTCACCGCATTATTTATTCCATGTACTTCTATGTTATCAACCTACAAAAGAATCCTTATCAACCGACTCATGCAACAGGAAATAGTTCCTTCCGTCGGCTGCACCGAACCGGTTGCCGTGGCTCTTTGTACTGCGAAAGCATGTAGCATTCTCGGTAAGAAGGTGGAAAAGATTGAGGCTTCTTTGAGTGCCAACGTGCTGAAAAACGCATTAGGGGTGGGGATTCCGGGGACAGGTATGACCGGGCTGCCCATTGCTATTGCGTTGGGCGGGTTGATCGGTAGGCCGGAAGAGGGATTGGAGTTGTTGAAACAGGTAACTCCCGAACAAGTAGAGCAAGGGAAACGTTTCATTGAGGAGGGAAGAATAGAGATCCGTCAACAGACCGGTATTAGCGATAAACTCTATATCAGGATCCGCTGTAGTGCAGGTAAGGACTCGGCAGTTGCTGTCATTTCGGGCAGCCACAACCATTTCACCTATATAGAAAAAAACGAGGAGATACTGCTCAATGAACCGGTTACCGGAAACAAAGAAGACGGCGAAGAGAATACCCTGCCTCTTGACTTCCGGACTGTCTACGAATATGCTGTGGAATCCCCCCTCGAAGAGCTCTCTTTCATACTGGAAGCTGCCCGGATGAACAGGGAAGCATCAGCTAAAGCCATTCTCCATAACTACGGGCATAATGTAGCCGGTAGCCTGAAGAACAGGAATGGACTTCATATTTTCGGTGATAACCTGCATACCCGGATGGTAATCTCCACGGCGGGTGCCTGTGATATGAGGATGGATGGAGGGTTGATTCCGGTAATGAGCAACTCCGGCAGCGGTAACCAGGGAATCGCCGCCACCATTCCGATCCTCACCTATGCCGAGAGTGAGTCGTGCAGCGAGGAACAGTTGATCCGCGCGTTGACGATGAGCAGCCTGCTGATCATTTATATCAACCAGCAATTAGGCCGTCTTTCTGCCCTGTGCGGGTGTGTGGTAGCCTCTACAGGCTCCAGTTGTGGAATTACTTACCTGATGGGCGGCAGTTATGAGCAGATCGTGTACGCGGCTAAAAATATGATCGCCAACATCACAGGCATGATCTGCGATGGCGCCAAACCCGGTTGTGCATTAAAGATCGCCAGCGGGGTATCTACTGCTGCCTTGTCGGCAGTGATGGCTATGGAAGACGAAGTGGTCACCTCCCAGGAAGGGATCGTCGATGAAGATATCGACCGTACCATAGAGAATCTGGCACGCATCGGCAACAGTGGTATGTTGGAAACCGACAAACTGGTGCTGGATATTATGACAAAGAAATAGGACGACGCCATGGCTCGTCCAGGTTATTACAACAAAAGAAAAATTGCAATCAAAAAGAGAACAGGATTTTCAAACAAAGAAAATCAGTAAATTAGTATGGGATTACGCTCTCCCCGGCATCGTGGGAACGATGGTCACAGCGATGTACAACGTCATCGGACGTATCTTCATAGGGCAGGGAGTGGGCGCGTTGGCTATTTCCGGCCTTGCCATTACCTTCCCCGTGATGAACCTCACCGCCTCCATCGGCATGTTGGTGGGAGCAGGGGCAGCAACCCGTATTTCCATCAGCCTGGGAAGACAGGACAGGCTGACCGCGGAGAAAATTCTCGGCACTTCATTATTGATTACAGTCTTACTTAACGCCATATTTATCACCCTTATCCTGATCTATCTCGATCCCATCCTCAGGGCATTCGGTGCCAGCGACCTCACTATCCCCTACGCACGCGACTATCTGCAGATCGTCCTGGTGGGGAATGTATTCGTGAGCCTCTGTTACAACTTCAATGCGATGATGCGTTCTTCCGGTTATCCTAAGAAAGCAATGATCACCATGCTGATCGGCGCCATATTGAACATCATCCTGACACCCCTTTTCCTCTATGTATTCGACCTGGGAATAAAAGGGGTAGCCTGGGCTACCGTAATCTCCATGTTTATCGGGATGCTCTTTGTTATGGACCATTTTACCAGGGAAAGCAGCCTGATCCGTCTCCGGTGGAAAAACGTACGCCTCGACAAAAAGATCGTCGCCTCCATTCTTTCCATAGGGATATCACCGTTCAGCATGCAGGTGGCAGGCTCGGCAGTGGCGGTACTGTTGAACACTTCGCTCTTACGCTACGGGGGCGACCTGGCGGTGGGAGCTTATGGCATCATCAACACCGTTATCATGATTTTCATGATGATCATCATGGGATTGAACCAGGGAACACAGCCTATTATCGGCTATAACTACGGAGCGCGTAACTTTGGCAGAGTAAAAGAAACTCTTTTCTATTCAATAAAAGCGGCCACGATAGTCACCACGGCGACATTCATCGTCGGGCAGTTCTTTCCCCACCTTTTCGCCTCAGCCTTCACCTCCGACCCGGAACTGCTCTCGATCACTGAAAGAGGGATCCGGATCACTGTGGCCGCCTTCCCGCTCGTGGGTATACAAATAGTGGGGTCCAGCTTCTTCCAGAGTCTGGGTTACGTCGCCAAATCGATCATACAGAGCCTGAGCCGCCAGTTGATATTCCTGGTTCCCTTTATCATCATTTTCCCCCGTCTGTGGGGATTGGACGGTATCTGGATTGCTATGCCGGTAGCCGACACTCTTTCGGCTTTCTTATCGATTTACCTGCTTATCATACAACTCCGGTTGTTGAACAGAATGGAAGAGGAAGATTTTTGCAATTAGGCTAATTTTATTTAGTTTTGCAAAGTAGAACCAAGAGTCAAGATCCAAGAAGCAAGACTTGGAATTTGGGAGATTGGGAAAGATTGAAGGAAATCAATTAAGTCAGGTAATTAAAAACTTCTTGACTTCTCCACTTCTTAACTTCCGACTTCCAAGTTAAATGCTTGAACAATCATTGATAATTGGTAATTGATATTTGATAATCAGTAATTAGTAATTAATATAAGAAAGTATGAAGAAAGTAGTCTTAATTCGCCACGGCGAAAGTGTATGGAATAAAGAGAACCGTTTTACCGGATGGACGGATGTAGATCTCTCCGAAAAGGGCATCGCAGAAGCGCATAAAGCAGGGAAGCTGCTGAAAGAAGAGGGTTTCCAATTTGAAAAAGCCTATACTTCCTATCTGAAAAGAGCCGTAAAGACATTGAATGTAGTGCTCGACGAGATGGATCTGGACTGGATCCCGGTAGAAAAGACCTGGCGACTGAATGAAAAGCATTACGGTATGCTGCAAGGTCTCAACAAAGCAGAAACGGCAGAAAAGTATGGCGACGACCAGGTCCTTATATGGCGCCGCAGTTATGACGTGCCTCCTACACCGCTTGATAAAGAAGACGAACGATCACCGTTCCAGGATCCACGATACAAAGGTGTCGACGAAAAGGATCTCCCGCTCACTGAAGCATTAAAAGATACCGTAGAACGTATCCTTCCCTACTGGAACAATACTATCGTACCGGAAATGAAAAATCTGGATCAGGTGATCGTGGCCGCTCACGGAAACAGCCTCCGCGGTATTATCAAGCACCTGAAGAATATCTCCGACGAAGATATAGTAAGCCTGAACCTGCCGACTGCTGTTCCTTATGTTTTTGAATTCGACGATGAAATGAACCTGCAAAAGGATTATTTCCTGGGCGATCCCGAAGAGATCAAAAAGCTGATGGATGCGGTGGCGAACCAGGGGAAAGCCAAATAAACAAACGAAATTAAGCCGGAAAGGTCGCAATCCGCGATAACCAGAAAAGGCAGAAAAAAACGGGTACCGAAATTCATTCGATGCCCGTTTTTAATTATCAACTTAAAGGATTGTTTTCAAATCTTCGGGAGTGACATTCATCGCGATGATGACTCCGTTCTCATCTATTAAGTAGTTACGGAACCCTTCGTTCAGCCTGAAATCTTTATAAGTTTTCGAACCGGTTCCACTCATCTCATAGAATTGAGATCTACTCTCCAGCCTATCCAGTATCAGCGTCCTTTCCACTACATTTCGGTTTTCATCGAAAGCCACTGAAACAAATGCAACATCACTATCTCTACTTTGCAGATAATTATAGAGTTGAACGTTGTTCGCCCTGGATTGGGCATGGTAAGTGGCCCAAAAATTGACCACCACTTTTTTGCCTTTATAATCGTGCAGGTTATGCCAATTACCTTCCGAATCCGTTAAAACAATGTCCGGAATTGTCTCCCCGGGATAATAACCCGAAGAAGGTAAATCTGGCTTTACCGAACCGGATGACAACACGAATGCGATCACCGATAGAAGGCAAAAGCTCAAGTACTTCATAAAAATATAGTTTGGTTAGTACTCAGAGAAGGCCGCGGCTTCACGCAGCAGACCAAATCCATTAACTTTACTGACTTTTCGCTAAAAGTCTCATTTTTAGGATGGCAAAAGTACGCTACTTTTTTTTATCAGGAAATTATTTCATTAAAAAAAATATTTCCTAATGTTAATTTTAACCTTTTGAAATTCGCATAAAATTGATTACAAGCCTATTAACTTTTTATTTGTTATCAATGAACTGAAAAAAATGATTCGATCATCTCTATGGAAGTGTCTTTCAGCACCACTTTTTTATCTTTATCCAGTAAATATAGAGTGGGAAACGCCCTGATATCATACAATTTTTTCGTCGTGATTTCTCCGCTCTTATCATACGCATATACCCACCGGGCTGGTATTTCAGGAAGATGCGCTATCCACTCGTCCAAATCGTTGTCCGGAGAAAGAGCGAGAATAGTAAGCATAGTACGGGTCGGGCTGTTCAAGGCCAACGCATCTTTCAGTTCCCTGGACTCCTTGAGACGCTCCGTCACTGCAGCACAGGTGGAACAGCCGGGATTGGTGAACATGAGCAGGGTGTATTCACTCTTGAGGTCATACAGGCGGAAAGATTGCCCCGATGCGACCGTATAAGTGAAATCATTGGCACTCTCTCCTATACGGTTCTTCATGGCCATTTCCCTCTGGAAGCCATACCGTGACCGACTCTCTTCCGTCAATAGCGGTGAGGCCTCGACTTCCTGCAATACGGGTAAATAATACTCCTCGTTGCGGAAAGGGGAATTAGGATCATAGAAATATTTCTCGAACAATTCCGTGAAATGCACATACATCATTGTATCGGTCTCCGCCTTCCGGAGCGTATGTATAAGCGAAGCATCAGCATCTTCCTGCGGTACATAACCCAGGATATTAATATAATCCACAAAAGCCTGCTCCGTAATTTCCGGCCGCCGGATCAGGTTCCGGTCACTAAAATCAAACCTGTCCCAGTAATGCATCACTAAATATTTAGCTCTTTCTTCAGGATCTTTCATGATTTCGGGGATTTGGGGCAGGACAAACGTATCCGGCACGATAGTTTGTACCGGCGTGGGATTCTCCTCAGCAGGTTCCGTCTGCGCTTTTTTACTTGACAAACAGGAGAAACCCGTTATCGTCATCGACCCGATCAAAGCTATGATCAGAAGGATATGTTTCATTTTTCGTTCAATTTCATTAGGCAAAATAAATGAATTTATTCGTCTTCACGAAATAAGGCATTTATACTTCAAAATTACAAGAATTTCTTCTAAAACCACACATAAAGGTAAAAATACCATTCTCTCCATCGGGAAAGAGCGAAAATAACCGGCCGATGCGTTCAAAATATTTTCACTATATTTGCACTTTACTATTTTTCATAAAACTATGGATGCATTTGTTGTTTCCGCAAGAAAATACAGACCCTCTACCTTCAAATCGGTAGTGGGACAAGAAGCGCTTACCACCACGCTGAAAAATGCGATTGCCGGTAATAAACTGGCACACGCTTACCTTTTCAGTGGTCCACGGGGTGTAGGGAAGACTACCTGTGCCCGTATTTTCGCGAAAACAATTAATTGCCTCAACCCTACCGACGACCATGAAGCGTGTAACCAATGTGAATCGTGCGTGGCATTCAATGAACAACGTTCTTATAATATCCATGAGTTGGATGCGGCCTCCAACAATGGCGTGGACGATATCCGGAATCTGATTGACCAGGTGCGTGTCCCGCCTCAGATAGGAAGGTATAAGGTATATATCATCGATGAGGTACACATGCTTTCACAATCGGCTTTCAACCCTTTCCTGAAAACATTGGAAGAGCCTCCTGCACATGCTATTTTTATTCTCGCCACTACGGAGAAACAGAAGATTATCCCCACCATCCTTTCGCGTTGCCAGGTATATGATTTCAACCGTATCACCATTGACGATACGGTCGCACACCTGCAATACGTTGCTGATCGGGAAGGAGTGAAGACTGAGCCGGAAGCCCTGAATATCATTGCCCAGAAAGCGGATGGGGGTATGCGTGACGCCCTCTCCATTTTCGATCAGACAGTGAGCTATACCGGGGGAAATATTACCTACCAGGCGGTGATTGAAAATCTGAATGTGCTCGATTATGAATATTATTTCAGGTTATCTGACGCTATCCTCGACGGCAACGTGGTAGAATGCCTACTGATATTGAACGACATCCTCAACAGGGGATTTGAAGGACAATATATCATCAGCGGTATCTCCAACCACTTCCGGGACTTGTTGGTATGCAAGGACACGGCCACGGCACAGCTCTTCCAAGTGGGATCCTCCATCCGTGAGCGATACATCGGGATGGCCAAAAGATGCAGCAACGAGTTCCTCTATAACGCCATCGAGATATCGAATGAATGTGACCTCAACTATCGATTGAGCAAAAACAAACGTCTCCTTGTGGAACTGGCACTGATACGGCTCTGCCAGCTAACCGGGCCAAAGGATGCGTCCTCCGTGAAAACGGAAAAAAAAAGAGCTATTGAACCGATAGTATCAGCATCAAAAGAAAAAGCCACACCGGCAGATACCCGGCAATCGCAGTCTCCCGAACCGAAGAAAGATCCTGAACCGATAAAAGTTCCCGAGCCAAAAAAAGATGCTGAAAAAAAGGTTGTTGCTGAAGCTGCCACTTCACTGAAAAGGAAAACGATCTCCCTTTCCGGAATGGGTGTGTCACTTTCCTCTCTCTCCAATAAAAAAGAAGAAGACTCTTCCTCCTCCGGAGCAGAAACACAACAGTACAACGGAAACAACCTATTCACCGAGAACGAGTTAGTAAACGCATGGAAAGAATATACCAACAGCCTGGATGAAGAGAAACTTCTCAAGAATACAATGACACTCTATCATCCCAGGATGCTGAGTGAAACCGTGTTTGAAGTAGAAGTCAACACAGAACTCAATAGACAATACCTCACCGACCACAGTATCGCCCTTCTCTCCTTCCTGAGGGAGAGATTAAGAAATGACGATATCACCATGACCATCAGGATCTCAGAGACCAATGCCATTAAAAAGCCCCTGACTTCCCGTGAGATATTCGACGAGATGGTACAACAAAATCCTTCACTCCAAAAACTTTCCGATGAGTTTGGACTGGAACTGAGTTGAGATGAGAGCTATCGTTTCCCTTCTTTTGATTTTCACCTTATTGGGTTCATGTACGGGAAGGAACAACCGTTCCACTACCGGGACAGGGAATCCGGCTACAGAGGCAGGACAACCGGGAGTTGCCTCCACCAAGAATGATACCATCGTCGATGCCGCATATTCCTTTGAAGAGGCGATTGCCGGCACAAAAGCATCCCAAAGCATTATCGACCAACTGACACTTTTCGATGTGGTGTATATTTCCACCGACGGACAGATCCACCGCGGACAGATACTTTCCAACAAAAAGATAGCAGAAGATATCAGGAATATTTTCAAGTTTATGCTCAACGAAGGATTTGTAATTGAGAAGGCGATCCCTATTGTACAATACGACTGGAACGATAGCCTGTCGATGGATGATAACAACAGTTATAGTTTCTGCTACCGCGACATTACTTTCTCCAAACACGCGAGCGGAATGGCCATTGACATCAATCCCCGGTTCAATCCCCTACGATGGAAAACGGAAGACCGCCCCAACAAACCCGAAGGAGCGGTATTGGATACCACGGTGAACGGCACCCTCTATCCGGGGCATCCGGTAGTGGAGGAATTCCGGAGACTCGGCTTCCGATGGGGGCACTCGTTTACTAAGTTTTATGATGATCACCATTTTGAGAAAAGGGCCTAAGTGGTTAGGCACCTAATCACAGCGCCCAATTCTCCCTGTCGAGGTTCCGGTAGTTGATCGCTTCCGCAAGATGGGACGGTTGCACATGTTCACTGCCGTCGAGATCAGCAATGGTACGGGATACTTTCAGTATGCGGTCATAGGCGCGGGCCGAAAGATTGAGCCTTTCCATAGCCGCCTGCAGCAATTTCATTCCCTTTTGGTCGGGAGAAGCATATTCCCGCAACATTTTGCCATTCATCTGTGCATTACAAAAGACGCCACTCCTGTTTTTGAACCGGTGCGACTGAATCTCCCTTGCTTTCGCCACTCTCCCGCATATATCAGCACTTCGCTCTGCCGGTGTACTATCGGATATCTTCTCGAATGGAACCGGCACAATCTCTACCTGGATATCGATCCGGTCGAGGAGCGGCCCGGAAATTCTATTGAGATATTTCTGTACTGCTCCCGGAGGACATACGCATTGTTTGTCGGGATGATTATGGTATCCACAGGGGCAGGGATTCATCGCTGCTATCAGCATGAATCCGGCCGGATAGTCTACCGAGAATTTGGCACGTGAGATGGTGATCTTACGGTCCTCCAACGGCTGCCTCATCACTTCCAGCACATTCCTGCTGAATTCCGGAAGTTCGTCGAGGAACAGAACCCCATTATGTGCCAGACTTATCTCGCCGGGCTGTGGATATGAACCCCCACCCACCATTGCCACATCGCTGATAGTATGGTGGGGCGAACGAAAGGGACGAGTGGTCATAAGCGACCGCCCCAGATCCGTTTTACCGGCAACACTATGTATCTTTGTCGTCTCCAACGCCTCTTCCAACGAAAAAGGAGGAAGGATAGAAGGCATCCTTTTGGCCATCATCGACTTACCGGAACCCGGAGTACCTATCATAATAACATTATGTCCGCCGGCGGCAGCCACTTCCAGGGCCCGCTTCACATTCTCCTGTCCTTTCACATCGGAAAAATCAAATTCGAAAGAAGAGCGGCCTTCCAGAAACTCCTGTTGCAGGTCGACTTTTGTAGGCTGTAATTCCTGTTCACCATTGAAGAAGGCAGCCACTTCACGTATATTGTTTACCCCATAGATCTTCAATCCCTCTACCACAGCGGCTTCTTTCGCATTCGCCATCGGCAGGATAAACCCCTTGAGGTCGTTGTCCCTCGCCATTAATGCAATGGGTAATGCTCCCTTTAAGGGAAGGATGGTTCCGTCGAGCGACAATTCACCCATCATCAGGTAGTCGCCCAGCCTGTCAGAGGGAACGGATCCGGAAGCAGCGAGGATACCGACAGCGAGAGGCAGGTCATAAGCCGATCCCTCCTTCCGGATATCGGCAGGAGACATATTGATTACGATCTGTTGACGTGGGAATTTCAGCCCGTTTACTTCAATGGCTGATACGATACGTTCATGGCTTTCTTTCACAGAGGTATCCGGCAGGCCTACCAGCATAAACCTAATCCCTCTCGAACAATTCACTTCAATGGTGATGAGCGTCGCATCGATACCTTGTACAGCCGCTCCAAATAATTTGACCAGCATGCCACCAAGTCTTTTCTTGCACTTAATCTTCGGTAGAATTTCTGATTGCATTCGCTACTCCCTGGGCGGGAATATTGCGTACTTTGATATTGCCGTCGGGAGCGATCAGAATATTAAAGGGTATATATTGCACATTATACGCATCTACAATATCAGATCCCCAACTCCTTTTCTCGGGGACCACTCTCCAGGGAATAGAGTCATTTTCCACGTATTCCACGGGATAAATGTCGGAATCGATATACACAGTCAGGAACTCCACACTGTCCCTATTAACTCCCTGATAAGCTTCTTTCAGCAGATCGATTGTCTCGCGTGATTCGATCCCTGCCGTAGAGACGAAAGAGAGCAGCACGTATTTTCCGTTAAATTGATGAGAAAAGATAGCTTTTTCCTCTTTGTCAGTGAGCTTGAAATAAGGCATCCGCGCACCTTCTGCCGACTGGTTGATCTTTTCGGAATAGGACCTCAATTGGGTTGCGTACCGGGTATTGGTCACATCTCCCTGTAAATATCCCAGTACCCGTTCCAATGCGTGAGGATTATCACTATTGATAAAAAAATTATTGATGAGGATGAGACTTGAGAATCTGGAGGGATTTTTCTTGATGAATTCTTCTGCTTGGGATATCAATTCATGATTGAGCAATTGCAATTTGGCAAGTTCATCATGTCGGGTGACAGACTTGTTGACGATCGTATCCACCTGTGACTCCATATTCAGATTAAGCAACAACTGTCCCCGTTGGGTAAGCAACTCACGGTTTTGCATCTTGAACAACGTCAGATCATTATTGATCTCATTTCCGTTCACCTCTATAAGATCGGGTAATAACGCATCTCCTTTCACTTTCAGGGCCTGCCCTTTATCGGCGAAAACTACCGCAGCACTCTCATAATTATTCAGATAGAGAGAGAAAGTGGTAAGAGTGTCGATTGGGTTTTTGTAATTGAACCGACCCTTTACATCTACATTGATCGTATCAGTGGCCAGCGTGTCGCCGGAAAGCCAGGTAACCAGGATAAAGGGATTCTCTAAGTTTGAAATTTCCCCCCTGATTAAAACCTCCTCTCCATTTTTACATGATAGGATGGAATATAAAATAAATATATAAATAACTATTTTACAAAGCCTTACCATACTACAACAATCTCTCTTTGATCATTTTATTGATATTTTGCCCTCTCTTATACAACCTATCAAACGAGAATATTTATTAGGAAAAACAAAGGTATTTCTTTTTTTTAAATATTCAATGATTTTCACATTTATTTAACTGTTTTTTGTTTTTAACTCTATTATACCAGAATCGGGAACAAAAATAAGGGATAATGATATAAATTCATTAGCTTTGCGCTATGTTTTTCTCTATTGTCATTCCTCTTTATAATCGCCCCGATGAAGTGGACGAACTATTCGAAAGCCTCTGTAAACAGACTGACAAGCAGTTTGAAGTCATCATCATTGAGGATGGGTCTACCCGGAAAAGCGATACTGTGGTGGAAAACTACCGCGACAAACTCGATCTCTGCTACTTCGAGAAGCCCAATTCGGGCCCCGGTCTTGCCAGGAATGCCGGGGCAGAGCGGGCAAAGTATGATTACCTTATTTTTTTTGACTCAGATTGCATCATTCCCCCTGATTATATAGAAACGGTTTCACATTCCCTGCGCCAGAAATATGCTGATGCCTACGGGGGACCGGACGCGGCACTACCCACCTTCTCAACCACACAAAAGGCGATCAATTATTCCATGACTTCTTTTTTCACTACGGGGGGTATCCGGGGCGGAAAAAAATCGATGGAGAAATTCACTCCCCGGAGTTTTAACCTTGGGGTTTCAAAAGAGGCATTCAATACGATAGGGGGCTATGGCATGATGCGGTTTGGCGAAGACATCGATTTTAGCCTGCGGTTACAGAAAAATGGGTTCCGGACAATGCTTATCCCCGGCGCTTTCGTATACCATAAACGAAGAAGTACTTTCAGGCAATTCTTCAAACAGGTGCATAATTCTGGTATTGCACGTATCAATCTCCACCTTTCGCATCCCGGCTCATTGAAAATAGTGCATTTGTTACCCGCATTGTTTGTTGTAGGGATGACACTCTCTCTGGTACTTTCACTTCACTACCCCGCGTTTCTGCTTATACCGCTATGCTATTCCCTACTGCTTTTTATCGACTCCCTCATAAAAAACAGATCAACCGGCGTAGCGCTTTACAGCATTGCGGCAGCATGGATCCAACTGACGGGATATGGGACGGGGTTCCTCTCCGCCGTGTGGAAACGGCTGATCCTGAAAAAAGGAGAATATACAACATTCGAAAAAAAATTCTACGATTAGATCTTCTCCCCGTAAGCGAGATCGCCCGCATCGCCAATGCCGGGTACGATATAAGATGACTCATTCAGTTCCGGATCGATAGCGGCGGCCCAGATAGTGGTTTTCTCTTCAGGAAAATTGGCCTTGCAATAATCAATCGCCTGCCTGCTGGCAATGATAGTGGCTATATGGATATGCGCCGGCGTCCCTTTGGTGAGCAGTGCCCTGTAAGTCAACTCCATGCTGCTTCCTGTGGCCAGCATAGGATCGGCCAGGATCAACGTTTTCCCCTCTATGGAGGGCGATGCGATATATTCGATATTAATATCGAACGATTGGTGGCCGATCTCCCTGTATTTCCTGTATGCAGAGACGAAAGCATTTTCGGCCCCATCAAAATAATTCAACATGCCATGATGGAAGGGAAGCCCTGCCCTGAGAATAGTGGCGATAACGATTTCCTCATCCGGAATATTCACTTCAATCAGATCGAGCGGGGTGCTCACCTCAATCTTTTTGTAATGAATCCCTTTGCTGATCTCATAAGCCATGACCTCACCGATACGTTCTATGTTTCGGCGGAACCGGAGACGGTCGTTCTGGATGGTGATATCCCTTATTTCACGGATAAAAGAGTTAAGTAGAGAATTGGTGTCCGAAAAGTTGTTTACTTCCATTTTATATATCAGTTTTATCTCTTCCGGCTTATCACGAGGTAGCATACATAACTCACGCGATGAACCCGGATGAAGTAATTATTTCCGGAAAACAAAGGTAATGATTTTCTACACTTAGCTAAACTTTTGGCATAATTTTTTGTTCAATTAATTACACTATTTCTACGCTCAACAGAGTCAACATAAATTTTGCCTCTGGTTTTACTTATCGAAATAGTTTTAAAAAGATGTGCAGATGAAAAAACAGCCAATTAAAGAAAAATTTCTTTAATTATTTTTCCTGTATGAAAGAATTTGCGTATTTTTGTACGCCTGTTTTTAGGTTCTACATGCAAGTTTTATAAATTCATAATATAGTAAACCCTAATTTTATCAAAATGGCAAATTTAGATTTAAGCAAGTATGGCATTACGGGCGATTTTGAAATCGTTCACAATCCTTCCTACGAGACGCTTTACCAGGATGAAATGAATCCGGCCAACGAAGGTTTCGAAAAGGCTAAATTAACAAAGAGCGGTGCTACCGCCGTGTATACCGGAAAATTTACCGGTCGTTCTCCTAAAGATAAATTCTTTGTAAAAGACGATGTCACAAAAGATACACTTTGGTGGGATGGTACTATCAATCGTCCTTGCACCCGTGAAGCATTCGATTATTGCAAAGGATTGGTAGCCAACCAGCTTTCGAAAGCAAAAAAATTATATGTTGTGGACACCTTCTGCGGCACCAACGCCGACACACGCATGAAAGTGCGTTTCGTGATGGAAGTTGCCTGGCAGGCCCACTTCGTTACCAATATGTTCATCCGTCCGTCACACTACGAACTGGCCAACTATGGTGAACCCGATTTCGTATGCCTCAACGGTTCCAAAGTAACCAACGACAAATGGCAGGAACAGGGTCTGAACTCTGAAAACTTCACCCTGTTCGACCTTACCCAGAAAATGCAGGTAATCGGTGGTACCTGGTATGGTGGTGAAATGAAAAAAGGTATGTTCTCCCTGATGAACTACTATCTGCCTCTGAAAGGTATTGCTTCTATGCACTGCTCTGCCAACGTAGGTGAAGATGGTGACGTAGCTATCTTCTTCGGTCTTTCAGGTACCGGTAAAACTACCTTGTCTGCCGACCCGAAACGATTCCTGATCGGTGACGACGAACACGGTTGGGATGAGCACGGAGTATTCAACTACGAAGGCGGTTGCTATGCAAAAGTGATCAACCTGAGCGAACAAAATGAACCGGACATCTGGCGTGCTATCCGTCGCGACGCATTATTGGAAAACGTAACAGTAGATGATGAAGGTAACATCGATTTCGCTGACGGTTCTACTACCGAAAATACCCGCGTATCGTATCCTATCTACCACATCAGCAAGATAGTTCTTCCTTCACGTGCAGGACATGCCAACAAGATCATTTACCTGTCTGCTGACGCATTCGGCGTATTGCCTCCGGTATCTATCCTCGATGACAACCAGGCACAGTATCACTTCCTCTGTGGATTTACGTCCAAGCTGGCAGGTACCGAACGTGGTATCACCGAACCGCAACCTTCGTTCTCTCCCGCATTCGGAGAAGCGTTCCTTACGCTGCACCCCACCGTATATGCACAACGTCTGGTTGAAAAGATGAATCAGCACAACGGTAAAGCATATCTGGTAAATACCGGTTGGAACGGAACAGGAAAACGTATCTCCCTGAAAGATACCCGTGCGATCATCGATGCGATTATCGATGGTTCTATCGAAAATGCAGAGAAAATACATATCCCCATCATGAACCTGACTGCTCCTGCAAAACTCGAGGGTGTTTCCGATATCCTCGACCCGCGTAATACTTACGCCGACAAGAGCGAATGGGAAGCCAAAGCCAGGAAACTGGGCGCCATGTATATCGAAAACTTCAAGCAATATTGCGACACCGACGCTGCAAAAGCATTGATCCCTTCAGGACCGCAATTAGACTAATAGGTTAAGATTAACCAATTACCCATAAAAAACCCGCTTCGCAGATGTGAGGCGGGTTTTTATTTGATTACAGATTTGTTTCCGGACTATTTCTCCGGTTTACCGGACAGCAATGGCCGTGATTTATTGCTCCAGCATCATGATTTCCACTTTCCGGAAATCGATCGGATGCCCTTCACTCTGGAGAGAGATTGTACCTCCGGTCAGCATTTTATTACCGTTGTTCAGTTTGATCAGTGTGGAATATGTACCATCGCGCTCATCCAGTTGTGGTTGTGAGTACTGAAGTACGGTATCGCCATTCACTATATGTTTGATCACGTCGTTGCCTCTTACTTCCACCTCGGCGGTAATCCAGTCTTCACCGTAAAAATAGTCGGTTGCAGCGTTAATACAGTGATCCAGAATCAACTCTCCATTCATCACGATATTCGTGCCCGGAGTACAGACATTCAGATTAGTACGCTCCACCGTAGAGTCGCTACCCAATAACTGCACTTCGATGGAAGTGGGGAAATCCTGGCCTCTTTCCATCGATTCAGGTGTCTGTCCATGTATCATAATCCCGCTGTTCCTGTATGCCCAGCCGGGTGCACCGGGGCATTGGTCACCTACAAAACGATACTCCACACGAAGCCTGTAATGCGAAAACGGATCTTTGTAGAATAGGTGCCCGAAGCGGTTATCAAATGAGTCATATCCCTCATCATACCGCACTTTGATCATTCCATCTTCTACCCGGAAAGTGTTTCCAAAATTATCACCCATTTCATATCCGGTAATTTTAGGCGTCCATCCGGTCAGGTCTTTACCATTAAAAAGTTGAACCCATTCGGTTTCACCCGTCTTTTTCCCGTTACAGGAAGCTAGAAATACAATTAAAACAACACTAAAAAAGATAAAAATCCTACTATACTTCATGATTGTGAGCGGTTTAAATTGCAAAGATAATCATTTTTTCATCCCACACCTCTAAAATACCCGAAATCATCCGAGCGCATAACAGTATTCCGTTTATTTTTATACTCTCAAAATTTAATCAATTTTTTAATTATTATAACATTATTGAGGTTAATTTATCTTTATAATATCAACTATCAATTCTTTTTAGCCATCACCCTGATATTTTCTTTAATCATCTGTTATTATGCATATTAATATTTATTAATCTTAAACAGTCTAACAAGCAATAATCCTTCTGCGACCTGTCATAGCGAAAAAAAATACGAAATAGTCGTAGAGTTTAACTTAAAAATTGATAGAATTTATCAATTAAAAAATTGTAATTAGATTTTTATTCAAAATATTTATTGTTACTTTTGTTTGGCAGTCTGGTGATTTTTTTATTAACACAACACCTTGTTCTCAACACTCACTAAGGCGGAGTGGCATACTTCGGCTGAAGCCGACTCAATATTTTTCACTGGACTGTTTTGCTGTAATTTACTTAAAACTCGTAAAGTTTAGCAATGAAACATAAGACCTCAGTTCTAATTGTTAATTCCAAGGAGAAAACAAGTAAAGTCCGCCAGGTACCCACCCACATCATTGTCCACTGGCGGAAATACGCGGCGTTTCTCTCGTTGCTTGTCCTCTCCTTTATTCTGGTTTCCGGATTTCTGATCTACCAGAACACCAGCCGGTCTTATCAGGAAAGGCTGGACAAGGCCAATTATATCCGGAACCAGATCGATCTCCAGAAAGCTCTTACCGCCTTTGCGACCATCGATTCGGGGATGTACCGCATCAATTCATTCCTCCAGGACAGGGGTTTGGAAGAGTTGAGGATGGACAATGCGGGGGGAGTAGGCGCTGAATTTGACATCGTCAATATCAATGAATTTGCCGATTTTTATCAAAAGCAAGTGCTTGGACTGGAGGAAACATTGAATTCGGCACCGATCGGCAAACCCTCCGATGGAGATATAAGCTCCAAGTTTGGGTATCGCCGTAATCCGTTCACAGGGAGAAACACGGAGTTTCATGGCGGCATAGATTTTAAAGGCCAGGTGGGGGACAGCATCAAAACCACCGGCTGTGGGCTAGTCATTTTTGCAGGATACAAAGGCGGATACGGAAGATGTGTGATCATTGAACACGAGAAAAACCTCCAGACATTGTACGGACATCTTTGGCAAATCCAAGTGAAAGTAGGGGATTATGTGAACAGTGGGCAACTGATCGGGTTGATGGGCAGTTCGGGAAGAAGTACGGGTCCACATTTACATTATGAAATTATTTATAACGGGAAGAGAATTGATCCTAAAAAATATGTTAGTTTTGAAAAAGAAGAAAAAAGTTATGGCTAAAGAAGAAAGAAAAAAGGATGCCGGGGTTTCAAAATTGGATTCCCTGCCTATCACCACCGTCGTGGGTAACGACATGATTTTCAACGGAGACATCCATGGGGATGGCATAGTGCGGATCGACGGAAAAGTGGAAGGCAACATATCGTCGAAACAAGGCATCATTCTGGGGGAAAAAGCAGATGTGGAAGGCTCTTTGCAAAGCGACAACATCATTATCTTCGGACATATCAAAGGTTCTATCAAAAGTAAAGAACTTATTTTAAAAACTACCGGATCGGTGCAAGGCGACATCGTTTCGGATTTTTTGGAGGTAGAAATGGGCAGCAAATATGACGGAAACCTGAAAATCGGGCAACAAGAAACAAACGACAGTGGCAAACAGGACAAAACAAAAGGAAAAAATCCTTTTGTAGCTCCGCCGGGAATCGAACCCGGATCTACGGTTTAGGAAACCGCTATTCTATCCATTGAACTACAGAGCCAAATGAAAGTGCAAAAATAGCACTTTTCCCGTTATCTGCAAAAGATATTTGCCACCTGCCAGAACAAACAATATTCTTTTTGGGTTGTTTATTTTACAACCATTGTGAACGATTACAATAGTTCTGTAGAACTTTTGTAAAACTTTTGCAAACCAATTATAGAAATATTACAGAAAAAATGAATAAAATAGCCATTCTATACGGCTCATCCGGCGGGAACGCGGAATCTGTGGCAAGACAAGTGCAGGACCTTTTTGATGGAAATGCCGACTTATACAATGTAGAGTATGTCTCCATCGATGAAATAAAAGATTATCCCTATTTCGTAGTGGGCACTTCAACGACAGGGATAGGCGATCTGCAGGACGATTGGGAGGGCTTTCTACCCTCTTTTGCCGAATTGGATTTCACCGGGAAAAAAGTAGCCATTTTCGCCCTGGGTGACAGTGCTTCTTATTCGACCAGTTTTGCCGAATCGATGAAAGTGGTCTACGACGAGATAGGTGACAAGGCCAAAATCGTCGGCCGGGTCCCTGATGAAGGTTACACCTATGACGATTCCACTGCTGTGATCGACGGCCTGTGGGTGGGTCTTCCCATTGACGAGGACAATGAATACGACATGACTGAAGAGCGTTTGTCGAGATGGGTAGAAGCCCTAAAGGAAGAGTTCGTGTAACAAGCCGGCTACATACCATGATCCGTTGCTGAAAAAACCTTCAATTACATTAGACTATTTCTCGCTATGGCATAATATAAACAAGTTTATCTTCTACCCATTTAGCTTAACGAAATAGTTCAATAAATTTCAATGAAATGAAGTCAATGAAATGTCAAATTGCGTACATTTGTATGTCAATTTGAAAATACCTTCATAAATGACAATGTAAGAAGGGACCCACAACAATTTATACAATTGAAGTAAAAAGCAAATAATCAACATGACAACGGTAAAACAGTCTATTTTACTGGCAACCTTTTTAATGGTTTTGTCGGTAGGTTCTTATGGTATTGAGTCCGAACAGAACTTAACATTAAACAAAATTGCACAAGCATCCGAAAAGACTTCGGAAAACACCAGTCCCACCCGTTTGGCCCAAACGGACACCGACGAGGTCGCAAATCTTTGTCTGGCTGCTTTTGCCGCACTGGGAACAGTACTCACCTGGCGTGCCGTTCGCAAAGAATCGAAACAACAGCAGATCAAACGCACTTTTCAGGCTAAAATTTTATCCGACCTGGTGCGGCACATGTACCGGAATAAAGTATGTATCTGTGCAACGCACGGGAAACTTCAGGAAGAAGGATTCAGCAGGTACTATCCCTCGGAAGAGCACTTGTTAAAATTAAAACTCCTGCCGGAAGATCTTCGCTTCGACCGTTTCGACAATACCCCTGATTATTATGATATCCTGCATGAACTGGAACTGAAATTCCGGAATTTCAATATTGAGGTGGACGTCTCTTTAGAGCATCTGAAACAACAAAATATAGATGAGAAAACCAAGGTGCGGGATCTGGAGGTTCTTGAATTCAAATCCCAGCTATTAACGAGCGACATTATCAACCTGATGCATACCTTAAAGCTTCCTATTTTGGAGGAGGAAAATAAAAATTCCGGGAAAAGCGCCTTGAAGTATATTCCCATGGAAAGCGGCGATACCGTTCAGAATGGTTTGCGGAAGAAGTTCCACGCAGACATCCCGTTGGATTACATCGAAGATGTGAGGAAATTTCTGGTATCCAAGTCTGCCCGTTACTCGAAGCTACATCCGGCAGAACTTCCTTCAAAATCCTGCCGTCCGGATCACAAAGATGAGAGATCGATCTATTTCGATGAAGTGCTGCAACTTACCGAATACCTGGACAATGACATCAGGGCGGAATATCCGAAAATCCATCTGATTGAATTTCGGGCCTGATTTCTGGTCAAGATGCCGCTACCAATGAATATCTTTGAGGTTTATGGTTATCGCATGATGCCCACCTCGAACCTTCGCTGTATATGGATCGTACTTTTCCCAATGCAACTCTATATGCACTCCATACCATCCCTATAAAATTGTAGCGTTGAAGCTGCGCTTGAATGAGATTCTAACCATTTACCCACTTCATCATCCATATATCAATACTTTTGTCTGTTCTATATTTTTCCGGAGAAAGGAATTGCGGATAGGTTGTTCTTCCAGCAAGTCCACTTCTCTCCCTAAAACATCTTCAAGCGAATATTTAAAATCGAAATAGTTAATGAAATGGTCTTGAACCGCCTGTTTATCGAAATCAACAATCAAATCCACATCACTTTTGTCATTGAATCGGTCGGTAAGAACAGAGCCAAATGCAAAAAGCTTGCGGACGTTGTGTTTACGACATAAATCCGATATCTGCCTGATATGTGAGTTGAAATAATCTGTCATTGTCAAACAATATAATCCATCTGATTTCAATTACGTTACAAATATATGAATTAGTTTTGAATTGTACATGATAGTGTAAAACAAAACCCGGCATATCCTGAGATACACCGGGTTTCGTAACCTTATCACCTTTCCACTTTACTGCACTACCCACCCTTTCTCCATTGCACTTGCCTGCAGGGTTTGTCCAAGCGGTTCTTCGGTGAGCCAGAGGTCGCCACCAGACATGCTTCTCAGCGTGGAGACGATGCTTTCGGCTTCGGTGTCGGCCAGCGGGTTGCCAAATGCCCACAGGCGGTTTAACAACGGATTTTGTGAGATATCGAGTGCCGTCAGTTGGTTATTGTACACTAACAGGCGGGTTAACTGCGTGTTGGTCGAAATATCGAGACCGGTCAGTTGGTTTCCGGAGCAGTCCAGGTATTCAAGGACGCTGTTGGCCGCCACATCGAGTGCCGTGAGCTGGTTGTTGAAGCACCAGAGCGACACCAACTCCGTATTGACCGACACAATCAGCGACCGGATATCGTTGTCCGACACGTCGAGGCGGGTGAGCATTGTGTTCTGCGACACATTCACGGCGGTGAGGTTGTTCATCGGCACGTTCAATGTGGTCAAATAAGGACTACCCGACACATCAATAGATGTGAGTTCATTTCCCGCCGCGGCCAAATAGGTGATATCACCATAGATTGCGATTTCGCTCACTCCCGGGGCAACGGTATAGTCCTGGTAGGCGTTGAACACCTTCACGTTTTCCGTACCATCTTCCGCACATTTACCATCCCCGTCGAGGTCGATCCATACAGCGGCACGGTTCAACGCAGGGGCATCCACCGACAGGCTGATGATACCGTCGGTACGGCCGCTTTTGAGGGTGACCACGCTTCCGCTTTCCGTCTCAAGGTCTCCCGCCTTAAATCCGGTATCGGGCAACTCACTCTGACAGCCCGCTATCACCGTGGAGAGCAGTGCTACCAATAAGTATACATATTTATTATTCATCTGTTTATGAATCACTAATTTCTAATTACCAATTACCAATTACCAATTTCAGCTAACCACTTAGGCACCTAACCACTCGATCACCTAACCACTACTTTCCTCGCATCGTTAACCACAGCATTCTGCAAGCGTACCACATAAGTACCACTGGAAATATCCTCTACAACCTGTTCGTTCCCGGCTCCCACTTCCAATCGTTGCAGGATTTTCCCGGCAGTGTTGGAGATAAATACCGAGCAGTTGTTATCGCTTTTATTATTGATCGCTATCTTACTGTCATCGGTGGCGGTCACCGTGATCTTCGCCGCTTCGTCGTCTGCCGGTATATCGCCCGATGAGGAGAGGCTGAAGCGTGTGCCGGAATCCCCTTTCTTCGCCTCGAAAGTGTAGGAACCGCCGTTTTTGACCCGTGTCTGTGTGCCGGTGGCAAGATCATTCAGGTAGATCTCTTCGGTTGTCCAATGGTCGGACAGGGCGAATTCAATGGTGTATTTTCCGTCCGTGTCGGCTGTGAAGCCGAGGGACAAGTCATCCAATCCCGGCACGGTAGCCACCTGGAAATGCTCCTTATCCGCATCATCCGCCACATAGAGTTGGATAATGCCGGTTTCGGACATCTTGCGGCCGTCCCAACCGTTGTCGAAACCGCGGGTAGTTCCCGCTTTGGTAAAGATCCACACACGGTCGGCCGACTGCTCGCCGATCACATCCATCACCAAGGAGGGTATGGTTGATTTGGCAGTAGTAGTACCTTTATTATTTGCCGAACGGGTAACGATCTGTTCTCCATTTCCCCTGTTTACGGTCGTGTTTTTTACCAGTTTACTGTAATCAATACCCAAGCTACCTCCACTTCCTGATTGGGCCAACACCATAAAGGCGTGCATCGAGGGTATCCTGTCCGGAAAATCATCCTGTCCACCAAGGTCTACAGGCACGGCCAGGTATTGTCCGCTCCGGTAGCCATTGATCGCCGTTCCGTTGAGTTTGCGCCACTGGTCGCGCGTACCGGTATTGAACAGGTACACTGTTTCCTCAACACCTGCAGGGAATGTCAGCGCATCCCCGCTGATGGGTATCGCCGCCGTGTAGGAATTTCCTACCAGGTTGGCACCGGGATAATTCACAGTAGCAGTTCTGGTAAGCCCTACAGTAACGCTGCCAATGTTGAGCAACCCTTCAAATCGATGGACAGCGTTGTCATAATCGGGCTCCGTTGTTTGATTTCTCGTTATTTCGTAGCCTGTAAAGGCCGTTAAAGGCATGTTCGGCGTAATCCATTTGTCTCCATTGGCCGGTTCACTCCATTCGTTTACCTCTTCCACAGAAGTGAAAGGCAAAGGTTCGGCTGTTGTCCCCGATTCTTTCACCGGAATACCGAAATACTGCCAACTACGGGTATAAAAACCGCATTCTTCACAATCATAGGCTTGATTGTAGAATTCTACTATTGCCTGTACGCCATCAGGATTTTCATCCTTATTGACAATCAACGTACCGGTAGGCTCATTTTCGTTCGTAGTAATATTGGTAGATTTTACCACGATGGTTCCCGTACCGAAAGATCCATCCGATTGTTGCGTTTTCGCTACTACCTGACCGTTGATGGTGAGCTGGTTTCCGGTGGTAATGACTAAATCTTTATTTGAATTATTGATTAGTCTGCCAATAATACGCCCACCGCTGCTACTCTGGTCCAGATCATCCAGATGAAGGTCATCTACCGCCGCCGTACCATAGTTATCCACTGTGGCAAACTCCACATCTTGTCCCTCAGCCGGCACCTTGTTGTCTGTCCAGTTTGACGGTATACGCCATTCGTTCTCCTGGTCCGTTGTGCCACCCATCCAATAGTTTACGCAAGGTGTGATGTTTTGTCCGTAGCCATATCCACGCATAAGCGTTTGACCTACTACATTCTGGGTAACAACAATGGTATTGGTTCCCGTGGAGCTCCAGGGGACATTATTGAAACTATTCTGTCCCTGTGTATTAGAAGTAAGTATCAAAGGGAATAAGGGACCGCGTGAAACTTTGCTACCCCAAAGGGTAACACTTCCCGTCGGGCTGATGATCACCCTGATCAGTGGGTTGACAAGATCACCTTCCATTTCCCAGATATCTCCCCCTGTATTGGTTTCATATTGGTCTCCATCCGCGAATCGAACATTGAGACCCGGTGTTCCGTTGGACTGGAACTCAAGCTCATTCACCGCAATCTTTGTTCCGTTGATTTCCATATTGAACGAGTTATCCAACTCATAGATATCAAATACAAACCCGTAATTCGTGCCGGGTTGTGTAATAGTCTTAGTTACAGGACTACTGCCTCCATTTTGACTCCAACTGAAAACTTCACCATCTATCTCTTCTGCACAGATACCTACACCAATAAGCAGGATGGCATTGTCACAGGCCTGGGGTGTTCCATTGTCGCATACTCTATATTCAAACTGGTCGAGGCCGCTAAAATTGGTCGGCGGAGTATAGGTATAACTACCATTTGCATTTATAGTAATACTGCCTCCCTCTTCAGTAGTATATGTACCCGTATTTGAAACGGTTTGCGTATGTCCCTCCGGATCGTAATCGTTGGTCAATACATTACCGGAAACTGACTCATTCTGATCCGTTTCCACAAAGTCATCGACCGCGAAAGTGCTGTTTGTACTTATATTTACTGTTGCACTACCGATATTATTACAAGGATCGGCACTACCGCTGTGGGAACATTCAAATTCCGCGCTGAACGGAGGAATATAGAAGTTCTCAACATCGTCGGCATCAGGCCATTCGCCCGGATATTTCCAGAGGTTATCCCACGTACGTCCCGAAGAAAGTGTATAGACGGGCTTTGACGGATCACTACTATTGGTAGCGTTCGGGTCAGTCACGTCATTCGGGCGGAGGATGCCGGCCACCGCAACCGTATTGTCGGGATCCGACGATCCGGTCACTGTAGCTTTGAAAGTATAAGTAATCTCACAACCGTTCTCTAAATTAAGCTTAGACGAATAGGTACGCGTTGCCGCATCATATTCTATTTCTATCGATTCCGTGCAATCAGCACTCCCGGAAAATATAGGGTCTCCATTCGGCTCGAAACCGGGAGGCAACCTAAAAGTAAACGGCGCTTCTTTCACATCGCTCGGTCCGTTATTTTTTACGGTTACGGTATATTCCACAACTTCACCGATGGCGATATTATCTTTATCCGTTGTCACCGAAGCAACTTCAAGATCAGCTATTTTTATGGCTACATTGGTATCGATTGTCTCTTCCTCTCCCTTGATAAATGTCCATGTATCCATAGATTTGACATCACCGAAAGTTCCGGTAGTACCTCCACCTCCCCATTTATGTCCATTGCTATTCGAGCTTATTCCTGAACTACCAACACCTCCTAAAGAGGAGGGGAGATGGCTGTTATTTTTGGGATTTGAAGCGACTCCATTACTTGCAGAAGGTATGTCTGTATCATTCCAATATACGATATCCGACTTAACGACCTCCTGCGAGGGCAGCAACTCATGATCTAACAATTCCAACTTGATCCCGTTGATATTATTCTCCATGTCGAAATAAGGGAAATGGACCTCAGCTCCTTGCAGTTGCACTGTAATACTTGCAGGTGCCGTTCCGGCAGGGATGGGTGTCAAGTTTCCATCTTTCCCGTCCCAATATACACTGTTTTCTCCGGCGACAGCAGTGCCGTACAAATATCTTGTAGCGAAAGAGGGAGTACCATTGCTTTCTATTTTTATGGTGTAAGCTCCTTGTGACTCCGTATGGAACTTAATGTACCCTCCTTTGGTACTTACCTGTCCTTCTGTATTATCCGCCCCCTGAATTCTCACATCCATAACCCGGGGTACTACCACTGTGTTTCTTAACCAGGTTGAACCACCGGGAACAGCCCCATTAACCGGCGTGTCCTTTGGCAAATCTCCACTCGGAAGCGTGTAAAACATTTTATGTGTTATATTCTGCTCATTATCAGGTCCGGTAGGATTCCATATTTTGCTATCATCCACGGCTTCATCAACAGTCTTCAAACTCTTATAAAGCGGGGTGTAATCTATACTCCCATTCGATTGCTTCCCTTTTACAAAACCGTTGTTGTTTACAAAAAAAGCAAATAAGATACCATTATTCCCATTATTATCCACACGATAGGTATATCCATCTTTGGTTAACACATACATCTTACCATAAAATCCTTCAGAAGCAGAGGAGGATCCTTCAATTCTCATATTCAACAAATTGGCATATACGCGTCCCTTTATATAACCATTCTTTGCAGTATTGATTACCGAAACATCCCATGCCCCGATATGGGTCGATTTTGCATTACCACTATTCCAACTGTTCCATATCTCATTTGCCTTCGTATTAACGAGTCCAGTCGTTGAGATCATTTCAGTCGTTGTTTTAGACCAGAACTCAACCTTGTAAATACCATCACCACCTGACGGAACCGTATAATATATAGGCAGGTATCTGTTTGCTGTATTGTCCGTCGATGTCAGTTTCGGACCTGCCAATTCCTGCTCCCGGGTAGATATCCTACCTGCATTGTTCGTTCTGTCCAACGTCGTAATTTCACTTCCATTCGGCCTGAAAAGTTTGATTGTCGCGTCCCCGCTCCATGCACTGGATGCCAACGCAATGGTTTCACCTGCTTTTGCATAGACATAGTGGGTACCATAACTTTGAAAAGGAAGTGATCCACTGTAGCTCGTATAATATGAGGTTAAATAAGCTCTTCTACCTGATGCGTTCGGAGGGTAGAGGTCCTTCGACCCATCGGCATAGATATTTACAGCAGGAATTATGACCAGCAATGCCAGAAGCAGCCAGAAATATCGGTTTTTATTTTTATACATAGTCAGTTGTATCTATCATTATCAAATTTCAATCTCGTGCACGTACCAGTAATTACGCTGTATTCCTTCGGGGAACTCCAACTTGTATAGTTCGGGACCGAACTCAGGAGGAGGAAGCGGCCCTGATCCGTTGTATGGCACCTCTATCTCTATGGCCGCACCGGCATCATCACGTTCGTTGACATAGGTGACGAGTTTCAAAGTAGTAACCACTCCCCCCGAAACGGTATGCGCTGAACCCATTCCTTGCGTGTCGAGTGCGGAACCCCAGGGTGTCCATCCTGTGGTAATGGGCCAAACGCTTGCGGATGAACTGGCGTATTTATCGGAACCGGTGGATGTGGCCTTTTTGATCACATTGGTCTCCTTATGGAAATTGGTGTACTTGTATTTATAATCTGCAATGGCAGCGCTTTTATGTTCGGCTTTGAGTGTGATATTCAGCTCTATCTTGGCAAGGGCGCGTACTAAACGCAAAGGTTCATTACCGGCAGCACCGGTTCCCAGCACACGGTCGGTCATAAAGTCGTGCGATTCGCTTCCCGACATCAGGATCGGCGTGGCAAGTGCGGGCGACCAGGGAGTTGCTGTAGTGCTTAACACCGCTTGCAAACCCGAAAGGGTGGTCACTCCATTCAATGCCGCTTGCAATCCGGTGATACCGGCGGTATTGGCCACGATATAGACATCACGGTTACCGGCTTCGGCCTTTGTAAGGTTGAGCGATACTTTCTTTCCGGCGGCGGCGTAAGTCCCGAAACTACCGGAAACCCCTATCTGGATTACCCCTGTGCCATCTATATAATATTTCCTTACCGGATTTGTATTGCCTGATCCCGGGAAAAGAAAAAGATAGAAGTCGTTTATTGCCTGCTCAAATGAATTACCGGCATTTTGTGTTGCACGGGTTGCAGCACGGACGGTGGTAATCTGATAATTGGAAACCGAGAACAGCACCTCTATATTTTCACTTCCGGGTTTTTCGCCCGGAACCTCTTCCGATGTGCAGGCAGGGAACAATAAGACCGCCAACAGAACTATATATAGTATTCTTTTCATCATCATAATTCGAATCAATTGCTAAATATTTTCACCAGGATATCGTTATACCAGACCTGTAAATATTCTCCGGCAAAGGGGATATTGCTTAGTTGGTAATCGGGAGATATTGCGCCGGGCGTATCTTCGGTAAATATTCTTTCTGTCGGAGGAGTCCCGCTTCCAAACGTGGCACCGTTGACAGCTACCAGTTTAATTTCATGCGGTGGACAAGCATCTACCGTATTGTGAATGGTCACCTTGCCATCCTCATCGATATGGACATTGTAACCATAACCGAGATAAGTGTACCTTTCCACCACATTCCATGGATCAATTTCGTAGATAACCTCTATCTGTTCCAGATTCCTTACTACATATTTGTAATGGTAGTTGCGGTGGATAGTATAATCGGGGGTAAATCCGGTAAATGTTCCTTTTGCCTTTGCCAGATAATCCGAGGTGATGGAGGCTTCATTGGAAATGATAGGAATATCATATTCCGTACCATCGAGAGTTACAATGGTGAAATAGTTGATGGGCTGCTGGTTGCTGCTTCCCGCCGGATTCCATGTTGCCGAAGAGATCATGGCTTCGGGCATATAATAAATGTAAGTATTGGAACTTCCCAGCCTTCTTAATTCAGTATTCGTTGAATTATTATTGAAATAGGCTGTAGGAGGAGTATCAAACTCTACTAAACGAAAATGGTGGTTGGCATTGCGGAAATAGATTTTATCCACACCTAAATCGGTTGTACCATCCAGGTTTACTTCCAGTTTGGCTACCACGCGGATCAATTCCACATATTCCCTTGTGTCATCTCCTTCGCCAAGGGCATTTGCCTCCACTTTATATTCCTCACTACTATATTGTTTGGGCTTGAAAGGCTTGGGTTGATAAATGGTTCCTCCCGCTTCCATCAACTGGTTTTTATAGATCCTTGCCATGGGGAAACCCTCCGTTGCCGATGCACCTTGATATAAGGTGCTGCCCAACTCGCGGGTGACGTCGTTTTCCCGCTGCAGGTAGCTGTCCATTGCCGCCCTGTTGGGAATGTTGGCTTCCGTCAGGTCAACCCGCATATCCGGCATATTGGCCACGAAATAGAAATCGTATTTTTTTCCGGCGGTCAGTTCCACCTGGAAAACATGGGTTGATATGCCACTCCCCAGATTATTATTCAGATGCACAATGCCTACCCTTTCTCCGTTCACATCGCTATTGAATATCAACATGGCAAGGTCGTATACATTATCTTCGTAATACGTTGCATCGGTATTAATGGAAGGGTCGGTAGCCCTTAGCCCGCTCTTGGCCTGTGCCGCACGTACATTCACGGAAAGGTGCACCGTATGGTCAACCCCTCCCGGTTCCTGTTGGTCGTAGATAAGCTTGTCGCACCCTGCGAAAACGAGGATTAGCGCGACAAGCATTACATATGTTCTTTGTAACTTCATCATAATCTAAGCTGTTCTTTTAAAGAACCGGGATCAAAGGCCCAGTTGGGTACTGTAGCTATGCACCAGCCAGTCGTTCACATAAATGGAACAGCTGAAATGTGTCCAGCACTCCACGCAGTAATCCTTGATGACTACCTTAATGGTAAAATCATTATCGCAGTCGAGGTTTGCCTGTCCGTTCTGTGCTGCCAGCAGGATCATGGCAATCAGGTCGCCGTTGAACACGGTCTCCCCCTCTTCATCGTTGCCCGTATAATAGACATGGAGTTTATTGTCCTGTCCTGTCTTCAGATCAAGCAGATTATAGTGCCAGGTGGCCACGTTATCGTTGAGCGCAGAATTGGAAGAAGGATAGACCAATGCATTCTGGTTGAGCGGCATGGTACCGTCGATCCTCATTGTGCCATTGCCCGATGAGACCTCGGCATGGATCGCCTCCAGGTCATAATCTTTCATCGTGGCCTTGTCGAACTCGACAATCAGCTCTACCCGGTTGGTCACTTCCTGCAGGTTGACAGCGGTATACTCATAGAAACTTGCATAGTCCGCCGGATCGGGCAGGAACACCACGGGACTTTCGCCCTGCCATACTTTTGTTCCGTTCAGGTTGGCTGCCACGCCGGAGGCGGACTTCAGCGTGAGCATCACATCCTTTTTGGTGGTGGTGCCGTTGGTGAAGGTTCCCAGCGTGAAATGATCATCCACGCCAGCCCATGCCACAAAGGAGAATTTCCCGTTGGAGACAGGCACCAGCACGTTGTAGTCACGGCTTAGCGTCACGTTCTGTTGTGTGACGGAAGAGACCAGCCTGTCGTTTTCATCAAACGCGAACAGGGTAAGCGAGGCAACGCTCCCTAAGAACGTTGAATCTGTGGCACAAGGTGTTATTGAGTAGAATTTCACATATACACCTTGGGGACAATCGGCCAGATCATCATAGATCAGAGAGTCGCAACCCCAGAAAATTGTTCCCAACGCGAACAGCGTTATCAATATCTTGTTTCGTAAATTCATCATTCGTTGCGTTTTGAAAGTTAGTCCAAAAAATTTTTGCCATTTTCCCGCCATGGCGTCGCACGTATGAACCGTCCTGCTTGCCCGGCGAAAATATGATTGTAGTGTTTTTTTAAAACCCGGGGGAGGAAGTGTCTCCTGGGAGTCTCCTCCCCCGGATATCTTGATTATTCTAACGTTTTGCGTTATTAAATTCCGAGAGGTACTTCATAAGAATGAACCTTCCAGGGCAATACTGTTACGTCAACGCTCATCCATGTTTCAGACGTTGTCAGCGGTTCTTCCGGATCAATTGGGTTTTCGGGTTCTTCCGGGGTAACAGGATTGTCAGGATCATCCGGATCAATTACATCTTCCGGAACTGGTTTTGGATCAGGATTTGATGGATCTTCAGGATCATAACCCGGAGCGGACGGATCTTCCGGATAAAGAGGATTCCAGTTGGTTCCCAGGTTCCTGAAACCGGTAATGTGGATATGATAGATATTGTTCCTCAACGCCGGTGAGTTGTACCAGTTGGGCACCTGGTCCGGATTCAACCATGCATAGTACAATACTTTGCCATTTTCATACTTGGTCATTTTGGCGCTCTTGGTGTCATCATAAGCGGCCTGTGCCGATTTGTAGAATTTACCATTTTCACTTACGTAAAAATCATCACCCGTTGTGTAAGTTCCTCCATCCGCAAATGCGGCGGCTTCAGGAGTAAATGTGGCCCTGATCAGCACATAGGCGGTGTTCCCTTTTTTGTATCCACCCGTGTAGTTGGCCGCACCAGCTGGAGCATTCGCATACAGGTGGGTGGTCGGCAACACGAATTTACCTTTCAGGAGGCTTTCTGCACCCACACTCTCCGGAGTTTGGGTCGCATAGTCAGTTTTAGTGGGAACAGTTATGCCATTATAGCCTAATGTAGATCCCGCTTCTTTTTCAAACAAGCCGGAGTAGTCATATTTTTGAACGGCCGGGTCTGTTCCCTGTCCATAGAAGTTGGCACTTCCGTCACCGGGTACCCATCCCCAGTTGGGTGTTTCAAATTCAGGTTTTTGCTGCACGAAAAGTGAATTTTCACCTTGTGCCACTGACCAGGTAATACCAGAAAGCGTACCCAAGTTTGTCGCACCGTTGGTGTTGGGATCCGGAATTTTATATCCACCGTTGGGTTCCTTGATTGTCACCATCACGCGTGCAACAGCTCTCTGCACCGTAAGTGATGCCCTGTTTTTAGTTGCATCGTCAATTGTTTCCTGTGCGGAAATACCTGCAGCAACAGTAATTGTTTTGGGTTCCAGGTTCGTCATCACGATAGCGTCTTTGTTACTCTTGACTTCCGCAACTTTGGAGGCGGAGGTGCTTACAGTCGCGCTTGTCCCTGAGTTGCCAAGTGCAAGGGGAAGGTTCTGGTAAGCCTGCTCAAACTCATGCACGGGCGTTTTGTTCAACCATGCCTTGACAGCAGAAGTCTCATTGACAACCACATATACCGTTTTAGAGCCGGCAGTAGTTTTAAAAGCCGCACTCAAGTTGGGTTTCAAAGTAACAGTGGATGTACCCGTCCCCTGGACAGTATAGTCGGTAGTAGCATCCAGACCTACTGAAAACGTTTTTGAGCTTACCGAAGAGCCGTCGACCAGGTAGATGGTCACGGATTCGAACACGTCGTCACCACCCCATTTTCCTATGTAGTTTTCATCGAAATCCTCTGCGCCATCCGCAAGCCTTAGGCCACCGGTTGTCATCTTCAGCGTCACACTCACGTGGGTGTTGCCTTTCTCCACGTTCGGCGAGTCGATGTCGTCGTTGTTACATGCCGTGAACCCCACTCCGAGGGCTATCACGACCGCTAATAATAATTTGCTTAATTTTTTCATGTGCTGAAAATTAAAAATGAATGATATTTGTTTGTAAAATCTATTTTATATCTCTCTGTCATTGAATTGTTCTCAATTGTTTTCCGCCGCCTTGCGCAGCTCCTCCAGGTTGGCGCGGGCGTCGTTATCACCTTCGGCGGCGGCCTTGTCGAAGTATTCCCTCGCCTTGTTGAAGTCGCCCTTGCGGGCATAGGCCACTCCCAGGTTGTTCCATACCTTTGGGTTGTCACCGATCCTGTTCATCCTTGCGATGGCACCGTCCATGTTGCCCCCCTCGATATCCGCTGCGGCCGAGTTGAGGATGGCGAGGTCACTGTCGGGATAGAGCCGCACGGCGATGTCGAACACCTCGCTGAACTCGGCGCTCTCCACCGGGTAACTCTGTGCCACCAGGTACATCTCGTTCAGGCTAAGCAGCTTCGGGTTGGTCCTGATGATCTCCTTCGCCTCGTCCACGTCGAACCCGCGCACGTTGTATGCCACTACGTATTCGGTACGGCGCAGCGGCGGATAGTAGTCATTGAGCAGCGTGCGGTAGGTCTGCCCGCCGGCGAGTTTCATCAGTTCTGCGTCACGGGCGTCGGGGTTCGACACATTGTCGATGATGTCGAGTATGGCTTGCCGGTCGGCTATTGATGAGGCGGTCACCGCCTTGCGCAGCCCTTCCCAGTCCTCGCCATGGCCGGTGACTGTGAAGCGGTCGCGGCCGATGTTGAATTTCGTCACTATGTAGTCAGCGAACGACCTGGCGCGGTTCTCCGCCAGCATCCTGTTGTGCGGCGCGCTTCCCTCGGGAGAGGCGTAGCCGTCGATGGCGAACTCGGTGATGTCGAAGTCGGGGTTGTTGCGGATATCGTTCACGATCCGGTCCACCTCGTTGAACTTGGCGGCGTTGTCCTTATAGTCCCTGCGCAGTTCCCAGCGGTCCACCACGAAGTTGAAGGTGGCCGTATGGCGGTCGCTCCGGGTCTTCTCCTCCACTTCCGGCATGATATACGTCAAACGGTACACCGGCTGGTAGGGCGCCGGGAGGAGGTTGCCCACGAGCGGCTGCTCGCCGAGCAGGGTATTGCAGTCGGCGCAGCCCGACACCTCGTGCACCAGCGAGAGCGAGGCGTCCTGCATCCACTCCCGGTAAGGCACGGTTATATTGTAATGCACCGATTGCGCGGTACGGTTCTTGCGGGTCACCACCTGGACCGGGTTTCCCTCCAGCGGGAGCGGCTCGCCCAGCACGTCCTTGCGGCGCAGCACCCTGGCCCGTTTCCTGCCGGCGACCACCATGGGGTCGAGCGCGAGGCTCTCGTGGCTGTTGGCGTTGGATTGCAGCAGGGGTGTCAGCACCAGCATGTTGTTGCGTTTCACCTGCAATGCGTCGAGGGTGATGTCGAAGGAGATGGACACCCGGTCGCCCTGCTTTACCGCCGTTTCGTTCTCTATGTGGATGCCCGACAGTTGCGCATCCTGGGCATAAGCCCCTGGCACAACCGTGAGGAATGCGATGATAAGGTATATGATGTTCTTTGTCTTCATTTCCGCTTGCTTATTTGATGATGTAAATTAATGATACGGCCGCCTTGGTCACGCCCCAGTAGTTGTACTTGCCCTCGTCGAGCTTGGTGCCGCAGTTGGTGCAGGGGTACTTGTCGTAATGGATGCGCGCGTAACCGGCGCCGATGCTGGCCTCCAGGTTCCAGCGGGGACTGAGCAGCCACTGGTAGCCGTAGCTGATACCGCCGCCGTAGAGGTATCCCTCGTAGCGGTTGTCCTTGAATTTGTCCAGGCGCCCCACCGGGATATCCCACCCGCCGATGTTGAACTGTGCCCCATGGGCATGCACGCCGAAGAAGTGACCGTTGAACACGTCGCAGGCCCACCAGCGCAACTCGGGCTGCACCAGCCAGTGCTTGGCTTTTTTGTTGTCGGAAAAGGTGAAGGGATTGACACCGGCGCCCAGCTCCAGTGTCATCTTGCGGCTCATTGCCAGTTCCAACGCCAGGTTGGGTGTGGCCGTAGCGTCGTAGAGAAGGTTGTTCTTGATCGCCACCTTTTGCGCGAATGCTCCCGGGAGGGAGGCCGCCAGCGCTAAAATGACCAGAAAAAACTTGTGACTAATCTTATGCATAGTATAATTATTAATTGATATGCTGTGTATCTGTTGATATGCTGTGAATATACGGTGTCTCCGTTGTTCAATTATTTTATAATCTATAGGTCTCATTCTTAAAGAGACACTATTACTATTAAAAAAGGACATTCTTAATTCACACACTGGATAAACCAACCCTCACCTCTATCTAATCTTCAAAAATATTATTTTCGAAAATTACCAAAAATTACCAAATAGAACCTCTTATCTCTTTGTGTAAAAAAAACATTCATAAATCTTAATTACCCGCAAAACTACATTCTCTTTTTTAACAGGTAATACTAAAAAGAGAAAACGTGTATTTTTTCCCCAATATTTATATGTCTATTTGTCCTTTTATTTATCCTTAATTGTCTTTTATCAATAAAAAACAGACGCCCTGAAAAAAAATAGTAAATTTAACCAGATTCGAATACCTAAAATTAGCTAATTATTTTTCAGAGCATAATCAACCTAAAAAAGTATGACAAAGTTCACCTTTTTTGCAGAAAAAGGACTAAAACAGGGTACAACAAATATACAACATACGCAATTATCCTTAAAAAAATACAAATAGAAGACTGTATGTCAGCAACTAACAATTTTGTCCTATTTTTTCAAAATAAATGTCTTCAATAACAACAATCAGCATTTGGAAAAGGAGGACAGAACGACAAAAATAAATTTTGGATTGATAAGTATTAATACTATTTTTGTGAAGAAAGGCTACAAGCGACCTCTTTTTTCACGCCTATCATACGCAATTATCTCATAACTAAGTATCTACCCTATGAGGCATTTCTTATTCCTTTGTTCATTATTACTCATTGCAATCGATATAAAAGCCAGGCCCATATTGGATAGCGGTACTGAAAAAGCCGACAGTTTAATATCCATGGTGTCTGTAGAAATATCGAGGGTAAACCCTGCCAAGGCACTTGAACTGGCTACCGAAGCCTTATCGCAGAGCAGGGATATAGGATATTCAAAAGGAAAAGCGATGTCCTGTTTCTACATCGGACAAGCACTGAGTTACCTTGGGGATTACGAGAAGTCGCTGGAATACCTCGCGTTATCGGAACAGGAGCGCCACAGTAGGGACAACGCCGTGATACAGTCAGAGATAAGCCGGATAAAGGGCCAGGTGTACTATATGCTCAACCTGAAAAATGCCTCGCTGAAAGAATTCATGAAAGCACATGAATATACCCGCAGGATAAAGGACAAACAGAAAAGAGACCGCTTTACCGGTCTGGCCTATGAGAACCTGGCCATCGCTTATTCCCTGATACGGGAGATACCCGACTCGGCACTCTACTGGATGAAGAAAAATGAGCAACTGCTTTCCACCATGGACGACAGCCTGGCGTTCAGGAACAAGATCAACCTCTACACTCATATCGGCGAACATTATACGAAACGATCGCAATTTGATTCGGCTACATATTACTTTGAGAAGGCACACTCCATCATCCGTCAGTATAATTATCTCTACTCTTCTTGGCTTTTCCAGCGGTGGGGCGACCTGCAACAGGAAACAGGGAATAGCGATTCTGCCATGGTGCTTTACCGTAACGGGCTGAACAACTTGATGGTGACCAACATAAAAAATGAATTACCGGGATTTTACCAAAGAATAGCCGATATTTATTCCGAACGGGGTGAAGAAGACTCGGCAAGATGGTACCTGGAAAAGTTGCAACAAGTGACAACCGAATTAGGAGAGGCAAGAAACGAGGCGTCGGAGGAGGCATTTGCGATGCTCCTTAGGGAAGAGCGAAAAATGTCACAGATGAAACTGCAAAGAATCATTTCCCTGGTAGTCATACTTTTTGTGATTGCTTCATTGATCTCTGGTATTATATACCGGCAATTGGTGATAAAAAGAAAAAAGAAAGAATCTGAAATCTTAACACTGAAACAAAAACTGAATGATACCTTTGAAGAGATGATCGAATTAGCCAGAAAAAATAACACGGTTTTTCTTCCCCGCTTCAAAGAGGTATATCCTGAATTCACCCAAAACCTCCTCACGCAACATCCCGACCTGACCAATACCGAGTTGCGGTTGAGCGCATTGATATTTCTGAATTTCGCATCAAAGGAAATAGCTGATTGCATGTTCATCACACATCGTTCGGTACAGACCAGCAAAAGCAGGTTGAGAAAAAAACTGGGTATCCCAAACGAAGCCGACCTCTACCAATATTTCAAGTCGTTTACGTAACCACGGCACATTTCATCGGTAGTACTTGAAAAATAGAAAAAAGAGAACATACTCCCGGTCATCGGGATATGTTCTCTTTTTAATTATCAGCTAAATTTTAGAACAGTATTACTAATCCAGTGCAATAATTTTGATATTCTGGAACCATACCTCATCGCCATGGTCCTGGAGGAGGAGTAATCCTTCTTCGGCATTGCCGAAATTGGGCCAATCCTTATATTTACTGTAATTCACCAATGCACCCCACATCTGGTTATTGCGTTCGTATTCAATGATCTTTACCCCATTCAACCAGTGCTCCACATGATTTCCCTTGACAACCACCATGGCGGTATTGAAGAATCCGCTCCGGAAAGGCTTGTCCGCGGGAGCGGGGATCAGGTCGTAAAGTGAACCCAGCGTACGATTACCTGCAACTCCCAGTTTTGCATCGGGATGCCTTTTGTCGTCCAGGATCTGGAATTCACATCCGATAGCCGATCCTTCTCCCTTGTTCAGGTTGGTATCTACAAAATATTTGACACCGCTGTTAGCGCCTTCGGTGATCTTGAAATCTACCTTCAGAATAAAGTTCTTATAGGGACGGGTAGTGACGATATCACCACCATTGGTAGACTCACCTCCGTCGCTTTTATGCACTTTCAATATCCCATTATCGATTGACCATCCTTTTTCGGGGAAATTATCCAGCTTTGCGCCTCGCCACCCGTTGGTAGTCTTTCCGTCCCACAACAGTTTCCATCCCTCAGCGGCTTCCCGTTCGGAAATAGTATTGGCAATTGTATTGATCTGTTCCACTTGTTGACTTTCGGACGTTTTAAACCGTTCCAGATCCTGCGTAAGAATTCTGATATTACGCCAGGCAACGGCCTTTCCTTCCAACTCGGCTTTACCGATGGAATGCACCTGCAAAGCAATAAAACCCGACGGTGTGGTGTTATCCAGGAGGTCGGCACAGGCAATGCCATTTACCCATGTACGGATAGAACTGCCGAGCGCTTCGATACGTACCCTGTTCCACTCTCCGTTTTTAAATGCTTTCTGTCCTTCAGGATTATAATTCATCGGATAGAGCCATCCGCGACGAGCTTCATCGTAAATACCTCCGGTCCATGCCCTGGCAGAAGGATCGATCTCAAACTGATAACCGTGCACACGGCCGTTCATATAATCTTTCAGGCTGTTACTACGGAACTGGACACCGGAGTTTAACCCGTCGTCTACCTTGAAATCGAATTCAAGGATAAAATCGCCGTACATCTTTTTTGTGGCTAAAAAAGTGTTGGGAGTATTCAGCTTTGAAATACCGATGATGGTATTGTCCTGCACTTTGTATTCTGCGGTGCCATTCAATTTCTCCCATCCCCGCAGGTTACGCCCGTTGAACAGGCTCTCCCATTTCGGCTCCTGTGCCCATGCCGAAACAGTTACTATCATTGCCAAAATTGTTATTGTTGTTTTTCTTATCATTGTTCTTTTTATTTTTATTGTTATTCGGTTGTTGTTCAATTGATATTCAGTTGTTATTCGGTTGTTATTCAGTTGTAATTTGAAATTACATGCGAAGCATGAATAACGGCGAAGCCGAATAACAATTGAATAACTATCAAATTACGTAAAAATCTTCCCATCCTTTCCGTGGTGGTTCCCCGGTGAGGTACGCATCGACAAAGGCGTCGTTGGTGACGCGCTTGGTTTTACGGTCGAACACGATCTTCCGGTTCAATTTCTGCGCAGCCACACCCAGACAGAACACCTGGCTTAATGGAGCGGATATCTCAAACGGGGAACGCGTTTTTTCCTTGCCTTGACAGGCCAGGAGGAAGTTGGCAAAGTGGTTGGATGGACTCACCGGCACCACGGGAAGATCCTTCTCCATCGCTTTCGCCTTCTCTTCGGGTATGATGCTCAGCGTACTACCGTGCGATCCGCCTTTAAAGGTAAGTTTCTTGCTATAGATCTCTTTCCCCGGATTCAGCTTGGCCGGCTGTATCTTCCCACCACCTACGGAGGGAATATTGGGATCGAGTTCCGACACACCATATCCTTCGGGAACGGACGGTATATTATCCAGACCATCATACCATGTGATTACCAGCGGAGGCATCTTCTTCCGTTTCGGGAATTTGAACTCTATGGTACTCGACATCGGGAAGAAATAATCATTATGATCTTTCAGCCATAGCGGATTGACTTCTTCGGGTAATCCAAGGTCGAGGAATTCGTGCACCGTATCGATAATATGTGCTCCCCAGTCACCCAGGGCCCCCATCCCGAAATCATACCAGCACCGCCACTGTCCGTAGTGGAAATCCTTGTTGTAATCGTGGTAACGCTGCGCCATCATCCATACATCCCAATCCAATGTTTCGGGGATAGGTTCGGCTGCCGGAAATTTCTTGATATTGGGATCCCAGCCGTGCCACCGCCGCGGGTTGTTCATGTGCGCCGTGACAGCCGTCACATCTTTAATAATACCGGCTTCTTTCCAGGCTTTAAACTGGAAATAGTTGGCATCCGAATGGCCTTGGTTACCCATCTGGGTGACCACATTCGGATACTTCTTCGCCGCTTTCAGGAGCAGTTCCGCTTCATGGAAAGTGCGGGTCAGCGGTTTTTCCACGTAAACATGTTTACCGTAAGCCATCGCCATCATCACAATGGGAAAATGGGAGAAGTCGGGTGTGGCAATCGCCACCGCCTCAATCTCATTCCCCATCTTGTCGAACATCTCCCTGAAGTCCTTGAACCGTTTTGCCTTGGGAAACTTGTCGAGTGCCATTTTGGTATGCTCGGCCCCCAAGTCGACGTCGCAAAGGGCAACCACATTGGCCAATCCCGTCTTGTCGAAATCATTGATGATCTCCCATCCCCTGTTTCCAATACCAATATGGGCCAGGTTCACCTTCTTATTGGCACCCACCACCCTACTGTAACTTGCGGCATTCATTTTAGTCGATATGCCGCCGCTCATAGCCAGCCCTGCTGATACCAGGGTTGCATTTCTGATAAATTCTCTTCTCGTTGTCATGATTTATATATGGAGTTTATAAAATTAGGCAAACCGGTCTTTATGAGCCCACAAGCCAAGCGCAGGGCTTGAAATATAGTAGATCTCCTCTCCATCCGGGAGTCTGTTGAATCCCTCTTTGAGCCGGGACGGATCATATTTCCGCATCATCTCGTTGATATCGCCCCATTGAAAACCCACGCTCTCGATCTCTTCCCGCGTAAGGTTCCAGTCTTCTTTCCCGGGGCAGTAGGTGACAGAAAACCGGCCTTCGGATGATCCATGGATAAGATGTGCCGCAGCACCCAGATTATCCCTGAGTTCCTGGTTTTCGGATACCGCTTTCAATGTGTGAGGCGTACCGAAATAGCCATATTTACGGATCAGCAAATCGATCGTTTTGTCTTCTCCGAATTCTTTCAATGCCGGAGCCAGTACGATCAGTTCACCTCCCTCATCGATAGCCATTCGTGTGCGGTAGATAGATTTATTTCCCAACCATGTACTTTTAAATTCGGTAGGATCGAGCCATACAATCACCTTCTTCAATGGTTTCCCGACCATTACAAAGTTGACCTGTAAAGAGAGTCGGGCAGCCCGGTCGAATACCTCCAGGTCGTCTCCGACAAACAGGCCATAAGTCTGCTGCGCTCCTTCGGAGTTTACTCCTACCACAGTCAGTACATACACAATGGGAAGATCCTTTAAATACTTTTCAGTAGCATAGTTAAACACACGCCTGACGGGAGTATCAGCCTTGCCCATCATCCGTTCCATACCGTAGACAGCCCCTATGTAATGGCTCTTGTTGATCCCTTCGCTGCCTCCGGTCCCAACCAGGATATTTTTGTTATAATTGGCCATCCCCACCACTTCATGAGGTACCACTTGCCCTATAGAGAGGATAAGGTCGAAACCGCCTTCCACCAATAGCCTGTTCACTTGTGCCGGCCAGGAGAAATCGACTTTTCCTTCGGAGATATCACGAATGTACTCTGCCGGCACCTCGCCCAGCGTGAGCACATCATTCCGCCAGTCATGGTCGCGAAAGAGTGCTTTTGGGGTCTTCCCGAACATATGGTCGATCTGCTCTTCAGTCATAGGTGTATGTGTCCCCAAAGCGGGAAGGATGTCGGTAAGTTTCTCACCATAATATTCCCATGTTATCTCGGTGAGCTCACCGGCGCGACTGGGCAGACGGGTATAATCAGGCGGAACGGCAAGAATCTTCCGCCGTTCGCCCAATTTCTCCAATGCTTCATACAATCCTCTTCTCAGATCGTCATGAGAGAGACCGACAGAGGGAGAACCGTTTTCGTAGTAAATCATTCTTTGATAGAATAAAGAGTAAAGAATAAAGAGTAAAGACTTTTGTAAGTGAAAAATTAAAAACTAAGAACTAAAAACTAAGAGTGAAGAACTAAAAGTTAGTAATTGGTAATTCTCTCCTTCTCAAACATCATACGTCGTAGAAGCAGTATTTCCACCGCGTCCGGTCCAGTCGGTATGGAAAAACTCGCCGCGTGGTTTGTCCACCCTTTCGTACTGGTGAGCACCAAAATAGTCGCGCTGCGCCTGCAAAAGGTTCGCCGGAAGACGAGCACTCCTGAAGCCATCGAAATAGCATAATGCCGAAGTAAGTGCCGGTACGGGAATTCCATTCTGCAAAGCTGTTGCACAAACCCTGCGCCAGCTTTCTTCTGCCGACAGCACTGCTTCCTTGAAGAAACCGTCGAGCAACAGGTTTTCCAACGATGGATTGTTATCAAACGCCTTTTTGATATCTCCCAGGAAACGGGAACGGATAATACAACCACCGCGCCACATCAGGGCAATACCGCCGTAATTGAGGGTCCATCCATATTCTTTGGCCGCTTCCATCATCAGGTCGTAACCTTGCGCGTAAGAGATGATCTTAGCGCCATAGAGTGCTTTTTCCAGATCATCGACAAACCGTTGTTTATCACCCTTAAAATCGGATTTCTTTCCGGAGATGGCTTCAGAAGCTTTTACCCTCAGATCCTTCTGTGCCGAGAGACAACGCGAGAAGACCGACTCGCCGATCAGTGTAAGTGGGATTCCCAAGTCGAGTGCCGACACAGCCGTCCATTTGCCGGTTCCCTTCTGGCCCGCCGTATCGAGAATTTTTTCCACCAGCGGGCTTCCATCCTCATCCTTATATGCCATGATATCGGCCGTGATCTCTATCAGGTAGGAGTCCAACACGCCGCTGTTCCACTTCTTAAATACTTCATGCTGCTCAAAAGCATCCATCCCGAGCAGTTCTTTCATCAGTTGATACGCTTCGTTGATAATTTGCATGTCACCATATTCAATGCCATTATGCACCATCTTGACGAAGTGTCCGGCCCCGTTTTCACCCACCCAATCGCAGCAGGGAACACCTACACCGACTTTGGCGGCCACAGCCTGGAATATCTCTTTCACGTGGGGCCACGCTTCGGGTGACCCGCCCGGCATCATCGAAGGTCCTTTGAGGGCTCCCTCTTCACCGCCGGAAACACCGGTTCCCACATAGAGCAATCCTTTGCCCTCCACATACTTCGTCCTTCGGATGGTATCGGGGAAGTGGCTGTTTCCCCCGTCGATAATGATATCACCCGGTTCCAATAGCGGGATAAGCTTTTCGATAAAATCATCCACGGGCTTACCCGCCTTGACCAGCATCATCACTTTGCGAGGTCTTTCTAAAGATGCCACCAATTCTTCCAATGAGTGCGCACCGATAAAATTCTTCCCTTTTCCCCGTCCGTTGACAAACGCATCCACCTTGTCGACCGTACGGTTGAACACGGCTACCGTGTAGCCCTTACTTTCCATATTGAGGACCAGATTTTCGCCCATTACGGCCAATCCGATCAATCCGATATCTGCTTTTTTATTCATTTTATTCTTTTTAGAACCAAGAGTCAAGATCCAAGATTCAAGACTTTTGATTTATGATTTATTATTTGAAACTGTATGTCTCCCCCCATCTCCCAGTCGACCAGTCCCCCGATCTCCCGGTCTCCCGGTCATCAACGAACTACCCTGGCATTGCCTTTCCAGATGCTCCATATCACCTCTTCATCAGCCGGCTGTGCATAATCTGTCAGGAAGGTAGTCGCCAGCGCGCCGCTTGCCCAGGCAAACTGCACCCATTTTTCAGGTTCCATCCCTTTCAGGATGCTGTAGAGCAGTCCGCCCACGAAACCGTCACCACCACCGATACGATCCATCACGTTGATCCGGCGCAACGGCGCTTCATGCCAGTTTCCATTTTCATAAACAATGGCACCCCAGAGATGTTCATTGGCACTGACCACTTCACGCAACGTATTGGCAAAGACGGATACATGAGGAAAGGCTTTATGCGCATTCAGGATCATCCCTTTGAAAGCATCCAGCGTTCCGCCAATATTTTCACCTCCGGCTTTCGGCCCTTCAATACCGAGGCAAAGCTGAAAATCCTCTTCATTACCGATAACGATATCAGAAAGGGAAACGATCTCCATAAAAGCTTCTTTCAGTTCCTTTTCCCTGCCCTTCCAGAACGTAGCCCGGTGATTCAGGTCGAAAGAAATAAGAGTACCATGTTTTTTGGCATAACGGGCTATTTCAAGGCAGAAATTACTTGTATCGGGAGAAAGTGCCGCGATAAGTCCGGAAAGATGTACAACCTGTACGCCTTCCTGTCCGAAGATTCGTTCCAGGTCGAAATCCTTCACGTTCAGCGTTTTTCCCACTTCACCTGCCCGGTCGTTTTGTACCCGCGGACCACGCAGTCCAAAGCCGCTGTCAGCAATATTGAACTGATGGCGATATCCCCAGGGATCACCCTGAGGCACCTCCGGTCCTTCGTATTCCATATTGCGAGCCCTGAGGTCGGCCTTGATAAAAGCGGCTATCGGGCTATTTTTTACGAAAGTAGTAAGTACCTTCACAGGCAGTCCGAGATAAGACGAAATGCTCGCCACATTGGTCTCGGCGCTGGTTGCCTGCATCCGGAAAAGGTTGGTACTCTGCACCGGCTGTGCATCTACCGGTGTAATGCGTACCCCCATACTGGTGGGTACCACCAATGAATATTTGAATTCTTTTTTTAATGCTAAAGACATGTTTGTTGATTTACTGATTTGATGATTTGCTAATGTGAATAATATGCCAATTTTCTTAGGAACGAGTACAAAGTCAAACTTGTTTGAACTTTGTCGAGTGACGACAGAAAATGGACGAAGTCAATGTGCCAATAAGACTAATTAGAAAAGAAGTCGGAAGTTGAGAAGTCAAGAAGTAAAGAAGTTTGGGATTGCCCAACCTTTTCCTCCTTCCCACTTAACCACTTAACCACCTAGGCACTCAGGCACTTAGACACCTAACCGCTCAGGCACCTTTCCACTGTTCCACTTATCAAATACTAAACGCATCGAAGCCGCCGTCGACGATCGCTACCGTCCCGGTTACAAACTTAGACGCATCACTTACCAGGTAGTGGAGTGTACCCAACAGGTCCTCGGGGATCCCGAACCGGCGGAAAGGAGTATGAGCAATAATGGTGTTTCCCCTTGCTGAATAGGAACCATCGGGATTGGTGAGTAATGCCCTGTTTTGCTCCGTAATGAAAAAACCGGGACACAATGCGTTCACACGAAAATCTTCACCGAACTTAGTCGCCAACTCTCCTGCCATATACTTGGTAAAGTTGGTCACTGCTGCTTTGGCGGCTCCGTATCCCGCGACACGAGTCAACGGACGCAGGGCCGACGCAGAAGAGATATTCACTATATTTCCTTTTTTCTCCTTCACCATGTATTTGGCAAAGGCCAGTGTAGGTACAACCGTTCCCATCAGGTTCAGGTCGACCACTTTCCGGAAATCATCGGTTTTCAAGTCGAAGATAGTGTTATCAGGGCCAATAGTGGCTCCGGGCATATTTCCGCCAGCACCGTTGATCAGCACATCTATCCGGCCGTATTTGGCAACAATCTCTTCAGCATTCTGCTTCAGTACGGCCTCATCAGTCACATCGGTCTGGAGGAACATGGCATCCCCTCCGGCAGTTTTTACTTTTTGAATCAGTTCATCGCCTTTTTCCCTGTTTCGCGCCAACACCGCCACTTTTGCACCGTGCGCAGCCAAATACTCTACCATGGAGGAACCCAATACTCCGGTTCCACCCGTGATAACAATCACTTTTCCTTTGATATCAAATAATTCGTACATAATTTATTGTTTTAATGACGGGACAAAAATAGGCCACCCATTTTATTTTTTATTCTTATTTCCCGTAAAATATTCTTCACTAAAATTGGCTATCCTATATATTAAACAGCCTCTTCAAGTGCCTGTCATAAATATTCTCTTCCACACATTGGGCGATCACATCGGCATATTTCACGAGCAGGCCGGTATATTCGCTTCCCATTTCCGCGGCAACCTTATAGGCTACGTGGATGAGTTGGCGGAAGTTGGAATTGTAATCGGGGTGTCCGGGGATATGCCGGAGCGTATTGGCATACTTCTCTCCCGACCATCCGTTTACCTCTTCCACGGAAGGCAATTTCGAACCGTCTATATCGATTACATCGGCATAGGGACCGCATAATTCTTCTTGCCTGTTGTATGAATACTCATAGATCTTCTTCGCCAATACCAGACCTTCTCCTCCGGCCATGGCTAAACCGATCACCTCTTCCAGCCAGGTCGTTCCTGCGGTTTTCAAATGCAATCCTTTGTCGTGCCTGGAAATGATACCGGCCATCACCGGGTAGATGGAAAATTTATCACTTCCCGAGTGAACGCTTAGTTTCAATTCTTCCGGCAATCCGAACTCTTTCACCGCGAAATCAATCACCAGCACATCTTCTTCAAATTCTTTGGCAAACTGATCCAGATCGCCCACATAATCGACTCCCTTATTGAAACGGCCTGTAAATTTGGGTGCAATTGTCTGGACAGGCACATTTTTATCGGCCAGCATTTTCAGGATGAACAGCAATTCGACGGGGGTTTGAGGCGTCTCCACCTCATCGATGGATACTTCGGTGATGAAGTTGCCTTCACCCTTCTCTTTTTTCAGAAAGGCGTAGATCTCCGAGGCGTGTTGCATGGCGGCAAGGAATTTGGCAGCGATGCCCCGCAACAACGCTTCTGTCACCTGCAGAGGTTCCCCGATCCCGGGGAGATGCAAGCTGCCCATATATTTTTTGCAGGAAGCCACAAAAGTGTCCACCTGTTCAGGCGTGCTCTCATTACCGATGAAAGCCGCCACATCCAATGTGAAGAAATCGGATACTTCCACATATTTGGCTACCGTGCTGAGATTGATATGGTCGGCATCCACAAAATAGAGACCTTTGAAGTCCAAAGCGTTGACAGCCTCATCTGCCTCCCGGCGGGTATCTGCCGGCACTGTGCCCACATAGATATGTTCCCGGTTAGACTTGTTCCATACCGGACTGATGTCTAATTCTCCTTCTTTATTCGCTTTCATGATAGCGCTTAGTTGCGCTTTTCCCTGATGAGTGAAACGGTCACCCACACCTATACTGTATTTTCCTAATTTCATACGACTAAAATTATTTATTTTCAATGGTGTCGTATGGAACTCGCTTTTAGTCATGTTCTTGTGTGAGAACAATTCTCATGCTCGTTTCATACGATTATTATTTTGTTGTTATTTGTTTATAGTGAAGCCTCGGTATAACCTGAGAAACGGAAGTCATTTCCAACTTTTTATTTGACTACGTCGATTTTCAATTCTAACTTCTCAACTTCTCAACTTCTCAACCCCTAAAATTTAAAAAACTGTTTGGCGTTCCGATAGGATATATCCTCTACCATCTCGCCGAGGAACTTCATTTCGGAAGCGGGCAACAATCCCTGCTCAATATCATTTCCGATGAGATTACATAATATCCGCCGGAAATACTCATGGCGCGGATAAGAGAGGAAGCTGCGTGAGTCGGTCAACATTCCTACGAAGCGGCTCAACAGCCCAAGGTTAGAGAGGGAATTCATCTGGGCTTCCATCCCAGTCTTTTGATCGAGGAACCACCATCCGGAACCGAATTGCATTTTTCCGGCGACCGATCCGTCCTGGAAGTTACCGATCATAGTAGCAATAAGATCATTATCTTTGGGGTTCAGGTTATAAATAATGGTCTTAGTCAGCCGATTGTCTTTGTCCAGTTGGTCGAAGAAACGGCTCATCGCTTTTGCTGTATTGAAATCGCCGATGGAATCGAAACCGGTATCCGGACCAAGCTTGTTAAACAACCGGGTATTGTTGTTACGGATAGCCCCGTAATGGAATTGTTGTGTCCATCCTTTTTCCCAATCCATCACCGCACCTTCATAGAGCATGGCCGACTTGAATTGCAGGATTTCTTCTTTCGTCAGTTCTTTTCCACCGTACACCTTATTGAATATCTGCTCAATTTCGGCTTGTGTATAGGGTTCGGCATAGAATTCCTCGATGCCATGGTCGGAGAGTTTACAACCCACAGCGGCAAAGAAGTCATGCCGTTTACGAAGCGCTTCGATCAGGTCGCTAAAGCGGCTGATGGTCACACCCGACACCGCGGACAGTTTTTCCAGATACGCACGATATTCCTGCGGATTCTCCACAGCCATCGCTTTATCGGGACGCCAGGTAGGCAGGACTTTGATATCGAATTTCTCCTCTTTCAGTGACAGATGATGCTCCAGGTTATCGGCAGGATCATCGGTGGTGCAGACCACCTCCACCTTGAATTTTTTCATTAGTCCCCGTGCGGAGAATTGCGGAGTACGCAACAGATCTGTACAATGGTCGAATATCTCTTTCGCTGTTTCGGGATTCAGGAGCTTGTCCACACCAAAAGCAGTCTTTAGTTCCAGGTGAGTCCAGTGATACAATGGGTTCCGCATAGTGTAGGGTACTGTTTCGGCCCATTTCTCGAATTTTTCCCAATCGGAGGTCTCTTTACCGGTGCAGTATTTTTCATCCACACCATTGGTACGCATGGTACGCCACTTGTAATGGTCCCCTTCGAGCCATATCTGGCCCAGATTGTCGAAAGCATGATCATTGGCGATATACTCAGGGTTCAGATGACAATGGTAGTCAATAATAGGTTGCATTTTTGCATGTCCGTGATACAGCTCTTTCGCGGCATCCGTCTGGAGCAAAAAATCTTCGTGAATAAAATTTTTCATATTATACTATAATTAAAAATGGAGATTGCCCGCCATAGGACTCACTGTTGTCGTACACAACCCATAGAAGCCCCAAAGTTATATATTTTTATTTGATAATGACCAATACAGAATGATTTAATTTCCGTAACATGTCATCCAGACATTTTCGAAATGCTGCTTCATCTTTTACGGGTTGCCAGTCAAGTTCCCAGGTAGGCATAAAATAATATTCCACATATCCATTTTGGGGAGAGAGGACCACCAGATGATTCAACGCATCTTCGGTGATCTCTTTCAACTGGTCGTTCCTGTAAAAAACAGCCAACCCCATCATATCGTTATTCAGGCTCTGCTTTCCGAAAGTGGCGATATAGGACCAATGGGTCTTACTGTTGTTTTCTTCAGCAGGCAAAATGAGTTTCGCATCCTTACTTTTAATAATGCCTGTGGTAATATTATCGACCGGCCGATCCGCTTTCAACTCCATATGGGACGCCCTATTCCCGGCATCGATGGAGATCAGCGATTCCAAATTACATTTGACGCCGTTGGCATCCCAACCGTAATAAATGGTCATCACTTGCGCGCGTACTTTCCCGTCGGCAGGAATATAGCAACCCACACTGTCGCGTTTTTCCACCCTCACGGCTTTGGTGCCGTTCCATATTGCAATGGAGCCCAAACCAAGCGTATTCCCCACCTTCATATTATCCATCCCCCAGTCGGCCATCTCATGGTAGCTGTCGTATCCGTCAACTCCTACAAAAGGGAGGATGATCCCGGGTGTTTTCTTCCCGAAGACATCCACCGCATTTCGCTGGTCAAGGTAAAACCGGAAGCCGACCATATCGCTTTCCCAGCCGGGACCTTCATATTTAATATAGTAGGCATGATCCCTGAAAGCGCCATTGACCGTAAGCCGGTTGGGTTTTACCCATGAGTAGCCCCCTTCGTACTTCGGTCCGGCGAATTCTCCCCCTATCTTGTGGGCCAATTCGGCATACGCCCGTTTGGGGTATCGGTCGGCACTCCCTTCCTTCACCTGAAAGACTTTTTTGCTATTACCCGGGAGACAATCTACCGGAAAGATTGCTTTACGATTACCGTGGATGTCGGCTACGATCTCCAAGGGGAGCTCTTCTCCATCCTCGCCCACCACCATGTATCCGCCGTAAGCCAAAGAAAACTTTTCAACCGGTATTTCCACAGTATAATGGCTGACTTCTTCCACCAACCTGTTCTCTACAATTATACTTTGTCCGAATCCCGCTGTGGCAAAAAGAAGGAAAAGTGTAACCGTACATAATCCAACACTCAAAAATGATGTTCTCTTCATATGATTATCTATTTTAAAATTACCCATGATACCATTCACCCCTGTTCATATTTTACTGCTCCAACCGCTCGTGAATACCGTTCATACATATTTTATTGCTCCAGCCGCACATGGATACCATAGGTCGTCTTATATTCGCTTGGCGTCATGTTATATTTCTTTTTAAAGCATTTAGTGAAATATTTGGCATCGTTCATTCCAATTCTGTAGGCTACTTCTTTTATGGTGTAATCCTCGTTTTCGAGCAATTCCGCCGCATGTTGCATCAAATAATCACGGACATATTCGACAGGCGCCAATCCCGTAAGTCCTTTCAGCTTCTTGAAGAATACCGTCCGGCTCATAGCCGCCTCCACGGCCATATCTTCTATCACAAAATCGTTTTCACCCAAATGCTTTTCAATAAAAGAGTTGACAGTCCGGATGAAGTCTATGTCTTTTTCATTGACGGAGGCAGTATTGTCACCGCTTTTTTCCTTTAACGGAATTTGTGGCGTCATATTGGTTTTGTTCCTGTAATATTTCTGCAACTCGCTTCTCCGTTGCAACAGGTTTTTCATCCGCGCTTTGAAATAAGAGACACTGAAAGGCTTGGTTATGTACTCATCCGCACCATGTTGAAATCCTTCCAACTTACTGTCGAGGGTTGTTTTCGCAGTAAGCAATAAAAAAAGGATATGGCTTGTCAGGGCATTGTCCCGGATATTCCCTAAGAACTCGATACCGTCAATTTCAGGCATCATAATATCGCTTACGATGAAATCGGGGATCAGCTCCAATGCTTTTTCAAAACCTTCTTTACCGTTCGAGGCTTCATGTACTTCGTATTCATCTTCGAGGATGGAACGGATAAATTGACGGAGATCGTCATCATCTTCCACGACCAGCACACAAGGGTTGTCGCTGAGCTCTTCGTAAGTAGGCATGGATTCCCTCTCCGCGATGGCCGTTTCTTCCATTTCATCCGGTGACGGTGACGAGGGTTTTACAGCATGGTCAATGATCACGTCGGAACCAAAATGGGAAGTTCCCTTTTTAAACAGTACGGTAAAAGTGCTTCCCCTACCTTCCCCGCTTTCAACCAGCACCCTACCGTGATGTTTGTCGACCATCTCTTTCACAATAGATAAGCCGATTCCGGTACTGGGTTTACTTGGGTCTTCATTAAAAGATTCAAACCTCTTGAACAACCGCTCCTGCTTATCTTTCGAGATACCGCCCCCCGTATCTTTGATCCGCACGGCTACCTCACTGTTTTCGTTGTAGACAGATACTAGAATAGCTCTTCCGGGAGGAGTATATTTAAAAGCATTGGAAAGCAAGTTGACGATGATCTTTTCCACTGCCTCGGTATCAATCCATATCATTTGGGCACCAACCTTGTTCACAAAAGAGTAGTCGATTTTTTTTATTTCTGCATTCCTGATATAATTCATGTATATATTTTCCACGAAAGAGGCTATCTCGATTTTATTGACAACAAGCTGGGATTGTTCCATTTTTTGGAAGTCGAGAATCTGGTTCACCATCTTCAGCAATCTATTGGTATTTTTCGATACAAGCGAAAGTTGATCTTTTACCGGCTGCGGTGTGGTTTTACTTTGCAACACGTTATCGATAGGAGAAACGATCATTGTCAGCGGGGTACGAATTTCATGCGAAATATTGGTGAAGAAGCGAGTCTTGATCTCCGACTCCTGTTTTTCCAGCACGATCTTGTTCCGCATTTTGTAAAATGTGTAGAGAATTTTAAAGGTGGCATATAAAAGCAGGATTGCCACCAGTATATAAATAAGATAGGCCCATCCGGTAGCCCAAAACGGGGGTAGTACTTCCAGTGACAACAACCGCTCGTTGTCGGCCCATACCCCGTCGCTGTTGGTCGACTTCACACGGAACAGATATTTTCCCTTCGGGAGGTTGGTGTAGTTGGCGCTCCGTTGATTGCCGGAAAAGATCCACTCTTTGTCGACTCCCTCCATTTTGTACATATAAAGTATATTTTCAGGATCGATATAATCCAATGCGGCAAAATCAATCGTGATAAAATTCTGGTTATGTTTAAGGATAAGATGATCCGACTCGTCGATATTTTGTTTGAGAAGTCCGTTCGGAGAAACCGGAACACTCCGGTTGAACAGTTTGAATTGGACTAATGCGAGATAAGGATTGAAAGTATTGTTTTTCACATCCTGCGGGTCAAACAGCACCATTCCCTCCAAAGAGCCAAAAATTATCCTTCCGTCTCGCAGGCGCCACCTCGAATTTTCGGAGAAATTGGATCGTTTCATCAACCGTTTGATCGCGCTGAAATTCTCAAATGTCTGTTTATCCCTATTGAATTTGGTAAGTCCCCCTTCACTGCCGATCCACAAATTGCCATTGTTGTCTTCCTGGATGGACAAGATGATGTCTGAAGGCAACCCGTCGATGGAATTATAGGTTTCAAAAGTAACCGGAAACCCTTTGTGGTCCGTACTATCAATCCGGGTGATCCCTCCGCCGAAAGTCCCGATAAAAGTCTCCCCCGATTGTGTGGTGCAGATGTCCATGATATCGTTGGCACCAATACCACCCGAATCGCTGTTGTTTCTTGTGTATATCTTGAATTCGATATCATGTGGCTTTTCGAAACCTGCGTCGAACATGATGAACCCGAAGGTAGTCCCCACGCAGATATTCCCATATTTATCTTCCGATATGATCCTTATCCGATCCGCATGGTTGACGGGAAACCGGGTAAGGTCGTTGAGATGGTTTATGATTTTTCCTTCATCGGAAGAGGGGATCAGGTTAAGTCCGCCACCGAAAGTTCCTATCCATATATTCTTGTTTTTGTCTTCGAAGATGGAATATACATCATTGCTGTTCAACGAATATTTGTCCGACGGATCATTCCTGAGATGGCGCACTTCAAAACTATTTCCTCCATTTCTGCGGACAAGCTTATACACGCCCTCCCCTTTCATCCCGATCCATATATTTTGTTTCGAGTCTTCGGTGATACAATAAGCAATCCCATTCAGGGGCGTACCCTTTCCAATCTCTCCCTGTTGTGTGAGGATGCCTTTTTCATCGAAACCGGCATCGTAGACATGGATCTTGCCATCTTTCGTGGCTACCCAGATGTTCCCGTGAGAGTCTTCAAAGATGGGACGGACTTCATTGCTAATGGTCGAATTGTCATTATCGCTGATTGAAAGCGCTTTGAAACTGGAATCATCATAGAAGATCACTTTTTCCAAACCGGGCGAGCGGGTGCACATCCACAAATTGCCCTGCCTGTCAGAATAGGCAGAATGCAACATATTGGAAAACAATGACCGCGGGGAAGAGGGTTCATTATAGAAGGGGATGAGTTTTTCTTGCGTTCTATCATATAAGGAGAACCCTCCTCCCCTGGGATGGACCCATAAACGATTTTCCCTGTCTTCGAAGATAAAGAAATTAGGACGGAAAACAGAAGAAACGGCACTTTCCACATAAGGGGTATAATGAATATATTTTCCGGTATAGGGATTGAATTTTGAAACACCCTGCCTATCGGTTTCCAACCAGATATTTTTTGAACTATCAATATAGGCTGCCATTATTTCATCGAAGTGCATCGCCGGGAGAGTTTTGTAATTATACATATCCATATTGCCGTCGTGAGTAGTGTATATGACAAAACCACTATGGTTAGAGAGAAGAAGGATTTTCTCGGAAGATATCTCCTGTATGGAAATAATATCGGATGCCAGTCCGGTGGAAAACTCCTCAAATGTACCCCGGTTTTGGTCATATACCCACACAACACCTTCACTTGAACCGAACCAGAGTTCATTTCCGGATTCCATCACGCTGAAAAAGGGGGTCTCCTCTTTCAATCTGCTATCAGACAATGCATGGAAATAAAAGAGAGGCCCGGTACCGTCTGCGGGTAGGAATGTCAATCCTTTGTCAGTAAGGATCCACGAATTCCGGTACGTATCTTCATGGACGGTATGTACAAAATCTCCGGTAAGATTGTGATCATGGGTACTGTATACTTCCGCATTGAACAGAGAGTCCATGATTAAAATACATCCTTCCTTTTCCGACAAAAGCCAGACCTTTCCGCTTCCAGTGGAAATGATCTGGGAGACGTAATAATTCTTATCTTTATAGGGCTCTACAGAGTTTGTACCCATGAAAGATTCGGTATCCACATTAAACCGGTACGCGCGATTATCGTAAGACAGTACCCATATATTGTTATATTTATCTTCATATAACCTGTCGACCCTGCTGCTTCGGGATTCGTACTGGCCGGGTGGCAAATGGTATGTGGTAAATGTGTAACCGTCGAATTTACTCAATCCATCCCAGGTGCTAAACCACATAAAACCTTTACTGTCTTGCAGGATATGGGTGACAGTATGCTGTGGAAGTCCGTCCTCAGAGCCGTAATGCACGAAGTAGGCCGGGGGTTGGGACATGGCGGTTCCCACACCAAAAAGGCATATAGATAAAAAGAGGAGTACTATTTTCATTCATTACAAATATACGATTATTTACGTTTGGTTGAACCTTCTTTTCAATTTATAACAATTCATCACCCCTTAAAAATCAATTCGTCACCTCTCAAAAGAAAAAAGCAGCGTATTATTGTGAAGCGAAAAATGTAAACATAAACTGTTACTGTGCAAACCCAGCTGTTAACAACTTTTAAACAGAGGAATGAAAGAGAGAGAAAAAATTGCCAACCATCTCTCCGTGACAAAATTTACTTAACTTAAATAAACATGACAAGTATGAATGAATCAAGAACGAAATTGAAGGTATCCATCGGGTTACTGCTTTTTCTGCTTTGTTCCCTGGGTATTTCGGCCCAGGAGAGAACAATCAGGGGAGTAGTACAGGACATTTACGGTGAACCAATCATTGGTGCCAGTGTGATGGTGAAAGGAACAAGTACAGGAACTGCAACTGATATCAACGGGAATTATTCACTATCTGTGCTTGCTTCCGCAACTACGTTACAAGTTACCTATATCGGAATGAAAGACATCGAAGTTCCCATAACAGGGAGTGTAGTCAATATCAGCATGGAAGAAGACATAGCCAGTTTGGATGAAGTGGTGGTAATTGGTTACGGTACAGTCAAAAAAAGAGACCTTACCGGATCAGTGTCATCTGTAAGTGCGGAAGCCATCGCTGCGGTTCCGGTGGCGAGTGTCACAGAAGCATTGACCGGAAAAATGGCAGGGGTGCACATCACGACGACTGAAGGCTCTCCCGATGCGGAAATGAAGATACGCGTGCGCGGTGGCGGTTCCATCACGCAGAGTAACGAACCGCTCTTTATTGTGGATGGATTCCCGGTAGAATCTATTTCGGATATTCCCAGTTCGGATATTGAATCTATTGATGTATTGAAAGATGCCTCTTCCACTGCCATTTACGGTTCACGTGGTGCAAACGGCGTGGTGATCGTGACCACAAAATCGGGGAAAGCAGGAAAAGTGAATGTAAATTACAATGCTTATTACAGTGTGAAAAAAATTTCGAAAACACTTGATGTACTGTCGCCTTATGACTATACACTATGGCAGTATGAACTGGCATCGTTGAAGGGTTCAAATGAAATGAACAAATACATCGATTTTTTTGGTAATTTCCAGGATATTGATTTATACAGGAACATTCCTGCTAACGACTGGCAGGATTTGACCTTTGGGAGAACGGGAAAGACCTTTAACCATAGTATAAGCATTACAGGTGGTAGCGAAAAGATGCGTTATTCGTTCAACTATTCCCACATAGACGATAAGGCCATCATGCATAAATCAAAATTTAATCGTGATAACTTAAGCTTAAAACTGAACAATAAAGTAAGCGATAAAGTATTGCTTGATTTCAGTGCCCGCTATTCCCACACTGAAATATACGGTGGAGGTGCCATTGACACACAAAGTCCCTATGACTCGGACAAAAGATTAAAATATTCGGTCATATATACCCCTATACCCCTTAAAAATCTGGATGCATCGGTAGGAAGTGACGATGATGAATTGGGAAACCTGTATCATCCGTTGGAATCCATCGATGATAACGATCGTGAACAAACCAAGCAAATCCTCAATTTAGGAGGAAGTGCTACTTACAAGCTTCTTCCCAATCTCACGTTAAAATCAGAAGTAGGGATAGATGACAACAGGCAGGACGATCAACGCTTTTGGGGGTTAACCACTTATTATATTAAGAATGTGCCTCTACCGGAAAATCAAGGGAAACCGGCTATCCAGTTACAAAACCGGCAGAGACGGACAACAAGAAACACCAACACGGTCAATTGGGATTTCAGGAATATTTTACCGGAAGACCACAATGTAAGTCTTTTGGCCGGCCATGAATATATGATAACGAAACAGAAAACATTGACCGATGTGGTGCATGGTTTTCCCGAATCATTCACAGCCCAGAATGCATGGAAACTTACAGCTGAAGGAACGCCCTTTGAGGTGGATAATTTCTATAACGAAGATGATAAACTGCTTTCATTTTTCGGCCGTGCAAATTACGATTACCAAGGTAAATACCTGTTGAGTGCCACGTTCCGTGCCGACGCTTCATCCCGGTTCAGTAAGGATAACCGCTGGGGATATTTTCCGTCGGTTGCCGCAGCATGGCGTATTTCGTCCGAACCGTTCATGCAAAATAGCCGGTCATGGTTAGATGACCTGAAATTGCGTTTTAGCTATGGGACTGCAGGTAACAACAATATTCCAACCGGACAATTAAGGCAGATGTTCGAACCAAATGCTACCGCCTGGATCAATGGGTTTTCAAGCTACTGGGCTCCTTCCAAGACCATGGCAAATCCGGAATTGAAATGGGAAACCACCGTCACGCGGAACATGGGGCTAGACTTTACTACCCTGGGAGGGAAGTTGAGCGGCACGATAGAAGCTTATCGTAATTCCACCAAAGACCTGTTGATCTTATTCCCGGTCCAGGGGACAGGTTATGACAACCAGTACCGGAACATGGGTGAAAACCAGAACAGTGGAGTTGAAGTCACTTTGAACTGGTATGCCATCAACAAGAAAAATTTCACACTCAGCTTTAGTGGAAATATAGGATTCAACAAAACGAAAATCATCAGTTTAGGAGATATGAATGATTTTGGATGGGCAACCGCCTGGGCCTCCACCGAGATAGGATATGACTACTGGATTGCCAAAGGAGGCGCTGTCGGACAGATCATCGGATATCGTTCGGATGGACGATATGAGGTGAGTGATTTTGAACGGTATGACAGTGCTGCCGATAAATGGATCCTCAAAGAAGGTATCGCCGACTCTGGTCCCGTTGTAGGTACTGTCCGGCCGGGATCAATGAAACTAAAGAATCTCAACGATGATGAAGTGATCAGTGTTACCGATACCGAGGTGATCGGCGATGCCAATCCTCTCCATACCGGTGGTTTTACAATCAATACATCATTCTATAATTTCGATCTTTCCGCCAACTTCAACTGGAGCTACGGTAATGATGTATATAACGCCAATAAAATTGAATTTACCCAAACGGGTAAATATCAGTTCCGCAATATGATCGATATTATGAAGGAGGGTTCACGGTGGACAAACCTGCGTCCCAACGGCACGATCAGTAATGATGCCCAGGAACTGGCCGAAATGAATGCCAATACCACAATGTGGTCGCCCTACACGGCACGAATGATCTTAAGCGACTGGGCGGTGGAAGACGGAAGTTTCCTGCGTTTGAATATGCTTACTTTAGGTTATACCTTGCCTAAAACGTGGTTGCATAAAGTCAAAATCGATAATCTCCGTTTCTACGTAACAGGTTATAACCTCTTCTTATGGACCAACTATTCAGGATATGATCCCGAAAATTCAACTATGCGGAGAACCAACCTCACTCCCGGTGTAGATTATTCAGCATATCCCAAAAGCCGTCAATTTGTATTTGGAGTGAATGTAAGTTTTTAATTATAAATCGATACGAAACAAGATGAAAAAAATAATTTATATACTCAGCACGGTATTGGTATCCGCAGGATTGTTATTTACATCCTGCGATCTGGACGCGCCTGCGAAATCGGCTGCGGAAAGCCAGGTAGTAACCTCTACTTACGCCCTCGCCGAAGGATTAGTGATGGGCATTCACCAATCGTTTGCCGAAACAAACTCTTACCGGGGAAGATATATTCCGTTCTACGGGATTAACTCCGATATAGAGTGGATAAACAATATCTCAGGGCAACTTGCCGATGACGGAAAATATGAGCTCACCGGCTATGCAGCAAGGCCAACCAATACCCAGATGAATACGGAAAACAATGCCTGGGCAAAATTCTATGAAGGCATAGAGCGTGCTAACCTGGCCATTGAAGGGCTTCGCGATTTCGGTAATGTAGAAAACGATCCCGATATGGCTCAACTCCTTGGTGAAGCGCTTACCTTAAGAGCGATTATCTATCTCGATCTGATGAAAGGATGGGGCGATGTACCGTTACGCCTGGAACCCATCTCCACCGAAACAGTCTATCTTTCGAGGACTGACAGGGATATTATTTATAAGCAGTTGCTTGTCGATCTGGCGGAAGCAGAAAATCTGGTGGCGTGGCCTAACCAATCAAATATCACAAGCTCTACCGAACGTGTGAACAAAGCATTTGTAAAGGGTTTAATGGCGCGTATCGCTCTTTATGCCTCGGGATACAGCCAACGTTCGGATGGTGTCCGCAGGAGTACCGACCCGGAACTGAGTGTCGACAAGATGTATAAACTGGTAAAAGAAAAGACACTGGAAGTAATTAACGGCGGAACAAACAGATTGGGCGAATTCGAACAGAATTTCCGATTACTGTGCCAGGATAATGTGCAGGCAGGGAATGAATCCCTGTGGGAAATTCCTTTTTCAGCCGGCCGTGGGCGGGTGCTCTATACATTCGGCATCAGGCACAGGGTCGTAAACCAATATACAGGACAGGCACAGGGCGGTGTAAACGGACCGGTTCCTACCCTATTTTACGATTACGATGTGGAAGATATTCGCCGCGATATTACCTGCATCCCTTACAACTGGAATAATAATCCGGCTGTACAACAGTTGAGTACGCTCAAATCGTGGTGTTTTGGGAAGTTGCGTTACGAATGGATGTCACGACGTGTCATATCTACAAACGACGACGGGATCAACTGGCAGTATATGCGTCTGGCAGATGTCTATCTGATGGCAGCAGAAGCAATCAACGAACTCGAAGGGCCGGCAACAGCGGCACCCTATCTGAAACCCATCCTCGACCGTGCGCTCCCTCCCGCAAAAGTCACCGCTTATTTGGCACAGGCAACGGCCAGCAAAGAAGCATTCTTCAATGCCATAGTGGAACAAAGGGCATTTGAATTTGCAGGTGAGTCTCTCCGCAAAGCCGATCTGATCCGCTGGAATTTGCTCAAAGTAAAATTAGACGAAGCAAAAAGTAAAATGCGCCAATTGGCAAACCGCCAAGGTACATACGCCGACTTACCGGAAAGAGTCTATTATCAAACTGCGACCGATGGTGAAACATTGATGATCTACGGATTGAACCATGGCGATACCGATGAAGCAGGAGCAAGCCTGGGATATGAAAGCAGTACCGTCTGGATTGCTCCTGATAAACTCCCTGAAGAATTAATCGACGCTCTTTACCAGAAAGATCCCGATCAGAACCAGTTTTGGCCTATCTGGAAGACTTTTATCGATATAAGTAACGGAATGTTGTCTAACTAATAGCAGGAAATCATATGAAGGTTATAAAATATACATCGGTTATTGCTTTATTCATACTTACAATAGCCATTCAGGTAAGTTGCTCCGATGACCTGACGGAAATCACGAAAATCGATTACGAAAGGGTTTTCTCACCTACTAAACTCGAAGCGACCATTTTGAACAGAACCAACGTGCGACTCAGATGGGTCAATAACACATCGGCAGAAAGCTATACCATTGAACTTTTTGCCAACGACAGCCTGACATTCGCTGGATCACCGGTAATTACAATGGAAGGTATTGCTGTTACAGAAAATATAATTGAGAATTTAGACGGCGAAACCCGCTATTCGGCAAGGGTGAAAGCCGTGAGCAGCAAGGCCGCTGACTCGAAATGGACGGGGGTATTTTTCAAAACCGCTGCCGAACACCTTCTCCTGCCTTTCCTGGATGGCGACATAGCTCCTACAAGTGTAATATTCCGCTGGCCGGCCGGGCAACAGGTTACTGAAATTGTCCTCAATCCCGGCAGTATTATCCACACAGTTACTCCTGCCGAAGTGACGGAAGGAATGGCTGTGGTGGAAGGATTAACCGGAGAGACCAGCTACACGGCAAGGGTAATGAACGGGGAAAAAGTACGTGCCACCGTCTCCTTCACAACCTTGGTCGACATAGGGAATGCAACTCCCGTATACCCCGAAGATAACTTTATTGCCATGCTCGCCGCTGCCGAAGATGGCGACGCTTTTGCCCTCTTCCCCGGCACTTACGGAGAGTTGAGCAAATTCACGATAAGCAAAAAAGTAGAGATCAAAGCTGTCTATCCTTATGATAAACCCGTCTTGAAGGGTTATATTTCCATGACGGATAATTCCGCGCTCCTTTTGCAAAGCATTGTGTTGGATGGGGCAGGATTAGCCGATGGTAACCAGGCGATTGTATTTGAGATAGCAGGTGCTTCTTATGGCGACATCACCATTGAGAATTGCGAAATACGTAATCATGTAAAAGGAGTTTATTATTTGAACGTAGCTGCATTGGTAGAATCCATCACTATCAACAATACGCTGATCCATCATGTGGAATGTAACGGGGGAGACCTGTTCGACAGCAGGACGGGGGCGATAAGGGTTCTTACAATCTCCAACAGTACCATCTATAACAGCGCACTTGCCCGCGATATGGTTCGTTATGACAATGCTTCCGCGAATTTCCCGGGAATAGAATCTAAAATTATTATCGACCGTAATACGATTTATAATGTATGTACCGGTTCAAGTAACAGGTTACTTTATATCCGTTATACCGGCCATCAGACAACGTTTACCAACAATATTGTCGCTTCCACTGAAGGAATATTCTCTAACCAGGCAGCAACCACTGTCCCTGCTTTCAACAATAACAACTATTTCCAGGCGCCCGGATTTTTACCTGGCGGAAGTAGTTCATCTAAATTTTTCGATGAATCCGGTTCACAGATGAATCCGGAATTTGAAAATCCCGGTGAAGGCAATTTTAAAGTAAACAATATAGATGTGAATGCAAAGAGGATGGGTGATCCCCGCTGGTTGAATGAATAAGAGACCAGTTGATGAGAAATGTATGCATCTAAAGAACTATTCTTTAGATGCATACATAGAAATAAGTGAATAACTTGAATAAAATTAAATTTGATGAAACGATTATTGCAATTAGTGGTACTCCTGTTTGTAGCCAGTTCATGTACCCATCTTCCGACAGAGAAGCCAATCTACAAATACGCATACCTTTATGACGATCTACCCTTTGATATGCCCCATATTCAACCTCCGGCCTTTCCCGACAATCAGATAAATATAGCTGATTTCGGTGCCAATCCCAACGGAATAGTGTTAAATACCGATGCTTTTGAAAAAGCTATGGAAGCGCTCTCACAAAAAGGAGGCGGAACGCTGATCGTTCCTAAAGGACTCTGGTTTACCGGTCCAATTGTTTTCCAATCGAACATCAACATGCATCTGGAAAAAGGAGCATTAATCCTTTTTTCACCTGATTTTTCACTTTATCCTTTAGCAGAGACCATATTCGAGGGGTTAGACACGCGCCGTTGCCAGTCACCCATTTCAGGGAAAAACCTGGAAAATATTGCCATTACCGGCGAAGGATCCATCAATGGTTATGGAGAAGCATGGCGACCGCTGAAAAAGGAAAAGGTCAGCGAGCAGAAATGGAAGGAGGTTATTGCGCCGGGGGGCGTAATACATAACGGGGATTACTGGTTTCCTACCGAAGGGTCTTTGAAAGGATACCTGATGAGTGACATGAACGTACCGCGCCACAATATGACAGAGGAAGAATGGCTTGAAGTAAAAGATTTCCTTCGTCCGGTGATGATCAGTTTCATCGAATGCAAAAATGTTTATCTACAAGGGGTACTTTTTGAAAACTCCCCGGCCTGGAACATACATCCGCTGATGTGTGAAAACGTGATCATTGACGGAATATATGTGAAAAATCCCAGCTATTCGCAAAATGGCGATGGCCTTGATCTCGAATCGTGTGTCAACTCGATCGTGGTCAATAGTATATTCGATGTGGGTGATGACGCAATCTGCATCAAATCTGGTAAAGATGAAGACGGCCGGCGACGGGCACGTCCCACCGAAAACCTGATTGTGGATAATTGCAAAGTATTCCATGGGCACGGAGGATTTATTGTGGGCAGTGAAATGTCGGGAGGGGTGAAAAATATCTCGGTGACAAACTGCCATTTCCTTGGTACTGATGTGGGTCTCCGATTCAAAAGTACACGTGGACGCGGCGGTGTAGTAGAGAACATTTATATTTCGGATATTTATATGTATAATATAGTGACTGAATCGTTCTTGTTCGACCTCTACTATGGCGGCAAATCGGCATCTGAGTCGTTGTCCGACGGGGATATGACACTTCCTGAGGGAGATGAATTTCCGGTCACCGAAGAAACTCCTGTTTTCAGAAATATTTACGTAAAGAATCTCGTGTCGAGGAATGCCCGTAGAGCCATGCTCTTTAACGGACTTCCCGAAATGAACATAGAGAACGTCAACCTCGAAAATGCATTTATCACCGCACGTTATGGTGCCAGGCTTTCAGAATCGAAAGATGTCTCTTTCAAGAATGTAACTGTGATTCCTGAAGAAGGAGCCGCATATAAACTGAACAATGTGAAGAATTTCCAAGGTGACAATCTCGCATTTGAGATCAACAGAACGCAAAAGGCGGCCAGTATAACCGGAAGCCGAAATGCAGGTATCCATCTCCACGGTCTACCGGAAAAACTGGTTGATATGGCTCCTGAAGTGAATAAAGAGGAGATCATCTTCAGATAATCAAAAAAACAGTAATTTTATCGATTTAAACAAACAGAATATGCAAAAAATACCAGCACTGCTTTTAATGGTCATTCCCATTTTCATGATGAATTGTGGTGGCGGGAAAGAAACACCTGCTGATCCCTACTATGTGAGAATGGCCGATTCGGAAATGCAAAGGAATCCGGAAAGCTGGATGATTGACTTTGTGAAAACACCCAAATGGAATTATACACAAGGGCTGGAACTACAGGCTATCCTGCAGGTATGGGAAAAGACCGGCGAAGAGAAATACTTTCATTACGCCGATAATTATGCCGATACCATGATCAATGATGACGGCACCATCAAGACCTATAATCTGGAGCAGTATACTATCGACCATATCAACCCCGGGAAAATACTATTTCCGGTGTATAAAGAGACCAGAAATCCTAAATACCTGAAAGCGATTCAGTTGCTTAGAAGCCAGATGGAAACACATCCGCGTATCTCCAACGGGGGGTTCTGGCACAAAAAGATCTACCCGCATCAGGTATGGCTGGACGGATTGTATATGGCTTGTCCCTTTCTTGCCGAATACGGGCAGACTTTTGATGAACCGACCCTATTCGACGAAGTAGCACTACAACTCACCACTGCATGGGAAGACCTGATCGATGAAGAGAGCGGACTGTTGTACCACGGGTGGGATGAGAGCCGTGAACAGCGTTGGTCGGATCCAGTGACAGGAAAATCACCCCACTTCTGGTCGAGAAGCATTGGTTGGTACATGATGGCATTGGTGGATGTGCTCGATTTTATGCCGGAAAACCATCCCCGGAGAAATGATATTATTGATAAACTGAACAAGATATCCGTCACAATCGATCAATATCATGATCCTGAAAGCAGTATGTGGTATCAGGTGACCGACCTGCCTAACAGGAAGGGCAACTATCTGGAGTCATCCGGTTCCATCATGTTCATTTATACATGGGTGAAAGGAGCGCAAAAGGGTTATTTGCCACAGGAATTTGCCGAAAAGGGAGCAAATGCTTACGAACAGTTCCTGCGGCAATTTATCCGTGAAAATGGCGACGGCACCATTTCCGTCACCAATGTATGCTCCGTGGCCGGGTTAGGCGGAGAAAAGGTATACCGCGACGGCAGCTTCGAATACTATATCTCAGAGCCGATAAGGGATGACGATCCCAAAGCAGTAGGTCCGTTTATCATGACAAGCATACTACTGGACAAATAAAAAACGATTCGACAGTTTAACAATTATAGTTCAACAATTCAATAATGAGCTTGCAATTATCCACAATCAGACTACTCCTCATACTTCTCTTGGTTGTAACGGGGACATCAGCACAGGTTCCCGCTTTCCCCGGCGCGGAAGGGGCCGGCAAATATACTACCGGCGGGAGGGGAGGCAGGGTGTTGTATGTCACCTCCCTGGAAGATTCGGAACAGCCAGGCACATTACGGTGGGCTGTTAAACAGAAAGGATCACGGACCATCCTCTTCAAGGTATCGGGGCGGATCCGACTGAAGAGCCCCTTAAAAATCAATAACGGCGACCTCACCATCGCCGGCCAGTCTGCTCCGGGTGATGGTATCTGTATTAGTGATTATGAAACAATCGTCAGCACCGACAATGTGATTATACGCTTTCTCCGCTTCCGCCTCGGTGATGAAACAAAACGGGCTGTGGATGCCCTTTCGGGGTACAGGAACGAGAATGTCGTCATTGACCACTGCAGTATGAGCTGGGCCATCGATGAGCTGTCCTCTTTCTACGACAACAAGAACTTCACCATGCAGTGGTGCTTCATCTCCGAGAGTCTCAGGAATTCTGTGCATGGAAAAGGGAAACATGGCTATGGAGGTATTTGGGGAGGACAGGACGCCTCTTTCCACCACAACCTATTTGCCCACAACGATAGCCGGAATCCGCGTTTCTGCGGTAGCCGCTATTCCAACCAACCCGACCTGGAAAGGGTGGACTTCCGCAATAATGTGATCTACAACTGGGGATCTAACAGTATCTATGCGGCGGAAGGTGGCAGCTATAATATCGTCAACAACTATTACAAGCCGGGGCCGGCTTCCGGTAGCCGTTCAAAAAAACGACTTATCAGCCCTGACGCGGACAATGGAGAAAACGAGCAACCCACAGGCACCTATGGCCACTTTTTTCTCACAGGCAACTATATGGACGGGAACCCGGAAATAACTGCGGACAATAACCTGGGAGTTGAAATGGGTAGCACATTCGCAAAATTTGCACCGGATATTACACTAAAAGATATTATAGCCAATGAAGAATTCTCATTCCTGCCCGTCACTACCGACAATGCGGAAGAAGCATACGAGAAAGTGTTGAAGTATGGAGGATGCGCATTGGTGAGGGATGTGCATGATCTGCGGTATGTGGATAATGTAAGAAACCGCTCCTACTCATTCGAAGGGTCATCAGGAAGCAGCAACGGACTGGTCGACAGTCAGGCAGATGTGGGTGGATGGCCTGAATACAAGACCTACAACAACTATACCGACTCTGACAATGACGGTATTCCCGACGGATGGCTCGAGACAAATTACCCCGGGAAAAAGGCCAATGCGTTGCATAGTAGCGGCTACACTTATCTCGAAGTGTATCTCAACAGCTTGGTGAATCATCTGTGGGTAGATTAATTCACGTATTCGCCATCAAAGTGATGATTTCTTTGATATATTTAGAATAAATAGTAATTTTGTGCGTGTACACAGGCTCGATTGTAGAGTATGTCCTCTATCGCAAGCAACAGATTATCAAAAAAACAACGTTTTCGTTAAGCAATATGAGCAGAAGACAAGCTCGCTTGTATTATGCCATTGCCAGAAAACGCCTAATGAAATTGAAATATATGAAGACAAATTATCAATTACGTTATGCAGCGCATCCCGAAGATGCGAAATCTTATGACACGCAGCGTTTGCGAAGGGATTTTCTCATAGAGAAATTATTCGCTCCCGATGAAGTGAATATGGTCTACTCGATGTACGACCGTATGGTGGTGGGAGGAGCTATGCCGGTGAACGAGCCGTTGCACCTTGAAGCGATAGACCCGTTGAAACAGCCGGTATTTCTGTGCCGTCGTGAACTGGGTATCTTTAATGTAGGAGGCAAGGGAAAAGTAAAGGTAGGAGATACTGTTTTTGAACTTGATTACAAAGAAGCGCTTTACCTCGGTTCCGGTGAACGTGAGGTCTATTTTGAAAGTGATAATGCTGCCAAACCCGCAAAGTTTTATTTCAACTCGTCTACGGCACACCGTAACTATCCCGATAAAAAGGTGACCAAAGCCGATGCTGTGGTAGCGGAAATGGGGGCTCTGGAATCATCCAACCACAGAAATATTAATAAGATGATCGTCAACCAGGTGCTGCCTACCTGCCAGTTACAAATGGGAATGACCGAACTGGCTCCCGGAAGCGTGTGGAATACCATGCCGGCACATATCCATTCCCGCAGGATGGAGGCCTACTTCTATTTCGAGGTACCCGAAGACCAGGCTGTCTGCCACTTTATGGGCGAACCCGATGAGACACGCCATATATGGATGCATAACGACCAGGCCGTGCTTTCACCCGAATGGTCGATCCATGCAGGTGCAGCTACCACCAACTATACCTTCATCTGGGGTATGGCAGGCGAGAACCTCGATTACGGGGATCAGGATTTTTCTAAAATAATTGATTTGCGATAAAATTAGACACAAGAGCAAAGAACCAAGACTCAAGACAATTTTAACGATCCTCTTGTATAAGAATGGTTTTTATGCTCGCTTCAAAAATAATAATATGGTTAATTTTTCATTAGAGGGAAAAATCGCTCTTGTCACAGGAGCATCTTATGGTATCGGGTTTGCCATAGCATCCGCATTCGCAGATGCAGGCGCCAAAATCGTATTCAATGATATCAAGCAGGAATTGGTGGATAAAGGCCTTGCGGCTTATAAGGAAAAAGGGATTGAAGCCCACGGTTACGTGTGTGACGTGACAAACGAAGAGGCGGTGAATCAATTCATTACCCAGGTTACAGAAGATGTTGGCGTAATTGATATCCTCGTAAACAACGCCGGTATCATTAAACGTATACCAATGCACGAGATGAGTGCTGCCGAATTCCGGCAGGTGATCGACATTGACCTGAACGGACCGTTTATCGTTTCAAAAGCGGTTATTCCTTACATGATCAAAAAGGGACACGGAAAAATCATCAATATCTGCTCCATGATGAGCGAACTGGGACGTGAAACCGTTTCCGCTTATGCGGCTGCTAAAGGTGGACTAAAGATGTTGACAAAGAATATCTGTTCCGAGTACGGCGAACACAACATCCAGTGCAACGGTCTCGGCCCGGGATACATCGCCACACCGCAAACCGCTCCACTAAGGGAAAGACAACCCGACGGGTCGCGCCATCCGTTCGACTCCTTTATCATTGCCAAAACACCGGCCGCCCGGTGGGGTACTGCAGAAGACCTGGCAGGACCTGCCGTCTTCCTTGCGTCGGAAGCTTCCAACTTCGTGAATGGACATATCCTCTATGTGGATGGTGGTATCCTGGCGTATATAGGGAAACAACCGTAGTTTCAGGTGGAAAAATGACTGGGGAGAGAGGGTGACTTGGAGACGAGGAAAGAGGGGGACTGGGGAGACAGAGAGTTATGGGTATTCTTAACTTCTCAACTTCTCAACTTCTCAACTTCTTAACTTCTTAACTTCTTAACTTCTTAACTTCGCAACTTCAGACTTCTAATTTAACTACGTCAATTTTCAATTCTCACATTGGCACATTGGTATATTGGCATATTAATTAAACAGCTATGCAAACAAAAATTTTTACATTACTGCTGGCAACCGCGCTATTTATAGGGTGCAGTCCCTCAAAACAAGCGTTGATAGTAGAAGTGAACAACCCGGCATCAATAGACAAAGAAAATGAGATGGTAGAACTCGACTGGATAACAGTACAGCAAAAACTATCGCTTTCAGCAGAGGAAACAATCATCGTAACCGGTGACAACGGACAGCAACTCCCCTATCAACTTGTGACCAATGATAAAACGGGAATTAAAGAAACGCTCATTTTTCCGGTCTCCCTGCAAGCCGGACAGACAGCTACTTTCCAAATTACAACAGGGGAGCCGGAAACATTTACCCCACTTGTATACGGCCGCCTGGTACCTGAACGAAAAGATGACTTCGCATGGGAGAACAACCGTGTCGCTTTCAGAATATACGGTCCTGCGCTAAAAGCAACCGGTGAGATCAGTAACGGAATGGACTTCTGGGCCAAGAAAACCGAGTCGTTAGTCATCGACAAGTGGTATAAAGACGATCTGGCTGGAGTTGCCTCCTACCATGAAGATCATGGAGAGGGGTTGGATTTTTATAAAGTCGGACGTACCCTCGGCTTGGGAATGACCGCTCCCCTCGATAATGATACCTTATGCTTAGGTGACAATTTTGTAACAGCGGAAATCCTCGACAACGGGCCGCTCCGGATTACTTTTATACTCACCTATGATCCTTATGAAGCAGGTGGAGAAACAATCGACGAAGTACGTTTCATCTCTTTGGATGCATACAGGCACTTTAACAAGGTGACCAATGTTTTCAACAAGGTGGATGCCGATGAACTGACCGTCGCTACCGGCATTGTAATGGAGAAAGATAAACCGGAAATCACCTTTGGTGACAATTCCGGTATTATTGCTTACGAAACTCCAGCCGATAATGTCAACGGTACTATTTATACTGCAGTTATCCACCCCGACGGATTCAGGGATATCAAAGTGGCAAACGGACATTACCTGGGTTTGAACAACTATCAACCCGGCACATCCTATACCTATTATGCCGGTGGAGGTTGGAGCAAAGCCGGATTCGACAGCTTTGAGGCCTGGATCCAGTTTGTAAAACAAGAGAAAGAAAAAATAGATCAACCATTCACTATTCAGATAAAATAAAATGCAGAAAGTGGTAACTTTCGGCGAGATCATGTTGCGTCTCGCCACACCCGATTATAAAAGATTTATCCAGTCGGACCACCTGACCGCTACCTTTGGCGGCGGCGAAGCCAATGTAGCCGTTTCACTGGCGAACTACGATATTCCCGTGGAGTTTGTCACCCGTCTGCCCGAGAATGATATCGCCTCATGGTGTATCTCCGATCTCAGGAAAATGAACGTCGGGACAGAGCATATCCTGCGTGGCGGAGAACGTGTAGGTATCTATTTCCTCGAAACCGGGGCTGTGGCACGACCTTCAAAAGTAGTCTACGACAGGGCGCATTCCTCCATCGCAGAAGTAGGAAAGGGAATGTTCAACTGGAAAGAGATACTCAAGGATGCATCATGGTTCCACTGGACCGGCATCACCCCCGCCCTCTCGCAGGGAGCTGCCGATGCCTGCCTCGAAGCGATCCGGACGGCCAATGACCTGGGCGTAACCGTTTCGTGCGACCTCAACTACCGGAAAAATCTCTGGAAATACGGGAAAAAGGCATCGGAAATCATGCCCGAACTGGTAAAGGGATGCGATATCATCCTGGGCAATGAAGAAGATGCCGAGAAAGTATTCGGTATCAAACCGGAAGGATTCGAGGTAGCACATACATCAGGAGAGGTGGATGCAGCGGAATTCGAGTCGGTCTGCAAACAACTGATGCAAAAATTCCCCCGTGCGAAAAAGGTGATTATTACACTGCGCGGTTCCATCAATGCCAATCACAATACATGGGGTGGATGCCTCTATTCCGACAAGCTCTACCAATCCAGGAGATATGATATTACCCATATCGTGGACAGAGTAGGCGGAGGGGATTCCTTCATGGGTGGCCTGGTCTACGGATTACTGACCTATACGGGTGACGACCAGAAAGCACTCGACTTTGCCGTAGCAGCCTCCTGTCTGAAACATACCATTTATGGTGATTACAACCTTGTGACTGTTTCGGAAGTGGAAACTCTGATGAAAGGCGACGGATCGGGAAGAGTGGTTCGCTAATCTGAATTACTAATTGTCAATTACTAATTTTTAGTTTTTCACTCTTAACTTTTAGTTCAAAAGAAATATGGCTAAATTTACACGACTGCAAGTCTATCAAACTATGGTGAATACGGGGATCGTGCCTGTATTTTATCATTCCGATACCGAAGTGGCAAAAAAGGTACTGAAAGCATGTTACGAAGGAGGTGTCAGGGCATTCGAATTTACCAACAGGGGTGATTTTGCCCATGAAGTGTTTGCCGGGCTGGTGAAGTGGGCAGACAAGGAGTGCCCGGAGATGATATTGGGTATAGGCTCTATAGTGGATGCCCCCACTGCCGCACTCTATATTCAATTGGGAGCAAACTTTGTGGTAGGCCCATTGCTGAATCCCGAAGTATTTAAAGTATGCAACCGTAGGCAGATAGCTTATTCACCCGGCTGTGCCACCGTCTCGGAGATTGGCCTGGCCCAGGAGTTGGGTGCAGAGATCGTGAAAGTATTTCCGGGCGGGAACGTGGGTGGCCCTTCATTCGTGAAAAACATCAAAGGCCCCATGCCATGGTCCAGGATTATGGTCACAGGAGGGGTAGAGCCTACCGAAGAAAACCTTTCCGCATGGTTCCGTGCAGGGGTGACCTGCGTGGGAATGGGCTCCAATCTTTTCCCAAAAGAGGTGCTAAAAAATGGGGAGTGGCACAAGATCACCGAATTATGTAGCCAAAGCCTGTCAATTGTCAATAAATACCGATAAATTAAATTTTCGGACACATGAACCGCCGGTCAGACTCATTTTCGTCACCAATATAGGTTGAGATGACCCGTTCTAATGAAATTTCTAAACATAAAATAATCATTATAAATCATGAGTAAACTACAAGAGGAAGGAAATGTAAAAATGACCAATCACCGCTGGACGGTTGTGCTTATGCTGTTCATGGCGACAACAGTCAATTATCTGGATAGACAGGTACTATCGCTTACATGGGCCGACTTTATTGCACCCGAATTCCACTGGACAAACAGTGATTACGGTACGATCACCGGGCTGTTCTCCATCTTTTATGCCATATCCATGCTATTTGCAGGGAAATTCGTCGATTGGATGGACACCAAAAAAGGATTCCTGTGGGCTATCGGAATATGGTCGTTAGGTGCGGTACTCCACGCCTTCTGCGGAATTCTTACCGCAGGAATTACGGCAGGTGAGTGGACAATGAGCTTTCTGGGTGCACGTGAAGCTATTGGCACGGTAGGCAATGTCTCCCTGGTAGTATCCGTAAGTGTGACACTGTTTGTGTTTGCCCGACTGGTACTCGCGATCGGTGAGGCAGGAAACTTTCCGGCTGCTATCAAGACGACTGCAGAATATTTCCCGAAGAAAGACAGGGGCTATGCTACCGGTATTTTCAACTCGGGTGCACAGATCGGTGCGTTACTGGCGCCGCTGACCATTCCTTTTATCGCGAAAGCGTGGGGCTGGGAGATGGCTTTCATCGTGATCGGTGCGTTGGGCTTTATATGGATGGGCTTCTGGGTGTTTGTATATGACAAGCCGGAAAAACACAAAAAGGTAAACGAAGCTGAGTTGGCTTATATCACCCAGGATGATGTAAGGGATGCAGTAGAAACAACACCTGCAGATGAAAATGCGGGAAAAAAAATATCTTTCAAACAAGCTTTCCGATACAAACAGACCTGGTCATTCGCCGTAGGCAAGTTCCTTACTGATGGTGTATGGTGGTTCTTGCTGTTCTGGATTCCGGCTTACCTGAGTGCGGTCTATGGACTTGATTCCACACAAAGTGCACCGCACGTGTTCGTGGTATATGCCATCTCCATGATCTCCGTGTTTGCTGCCGGTTATTTCCCCGCCTATTTCATGAACAAGAAAAAGATGGATCCCTATCAGGGACGTATGAGAGCCATGCTCCTCTTTGCCTTCTTCCCCGTATTGATCCTGCTGGCACAACCATTAGGTTATATATCCGTGTGGGTTCCGGTAATCATTATCGGTATTGCGGCGGCAGCACACCAGTCATGGTCGGCCAATATCTTCTCCACGGTGAGTGACATGTTCCCCAAACATGCTGTGGCGACTATTACCGGTATTGGGGGAATGGCAGGCGGTCTGGGATCATTCTTTATCAACCAGAGTTCAGGGATCCTATTCGATTTTACCGCCAATACCAATATGAGATTCATGGGATTCGAAGGTATTGAATCGGGTTATTTCATCGTCTTCTGTATCTGTGCTTTCGCCTATCTGATCGGGTGGACAATTATGAAGTCACTCGTTCCCAGGTATGATCTTATTACTGACCTGTAATACACTGGCAATAAAACATAAAGAGGGTATCCTGATTTTCATAGATACCCTCTTCATGTTTAGAGGATAATGTAAAGTTATTCACTAACTTTGGACGATACAACTTTGGGGAAAACTAATATTTTTATTTAAATGGATACGATGAAAAAATTGATGATCATTCTTCTTGTCTTTGCGGTCTCTTCCGCACAGGCACAGTTCAAAGCCGACTGGCAATCGCTCGACAAGCGTGAGATACCTTCCTGGTGGGCAGACGCCAAATTCGGGATATTCATCCATTGGGGATTGTATTCAGTCCCGGCATATGCTCCTGTCAATGAGGTGAAAGGTGTCTATGAAAAGTATGCCGAACATTATTACAACCGTTTATTAGCCGGGAACAAATTATTTACCGATTTTCACACCAAGCATTACGGTAAGAATTTTACATACGCCGATTTTGCTCCCATGTTCACGGCAGAATATTTTAATCCCACGGAATGGGCAGAACTTTTCAAAGAAGCAGGAGCCAGATACGTGGTACTGACATCTAAACACCACGATGGCTTCTGCCTGTGGCCGAGTACCCAAACCCCACAATGGAACAGTGTGGTGATGGGTCCACACATGGATATTATAGACACGCTGTCAACTGCTGTACGCGATGCGGGAATGCGTTTCGGGTTATACTACTCTTTGCTCGAATGGGCACATCCTTTGTATACCCAACCCACCATCGAACAATGGGTAGACACCCACATGATCCCGCAAATGAAAGAGTTGGTAAACACTTACAAACCCGAAATAATCTTCTCCGATGGAGAATGGGATTACGACAGCAAGACACTTAAAAGCGAGGAGTTTTTGGCATGGCTATACAACGAATCCCCCGTAAAAAACTCGGTAGTGGCAAACGATCGCTGGGGTAAGGAAACACGCAGTAAACACGGCGATTATTACACCACAGAGTATGATCTGGTGCACAGTAGTGAAGGTATCGGCGACAAGGCTGACCATCCATGGGAAGAGAGTCGGGGTATAGGCACATCGTATGGCTACAACCGGTTTGAGACATCCGCACATTATCTCTCATCGAAGCAATTGATCGACATCCTGATCGATAAAGTTTCCAACGGAGGTAATTTCCTGCTGAACGTGGGACCCGATGCCACAGGAATGATACCGGTAGTGATGCAAGAGCGGTTACTCGATATGGGGAAATGGCTCAAGATAAACGGTGAGGCCATCTATTCTTCCAGCCCGTGGCGAAACGCCAACAAACCGGAAGCCGGGCAGATTGCTTTCACCCAAAGGGAGGGCAACCTGTACGTCATCCTCAAAGAATGGCAACAGGATCCCATCATCATCCCTGGACTGGAACAGGCAGGGGAAGTGGAATTATTGGGATATAGGGGCAGGATTAACGCATCATTGCAAAACGGCAGATTAACCATCATACCACCCGTTTTAACGATCGATGAATATCCGTCGGAGCACGCCTGGGTCTACAAAGTTTCAGATTTTAAAGATTCCTCAAAACCCATTTCTTCCCAACCCTGAGAACGATGGCCAGTTAACAATGGTGTTCCGCCCTATTCTTAATTTATAACCTGAATGATATAACTGTATTTATACACATTATTATCAAGCAGGTACTCTCTGTGGACTCGGGGCGACCAACTGTCATCGCCCCCGAGTCCCATCTGTTTATAATCTATATGTAACCACGTCCTGTCCCCCCGAACCAAGTTGTGGGATGTTTTTGAGTCATTCAAGGCTCTGTCGGAATAATCCTGAATATCGAAATCAATACAAGGTTCCCCTTTTATCTCTATTGTCGTCCCTGACCCGGAATGTATCTTCAGCCATCTGGCCTCGGTTTTATTTCCGTTCTCCTGAGGCATGACATAAGGGAAATGCTGGTCTTTCACCATCCCTGAATAATGCCCGACAAGAGCAGATTCTTTCCTGTCCTGATAACTCTCGAATGGCCCTCTTCCAAACCATTCTACGGAACTGAATTCCACCGGAAGGCTCGTGTACATTCCTATTCTTGCAAGCGGGGGTATTCCCTTCCCGATTGTAAAAATATTCTCTGTCCTTATCTGCCCGTCGGAATGGATCTGGTAAATCGCCGTATGATTTATTTCGCCTGTGGTGAAGACCAACAAGTTTACTGCTTTTACGTGCACCTCTTTATCGGAAATAGATATGACATGGATATATTTCAATTGGCTGGTATATGTATCCACACCCGATTTACGCCATCTTGCCGCAAAGGAATTATCTCCGCCTCCCTCATCATTATCAGTGGGTACACGCCAAAAATTCGGTTTGACCGGGCTGTTGAATACATCCTTTCCTTTATATTTGAGGCTTTCCATATAATAATTTTCAGGATCGAAAGAGAGAGAAAAATCTTTTCCCGAAATGGTAAGGCCATTTTCTTTGTGGATGTCCAAAGCAGGATAATCTTTATCGAAAACAGCGGGATCCGCATCAGGAGCATAGCTCAACGCTATTTGCCCTGAAGCCGCTATATGCCCTTTGTCTGCCCATAATGACTTTTCTTTCGTATAAAAACTGAAATTGATATGGTACTCATTGCCTTTCTTTATCAACTCCCGTGGCAATCCCAGATTCACAAACTCATGGGATTGTGGCTCTATGGACAGGCCTGTAATATTCCCTTTATGGATTATCCTGCCGTTTTCCAGTAAAAACCAATCTAATCCCACCTCATCCGATGATACAAAATAATTCAGATTGGAGATTTTCACCAGTCCCTCATTGATATCTATATTGTCAACTTTATAATTCTGAAAAACTTTTTTTACTTCATTGATTTCGGGTTGAGGACGTCTGTATGGATCTACCAATCCATCATTGGTATTGGCGCCATCACTGTAGTTAATTACATTCCAGTATTCCCTGCCGTCTTTATCCTTCGATCTCAATGCCTGGTCTACCCAATCCCAGATAAAACCACCCTGCATACGCACATCATGATAAAAAAGATCCCAATATTTGGAGAAATTACCCACCCCGTTCCCCATGGAATGGGCATATTCGCAAATAATCATGGGACGGGTCTTATCTTCATTGAACAACCTGACGATAATATCCAACGGAAGGTACATCTGGGAAATGATATCATATTGGGAAAGTACTTTGGCGTAAGCCGGATTCTGCGATTCATAATGCACCGGCCTGCGCTCGGGATCTTCCTCCTTTATTGCTTTATACGCAGCATCAAAGTTTTTTCCTACACCCGACTCGTTACCCATCGACCAGAAAATAATGGACGGGTGGTTCTTGTCGCGTTTCACCATATTCACATTCCGTTCCACAATGGCCTTTTTCCATTCATCCCGTTCTCCCACGTAATACCCTTCTCCCCACAGTCCATGACTTTCCACATTGGCCTCGTCCATCACGTATAAGCCGAATTCATCGCACAACCGATAGAATTCCGGATGATTCGGATAATGGGAAGTCCTTACTGCATTGATATTATGCTGCTTCATCAAAGCAATATCCTGTATCATCGATTCTCGGGTAACATACCTGCCGGTATACGGATCGAATTCATGACGGTTCACTCCTTTTATCTTGATGGCTTTTCCATTCACTAAAAGGCAGCCATTTTTTATCTCTACTCTCCGAAATCCTGTTTTATGAGATATCGCCTGTAATACCCGGTTATTGTCGATCAATTCAATCCCTACGGAATAACGGGTAGGAGTCTCTGCCGTCCATTTCTGTGGATCAGTCACCGGGATCACCACTGAAGCTACCTCTTCTTCCTGTTTCGGCAACCGGGTTTTCACAATCTCTTCCGAAAGAATTATCCCTTCGGGATCTTTAAGTGTAATTTTAAGGCTGACTTCCCTGGTTTTTTCCGTATTGTTCCGTAAGTTTACCCTGACATGCAAGTCCGCATCCCTATAATCGCCATCCAACACCGAATAAACGGCAAAATCCCTTATTTTCACTTTGGGCGTCGATAAAAGATATACATCCCTATAAATCCCGCTCAACCGCCAATAATCCTGATCCTCCAGATAGGTACCATCCGAATAATTTAAAACCTGCACAACTACTTCATTTTCGCCTGCATTCAAATACTTATTGATATTGAACTTTGCGGGGAGCATACCATCTTCATGATATCCCACTCTATTGCCGTTCACCCACAGGTACATGGCCGACTGTACACCTGCAAAGTGGATATAGATATCATTACCTTCCCATTTTTCAGGTACTGTGAATGTCCTTTTATATATTCCCGTAGGATTATAATCTTTGGGCACATAGGGTGGATTCGGTTCGAAAGGGTATTTTATATTGGTAAAGAATGGAGGGTCATAATCCCCCTGGAGTTGCCAGTTTCCGGGCACAGAGATATCGTGCCATGAGGATACATCGTATCCTTTTTCAAAAAATTCGGTCTTTACCAGTCCGGGATTTTCTACATAGTGGAACTTCCATGTGTCGTTCAGGTCAATGACAAAATCAGAAACTCCTGCTTTTTCTGCTTCTTCCAGAGAGGTATATGGCGTGAAGGTGGCTCTTGCTTCTTCCGCGTTTATTTCGGTTACTGCCAAATTTTCCCATTCAGCCAATTGGGAAAAGGCTGAATGATACAGAAGAAAAGTGAAAAATAGAATTTGAAGTTTTACTTTCATTTTTATTCCTTTTATTTTTTCCGGTATATTCTTATCCAATCCTCGTGTATTGTAATCAAAACAAAGATACATATCGGAAAAAGACCGGCATTTATCTTTTTCTTTTATTTTGTTGTAAAATTAACTCATTTATTTCTCGTTTTAATTCTGTCAATAATTGTTTTTCCGTAGGTAAGTAAAGTTGGTATTTACTGGCCATGATGGTTTTATTTTTTTCAGGAAGTGAATATTTTACAACGGCATTGTTCTTATCTGCGCAAAGAAGAATGCCTATCGTAGGGTTTTCGTCCGGCAATTTCTCATTCCTGTCATAATAATTCACATACATCTGTAATTGTCCGATATCAGCATGTGTAATCTTATGGGTTTTAATTTCGGTAATTACGAAACAACGCAACAGGCGGTTATAAAAGACCAGATCAATAAAAAATTCATCATCTTCCAGTAGGATTCTCTTTTGTCTGGAGACAAACGAAAATCCATTTCCTAATTCCAATAAAAAGAGTTGCAAATTGGTTATCAACGCGCTTTCTAAATCTTTTTCGTAATATGTAGCATCACGCTTTAGCCCTAAAAATTCCAGTACCATTGGGTCTTTTATGATCTCTGTGGGTTGCTCTGGCATTCTTTGTTTGCGTGCAACTTCTAATACTGCTTTTCTATCATTGCTCAATAACAGCCTTTCATACAGACCCGAATTTATTTGCCTTTCCAGCTCCCGTCCTGTCCATCCATTGTTTACGGCTTCCAGCTCATAATACTCCCTCTTGTCATCGCTATCTATCTGTATCAAAAGGCGGTATTGCGACCAGTTGAATTGCGAACGCAGTGCGTTCGCAATTGGGTATGTGCGATAAAACTGGCGGCATTGTTCTAATATCCGAACAGAAAACCCACTACCAAACTCAGGAGTTATGCTGGCAGAGAGATTACGTATCAGGTAGCTGCCATATTCGGCCCGGTCTTTTTCTTGCTGTTCTTCAACGAAAATACGCTCTCCCAATTTCCAATACATCTTCACCCGTTCAAAGTCAACACTTCTTATTGCAGAATTTCTCGCTGAAGTGATTATTCCTTTTATATCGGAAAGGAAATCTTTACGAAGTTCTATGCTCTTATTATCCATGAGTTTCTTCCTTTTTGTTATTGTGCAAGAACCTCTTGCGTAATTTATATTGTGTGCGATGCAAATATAGTGAAAAGGGTTCACATTCATATTCTTCCATCAGAATAAAAAAATGATAATAAAATATGAAAAAATGATAACTAACAAAGGGACATGAAGCCTTAATTTTGCCAACATACTTATTATTATTGTTAATTTTAAGAACTTAAACAAATGAAATGAAAAAAGAAATCGAACAAAAAACACGAAAAACAAGAGGTACTTATGTTCTTTGTATACTTCTCTCTGTTTTTTTTGCAGCCAATCTTCTCAATGCCCAGAACACACCCCAGGGAAGCGTTACGGTTCAGGGAAGCATTGTGGATGAACAAGGGGAACCGGTCATTGGAGCCACTATTCTGGCAGAGAGCACCACTATCGGTACCATCTCCGACATCGATGGAAATTTCCGCCTGACAGTACCATCAGGCGTGGAAAACCTCACCATTTCTTTCCTGGGATATGTTACACAACATATAAGGGTAACCCCCGGAAAAAAAATAGACATTGTCTTGATCGTAGATCAAAAAATGCTATCCGAAGTGGTAGTGGTAGGTTATGGCACACAGAAAAAAGAAACGGTGACGGGCTCTATCGAGACGGTATCGATGAAAGAGTTGGTACAGGCTCCTGTGGCCAATATCAGTAATGCATTGGTCGGCCGCGCACCGGGATTGACCGCCATGCAGTCCAGTGGTGAACCGGGCGATAATGCTTCCACGCTACGCATCCGGGGGATGGCCACGCTCAACTGGGACGGGATGGAGCCTTTGATCGTCATCGACGGGGTACAGGGCAACTTTGGCATCCTCAACACGATGGATCCCCACGAGATCGACAACATCAGCGTGCTCAAGGATGCCTCTGCCACAGCGGTATATGGCGTGCGGGGCGCCAACGGGGTCATCATCGTGACCACTCGCCGGGGAAGGGAAGGCAAACCCCAATTCAGCTTTTCGAGCAATATAGGCGTTTCAACATTGTCAACCCGGCTCAAGATGCTGGGTTCGTACGAATATGCGATGTTCCGGAACGAAGCCATCCTGAACGACCGGGACGTGTCCCAAAACCGGCTGCTCTTTACTGATGACGAGCTGTGGAAGTTCCGGAATAACAGGGACTACACCCCCGATGAAGTAAACAATATGCCGGGACTGACCGATCAACAGAGACAGGCTTTGCTCAACAGTCCGGCTCTTTACTATACCAACAATGATTACTTTGCCGACCAGTTTGGGGACCATGGAACCCAACAACAGTACAACTTCAATGTATCGGGAGGTAGCGAAAAGTCCAAATACTTTGCTTCATTGGGTTATTTCTCTCAGGAGGGCGTTTTCAAGCCTTCGGGCTACGGCGGCAGTAACCTCAATTCGGAGTTCCGGAGATGGAACATGCGGTCCAACTTCGACCTGGACGTAGTCCCTAACCTGAAGATCAATATCGGCATTGCCGGGCAATTTGCCAACAAACAGGGTATCATGGGGAATGAGCAGGACGGTGACGTCGTTGGGTCGTATGCAAGGCATAAGGCCATGTTGGTCGCCATATTAGGCAGCCCTCCCTTTGCCGGGCCGGGTTTCGTGGATGGCAAGCTGGTTTCCGGTTTTATCGGTGCCGGCACCAATCCTTTGGAAGCAAAAGGGGGTTGGGGTTTCTCGCCTATTACCAGCCTGTTCGGCCTGGGTATCATGCAAAACCAGACCACCAACCTCAGCAGCGATATCCGGCTGAGGCATACCATGGATTATATCACTCCGGGACTATCCACAGGCGGTACGGTATCCTACTATGATACTTACACGACAGGCAAACAGATATGGCGGTCGGTACCC